>Ga0315902_10004896_pt1 | contig 19081 bp, 12 predicted proteins | sample LakEriMetagenome_9_FD_203523 | JGI IMG/M metagenome (GOLD analysis project Ga0315902, IMG submission 203523) | Freshwater fungal communities from buoy surface, Lake Erie, Ohio, United States - Buoy 12 MA117 | ecosystem: Environmental > Aquatic > Freshwater > Lake > Lake biofilm | place: USA... | reverse complement strand
AGTTGCTGCTTGTTCTACCCACTTAGTTGTTCCAACTCGCTTGATGTAGACGATGATGTCGCCTTCGCCTTCAACAGCTGTACCGTCAAGAATGATCTTTGTACCACTCTTGGTTACGGTAAGTGTTGGAGCTGCGTAGACAACCTCAGGTGCAGGGGCTGCAGACCATGTAATGGTTACAGTCTTCTTGTCACCAGATGCTGGCTTGTTTAGAGCAGAAGATGCTGCATTGCCGAACTGTGCACCAGATCCGTCAAGTTCAATTTGCATTGAACCTGCGGCAGATGATGATGCAAAGAACTGAGCAGTTCCATTGGTAGCAGTCTTCAATGTTCCTTGTGATCCAAGGCCATCAATTGAACCAACACCAGAAACCATCACGTCTACGCCGATTCCTGATTCACCAAGAGTCTTAACAGCGTTTCCGAAGACGTCGGTTACCTTAAAGGAAACCTTTACCTTCTTATCAGCTGAAGCAGTACCAGTGGTGGTAGCCACGTCATTAACCTTGATGTCAGATACATTGAATGCACCTGCAGCAGTTGTTCTGTATTCAACAGTTCCTGATGCAGTTCCTGCACCCTGAGTTGCTGTAACTGTGCAATTTCCTGCTGTTACACAGAAGAAGTAAGCAGTAGCGACATATGAACTACCAGAAAGAACTGTTGGTCGAATAACTGATGTTTTACCATCTGAGTGCACTGTATCTGCACTTGCGGCGGCACCAAGTGATGGCACAGCAGCTGTGTCATCGGAACCAAGGAATCTCACGCCTGCAGAGCCTGTGAAGACAACTCCAGCAGCAGCAGCAAAGCTTGATGTGACTGCAACTGAAATTGGGGCATCAGTTCCACCAGTAGCAGTGCCACCAGCTTCACCATCATGAGGAACGATTGGTTCTGTGTCGTCGTACTCAGTATCGAACGCTGCTGGAGCGTATCCACCGATTACTAGACCTGTAAGTGTTGGAGCGGAGTAAGCAATAACTGGTGTTCCATTAGTGATCGCTGACACAACGCCCAAAGAATTGACTGAATTCATGCTCACAGTGTCATAAGTAGTCGCGGTTCCAGCTGTAGAGGCGGCAGTTCCTGTGTCATCGAATGAAACAGTTACTGCAGCACCCCCGGCAGTTGTGGACGCAGTACTTGTAACAGACTTATGCGCACCATTACGGTCGAATCCATTAACGTTCAGTTTGTAACCAGCAATGGTATTTCCCCATTGATCAGTTGGACGATAACCAAATGTTGTGGTCGCACCTACAGCCTTGATCAACGTAGGCAGAGTAGCTGAAGAAGTAAATGTCAGACCATCAATCGTTAGATATGAGGTTGTCAATGCTTGATCAGCTGCTGTGATCTGCAATCTCTTTGGAGTGGATGATGCCTCGGATACTGCAAACCCAAATCCACCAACAACAACGGTGATTACTTCATCGGCTCCATCAAGTTCATCAGCAGGAACTGTGAAACTGAATGTTCCCACACCAGTTGCTGTTGAAGTTACGACCGTAGATGATGAGAGAGCTGTTGAGGCACTTGTTGGAGAAGCTGCTCCATAAAGTGCAACTGTTACAGAGTCACCATAATTGCTTGAGCCAGTGACTTCAAATGTTCCAGACACTGTCACAGAAGTGGCAGACTTCAACATTGTGTAGCCAAGTACACCAGCATTCCAAGTGTCATCTCCATCAGCATCCTTTAGGTCTGCCTTGATGTTTGATGTTGGGGCAGTCAAAGAAATTGCCATGATGCTTGTCTCTAAGGTAGAGGCAGCATATGTGATCGTGACCGTCCCAGTAATTAATCCGTCGTATGGGCGAATTACAGTTGAACCAACTAGGTCAGTTGCAGTTGCAGATGGGTTTAATTGTAAAGAAAGTGTTGAGGTATCTGCTCCTGTTCGCACCCAATTCTGTGCCGGGGTTAAGTAGAAAGTGTCATCATTTGTGTATGGGGCTGCAGAAGAACCCGATCCATTAGTTTCGCGGACAGCGGCGACAAAACCGTTGTAGCCATCGCCTGCACGTGCTAAGTATGTTGAAAGTCCAACACTAGCGGTTGAGTCATCACCAACCTGGTAAGATTCCCCAGTAGCTAGTGCGCCACCAGTCAACGTTAACGTAACAGTATCATCAACTCCAGCCTGAATTGTACTTGTGGTAGTTCCAGACAAGACCGGAGTACCATAAGCAACAACACTCATCTCAATGTACGGCTCAAATGCATCTCGTGCATTGTCGCCATCCATGTCCACAAATGCCTGCACTACATATGTTCCGACTAATGTCACACTAAAGTTAAAGGCAATCTTAGAATCATCCGCAACATATGGTGTTCCATCACCACTCATCATGGACTCATCTTTAATGCTCGCCCAAGTACCAACTGTCAAAGCTGAGGCCTGAGATGATTCATCAGAGTTGCTCAGAGCCTGACCTGCTGCAACAGCTTTTGTAAGAATCGACATAGCTCCACCAGTTGGAACACTAGTTACCCGAATGAATAACTCAGTGTCGTCTGATGCGTAAGGGAACAATTGTCTTGCACCAGAGCCACTCAAGGAATCATCAAGTGTCATTATGATGGCAGTTGTGTCGTCAGTCTGTGTACCTAAACCTCGCCCAAGTGATGCGCCCGGAGAAACTGTGTCGGATGCACGCACTGGCACGTTAGTGGTCCAGGAAGTAAAACTTGCATTCCCATTAGCAGCACTTGCTGGTGCTACCGCGGTAAACATAGAAAACATTGACGCCAGCAATGCTGTCGCAACGCTTCCTGCGAGCCATTTACGGCTCTTAGTTGGCATGTATGTCATGCCTTTTCCTTTCGTTAGCTCAACTCGACCTCTACCCAAAACCTCGGGAGATCGGCGGATCCGTCCGTCCAGACCACAAGAGCCTGGTGAATCCCCCGGAGACCATAGATTTCAGTCGTAGTTGATCCGGTAAAACAAGGCATGCGGGTGCACACCTATGAGGGAATTGTTCCAGATGGGAGGCACCTGAGAGCTGGTCTGAATAGCTCTCTAGGGAGATCTTGAGAAAGTTCTCAGGAAGTATGCTTCGGGTCGGAATAGGTGCTATCTGCTAAAAGCGACAAAAAGGACAAAATGCGCTATTTGATCACTGGCGGTGCTGGTTTTATCGGTTCACATCTAGCCGATGCCTTGTTAGCTCGAGGCGACGAGGTCATCGTGTTAGACGATTTATCAACCGGCCGACATGACAATATTTTGACCCACTCGGGCAACCCTAAATTTGAGTTTGTGCTTGGATCAATTCTTAATGCAGATCTTGTTGATGATGTAGTTGGCCGAGTGGATGAGGTATTCCATCTAGCAGCAGCTGTGGGTGTAAACCTCATAGTGGAAAGACCTTTAGAGAGTTTAGCTACCAATATCCGTGGCTCAGAAGTAGTGTTAGAAAAAGCGCATAAGCACGGGCGTCCAATATTGGTAACAAGTACTAGTGAGATTTATGGAAAAAACACTTCAGACTCACTAGGCGAAGAAGATGATCGCATTTTAGGAAGTCCGCTGAAGACTAGGTGGTCCTACAGTGAAGCAAAAGCTATTGAAGAAGTACTGGCTTACACCTATTGGAAGAATAAGGGATTACCAACCAGAATTGTGAGGCTCTTCAATACTGTTGGACCAAGACAAGTTGGCCATTACGGAATGGTTGTCCCAAGATTTATTGATTCAGCACTTAAGGGTCAGCCAATAACTGTTTATGGGGATGGAACTCAAACTCGATGCTTTGGCCATATTTCAGACATTGTTGCTGGATTAATCGCTATTGCTGATTCACCAAAAACTATTGGTCAGGCAATAAATCTTGGTAATACATTCGAAATTTCAATTCTTGATTTAGCAAAATTAATTATTAAGGAATTAGAGTCAAAAAGTGAAATTGTTTTTGTACCTTATGACCAAGCATATGAAGCAGGATTTGAGGATATGGAACGAAGAGTTCCAAATGTTGATAAAGCCAAGAAGTTTGTTCAATGGGAGCCAACAAAGACACTCAAGAACATTATTGATGATGTGAGTGCTGACTTAAGAAGCAGGATCAAATAGTGAATTGGAGTGACTACCTTGGTGTTTTTCTAGGTAGCACATTCCTATCTGTAATCATTGTTTGGGTGTTTAAAAGATTAGCCCACAGATTTGGTATCACAGACAAACCTGACGCTGAACGCAAACTACAAGCTATTCCAATTCCTAAGCTAGGTGGAGCAGGTGTTGTCTTAGCACTCTCTGGTGTTTTGATGTTCTTAACTTGGATCGATAGAGACATTCGACTAACCCCCCTTCTAATTTTGTTAGGCCCTGCGCTGCTTGCGGGCTTAATTGGGTTAGTTGATGATTTAAGACCACTGTCTCCTTGGACTCGCATAATTCTGCTATCTGCAGTTGGTGTTTTACTCTTTAGTTTTGGAACGCAAATAAACTTTATGAATATTTGGTTTATCGACTTGATAGTTACAATTATTTGGTTGATTGCAATTACGAACGCGTTAAACATGATTGACAACACTGATGGACTTGCCGGCAGTGCCACGGCATTTGCGGCGCTTGGCACAGGTTTAGTAGCAGCCGTGTTTGGACAGTTTTTAGTTTCTGCTTTAAGTTTTGCGGTTGCAGGGGCAGCCCTTGGTTTTCTATTTCATAACTGGTATCCAGCCAAGATTTATCTAGGTGATGCTGGCTCTTATTTCTTTGGCTTTGTATTAGCAGCACTAACTATTCGCCTAGAGCCAGTTGAGTTGGAGCGCCTTTGGGCTTGGATGATTCCAATTCTTATTTTGATTCTTCCAATTACTGATTTGTTCTTCGTGGTAACTAGAAGAATTTCTGCAGGTAGGCATCCTTTCACTGCTGGGCGAGATCATTTAGCGCATGAATTAGTTGAAAGTGGGTTACGTGTGCGCTGGGCTGTTTCAACACTTTTGGCATTTAGCTTGATTGGGCTTTCAATTGCAATAATTCTAGCTTTGTCACTTAGGTAGTAATGGCTGAAAATCAAATTCGAGTAATGCGAGTTATTGCTCGAATGAATGTTGGGGGTCCAGCGATTCAGATATCAGGACTTGCTAGAAATTTAGATCACGAGAGATTTGATCAACGAATATACGCAGGAATTTGTGACGCTGGTGAACGTGATTATGCCAAAGAGGTTGCTAAAGATGTTGTAATTCACCATGTTCCTGGCTTGTCCCAATCAATTAATCCGATCAAGGATCTTCGAGCAATCTTTTATCTCATCTGGCAGATTAGGGCCTTTGAGCCAGACATAATTCATACACACACTTTCAAGGCAGGTTTTGTTGGACGTATTGCAGCCTCAATGTCATTCCGAGATGTAAAGATTGTGCACACTTTTCATGGACACATCTTGCATGGATATTTTTCCCCAGCAGTTAATAAGTTCATTATTGCAATTGAAAGATATTTGACAAAGAAATCAGACGTATTGATTGCAGTTGGCGAAGTCGTGCGCGATGACTTATTAAGTGCTCGTATTGGCTATCCAGGGCAATATCAAATTGTTCCCCCAGGCCTGGTGTTTAATAGCTCGAAGTCAAAGGCGGAAGCTAGAGCAGAATTAGACTTAAAGCCAGAAGACAAGGTAATCTCATTTATAGGTCGTATCACTAAAATTAAGCGGGTTGATAGATTTTTAGATGTTGTGGAGCTTCTTCAAAAGTCTGAAACAAATCTAAAGGTATTAGTTGCAGGTGAAGGTGATCTTTTCCCACAAATGAAAGAGATAGCCAAGCAACGGGACTTAAGTGTTCAGTGGCTTGGATGGGTGGATGATGTTGAACCAATTATTCAGGCAAGCGATCTGGTTTTGCTAACAAGTGATAATGAAGGAACTCCAATTAGTTTGATTCAGGCTGCTTTAGCAGGAGTGCCTGTTGTAGCAACAGATGTTGGGTCTGTGAGCAACGTTGTGTTAGATCAAAAAACAGGGTTTCTAGCATCATTAAGGGCTGTTGACATCGCTGAAAAAGTGTCTGAGATCTTGCAAAATCCTGAATTAGCTAAAGATTTGGGAACGCAAGCCAAACTGATTGCTGCACAAAAATATGGAGTTCTGAGATTAGCCAAAGACCATGAAAAGATTTATCTAGAACTGATTGGCTGATCTAGCCAGGTTCTAGCCCAATTCTCTACCATCAATAGTGGCCAAATAATTTGATCTTGATCCATGCCTTCATCGTGCAGTGCTAAAACCTTCAAAAGTTCTGCTTGATTTATCCAACCCCTACGTATGGCTGTTTGATCGAGTAGATAATCATTCCTAATCTCTTTCAATTCATTGCGGAGCCAACTAGCTCTCGGAATTGCGAAGCCCAATTTTGGTCGGTTAAGCAGTTGTTCTGGGATAAATTGATGGGTGATTTGCTTCAGAAGATATTTGGTAGTTAACCCCTTAATCAAGTATTTTGTGGGAAGTGTCGAGACGTAGTCGATCAAAACATGATCAAGTAAAGGAGACCGAACTTCTACCCCATGAGCCATGGATGCTATGTCAGCTTTGTAAAGTAAGTCTTCGGGCAGGTATTCAGTTAGGTCAAGGTTTCTAAGACTCTTAGTAGCATCTGATTTGTTGTAGTTCGGCAAGTTAGTTAAGTAGGGATCAAATCTAATTTGTGTGGTCTTGATTTTTTCGGTCACCAACTGATCAAATACTTCTGGTTGCATTAGATTCATAATTTGGGAATATCTAGATTCAATATTTGGGTGCTTAGTTAAATTTTGAATTAAACGCCTGCCTTTTCTACCAAATCGATTCGTTATTGTGCTTGGCATATTGCTGATAGCAAAATTGGCAACACCTAGTAGTGGATTAATTTTCTGCAGGAAAGGTGTTGCCAAGTATCGGTCATACCCCGCAAATGTTTCATCACCACCATCACCCCCAACTGCGACTACTACATTTTGTGCTGCAAATTGATTTAACAAATATGTTGGGATAATTGATGAATCAGCAAATGGTTGATCTAAGCAATGTGCTAACTCATTAACTATTAAGAGTGGGTCGGGTTCAACTATAAGGTTGTGGTGCTTGGTACCAAGCGCTTGAGCCACTTGCGCAGCAAATTTTGACTCATCATATTTTGTATCTCTAAACCCAATCGAATAAGTGTTTACGTCACCGCTATGTAATTTGGTGGCTAGGGCAGCTACAAGAGAGGAGTCATAACCTCCACTTAAAAATACGCCCAAGGGGCGCTCTGCATTCAATCTCAGCCTTACAGACTCTTCAAGAATTGATGTGGTGTTGGTTAGTGCAGTTTCAAAATCAACTTTTGTTTCTTTTGATGTATTTGGCTGCCAGTATTGTTTTACAGATACATGACCATCTTGATAAGTCAAAATCGATGCTGGTGGTAGCGATTGAATACTGGTAAATCCTGTTTTCCCTCTGCCTGGGTACCCTCGTCGGTAAACATTCGAGATAGCTTCGAAATCTGGGTCGGCTTTCACTCCTGCGGCAAGGAGTGCTTTAACCTCTGATCCAAAATATAGAGTTTCGTGTTGGTCTAGGGAATAAACCAGTGGCTTTTTTCCAAGCCTGTCTCTGATCAAAACAACCTGTTCTGCGGCTTCATCCACTAAGGCAATTGCAAACATGCCCCTCAGTTTGTGAACAAATTCCAACTTCCATTGAACATATGCGTGATGCAGAACCTCAATCTCACTAGCCGTAGTGAACTTAACTCCAAGGCTCGCTAACTCTTGTCGAATTTCCTTGAAATTGTATATTTCTCCATTAAAAACTAGAGACACTTTTGAATCCGATGAAACGTAGGGTTGTTTGCCCCCTTGAACGTCAATAATTGATAGCCGACACATACCCAGGGCAAATGACTTTCCTACATGAAAACCACTTCCGTCTGGTCCGCGGTGATGAATCGCTTGAATCATTTTGTTAGTTTTTTCAGATTCCAGTGAATTTCTGGATGCAATACCTGAGATTCCGCACATAGTTATCTCATCAACCTAATCAACAACTTTTGGTCCACCAACAATTTGAGTGTGATTTTGCTGCAGCCATTCGACTGTACGATTAAGTGCATCTTCAAATCCTGTAATTTCTATGTTGGAAAAAAGTTGATTTATGAGTTTTGGATCATTTTGGGAATGCTGAACATCCCCTGACCTAATCCCTTGGAAATTAACTTGCAAGTTAGGAAAATGTCCCTTAAGCAAAGCAATTACTTGATTTAGAGAAATTCGATTACCAAAAGCTAGATTTATTGGTTCTGCTGAAACTATTTTTTCTTCTACAGTCTTAATTAGAGTATTTAAAACAGTATCTACATACGTAAAGTCTCTGGTTTGCTCGCCATCCCCAAAAACTTGAATAGTTTCGTTATTCATAGCACTCCAAATCCATTTTGGAATAACCGCTGCATAATCATGGTCAGGTCTCTGTCTTGGACCAAAAATATTAAAGAATCTAAACAGGGTTACAGGAACTTCATAGGAGCCTGCGTAGGCTTGCACATAGCCTTCACCTGCCAACTTGCTTGCAGCATAAGGTGTAATTGGGCTTAACCACATCTTCTCATTTTTTGGTAAATCGCCATTTCTGCCATAAACAGAAGATGAAGAACTAAAAATAACATGTGTTCCGCTTAAACGAGCTAACTCTAATATTCTTAAAGTAGCGGTCGCATTTACTTCATGAGTTAAGACTGGATTCTTAATTGACCTAGGAACAGAACCTCTAGCACCCAAGTGAAAAATGGCATCTAAGTCTTTAAAGTCGTTCCTGTACTTGTCAACATTTAAAATACTGTCCTCGATGATTTCAACATTTAGACCTTTTAGATTCGATCTCAATCCGGTCGATAAATCATCTAGGACTACCACTTCGTGTCCTAAATTGGCGAGAGCGTGGGTCAAATTACTTCCCACGAAGCCACAACCACCAGTTACTAATAACTTCACAAGAATTATCCTATCTAATCCTTAAAGGACCCCAGATATTGCTATTTTTCAAGAGCCCTTCGATAGACCTCATGGACCTGATCACATGAATTCTGAATCGAGAAATTTTCCTTTAAGTAACGAAGGCAGGTCGATTGAATTCTGATTATCTCAGATTCGGAAAGATCTAAAGCGTGCTTGATCAGTTCTGCCAATTTAGGTGCGTCGTTTCTTGGGAACACAAATGCTGCTTGTTGCTCAACAAGGCTTCCCAGCACTTCAACAATCGCGGGTGCATCAGATGCCACTATTACGCATCCAGCCTGCATAGCCTCCAATAAGACTAGCCCTAATCCCTCGTATTCCGAAGTGAGTGCAAAAACTAGATTCTCTTGCAATAGTTTTTGCACATCTGCAGTTCTGCCTTTCAGTAAGAAAGAATTGGACAGCCCAGCTTCATCGATTTGTTCTTGGAGTTTAGACCGATCTTCGCCTTCGCCATAAATTGAAACAGTAATGGGCGGGTGGGCATCTTTCAGAATCTGTGCTGCATTAATAAGAACATCAATTCTCTTTTGTTTTGTCAATCTCGCCACTGAGATCACATTTCTTTGTCTTGTTAACTGGCTCTTGGTGGAGGAGCTGATTTCTAATCCATAGTGAATTGTTGTTGGAGATTTTCTACTACTTATCTGTTGATTCTCAATTAAGTAAGATGTAACTTCCTTAGTGATGGTAATGATCTGATCAAATTGGTTTCTTATTCGCCTTGCAATCCAATTAGAGATATTTTCTGGAAGTATTGTGAAATGCTCTGCATTGTGAATGGTTGAAACTTTTATTTGCTTCTTTCCAAGAGTTGCCAGGACTGTGACTATCTCTGACCGTGGAAGATGTGCATGAATTAAATCAAATTGTTTCTTTGCTAGAAATTTTCGTAGCGCATATGACTCTTTAAGAATTTTTCGGTTTTTAACCCTAATTTTTTGTAGCTTAACTCCTGCGTTTTCCAGCACTCCACTATTTTCCGACAAACCAAAGAGATCTACGACTGTAACCGAATTACCTCTAGCTACTTGCTCCTTGACCAAGGTAACGAGTTGATTTTCTGCTCCGCCACGATCAGTCGTGGTTATGACGTGGAGGATCTGCATGAGGAGTATTGTTAACCATCACGAATAGGTCTGGTGGGTTGGATGCGCGTTTTAGTTACCGGTGCAGCTGGTTTTATTGGTAATCAGGTCTTCAGGCAATTAATCGATTCATCCAGGGAAGTAATAGGTATAGATAACTTCAATCCCTATTACTTCCCTGGATACAAGTCACTTAGGTCTCAAGGTGGGGCAAATGATCGGTTATTAAACGTGGATATTAGAGACCTTGAAAGCGTTCAAGCTCTTTTCAAGAAGTACAAATTCCAGAAAGTGATTCATTTAGCTGCCCAAGCGGGTGTTCGTTACAGTACTGAAAATCCAAATCTCTATTTTGAAACAAATGTGGTTGGCACTCACAATATTTTTATGACATCAGTTGCCAATAATGTGGATCAGGTTGCCTACGCGAGCTCCTCTAGTGTTTATGGTGAATCCTTAGGTCCATTTAAAGAATCGCAGGAACTTCGCCAACCCAAAAGCTTCTACGCAGCAACCAAGCAAGTAAATGAGATTCTGGCTCAGGCATTATCAACCAAAACTGAATTTCTTGGATTGCGCTTTTTTACAGTTTATGGGCCTTGGGGCCGGCCTGATATGGCTCCACTTCGATTTGCTTTGCAAGTTGCCGAGAATCGAGGCATCACTCTCAATGGAGATGGTTCAATAGTTCGAGACTTTACCTACATTGACGATGTGGTTACATCTATCTTGAAGCTAATTTCATTGGATACTTTTGCAAGTGTCCCTGTCGTAAACATTGCAGGTGGCAACCCACGTTCTATCAACGATTTGGTTGCCCTATTAAGTAACCACTATGAAAGATCTCATCCAGTTGAAACATTTCCGGCAGATTCAGCAGATGTTTCACTAACACACGGAAATCCTGATCTCTTAAGATCCATGATTCGTTATGTTCCTGATACACAACTTGAAGATGGGGTTGAACAACTCTGGAAGCACGCATCAAGCCTTGATCATGAAATAAGAAGAGCTGTGTTGGATTTTAAATTACCTAACGCACAAGACTTTTCTTTAAAGACAAGTTAGCGAAGATTTCCTTGCACTCAGTTAAAAAGCCTTCAGTGCTCATCATGTCAGGCATCTGGCCTCCAGACATAGGAGGTCCCGCAACTTTTAACCCAGAACTAGTTAGATTCTTGGTGGAGCAAGGTTGGGAAGTTAATGTGGTATCACGTACAAATAACGAATCTTCGAAAGAGAATTTAACTGGAGCCCAGGTTCACTTGATTTCAAGAAAGACGAATAGGTATTTGCGCACGCTTTTAAGTTTTGTGACATCCTTAAAGCTTGCAAGTAAATCTGACCTAGTTTTCGACACGGGTCTGACTATCGAGGCAGCGTTAGTTGCAAAGTTATCTCGTAAACCACTAGTGATTAGGCTCGTCGGAGATCTAGTTTGGGAACGCCACAGAAATCGGTCAGATAAGCCGATGATGATTGGTGGTTCACCTCCCAGTTTTTCGCTGAAGATACTCAGACAAGTATTAAGCAGGGCTGTTAAATCTTCTTCGCTCGTAATTAGCCCAAGTAATGAGTTACTTGAGATTGCTAAAGTATGGGCTATAGGAATTCAAATTTGTTTCATACCTAATGGAGTGAAAATTCCAGAAGTTTCCATTCGCAATAATCAGGAGCTCAAAGTTCTCATAAGTTCTAGGCTAGTTCCCTGGAAGAATATTGATAAGGTCTTGACGGCACTTAGCGCAGTAGATAAACAGTCTTTTGAGTTAAAGATTGTTGGTTCTGGTCCAGATAGAAAGAAGCTTGAGCTTTTGGCAAATCAATTTAAATTTAAATTTGAATTTTTGGGCGATTTAGCGAGCTATGACTTACATGAATTAATGCTTAAGTCAGATATCTTTATACAGTACAGTGAATATGAAGGAATGTCCTTTTCAGTTCTTGAAGCAATGGCAGCGGGAATGGCTGTAGTAGTTGGAAATTGCAAGGGTAATGAAGTTTTGATTTCAAATGGAAATAATGGTCTGTTGGTTGACTTGAATTCAATTGGAAACCTTACTCAAGTTTTTAAATCGCTCAAAGACGATAGGAATTTCATTGTTAAACTAGGCTTAGAGGCGTCGCAAACGATTAAATCGAGGCACAGCTTGCACGAGTCATTAAGTCTTTACATGTTTGAGTTTATGCGTTTCTTGCCTTTGGTTGATGACTAATTTTTCTGGTTTAGAATTTTTCTTGTTCGTTCTTTCCAAGTAAACTCTGATGAAAGAGAAGCAAATTTTTCAATTTTAGATCTGATTAATGAAGCATTTATTGGATCCAAAACTGTGGTAATAGCATCAACAAGTGATTGTCCGTTACCTTCTTGAAAAAAAGTAACACAATCTTCCAAAACAATATTTCTCAAGTATTTCGAATCTGAACAAATCACTGGCCTTCTACTTGCTGCATATTCAAACAATTTTATTGGGAAGAAGGATTCAAATTGTGGAATGGTTGGATAGGGAATAACTAAGCAATCGGCTTCGCTCTGTAAATTGCCAACAGAATCAAAATTTATCGCACCAGTTATCTCAAGGAATTCTTGACTAATATTAAGCTTAGCAGCAAATTGCTTCAGCCTGTGTACATCTATATCTGTGCCACCAACCAACTTAATTTGAAGATCGAGACGCTTTTCTTGTGACAATTTAGCTGCAGAGATTAAAACTTCTAGCCCGTTAGACTTCCCTAATGAAGTAAACTTTCCAAGATAAAGGATTGTCCTTTTCTCTGTCTTTTGCAAAATTCTTGGTGAAGTGTCTGAGAAACGATCTAAATCTACTCCCATAGGTGAATAAACTGTATTATTAGTTAAGCCTAGCTCTTGGAGCCGATGAAATGCAGAAGGATTAATTGGCGCAAGTATCAAATTTTCGTTCATAGTTAAGCTAACTAGTAAGGAAAAGTCAATCTTACTAATTGGTCCATGCAATTCTAAAATCAATTTGCTTTTTGGATACATCTTGATTAATTCTTTCGCAATTACTAAATCTCTCACCCAAAGAATTCCAAAATTCTGAGTATACAAAAACTTTAAAACTGACTTTATGAAGAAACTTCTGTGTAACCAGAAGGCTATCCGGTTGAACCCAAATAGATTGAAATTAAATGCTCTCTGCAGGAACTTGCCTAGAAATACTCTTAAATTAACAAGTTGTGCCCTTGTGGTAAACACCTCATTTGCCTGATTTAATATAGTTTCTGGAGAAATTATCGAAACTTGATACCCTAGCGAGCTGGCTTCTTTTGCGCTATACGCTGTAGTGACTCCATACGCTTTTTCGGTCGGATAACGAGTGCCGAGAATGATCGCAATTTTTTTGTGTGACGGAGATGCCCATGCTTCGTTCATTATTGTAAATGTTTACTCTATAACTCTAGCCAAGTACCCAAAACAACAAGGGTCCAAAGTTGAGATAGCTCTCGATAAATTCCTCTATGTGGGGCAGACGCAAGCCGATTGAGTTCCAGTTTATTAAACCTTACATCATTCTCCAAAGCACTCAGACTAGATTTAATCAGGTTTGGATTACAACGCAACCAATGACCTACTGGACTTGTAAATCCAGCCTTATCCTGTCTAACCCCTAATGCATTCAACTCTGGATAAGCCTCCCACAGAGCCTTTTTCCCAAACGGTTTATTAGCTGTGGCCTCAAGTGCAAACTTCGCTGCGTTGATTACCCGGTCGTCTTGGAAAGGGCTCCTCGCTTCGGTTGAATAGTTCATTGAAACTCTGTCAAGTTTACGGTTAGACTCCATTGCTAACCAAATTTGGTGGTCTCGCAGCATAAGCGCTTTCAATTTATCTGTTCGTGGGGGTAGCGTCACTAAGTTTGTGAGCGCATTACGCAAAAGGGGTGTATTATTTGTTTGAAAATTTGATTTGTCTATCAATCGGTCCACTTCTGGTGGGGTAAAGATGTTGTGCCAGCCCAGCCACGACTCAGGATGTTTTGGACTCAGTTGGGCCCTCGCCAATTTCTGGATTTTGTGTTGCTTTCTTGAAGAATCAAGGTGCAGCCTGGAGCCAAAAATTCCCGGAGAAACATAGAGTAAATTGGGTAGACGCGAAACCGCTCTATATCTCTCATAGCCACAAAAAATCTCATCCGATCCATCGCCAGTTAAAATCAACCGGTTTCCAACTGACGACATGCTTTCATAGAGTTTCATCATGGACACTCCACTTGGATTATTGTTTGGTTCCTGCATGGCGATTAGAAATTCCTTTAGGCTTTGCTCTATCTCATAAGTAGAAATCATTTCAACTGGTACATGATTTAGTCCCAATTTTTTTGAAATATTCTGGGCTAATCTCCCATCAATGTTGTATCTCGATTTATCAGAATCCGGCCAGATAGCCGAGAAAGTAGTGACATGCGTTTCAAGATTGGCCAACTCCAGAGCAATAATTGACGAGTCAACACCACCGGAGAGACTAAGTGCAACAGAGGAATGGCCTTCAATTCGATCTTGGATACTTTGAGTAAGACTCTCCCGAATGGTTTCAATTGCTAAATCTTCTCTCTTGGGTTCGTCTCGTTTGAAACTAGAACTCCTTAATTGTCTATTTCTCAAACTAAAAGTAAGAACTTCTCCTGGCATGACCGAAGTAATGTTTTCCATAGCCGTTATTGGATCCAGTAAATATCCCAGGCTTAAATATTGATGTAATGCAAGATCATTTAAGTGTTTCTTAGTTAAATTCTCAAAAGAACTTAAACTTGAAGACCACTTTAGTCCATCTTCAGTTTTTTCGTAGTAGAGAGGTTTTTTGCCAAGGTAATCTCGCACAAAGTAAATCTCTTCAAACTTTTTAGAATAAAACACGAATGCAAACATTCCATTTAATTTGGGCAGAATGTCAATTCCATAAGTGCCAAGAAGCTTCAATAAAACTTCAGTATCAGAACTTGTTTCAAATTTAATTCCTAGTTTGATTAGCTGATTTCGCAGCTCTTTATAATTGTAAATCTCACCATTGAAGGAAATGACATCACCATTATCGAGATTCTCCATCGGCTGGTTACTTCTGGGAAGCGGGTCTGTCATGGCGAGCCTTGTGGAGCCAAAAATTAGAAAATTATTGATGAGTTTTGTCGCTTGGGAATCTGGCCCTCTGTAGCGCAGTTTATCAATACCTGATTTAGCCCAACTAAAATTACTAGACAGTGAGTAGCTTCCAATTAACCCGCACATGAGTAACATCCTAGTTGGAATTGAGTGTCAAGTGATCTTGGATCAATATAACTCAAAAACTTTCTAGTCGTTAAAGACTCTCGAGTTTCCTTCTGAATGAAGAGAATTTGCCCCCCATGAAAATGGTATGGTTAATATGCCTTGAATTTTCAATCCCGAACAGGAGGGTAGTGGAAAAGTTAGTTTTCTTAAGCACAAGCCTCCCACTGTCTAACAATCGAATAGATGACTTTTTATCTAGGCAGCAGAGATATTTCCAATTTTATTGGGGTGTAGAGGAAGTTGGTTGTATCCAGTTTGTTTCTCTAAATGGAGAGATTGTTCTTGAGAAACATAGAGGTAAGAACAGTTTTACAAGACAAATTTCTCAAGGTAAATTGCGAGCCTTAAAAAGTTTATTTATCAGTTCGCCTAGATCTTTATTCTCATCTCAATCCCCTGGATTCGATGGCGTCTTGGCTCTCTTCTTAGGAAAACTGTTTAAAGTACCTGTGATAATTCAAGTGCACTTTGATCCCATGAGCACAGTCTTTTCCCGTTACAGACGCATTCTCCATCAGTTTGTGCTTAATAGGGCCCAATCTGTTCGATCAGTGACTGACATATCAATATCCGACATGAATTTTGGTTTTAGGAACTTTGAAATTATTCCCGTTCCATTTGATCTACCTGAACAAATTCAATCGAGCGAAAAGTTTGAGAAGAATGTTGACTTGATTTTCTTTGGAAGAATGCACAGAGAAAAGGGTGTCAAATTTTTAGTCGAGCTCCTCGAAAATTTTAAGGAATCTAGCCATATTAGAATCGTTTGTGTTGGCGACGGGCCCCTTGGCCATTTATTGCGTGACTACTTGCATCAACAGCCAAGAAATGTTGACTTACAGCTTATTAAATGGCTAGATCGGCAGAGTCTATTTTCGTTATTACTAAGATCTAAATTGCACATAAACGTTTCTCCATCGGAATCTTATGGTCTTAGTTTTATAGAAGCTGCTTTCTGTGGTGTTCCTACACTGGCCACCCCTACAGTAGGAGCCAAAAATCTAGCATCATTTATTCCTAGTCTAAAAGTTGTCAACACCTTTTCGGTTGATGATTTTTACTGTGAGTTGAATAACTTACTGCTCAACGAAAAAGAATTGCATCTACTTTCAAATTTAGTACCCGACCGGGAGTTCCTTATTTCCTCCTTTTCAGACTTTACATCCTGGCCCAATTTCATAAAAAAGGTCATAAAGGAAGATAAAAAGTGTAGTGAGGTACCGTTTAATGAATAAAGGAGTAACTTCAGTTTTTTCAGAAAATACACGTGCTGAGTTAGTAATACTCAACTTTGTTACAGATTATGAAGATCCTATCCTTGGCTTCGCTCACGAATGGATCAGGGAACTTGCGAAATCTTATAAATCAATTATCGTCATTTCAGGAAGAGTTGGAGCCGTGGATTTACCCAATAACGTATTCTTAAAAAGTACAGGCTGGGTGAAAGGTAAGAAAACTAGAAATGTATTCCGTGCCTTTTACCTGATTAGTGTGAATATCCTTGCAAGCAGGCCTAGATTGATTTTCACACATATGAATTATTGGTTCTGTATTTTTGCATTTCCAGCAAGTTTGTTTGTGGGAGCTAGACGAGTGCTTTGGTATGCTCATTCAACTGGTTCATTGAGTTTACGCGTTGCATTAACTCTATCTCACAAAGTGATTACACCTATTGTTGATTCCTTTCCATTTTCTAGTCAGAAAGTTATCGCAATTGGCCATGCAGTCGATGATACAAAATTCGTTCTTTATAGAAAGGATCTAAGTACTATAAAGACATTTGTACACGTAGGTCGTGCTGACTCAATTAAAAGAATTGACTTCATTACTGACACCTTAAGAAACTACCGAAAGAAGTTTTCTGATTTTGATCTGTCGTTTATACAGGTTGGATCTAACTTTAGGAGTGACGAAACTTTGCTGAAATCTGATTCCGACGAGGACTGGATTAAGTGTGTTGAGTCTGTAGATAGAGATCGGTTGCCAAATTTACTGATTGATCAAAAAGTTTTTCTACACGCAAGGTTGGGTTCAATTGATAAGGCTCCTTTGGAGGCCGCTCTTGCTGGTCTAATTGTCTTAACTGATGACCCGCTTACGTATAGAGAGCTTGGTTCAAGTGAAGTTATGGGTGAATATACGGGCCTAGCAATTCAGCTTGAAATACTCCACGAATTATCAGAGTCAGAGCGTGTAAAACTCCAGTACGTCCAAAGACAGAACGTCCTTACAAATCACTCACTTTCAACTCTTGGTCAACGGTTTATATCCGCTGTTGCTAAATCACAGAACTAGTCCGCTTCGAAATTCCTATTTTCAGTTGGTGCTTCCTTAGCCATATCAGCAAAGCGTGAGTAATGGCCCTGGAATACCGCCTGGATATTAGCTGTAGGACCATTTCGGTGCTTAGCCACAATCAAGTCTGCTTCGCCTTGTTTTGTAGGACTCTTGTCATAAATATCTTCTCGGTGAATCAGCATAACCATGTCAGCATCTTGTTCCAAAGAGCCTGATTCACGAAGGTCAGATAGCAAAGGCCTCTTGTCTACTCGCTGTTCTGGTCCTCGGTTTAGCTGAGAGATCGCAATTACTGGAATATCGAGTTCTTTAGCAAGAAGTTTTAGAGATCTAGAGAACTCTGAAACTTCTTGCTGCCTTGATTCTACACGTTTACCTGAGGTCATCAACTGTAAGTAGTCAACAATTAGAAGCCTTAAATTATGTCTTTGCTTTAAGCGCCTAGCTTTTGCTCTGATCTCCATCATGGTGAGATTTGGTGAGTCATCAATGAATAGTGGTGAATCAGATATTGCTGACATCTTTCTAGCTAACCGCTGCCACTCTTGATCAGTCATTTTGTTAGTTCGCATATTAGTGAGAAACACATTTGATTCAGCCGAAAGTAAACGCATCACAATTTCTGAGCGGCTCATTTCTAACGAGAAGATCACACTTGCTAGGCCATGTTTAATAGATGCAGATCGAGCCATATCAAGACCTAGCGTTGATTTACCAACACCTGGACGAGCAGCCAGAATGATCAATTGTCCTGGGTGCAATCCGTTAGTTAACTTATCTAAATCTGCTATTCCAGTTGGAACACCGGTCATGATGCCGTCTCTAGAACCCAGCGCCTCTATGTCTGTAAGGGCACCGCTAAGCAAAGCAGAAAGTGGTTGGTAGTCATCTCTAGACCGCGTATCAGATACGTCATAAACCTCTGCTTGTGCTTGATCAACTATTTGATCAACATCACCTTCACCGGCGTATCCCAGTTGAGTAATTTTTGTGCCAACTTCAACGAGCCTTCTAAGCATCGCTTTATCTCGAACAATTCGAGCATAAAATTCAGCATTAGCAGCAGTTGGAACTCCAGAAACTAAAGTGTGAAGATATGGGGCACCACCAGTTCTAACTAACTCACCATTCTTACCTAATGCTGCAGCAACTGTTACCGCATCTGCTGGTTCACCTCTGGCATACAAATCAAGTATTGCTGCATAAATAGTTGCGTGCGCTGGTCTGTAAAAATCTTGTTCTCTTAAATTCTCTAAAACATCAGCAATTGCATCTTTACTTAGAAGCATTGCCCCCAAGACAGAAGCTTCTGCCGCCACATCTTGTGGCGGCAGTCGGTCATACCCTGACTCATTTGCTGATGAAGGAAATTCGGCCACACTCATGAGGTCATTGTCTAGGTTGTCACT
>Ga0315902_10004895_pt1 | contig 19082 bp, 33 predicted proteins | sample LakEriMetagenome_9_FD_203523 | JGI IMG/M metagenome (GOLD analysis project Ga0315902, IMG submission 203523) | Freshwater fungal communities from buoy surface, Lake Erie, Ohio, United States - Buoy 12 MA117 | ecosystem: Environmental > Aquatic > Freshwater > Lake > Lake biofilm | place: USA... | reverse complement strand
ACCTGTCATCAAACTCTTGGCCTTCGTAGATGAATCTATACGTTGTCATTGCTTACTCTCCTTAACAGTTCAAAAAAATAATCACAGTCTACCACAACCAAGGGCTTATCTCTGTTTTGCTTGATGACGAGCACTGGCTCGTATCCTCTACAGTTGTCCTTCGCTTGTTGATAATGTCCATATACTGAGATGCTTGCTCTGGACTTGCATTCCACACTGATTGGTAGCTTCCGTCTGGCTGCTGGACTAAGAAGCAGGTCTTCCCCCGACACGCCCATGCTAACTGAACGAACATCATCAGGCTCCAGAGCGAACTTTGCGATTATAAGGTCTCTTACTACCTGCTGTAGAACTCTTCCCTTTGCTTTCGCTGATGATGGCTTCAATGTCGATTTCCTTCCTAGTTTTAATCCACGACTTCGGTATGTGCATTCTGGAGTTGCTGGAGTCCATGCTGACTGTGTTAGCAACACAGATGGCATCGTCTGACTCTGACACAATCCAACCGATGCTAAAGCACCGATGTATCTCTGTCTTGACGCCTTCTTGCCATCCTGCATCGGCTACGGCATCAACCCATTCAACATAAACTATCGGGGCTTTTTCCAGACCTGATTTGGTTTTCTTCGTATCCATAGCAAAGTTGCCTGCTCTTCTAAGTAAGTTTCATCATTATCGTATGCTTTAAGTACAGCGGCATACAACTCATCTTCAGTTTTACAGCCTTTTAAAATCTTTTCTGCCTTCTTAGGCCCAATGCCTTTCAGGCCAGGCACATTATCAACACGATCACCAGTCAGCACTTGCATATAAAAGGTGTACAGTGTGTCGTCTTCATCAACCCAAAACTTTTCATTCTTTCTGAAGTTGTAATGCCATCCGCGAATCATATTCAAATCTTTGTCGGTGGTGCAGATAACATACTCTTCAGGGTCCAGCGAATAAGCAGCAATGCCGATGGCATCATCAGCTTCTTGATACTGTTCTATTCCAAACTTCCAGGCGGTATTTAGGTATGTCCTAAGTAACTCTAAGTGCTTAGGCTTTTCTTGTGTTCTGGTGCCTTTGTAAGGCTGTGTCTTGGCTACTGTTGTACGAAAATTCTGATAACCTGTGAGCCAGCCATCAGCATCGTCACAACCAGCATGAATGTATACGAGGTCTTCAAGGTATTCAGAGCACTTGCTGATAGCAGTCTTATCGTCATAGTCCTCGCATCCAGCAGCGATTGTATAAGCGATAATGTCGCCATCAACAAGTGCGATCATTGATTATACCCGCGAGATGGAGTAACCGAGTTGTCCGTGGATACGGCTCAGTCCTTTGCTTCGCAGATATTTACGCAGTGCATTACGAGCCTGCTCATACTTAGTCAGTCCCGAGAATGCCTTCAGTGATACTTTACGACCATTAAACTTAATAACGTACATAATTATCCTTTCGGTTATGTTTACAGCGCTTCTTCTTCATCAACCTCTTCTGCATTACTCGCATCGTAGGTCACCAAACTATCTATGATACACTTCTTTAATGAGGGAGATAGTCCAACTTTACGTTCATATTTCCACTCATAAAGACCAACTACAGCCGTAGCCGTAGATCCGTTACCAATGGCAACATCTTTTAAATCATTGCCACTGGAATCGAATATTTCAAATGGGATTGTGCTCTTACAAGTAATGAAGAAGCCTTTCTCTGGCTTATCTTCGCGCTTACTAACACTAAGTCCCAAAGATTCAATCGCTTTTACAGCGTTCGGCGAAAGATTACATAAATCAATTGTGTATCTTTTAGCCATTGAATTGATTTTATTGTGAAAGCACCACATGACTGTGGCTTTAACCTTCACTGGTTTTGCTACATCATTCATCTGATTCTCCTTTTAGGTCAATGAATTTTGATACTAGGATCTAACTTCTTCTTTTGCTCTTCAGCCACCATCATAGCAGCAGTATCTAAAATGTCAAGCAAATCATCAAATTTACTTTCCAGGTTCTTAGAATACGCCACATGAACCTCTTTGTCCACAACGGCAATAAGAATTGCTGTGTCCGGCTCTGGTAATTCGTCTAATGCGTCTGACACCAATTATCTCCAATCTTGTATTCACCGTCCAATGGACACCTCATCTGCAATGCTACACCAGCTTTGCGGATACTGTCAACTGCTAATTCCCCTACTTTTTGTGCGTGTTCTTCCTTTACCTCTAGCTGGAACTCATCATGCACATTAACTACGAAACGAGCATCTAACTTGTACCGTCTAAGTTCAGTATCAAGCAAGACCAGTGCCTTCTTCATCACTATCGCACCAGCGCCCTGTAGTAGCGTGTTAAGTGCTGCGTGTGCGGAGCGAATGTGTAGTTTCCTACCGTCAAGACCTGGTAAAGTCCCCTGTAGCGATAGCTTGTCAACCGTTTTGCGAAGGCGTTGCAAAGACGGCGTGTTCCGAAGAAAAGTATCGATGAGTTTCTGGCCGTGCGTTGCCGAACCACCAACAATTTTCCCGATCTTGGCAGGTCCTGCCCCGTATAGTAAAGCGTAGATGAATGTCTTCGCTTGCGCTCGTGTTTGAAGACCCGCTGCAGTTTGGTTTTTGGTGTGGACATCACCTTCAACGATTTCTCTAGCATATTCTTTATCCTTCATGTAATGGGCTAACATCCTAAGTTCTAACGATGCAGCGTCACAGCCAACGAGTTTATAGCCTCGTGGCACGGTGAAGAGACTACGACACTCTGCACCATACTCTGATCCTACCGAAGGCACCTGAGCCATATTTGGGCTACTGTGTGTCATTCTGCCTGTGACTGCTCCGTTGGTGATGACCTTACCGTGAATCCGTCCGTCCTCTGCCGTAGCATCAATCCATGACTCAATCTGAGCCACCCGTTTCTGTATGAGTAAATACTCTGCGATTGCCTTGGCTTCTGGAATATCAACGCCTGCAAGAGTGGATTCATCAACTATCACTTGGCCTTTTTCTGTGTGCTTTTTCGGGGACCAGCCTTTTTCGATGAGCCTTTTTGCGATTTGTTGCCGTGAGCCGGGGTTAAAGATTTCGACATCGTCTTTAAGTCTCTTTCCTGTTTTTGTACTAATTCGCTCGGTAACGATTGGCGGAAAGATGCTATGTAAGGATGCCTCAATTGAAGCCATTTTATCTTTAAGGCTTGCCAATAGGACCATAGCGTTAGGCATATCGAATTTAAAGCCGTTTCGCTCTTGCTTTGCGATGATGACTGCGACTTGGTGTTCAAGTTCGACTGAGTCTTTTGAGAAGTCATATTGTTTCTGTTCCTCTAAAAGTTTATAGTAAACCTTCTCCAGTACATCTGTGTCTCTGCGGCAGTATTTCTCAAGCAGCGCCATGTGCGGATTATCAAACGCCTCAGAACTGTTTTTGTCATAAGGCTTTTTATTGATCCGGTGCCACACACGGCTGTAATCAATCTTTTTTGTTCCTAACTTCGTAGCCCACTCTTTTAGACTGTGGCCTCCTTCTCGGTTTGGGTTCATCAGTCTTGACATGACCAGGGTATCTATGCACATCGATGGAACTATCTTCGTATTCCATAGCCTGTTCAATACTGGGTAATCGAATCCTATTCCGTTGTGTGCCACTAACAACGGCTTGGCCTCTAACATTTTTAATAAAGTGTCTGCCTTGTGATGACATCTAACTTCCCCGCTTCTTGCGTCCTTTGTCACTGCTAACCAAATTTGGCTGGCTTTGCTGTTCGTCTCTATGTCCAGGAATAGCATCGATCTGCTGCCATCTTGTTTCATCTTCTGCCTTTTTCAGAATTGTTCCATCGTCCATAAGTATGTACAGTGTCAATACACCATTCTTGTTCATCGCTGATGATACACTAATTGGGGTCATTTTTCATCCTCAGATTTATAACTTCGATGTTCAGGCAATTAACTAACTCGTCTGAGATTCTAAGTTCATTCTCTAGTCTGTCCATCCGTGCTCTCATCATAGCATTTTCACGCTCAAGTTCTGCAGTGTAGGCAGAAACATATTCATCAAGCTGCTCCTTTGTTTTGATGTAGTCTAGAGGATTCCAAGGCGATAGTGTTACTTCATATGGGACACCACTAACCTTCACCATAGGACCTCCACAGTGCAAACAGTATCGTAGCCAGCATTAACCACAGAAACGGTATGATAGTCATTTTGTCGCCATTAAGTAAAGACCGATGTTAGAAAAGGCATAGCCACCGTATACGACCAACATTGCTGTGTTGCCTTTGATGCCTTGCTCCACAGCAATGTAGGCGTATATCATGCCTGTGACGATAATCAACCAAGCGCTCATGCAGCTTTCTTGAGAGCCTCAATAGACTTTTCTAAGGTCTTGATGACCATATCACGCTGCTGGTCATACATCTTATCAAAGCCCAACTTGCTTGATCGAACATCAATAAACTCTTTGACGATGTCTTTCATCGAAAACTTTTCATTGATGATTGGGTCATCGCCGTTGCCTAGAAATACCGAGCATTCCAGATAGCCATCATCATCAAAGCCGATGTAGTTATCCAATTTTAGTTTCAGTTCCGACTGTTTCATAAAACTCTCCTGTTTTGATTAAGGTTTCTTTAGCCAACTTTCTTACTTCCTGAGACACTGCCCACCCCAGTTCTTCAGGGTGTAGCAGCGACCACAGAAACTTTACATAGATCTTGACTCGTGCCTCTTCATCGTCACGCTGCTCTGTCAAAGTCCGAATCTCTTCATGCAACTGATCAATCTCTTTGTCTTTCTCTTCCAGGTAGACATTGACCTTTGCTGATGACCAGTTCTCTATCATTTCAGGCCTTTCAGTATTGATGACACAAATGCTAGTATACCCAAAATTGTTGCAGTCATGTGTTCTTCTCCTTTAGTTTGGCTTCGATGGCTCGGGCAAAGTCAAATTCATCCTCGTTCTCCATCAATTCATAGATGTCTGCTTCAGTAAGACTAATCCATTCCCGATTTTTAAAATACTCTGGATATGTTTCAATATATTCTTTAGTAGCTGAAGCTACTGGCGATGCGTCGCAACTTCTTCCAACTTGCATCACACCATTTCTGGCTGTTAGCCAACCAGCAAAATGATAAAGGTCTGTTGGATCTATGCAAATTCGTCCGTATTCATCAACAAGTAGTCTAGCAAAACACTCTAACCACTCGACCATATTTCTGTCGCAGTCCCATTCACGATCAGCTTCTTTAGCAAATTTGATAAGGCTATCTCTGTTCATTTAATCCCTCCTTGCCAAATAGCAACTGATAGCCTGTCACGCTCTGTTTGTACAATTTTAAGGACATCTTTTTGCATAGGCATTTTAGTCCCCTGTAAAACTTCTATTGCTATTGCTTCACGCTCTCTTCTTGCCGCTTCCTGTGCAATGGCTAAACATAACGTAGGGGTAAGTCTGTTGTCGTATTGAGCAATATATTTTTCAATATCTTCCAGCGTCATGTGTTCTTCTCCTTTAGTTTGGCTTCGATGGCTTTGGCAAAAGCCTGTTCATCAAGAAAGCCCCATTTTTTACTGAGGCTTTGATCAACTAATTCCCAGACTTCATCATCAGTCAGCCCGACCCATTCACGCTTCAATGGCTCGTAGTCTAACCAGTCGCTTTGCGGTGTCAGTTTGACTTTGATGCTTTGCAATGTGCCGTCAGGGTTGTAGTTATGGACTATTGCTGGTTCCCATTTGTAGGACTCCGGTTGCGCTAGTGCTTGGCGTAGTGCTTCCATTCTTTCTCTAAACATTTTTCTTCGTGGCTCAGAAATATCCCAGCCCCACGCTTCCAACACCGCCTCTGCTGCTTTGCGTAGGTCAGTCATAGTGAAGCCTCATTTATCTCGGTCATGCGGCCAGTGTATTTGTCATAGAGCACAGCACAGGCCTTACCAGTCTCGCCACTGTAACGATTCTTTATGACTCGCACTCTAGTAGTATTCCTTTCAATAGGGTCTTCATGTTGAGCAGCACGTTCGAGGCCTAACACCATATCTGCCAATTGTCCAATGCTACCAGAGCCACGCAATTGTGACAAGCTGGTGGCGGCGCCTTCCTCGTGGCCTTTGCCATCAGGCCTTTTTAGGTGTGACACAACAAACAAAGTTATGCCCAATTCCTGCACGATCACGCGCAATTTGGTCATGATTTCGTCCAATGCCTTACGCTCATCAGAATGGTCTTGTGCGGAGACAACGATGGACACGTGGTCTAAGAGGATGAACTTGCAATCCAAGCCCCTAGCAAAATAGCGCACCCTGTTAATAATGTTGTCGATAGCAGTGCTACCAAAACAATCATAAAAGAATAATCTATTCGAGCCAAGAGTTTTGTCAAAAGCCTCTCTCTTTTGTCTTTCATCTACTTCCACCTCTGATAAGTGTAAAGGTTTATTGATCGCCAACGACATAATGCTCAAGGCAGTCTTTCTCACTGACTCTTCCAAGAACATGATGCCGATGTTCTCTTGTGTTTCACAAAGTAACTGCCATATCACTTCACGCATGAACTGTGACTTGCCAAGACCAGAGCCAGCAGTGACAACAATTAACTCCTGTGAACGGAGTCCACCTGTCACGACATTGAGGCCAGCATAGGGATAGTGTGCGACTGACTTCTCCAACGGCTGCATGACCAACTCAAGCAATTCTGAGCCAGCAACAATGCCATCAGGCACATATTGCTCCGCTGCCCACCATGCCTTCACAAAGTCAGCACCTTTGTTATCCCTAAGATAGTCGCAGGCATCCTTATAGCCTTGGCCCATCTTCATAACTTTGGCTTTACTACCAAACAACTCAGCCACTTCCTTGGCGGCTTTCATGCCTGGTTCATCAGCATCGAATGCTACCACAATAGTCTCAAAGCTGTCAAGCCATTGATATTGTGACTTACAGTCCTTGACTGCTGACTGTGCACCATTCTTGATGGACACCACAGGATACTTTGAACCCATCATCTGATAAGCCGCTAGTGCATCAAGTTCGCCTTCCACGATGGTCACATACTTACCACCTTTGTTCCACATCGCTTGTCCGAACAAGAGTGCATCCTTGATGTTGCCTTGGCTACGGAATTGCTTATCAGGGACAACCCTAATCTTATAGGCCACCTCCGTGCCTCTGGCATCAGTGAATGGGTAGTAATGCTCGATGCCTGTCTGCATCACGCCATAGGCCTCACAGGTGGCTTTGGTGATGCCTCTCTCAGGTATACTCCCAAAATAGGCGCTAATGGGTCTAATTTGGCCTGTAACGGCTTTGTTAGTCATGGGTAATACCTTCCCCTCGGTTGAGGCAGCAAGGCCGTCAGAGGCCTTAAAATAGGTCTTACAATTGAAACAATAGGCAGAGGCATCAGAATAGACAGCTTTGGCATCACTGCTGCCGCAGGAATCACAGGCCTCGTGTTTGACAAACTTAGTCTGTGTCTGCATTTAAAACCTCCAATGCCACGGCGTTTGCATCGTTAGTGTCCTTTAGTTGACTAAAATGGTCAAGCATCGCCAGCAATTGAAATGCTTGTCGACACTCCGGCCTTGTTCTAAGCACACAATCCAAGACATCTGACACCATAGTCTCAGTGTCCACATTATAACTGACTAGCAATTCAGCAATATCATGGACTGTTGAAAAATACATTTGCTCAGTTTCCCACGGTTGCATGGTGTAGCCCTACCTTTCAATATTGTAACAACATTGATAAAAGAAATAATTATAAATATAAATCATTAGCATCATTAGTGCTATAGCACTATAGTATCAATATAGTCTTTAATAGCAAGAATCGTGCCAACTATCTATCATAATAGCGGTCATTATAGGAATCAGCACCAAAAGGGTCAGAATCGTCAGCAAGGCCGTTTTCAGCCTCACTGTCGGCTTCTCCGATGTCGTCTAGGTCCGACATAAGGTTGATGTTCCCAACGGCAACACAGTCGGTTTTAATCGTTCCTAGGCAGTGTTTACACAATGAGACATATTCACGACTAAAGACAGACCTCACCGATGACTCATAATCGGTTAAGATTTCATTACAAGCAGCGCATCGCATTAGTGTGTCCCCTTTATCCTTGTCTTTTCTCTTGTGTTTCCCTGCTCCGCTTCTCTGAGCATACTTCGCTACTAGGTTTCTCATGTTGTCCTCTCAGTTCACTAGGTGGAACGAATCCAAACTTGCGCCATGTCCGCATGACATCGGTCTTTACAGCCTCAATGTATTCTTTCTCGGGGTTATTAAGCAGCCAAGACATTTTCAATTATCCTTTTCTTTTCAAGTTTAATCACGGCATCAGCGAATCGAAGTAAATCGTTCTCCTTGCCATACCAATTGTCAAAGTCTGACATCTCTAGAAATTCGTCCATAAGCTCAACAAGCTCCTCTTCAGTCGCTAGCATCTTAGACTCTCCTTATATAACAAGTATTTCGTCAAGTTCTTTTCTTAATCCCGCAAACTTTTCTTGTAAAACCTCCACCACGGCAAGACTTTGCTCATGCTCATGAGACAACGAGGCAAGTTCTAGCAGTCTCTCGCAAGTCATAAACCCACCGCCTACAGAATACATTTGTTCGACTGTTTCGGTGTATTCTTTGAACATCTCTAGCAGGTTTTTTACTGTTTCCTCCGTTATCGGAACAACCGCACCTTTCTTGGTTAGATTGTAGCAATAGTTCCATGCGTTATGATTGACTTTCGTCATGACTCAGTTCCTCCTGATTAAGTTTAATGCAGATCACAAGCTCCTCTGCCAATGCTGGCTTATACTCCACCAGCAAGCCGGAGAAATACCCCAGCCCATACTTGCCAAGGCCCTCAAGCTCCATCACAAGCTCTGAAGCTCTTAATTCGATGTCATTCGCCATAGGTTTCTGCCTTTCCTCTTAGTGATCGAAAGTTTTGCTGCTCGCAGTGAAGCATACCATTTATTAAACAGCCAGCAGCGGCCTGTATATTCGCACTGCTCTATCTTAGTGCCACCATAGAAAAGGATTTTCATTTGATATTCCAGGGTTTCATGATCTGCACAACAGCGCCCAATGCTAGCAAAAGGCCAGCGATTTGAAAAGCAAGCCAGTAGTCCATGTTTAAGCCTCCTCTGTCATTGTGTCAATCAATTCTTTGCCGATGTCGTAAACCATCTCCGAAAAGCCTGATTGGTAGCCTTTGACATACTTCTGCAAGGCTTCCCTTATTTGGTCATCTGTCGGCATAGGGAAAGATTGCCCATCGTCTAGCCTTGATTCAAACTCCTCCAAAATGTCCTTTACGGCTATGCCCTCGAAGATATAAAAACCAAGTCTGTCGCATATTTTAGCGTGTAATTGCCATAACTCTTCTTGTGATAAGTTTTCGATGTTCATTCTTGCGCCTTGTTCCATGATTAAAACTCCTTAGTTAAGATTTCAATTACTTGCTCGTCATTCTTTGCCTTGAGTGCCTCAATTATAGCGTCATTCTCTAAGGCAATGGCTGGCTCTATGTTGTGCTCTCCGCACAATGCTAGAAATTCTAATTTAGTCATGGTGTAGTCCTTTGGTTTTGGTTGAGGTTAGATAGTGCCATAAATCTGTGCGGCAGTGTAAAAGTCTATCATTTTAGAATCTCCATTTTAAGGCCAATACTAGCCCTATAGCGCCCCTGCTATAGAGGCACTATAGGATAACAAAGACTATTTGACAGTCTTAATAAGGCCGTTTTCCATTGTCACGTTAGCAAAAAACTCTCGGCCCAGGCCAGTGATATGCGGCCTATTTGCGCCAGTGAGTATGCCAGTGGCCTTGTATTCTTCGCCGAACATACTCGTTTCAATGTAACGTAATGGTTTACCGATTGATTCTTTTAAAACTTTTTTACTTGGATATTCGAAGACTAGCATTTTATGACCTTTCAAGGTTAGTGTTGCAAATAAGAGACATTTTTAATATCACGATTCCAGCAAGCACGGCAATTCATGCATTTGTTGCCTTGCTTTGATGCAGGACAGGCAAAACCTACAGGCGCTGCTGCATTGTGCACAGTGCTAGTATGATCATAATCTGCAGGCGCTGCAGAATCCACCATTGCAGCAGAGACACGGACAACAAGATTAGACGGAAAAGCGCCAAAGCTGCGAAGATAAGAATTGACAAGTGCCTTTTCCCTTGTTGGTAACCAAAACGACACAGCAGGCAGTGCTTCAGCAATTTTAACGATATTGATCAAGTGTTGCAGGTGTTGTAGGTCTCCGCTATCGTGCCACCTAAAATAGGTTTCTCCACTGCTGCCGATAAGATACACCATTGCATCGGCCCATTGCGGGTCTTCGATGCCTGCTCTCCGCTTTTCATGTGCTGCCTTGACTGACGGATACGCATAATTGGCTTTCAATGCATAACAGTTTTCGCAGGTGCTGCCCTTAACCTTGGCAAGGGCTGAACCTATCTTGCACAGTGTCGCTGAAATGCCGTAAGACAATCCAGGCATTTTAGACGGCTTACCTAGACTGCCTGTTATCTTGATTGCTGCTGCCTTACTTTTGATAGGCTTTGATAGTGCAATGGTTGTCATGGTCTAGGTTCCTTTGGTTTAGTTAAACTGAGAAACAAATTCTACTGCTTCTTGGTAGGTCTTGAACGGTTTACGGCCTATGCCGACAGTTCCTGTCTTGATGTTGCGCACAGTATAGCCTACAACCTGAATAGACCAGTTTTGACGGTCTGCCTCAGATGTCCAAGGGACTGCACCATAGAGCGATGCAGTCATGCCGGCAGAGTGTTTCCAATGCTTGGATTCTATAATCTCGAATTTCATTTTTAGGTTCCCTTTGATTGATTAGGAAACGGGGAAGCCGTCCCCGTGCGGTTTTAAGAAAAAAGCTTGTCGGCTATGTTTTCGCAGTAGTCGGTCATTTTGTCCATAACCAATTGCTCAAAGCCGTCAACGATTTCGTTATTACAGATCAGATCGTGCCCATCGTTTCCGAATACTAAGTAAACCCATGCGCAGCGATCCTCTTTCGGGGAGGAAAAGAAAAGGGTGACTTCGTCAAGGTTCAGACAATGGGAAACCAGCTCTTCGTAGAATGTTTCCCTCTCAAAGCCGTCCCCATCATCAAAGCCGATACACGGCCAGCCCGCATCGTTAGCGGTTAAAAGCAATTCGCGCAAAACTTGCTCTTCGATTTTGCGGATGATTTTGCTATTCATGATTGTCCTGCCTTTCTTTGGTTTAACTACGGGTTACTATCATCAACACGATGATAACGGCTGCTGAGACTAATCTTAACAGGTCTGCGGTTACTGCGTCCATTCTAGACTTTGTGTGTAAATACAACACTATTGCATTGCACCATGGCATAGTTCTTGCCGATGCACTATCTTGGTGCACAGAATCAATGGTGCACTATAGTGGTGCATCACTGCCCCATTCACTGCATTGCACAATGACGAATGTATTTGATAATATTGAACGATAGTGAGCACTGACTAACTTGCTGCACTGCAACACTGCCAGCGAAGTAAGCACTGACTAACATAGGCGGGGGAGGGGTCTGTGTTGTTTTTGTAATATTGTTGCATCACTACTGCCACAAAAAAGAGTAAAATAGACTTAATTATGTGTCATAATAGAGCAATAATATCAAAGACTTAGCACTGATAGTTTATAACTATGAAATTAGCATTGGTCCCACTGCTGGGCGGCAGAGAAACAACACTGGAAAATGTGCACTGCGAAGGCCTGAGTTGGTAGCAAAACTGTAGCAAAGCTGTAAGTATTGAAAATGTGCATTACCTATTACTGTGGTAAGTCGCATAAAAATATGCTATACTCCTCTCTATATTGCTACATCAGCGAACGATAGCGAGGGAGGTTAAAGATAAAAACCTCCCCTCTAAACTACCCCGACAGCGTTAAGCGATGTACACTATATAGATAGCGAATGTGTAAAAAAATAATAACAAAAGTAAAAAAATGCACATTTGTGTATAAATTTTAAAAAAAGTAAATAAATGGAAATAAAAGAACAAGATATAGTTCTTGTGTCTTCTTCCACCGATGTGTTATCTTCGCCTGCACAAGCCAGTGTTCCTGTGCCGACTAAGAATCCAAGAGGTGCTGGCAGACCAAAGAAGAGTGCTATCGCAGCCAAGAAGAAGCGAGAACTTCGTGGCAGGCCTCCTGGTGAAGCAGCAAGGATACGGGAATTTCATGCGCGACTGCTCACCACCAAAGGTGACCACATCATTGAGACTATCATCAAGAAAGCCTTGGATCCTACCGATAAGGACCAGGCAGCGATGCTCAAGATGTGTGCCGATAGGCTGTTACCGCTGTCTTACTTTGAGAAGGATAAGACTGGCGGTAAAGCTGGCATAACTATCAACATCAGCGGCATTGCTGATACAAAGATAGAAGCAGATGATGTTATTGACGCTGAGGATGTAGACTTTGAATCTAGAGATTAAGTTACTTCCTTGGCAACAAGAAGTATGGAACGATGATACTCGTTTCAAGGTAGTTGCTGCTGGCCGTAGAACTGGTAAAAGTAGACTAGCAGCCTGGATGCTCATAGTCGAGGCACTACAGACTGATAAAGGCCATGTCTGGTATATTGCTCCTACACAGGGACAAGCCAGAGATATTATGTGGCTCACGTTATTGGAACTTGGTCACCCAGTCATTGAATCTAGTCATGTGAATAATATGCAGATTCGTCTGGTCAACGGTGCACAGATCAGTCTTAAAGGTGCAGATAGACCAGAGACAATGCGTGGTGTCAGTCTAAAGTTTGTTGTGCTAGATGAATACGCAGACATGAAGCCTGCTGTGTTTGAACAGATTCTTAGACCAGCACTGGCAGACTTAAAAGGCAAGGCACTGTTCATTGGTACACCCATGGGTAGAAATCATTTCTATGAACTCTACCAGTATGGACTAGATAACAAAGATGATAACTACAAGTCTTGGCACTTCACCAGCTTTGATAACCCACTGCTGGACCCAAAAGAGATTGAAACCGCCAAGAAAAGTATGTCCAGTTTCGCCTTCAGGACTGAGTTCATGGCCTCCTTTGAAGCAGCCTCCGGTGGCATCTTTAAAGAAGAATGGATCAAGGTAGACGAAGAAGAACCAAAGGATGGCCGCTACTATATTGCTGTAGACCTTGCTGGCTTTGAGAATGTAGCAGTTGCTACCACTGCAAAAAAGAAAAGACTAGACCAGTCTGCTATCGCTGTAGTCAAGGTCTGTGCTGATGGCACATGGTGGGTTGCTAATATTGAGTATGGCAGATGGGACATCAAAGACACTGCACAAAGAATCTTTGATGCTGTTAGAGACTATGAACCACTATGTGTTGGCATCGAACGTGGTGCACTAAAGAATGCAGTCTTGCCATACTTGTCTGACCTGATGCGTAAGTATAATAGTTACTTTCGTATTGAAGACCTAACACACGGTAATAAGAAAAAAGCAGATAGGATTACTTGGTCCTTGCAGGGTCGCTTTGAACATGGTAAAATCATATTCAATGACAAAGAGTGGGTGTCTGAGATAACTGATGAACTACTTAACTTCCCCAACACCCAAGTACACGATGACCTGATTGATGCACTTAGTTACATTGACCAGATCGCTATTGCTGAATACGCAACCTACATAGATGAAGATAACTTTACACCAATGGATGCCGTTGCTGGATATTGAGGAGACCTAGATGGACTACGAAAATAATAATGAAGAAATGGAAGAATCTTACGTTCCACTAAACTGGGATACTCTGTCTTCCAATCCTGATGTATGGGAAACAATTAAAGAAGAACTAGATGATAAGTTAGACGCTGAGTGTCTAATGAAGATTATTACTAAAGCAAAAGAAGTAGGCCTAAAAGACGATAAGATCTTTCTGCCTGTAGAGAAGGAACAACCAGAGATGGAGTATGCTTCTTTATTCTCTAACACCACCGAAGAGGATCTGTGATGGAAGAACAACAGTACAACTCTAAAGAGATGGAGATTACCAGTTGGGTGATGTCTCGCTGTGAGAACTGGCGTAACCAACGTGATGAGAACTATCTAGAGTCTTGGAAAGAATATGAGCGCCTCTGGCGTGGTATCTGGGCTGGTGAGGATGCCACTCGTGACTCTGAGCGTTCCAAGATTGTTACGCCTGCACTACAGCAAGCAATTGAGACTTCAGTAGCTGAGATCGAAGAGGCTATCTTTGGTCGTGGTGAGAAGTTCTTTGACATCATTGACGACAGAGCAGACAACAATAAGATTGATGTAGAAGAGATTAAAAATCAGATGGTAGAGGACTTTAAGAAAGAGAAAGTCCGTAAGTCAGTATCTGATATTGTTCTTCTTGGTGCTGTGTATGGCACTGGCATTGGTGAGATTACCATCGCAGAAAAGACAGAACTAAGACCAGCGATGAGGCCCATAGTAGAGATGGGTGTTGCTGCCATTGGTGTTGAAGAAGTACCTAGATTCGTTGTTGGTCTAAAGCCAATTAACCCTAAGAACTTCTTAATTGATCCCAATGCCACCAGCATTGAAGATGCTCTTGGCTGTGCTATTGAAGAGTATGTGTCCATTCACAGCGTTGTTGCTGGTATGGAGGCTGGTGTTTATAAGAAAGTAGAAAACCTTGGCCCCGCCGCAGTCGAAGATGACTTAGAGCCAGTACAGGAAGACATTGAGTATCAGCAAGACAAGGTTAAATTATTACGCTACTACGGCCTTATTCCCAAGTTCATGCTTGAGGAAGACGGTGAAAAGATTATGGAACTCTTTAGCAAAAAGCAAGAAGAGTTTGGTAGCGAAGCAGCAGAGTACACAGAACTGGTAGAAGCCATTATTGTTATCGCTAACGATGAGCATTTACTCAAGGCAGAACAGTCGCCATACATGATGGAAGACCGTCCTGTGGTGGCTTTCCAGTATGACTCCATGCCCAATCGTTTCTGGGGCCGTGGCATCGCTGAAAAAGGCTATAACTGCCAGAAAGCCATCGATGCACAAATTCGTAGTCATCTAGATAGCCTAGCATTGACTACTGTGCCTATGATGGGTATTGATGCTACTCGTCTGCCTCGTGGTGCTAAGTTTGAGGTAAGGCCAGGTAAGACTATCCTAACTAATGGTAATCCAGCAGAGATTCTGCAACCATTTAAGTTTGGTAATACTGACCCAGGCAACCTTGCCACTGCTAACCAGTTTATGCAGATGCTGCTAATGGCAACAGGTACAGTAGACTCTGCACAACTAAATGCTGGCACCACTGGTGATATGGCTGGTATGTCCCCAGCACTATCAGCAATCATTAAGAAGAATAAGCGCACCTTAGTCAACTTCCAAGAGCAGTTCTTAATACCGTTTGTAACTAAGTCTGCATACCGCTTTATGCAGTTTGATCCTGAGCGCTATCCTGCACAAGACTTTATCTTTGTTCCTTCTTCTAATCTTGGTATCATTGCTCGTGAATATGAGCAGATGCAGTTTATGAACCTGTTGAAGACACTTGGACCAGATAGTCCTGTTGTGCCGATAGTGATGAAGTCCATTATTGAGAATAGTGGCCTTGCTGACCGTGAGAAGTTGGCTGCACAACTTGACCAAGCAATGCAACCCACGCCTGAACAGTCTCAGATCCAGCAAGTTCAACTACAGTTGCAGTTGGCTCAGGCACAGGCACAGGTAAAACAGTTGGAGGCATCGGCACAGAAAGACCAGGCTGAAGCTGCCAAGGCTGTTGTAGAGGCTCAGATGATGCCAGAAGAGACTCGTGCAAAAGTACTCAGTGCAGTGAGTAAAAATCTACCCACCGCTGACGACCAAGCACAGAAAGAGTTCGATAGGCGTGTTAAAATTGCTGAACTGATGCTCAAAGAAGCCGATATTAAAAATAATACCAAGATAGTAGAGTTGCAAATGGCAGAGAAAATTGCTACTATCGGCAAAACTGAGCAAGAATTTCTTGATAAAATAACAAAAGAGATTGAAAACAATGCCTAACATCAAAGAATTTATTAAAAAAATAGGTTCTGAGTCTGTTTCCTTAGAGGAACAGCAACAAGCATTGGTTGAAATTGAACAAACCATTAAGGCTGCTCGTCAAAAGCGTGAAGAAGAGGTAGGTAAAAACGCTAAGATGGTGGTAGACGCTCTAAAACAGATCGAAAGCCGCCTAAATGACAAGTTCCAAGAACTGTTGGCAACACCAGCAATGGTTGGTGCTCCCGGCAGAGACGGTAAAGACGGCAAAGACGGTAAAGATGGCCTACCAGGCCCTGCTGGCCTCAATGGCGCACAGGGTAAGGATGGTATTGATGGTGTAGATGGCAAGGATGGTGTCTCTGTTGTTGATGCTAAGATTGATTTTGATGGCTCCTTAGTCATTACACTGTCTAATGGCGATGAGATTGATGCTGGTTTAGTCGTTCCAACAGCAGTAGCAGAGCAATATAACGCCTTTATGACTAGAGGCGATATTATTCCTACTCAGTCAGGCAACTCTGGTAAATATCTAACCACTGATGGCTCCAACCTTGCCTGGGACCAGATCAATATCTCTACCGCAGACATTACTGGTACTCTACCAATTGCTAATGGCGGTACTGGCGCTACTACTGCACCCAATGCTAGGACTAATCTAGGTCTTGGCACTATTGCTACACAGAATGCTAACAGTGTAACAGTCACTGGCGGCTCAATAGACGGCACTACCATCGGCGGCTCCACCCCAGCAGCAGGCACTTTTACTACTCTAGCCCTAGACGCACCCACCACAGACGCAACCCTGACAATCGACACAGGCATTACTGGCTGGGTTTACTCTGGTAAGACCGTGAGTGTTGTGGGGCAGGAAAATAACCCCCAAGGATTATTTATTGGTTCAAACGGAACCAAGATGTATGTCTGTGGTTCGACTGGTGATGATGTAAACGAATACACTCTTGGGACTGCGTGGGATGTTTCTACCGCAACATTTACTGCGGTATCAACAGGAGTAACACAAGACACCACACCTGTTGATGTTTTTTTCAAAGACGATGGTCTGACGATGTTCATGCTTGGTCAAACAAACGATACCGTCTACCAATACACATTATCCGTAGCGTGGGACATAACAACCGCAACCTACGCATCCAAATCCTTTAGCGTAACAACCCAAGACTCTGCGCCAACTGGTATGTGGTTTAAGCCTGATGGCACGACCATGTATATTGTTGGAGCGACTAATGACACGGTTTACCAATACACATTAAGCACACCTTGGGATATTTCAACCGCTTCTTATGCAAGCATTTCTTTTAGCGTTGCATCTGTTGAATCTAATCCACAACAAGTAAATCTAAGCGCAGACGGAACAAAGATGTGGGTGCTTGGCTCTACTGGTGATGACATAAATGAATATACGCTTGGAACCGCCTGGAATATCAGCACCGCTACGCGCGTAAACAATATCTATGTTGGATTTCAAGAAACAGGCCCAACTGGATTATTTATAGATTCAACTGCGGCAAACAGAGTTTATGTGGTTGGCTTAACTACCGATGCAGTTTATCAATACAACACAGTTACTAATACGATAGACGCAACAACCGATAGATTCTATGTAAGTGGCGAAGGCTACATAGAAGGAAATACTTATTATGATAATAATGTCTATGTAGACGGTGCTGTAACAGCCAACGGAAGTTTAACTGCAGCTTCCTCAATTAATTTTTCAACTGCTGGAAGCAACATATCAATTGGAACTGGATTAACTACTGGAGTTTTAACTCTTGGTGGCACAGCTCAAACATCAGCAATTACAGTAGGCCAGTCCACAGGCGCACAGACCCTAAACCTTGGTACTGGCGCAACTACCAACGGAACGACAAAAGCAGTCAACATCGGAACCGCTGGTGTCTCTGGGTCTACCACGACCATTAACATCGGCTCGGCTGTATCCGGTGCGCTTGGTAACATAAGTATGGGCAATAGCGGAACACAATTTCTTGTTGCCCCAACAACTTCTGCAGTCAACTATGTTCAGGTTACTGGTAATGCAACCACATCTCGCCCTGTTATTTCTGCACAAGGCTCTGATGCAAATATTGGGTTGCAGCTTGCCAGTAAAGGTAATCGTTCAATTTCATTACTGACTAATAGTGTTACATCATTAGATGTGTTATCACCGGCCTCTGGTGTTAATTATTTTACCTTAAATGGTTCAATTACTAACCTTTCTCCAAGTATTGTTTCAACCGGAACAGACACCAACATCGACCTAAACCTGACTACTAAAGGAACTGGTGCTGTTAAGTTAAATACTGGTGGTGGTGAGCAGTTAAGAGTCAGCAACACCGCCTCTGCTGTGAACTATGTGCAGGTTACTGGTAACGCTACTACAGGGTATCCGCAGTTATCGGCGCAAGGTTCTGATACAAATCCTGGAATTTTGTATACGACAAAAGGTACTGGTGAACATCGTTTCTCAACTGCGTCAAGCGTAACGGCAATCCAGTTCCGTGTTCGTCATATTAACGCCCCTGCAAATTATTGCGCGGTTATTGGCGCTCCTGCTGGATCTACCCCTGAATTTCAAACTCTTGGAACTGACACCAACATCGACCTAGCACTAACACCAAAAGGTACAGGACTGGTTCGCTTTGGTACGCACACAGCAACAGCATTAACAATCTCTGGTTACATTGAGATCAAAGACGCAGGTGGAACAATTCGTAAACTAGCAGTAGTTACTTAATCAAGGAGAAAACATGGCACTCAAAAAATCTGTAATGACTGAGTTTGGTGTAGAGGCGCAGTATTGGAACATCGGAGCCGTACAAGAGGACTTCAAAGGCAAGGGAACTGAGGTGACCTTTTATGGCTACGCATCTGCCGAGGCTCGTGCCGCTGAGAAACAGCCTCTAGCCGCTGGCAAGGTTCAGATCGCTGGTGACGAGTATGTCGCTGGTGCAGACCGTGCCCAACTCTACGCAATCATCAAGCAAAAGCCTGAGTTTGAGGGTGCAGAGGACTGCTAAGTAATTCTGTGCTGCCGCATGAACTGAGCAATTTTCTCATGTTCTT
>Ga0315902_10004892_pt1 | contig 19100 bp, 18 predicted proteins | sample LakEriMetagenome_9_FD_203523 | JGI IMG/M metagenome (GOLD analysis project Ga0315902, IMG submission 203523) | Freshwater fungal communities from buoy surface, Lake Erie, Ohio, United States - Buoy 12 MA117 | ecosystem: Environmental > Aquatic > Freshwater > Lake > Lake biofilm | place: USA... | reverse complement strand
CGCCTGTCGGAACGTCGTGCGAAGGCCGTCGCCGACGCCCTGGTGGGTCAAGGCGTCAACGCCGGCGCCCTGTCGGTGGACTGGAAGGGTGAAGCCCAGCTCGCGGTCGCCACTGGCGACGGCGTCAAGGAGCCCCTGAACCGCCGTTCGACGATCTCGATCAACTTCTGATCCTGATCCGAAACGACTGACGTCAAGCGAGGGGCCGGTGGAAACACCGGCCCCTTTGCTGTGCGCGGCGGCGTCGCGGGTTGTCCGCGGACATCAGGGTCGCAACGGTGCAACTTGGGGGGCTTTGGCTCCGCTCCCCGACTGGATCCAGCCACAGCCTATTCCTCAGGATCGGCGCGACAGCGCCTCGCGGCAGCAACTTTTGGTCGGCTGGGCACGTGCGCCCCGAGGGCTACGAGAAGGATTGGCCGAACAGCGGGCCGGCATGCTTCCATGGGCCCCGGCCGCTGCATTGCGATGACCTTGCGTGACTGCTACCGTCGATCAGGCCCGCCATGGAGCGAGGAGCTCTACTCTGGCGGCCCCTTCAGCAAAGAGGTGAGCGTGGTGAAACTGGGACTCTTCGGCCTGACGGCTTTGGTAATTGGTGCGACCCTGGGCGCCGCCTCCATCTCCTCTGCGCAAACGGTATCGCCAAGCAGGACTCAAATGAGCTGTTCGGCCTTCTCGAAGGTGCGAAACACCAACGAGACCTACGTCCTCTCCGTCGATACGGCGCGTAAGCAGGCCACTGTTGAGCGGTCGGATCTTGGAAAGGTCTCGGCCTCATCCGTGGCCAGCGAAAAGGCCGTAGTCTTGTTCTTCGATGCAGACGGAGGGCGATATGCGATGTACGTCAATCGAGAGACCCGCGCCTTGAACGCGAGCTTTATGAAGGATGGCGCCCTTGCAAAGGACCAGCTCTATGGTTCGTGCGCCCTCGCCGAAGGGGAACGCCTGTAAACCCAGCGTTGGTCCCAACGCGCGTTAAGCCGGCTCGTGATTTCACATATGAGCAAGTCAGCCCGGGCTTGAGGCCCTCCTTGAGTGCTGAGCTTTGGGCCGTGCCATCGTCGACATAACACATGGCTGTCTCACTCAAGCGCCCACGCCTTTACTGGGGTGGGCGTCTTCCCAAGCGAGTCTCGTGATGTTGTCCCACTGCGGCCAAGACTCAGTAGCGATGTACGATAAGGGCGCTTTGCCTGAGGTTCCGCAAATCCCTCTTCGAGAGCAATATCAGTTGCTCCAGATACAGCCGCTCCTGCACGTCTCCCTCGGTCTCAACCGCCGGCTTCTCGCGATACTGCCTGCAGTTGACGACAAAGCCGATTCTGTTCCCGGAGCTCGTAACGGGCGACGACTCGCCGGGCGCGCTCGCGACAAGCCAAGGCCGAAAATCGGGGGAAATGCTGCTAGCGGTCACGCCGTTGAGCTTCTCGAAAGCGATACCGGGATAAGCGCGCTGCTGCGCCTCCAGGTCGCTACATGTCGCCGAACTCCGCTGTAACGCTGCCAGCATCACGACCTCGTTGACGAGGTTGGGCGAAGTGGCCGGGATAAACACCGAGTAAAGGTCAAACATCGGCTTGCCTCCGGCCGGAGAGAAGTCGTCGACAAAATAGATGTACAACTGACCATCGATCTCCAGCGGTGGTGAAATCTGGCCCGGGATCATCTGGGTAATTGTTGGTCGGGCTCCCGCGGGCAAGTCGTCAAGGCTGATCCAGCCGATCTCCCCGCCCTTCGATGCGCTCGGCGCCATGGAAAACTGCAAGGCGATATCGCCGAATGTCGCCTCGCCCTTAACAATGCCGTTCCACAGCGCTTCAGCGAAATCCATGCCCCCCTGGGAGCGCCCTTCGCTTCGGGCTGGTACGGCGATCTCACGAAGCCTGAAGCTATCCCGCTCGAGGTTGCGAGTTTGGAGCTCCAAAGCGCTTCGGACCCGCTCCGGCTTAAGCGAAATGCGGCCGGCATATCTGGATTGTACGAAGCTGTCCCAGCTCATCTGGGCTCTGAACATCTCGTAGATTGTGGCGCTATCGATGTCTTCGTCCACGAGTTGCGACAACAGCGCCGCGCCCGTGAGTTTGCGTTGGCGGGCGAGCCGATCAATCCGCCGCTCCACCTCAGCATCCGGAACGATGAAGGACACGCCACGCTCGGCGCCCAGGCGGCGAAGCTCCGACAACTGCAGCGACTCATCCACAAGCATGCGACGCGCTTCGTCTTCGACCCGTACGAGAACGGCCTCAGTCGGACGCAGCCTTGACCAGTAGAGAAGCCACTTCACACGTTGGAAGACATCGTAGGAGGAGACTGCCTGGCCGTTCACTTCGATCGCCACACCCTCCCCCATCCTTGGCTGTACAGCCGTGGCGGCGGTCGTCGGCAGGCTCACATCGGGCGTTTGCGCCACCGCAGCTGTGGCTCCGACGAAGAAGAGAGTAGCGACAAGCACCGTCGCGGAGATCCTCAAGGTTGACAAATCCACTATCTCCCTGCTAGATTGCAACGCTAATCACCCCTACACACAGTTCCTATGCCGATCAGCCGAGGAGGGCGCCTACAGCTACTGCTGCACCGTGAAACGAGCCAACCCCTCGCCTCGAACATGCATCGACGCCGGCTGGCGCCCCCTGAAGGGCATTATGTGCGACTGCAATGCGGCGGAAGCTCGGCAGCGGAAATAGCCGCAAACAACGGTGTGCTTCGAGCGCAGCCGATCGCGAGCTTCTATCAAGAAGCCGCGTTCCATTCCCGAAACCGAGAACGCCCAGTTAACCTCTCGGGCGCCGCCGAGGGCCGTGACTGTGCCGCAGCCCACCAGGTGCCCGAAAGCCCTTGCCCGCCACATAGGGCTCCAGGCGGCCAATCTGTCGGCGGGAGAAATTCGCCCATGACGTGCAAAGCGCCCTGTGACAGAAAAAATACCGTTGTAATCTCGACCAATCCCGGCTTTATGACTTTGTTAGAGAGAGGCCTGCGTGGCCATCTCGCTTCGGTGGCTCAAGGGGCGGGGCGCTAGACACTGTCCTTGGCTTGGGCCGTCGCCATTAGGATTCTGGCCCACAGGGGATGGTTATGAAGTCAAGAAACAAATGGATTGGCGCAAGCATGATGGTGCTTGCGGTCGCTGCGACCGGCACCTACGCGCAAGCGCAAGTGGCCGTCGAGGCTCTTCCGGCCGCTTTTGACGGCACGTACGGCCCGGGCGGCACCTATCAGAGCACGTCGCTTTCGTCGCAGGTGAGCGCTTCGACCGTGCTCTCCACCGAACTGAGCACCGAGGCTTCGGTTGCGCAAAGCACGTCGTCCGCGGTTCAGTCGGCCGAGAACACCTCGACCTCGATCAGCACGACCCTCAGCAACGCTCAGAACGACGAAGCGCTGCTCTCGACCCTGATCGTTGACCTGCAAGGCGCCCCCGGGTTCCTGACCCTCACCGACGCGCAAAGCGTCGCTGCGGACCTTAACAACGACGGCCTTCTCGACGGCGACCTGGCCTACGCCACGCTGTCCGGGACTCAGTCCACGGCCATCTCGACCGCGCAAAGCTCGGCGCTGAGCAACTCGACCGTGCTGTCCACCGCGCTGTCGACCCAGGCTTCGACCGCCGCCAGCACTTCGACGCTCGTGTCGACCGCCCAGTCGACCTTCGCGTCCACGTCGACGAGCTATTCCACCGTCATCTCGCTGGAAACCTCGCTCAACGCCCAGACCGGCCTTGCGGGTGATATCGCCCAGCAGCTGACCGAGACCCCCGCGCAGAACATCACCAACGGCACCTTCGAAACCGAAGTGGTCGATGCGGTCGCCTCGCTGGAGTCGACGGATGTCTCGCTCAACACCCGCATCTCGACCGAAGAAGTTACGCGCGCCACCGGCGATACCTCGCTGACGACCCGCCTTTCGACGGAAGAAGATACGCGCGCCACGGCGGACACCTCGCTGACGACCCGCGTTTCGACGGAAGAAGATACGCGCGCCACGGCGGACACCTCGCTGACGACCCGCGTTTCGACGGAAGAAGACACGCGCGCCACGGCGGACACCTCGCTGACCAACCGCGTTTCGACGGAAGAAGACACGCGCGCCACGGCGGACACCTCGCTGACGAGCCGCATTTCGACGGAAGAATCCACGCGAGCCACGGCGGACATCTCGCTGACGAGCCGCATTTCGTCGGAAGAAGTTACGCGGGCTTCGGCTGACACCTCGATCGTGTCTCGCTTCTCGACCGCCGACGCTTCGATCGAGACTCGCTTCTCGACGGCCGACGTCTCGCTGACGACCCGCGTTTCGACGGAAGAAGTTGCGCGCGCCGCCGGCGACACCTCGCTGACCAGCCGCGTTTCGACGGAAGAAGTGACGCGCGCCGCCGGCGACACCTCGCTGACGAGCCGTGTTTCGACGGAAGAAGTTGCGCGCGCCGCCGGCGACACCTCGCTGACGAGCCGTGTTTCGACCGAAGAAGTTGCGCGCGCCGCCGGCGACACCTCGCTGACGACCCGCGTTTCGACGGAAGAAGTTGCGCGCGCCGCTGGCGACACCTCGCTGACGACCCGCGTTTCGACGGAAGAAGTTACGCGCGCCGCCGCCGACACCTCGCTGACCAGCCGCATCTCCACGGAAGAAGGCGTCCGTGGCGCGGCTGACACCTCGATCGTGTCGCGCTTCTCGACGGCTGACGTGTCCCTGACGACGCGCCTGTCCACCGAGGAGGCCACCCGTGCGGCCGCCGACACGTCGCTGGGCGCCCGGATCACCACGCTGTCGACCTCGGTCGACGCCCGGTTCGCGCAAGTCAACGAAGACATCGCCGTCGCCTACCAAGGTATCGCGATGGGCTTCGCCCAGAACGCTGCTCCGATCAACCTGCAACCGGGTGAATGGGGCATCGCCGGCGGCGTCGGTTCGTTCGAAGGCGAGACGGCGTTCAGCATCAAGCTGCAGGGCGTCAGCGCTGACGGCGGCATCACCTGGGGTGCCTCGGTTGGTGTCTCGAACGACACGAGCGGTGTCGGCGTCGGCGTCGGGATGAAGTTCCCGAAGTAGACTGCTCAAATAGCTAAGGACTGCCAGGGCCACACCTTCGGGTGTGGCCCTTCTTTTTTGACAATGGTGAGCCGGAAGATTGTGCGAGCACCCGCCGCCAGGGTGGCGCGCCTAGAGCATGATACGGTCAGACGGAACCGTCCGACCGTTGAATCGTGCTCTGGAATCGAAAGCCTAGAGCCTGATTCAGGCTTCAGACGATTCCATCTGAAGCCATCAGGCTCCAGGGCTTCGCCGGAGAACCAGGATCAATCCTGGCTGAGTTCAGATACATCGACGCCGTTCTCTGACGTCGCCTGTTCAGATGAAGTGCTGTAAGGCTATCCCAGTACTATCTGGAGCCCATCGAGCGTGAAACGGTTCAAGGTCGGCATCACAGCCGCATACCAAAGCAACAATCTCAGCGATGCACTGTGGTCGAACGGCATCGGCCAGAACATCGGCTACCTGGTCATGCTGCTTCAGCGCCTCCGATGCGTGGAGAGCGTCAGTATTGTCTGTTGTCCTGGGCCTCAGGAGCATCCGCTGGCGCGAGCGTTCGGCGTCCCGTCGATTCCCCTTCTGGAGTCGCTGACCGAGCTCGATCTGATCATTGAACTGGGCGCAAGGGCCCTGACCCCTGAACTCCTGGCGAAGTTCCACTCCAACGGCGGGAAGCTTGTAAGCTACGTCGCGGGCAACGTGATGATCATGGACTTCGAGGAGCTCGCCTGCGGCGTCTCCCACGGCGACAACGTCTTCAGCGAGTACTTCGATGCCTGTTGGGTTACGCCACAGCACTGGCACACCTGCCACAGTTACCTTGAGGCCACACGGTCTCCAAGGACCCGTCAGGTGCCGCACATCTGGGATCCCCACTGCATACGCGCGACGGCCTTTGGCAACCGCAAGAACCCCTATTACAGCCCCCCCGAGGACGGGAAGTGGCGCCTCGGCTGTTTCGATCCCAGCGTCAATGTCGTCAAGACCTTCCACTTCCCGGTCCTCGTTGCAGATCAGGCCTATCGTCGCCGACCCGATCTGATCTCGGGAATGATGCTTTTCAGCGCGGAGAAGATCAAAGCCGACCCGCACGTGGAGCAGTTCATTACAGCAACCGACCTCGGCCGAAAGGGACTGGTTACGGCAGAGGGGCGCCATCCTGTCGTCAATGTCATGGGTCAGCATGTCCATGCTGTAGTTACCCATCAATGGCAAAACAACTTGAACTATCTATACTGGGACACGTTGTTCCTGGGATGGCCCCTTATACATAATTCGATTGAGTTTATGGATGTGGGTTACTATTATCCCGAGTTCGATCCGGTGGCGGGTGGCGAGGTGCTTGCTGACGCCCTCTCAAGTCACGAGGCAAACTTCTCCGAGTCGCGCGCGAAGGTGTTTGATTTGCTCTGGCGGTTCAGCGTTGACAATCCCGCGGTGCAGCTTGCTCACTCAGACCTCATACAGGAAGTGATGGAGGCCTGAGCCGCAGCCAGATATCAGCCTGAGAGGCCTCGAGGCCAGCAGGGCTTCTAGCCCTGTCGTTCCTGGCGAAGGCCGGAGTCAATCCAGAGAGCAAGATGAAGCGCCCTAAAGTCGTTATCCTGGCGGTTCTCGCCCTGATGCCCGTTCATTCGATGGCGTCAGCGCAGACCACGGCCGCCCTATCCGCCAAGCAGGGCGCGTCCGGGCCCGTCCTGGAAGCCGCCCTGCGAGAGCGCCTGGGCCAGCTGGGCATGACGACATGCACCGAGACCTTCACCTACATCGCCATGTACCTGGCCAATGGCCAGCGAGCGGCGTTCCGCGCCTACGCCGTGGGCAGCAGCGCGGCGCGACGCCCGACATACATGACGATGGAGAGTTCGGATCCTGGCTTTCCAAGCCGGGTGAGCACGCTCGTCGTCGGTCCTAACTGTGATGGGCTGTATGTTCAGCAGATTCGCTGGAAGGAGAGCTGCCGCGAAGTGAAGGACAAGTACTTCGGCAAGTTCAGGGACGAAGAGATCCTCCTGACAGAAGTTGCGGTTAGCACAAGCGGCGGGGTAGAGGTGTCCCTCGTGCCCACAGGAACAGGGTGCCTCTCGGTGAAAACGGAAACCTTCCTTCGGTAGTGAATGTCAAATATCATGAAGAACGCCAAGGCTCGCCGGAAAGTCGCCTACAATGTAGGCATCACTATCGCCATTAATGATGATGGCTCCTTCCCCGTCTTCAACAACGGCCTCCGGCAGAACGTTCTGTTCCTTTACAAGCTGTTCAAGAACGCGTCGAAGTGCGCTCGCGTTTTTCTGATCAATCAGAGTAAGGCTGACCCTGCGCCGTTCCCCCCGTCGTTGGGGATCGACATGGATGATGTCGTGCGCACCGACCAGGTTGCCGATAGCCTCGACTATGTGATCGCCATCGGCTCGGCGATGCCGCTTGGCGTCTTGCAGGGCCTAAGAGCCCGCGGCGTCAAGCTGATCTTCTACAAGGCCGGCAACGGCGCCGTGATCTCGATGGAGGGCGTGGTCGCCTATCCGAATTCGTCGCGCGCGGAGCTTCACTACGATCACGGTTGTTTCGATGAAGTGTGGCTCACGCCCCAGCACATGCATACGGCCAAAGGCTGGTACGAGACGATCTACCGTTGTCCGGTGATTGAGGTTCCACAGATCTGGTCCCCTGACCTGCTCGAGATCGCGGGCGCGGGCGTGGGTTCAGAGTACGGCTACCAACCCGGCCGCGAGAAGTGGCGCTTGGGTGTGCTCGATCCCAACATCACCGTCATGAAAACGAGCCACCTGCCCATGCTGGTGATTGACCGCTTTCACCGGGAGAATCCGGGCAAGCTCGAGGCGGCTTACATTACCAACAGCGTTCAATTCAAAGAGAACCACCACTTCAAGACGTTTGCAAAGAAGCTTCCTGTCGTTATCGACGGCGTGATGACGTTCGAAGAGCGATTTGTAGCCTATGCGTTCATGAAGAAATATTGCGACGCTGTTGTGACCCACCATTGGGAGAACGGGCTGAACTACCTGTACTATGAGATCCTCTTCGGTGGATATCCACTGATCCACAACTCATCCTTCCTGAAGGATTACGGCTACTACTACGCAGACTTTGACGCTGCGGATGGAGCGCGCGCCCTGAGGGTGGCGATGGAGGAGCACGACCGCAATCTCCCCGAGTACCGTCGGCAGGTTGATCGTTTGATCGAGGCCTTGAACCCGGTGTCCAAGGCCAACATAGCCCTCCACGAGAAGGCGCTTTTTCAGGCCGGCGCGCTGGTTGCCGCCTAGCCGATCCGGTCTGGATCGCCGGCGATAACGCACCGGTCTGTACGTTCAGCCCGCCGTCTTGCTCCGATCCCCTCGCCGACCGAGAATGTGATAGACAGAAGCGAAGATTCCAGAGGGTGCAAAGTGACTCAGACTCCAGGATTTGCACTGGCCGAAACGCCTGTTGCGTCGCCGCAAGCGCCAAGCTCCGCCGAGAAGCCTATTGGCAGCGCGTTGGGCGGCGAGGGTGACCTGATCGAAACCCAGAATGCGCCTGTGGATACGACCGGACTTCGGCGCGCCGTGCTGGATATTGGCGCGTCCGACGGCCCCGGGTTCGGGACGGAAGGCGCCAGGTCCCTGACGAACGCGTCGCTCGCGGAGATTTCGAACAGGCTGCTCAACTCGCCAGCGTTCGCAGATCGCTATGGCGATCTGGATGGGTTCATCCTGGCGGCTGTCACCAGAGAACTCGCCTGGTTTGACGCCGGCTAGCAGTCGAAGTCAGGAGGGCTATCAGCTCGGGCCTGGTCCCAGTCTCCGGAGTCCCCGAAGCTGGAGCGTCCCCGTCCGGGCGTGGGCCCGCTTTTTCGGCCATCCCGGGTCGCTAGCCTCAGCCGCGGCTGAACGTTAGACTCCCGACGGACAACTGCCGGGACCTCGCAATGCTCGACATCCTTGCCAGCGGTTTCATTGGCGCGCTTCTCGCCGCGGCGCCCATGTCGGGCTTGCCTGCCACTGGCCGCCAGGGCCAGGAGGAGGCGGACTATCGGGTGCGCCTGCAGCGCTGCGTAACGGGTCCTGCCGAGCTGGCCCTGCCCAACTGCCTGGCGATCATTCAGACCTTGGACGCGCCGGACGCTGTGATAGCACTCGCCTATGGCCGCCGCGGCGATATCCACTTCGAGTCGCGTGAGTACGCCAAGGCCATAGAGCAGTACGATGTCGCGCTCCGCATGGCGCCGCCGCAGGCCTCGACCCTCACCAATCGGGCGGCGGCGCTCGCCAACCTCGGTCGATACAGGGATGCGGTATCGGGCTACTCGGCCGCGCTGGCCCTGAAGCCAGAGGACCCACGCATCCTCAATGGCCGAGGCGCAGCCTACGTCCGCCTCGATGACGCCCAGAGCGCGCTCGCAGACTACAGCAGGGCGATCGCGTTGGACCCGACCAACGTTGAGGCGCTCAACAACCGAGGCGTTGTTCGATCAGCCCTGGGTGAGTTGCAGTCTGCCATCGAGGACTTCAACACGGCTCTGGCGCTTGATCCGAGGTACGCGGATGCTCTCAACAATCGAGCGGTCGCGCTGATCCGGAAGGGAAGCTACCAGGCCGCCATTCAAGATCTGACCAGGGCGATCGAGCTTCGGCCGCGTTACGCCGATGCCTACTTCAATCGCGCTGTAGCCCTTGAAAGGATCGGTCGCGTCGCTGACGCAGAGCTTGATTATGCGGCGGAACGGAAGGCCCGAGATCCGAACCCGTGACCCCATGGGCGGAAGGTCCCCGACTCTGTCTCAGTCGTTCGGCAGGTCCTTTGCGGGAACGACGTCAGCTCGCGCCAGACTCACCGCTGTCGCCTGGCCCAGGAGGGTCAGAAGCACGCGAACGCGTTCAGCGCCGCTGGCGCGATCAACCACGGCAAGGCTGTCGGCGAATGGCCCCGTGGTGATGCGGACAACCTGCCCGGGCTGAAGTCCTTCCGGCTCCAGCCGCAGCAGACCCTCCGGCCCTGATCTTTCGATGAGCGATTCAACCAGCCCCACAGGCGCGGGGGTTGGCTTCGTGCCGGCCTTGATCAAGCGCAGCACGCCCACCGAGCTCTCGATCGGGCGCCACCGTTGGCTGGCGATATCAAGCCGCACAAACAGGTACCCCGGAAAGTAGGCCTCAAACGCCAATCGAACGCTGCGGGCATGCCGTACCGTCTTCGACAGAACGGGAAGGAACACTTCGTAGCCCTGTCGCCGGAGGTTGTCCGAGGCGATCCTCTCTCTCCGTGCCTGCGTGTTGACCACGTACCAGAGTCCACTCAACGGAACTGTACCCCTTACTGGAAGCGGAGATTTTGCCGCGAACGGGCGGAATCCTGAAGCGCGCCCAGTGCTACAGCCTGCCGCATGGGCGAATCGTTCAGGAGCCTTCAGAATCTGCATCAAGGCTGCATTACGCCACCTTAACTTGGAAGCGGTACAAAGCGTGCTGTCGAAGGTACGCGTTCTGGTCGTTCAGGCGGGCCGACAGCCGTCTGCCCGGCCCGAAAGCGCCAAGCAGTCAATGGACCATTTGACCATGAGCCGATCCATCCTGGGCAGCACACTACGCCGTTTGGTCGGAGACCCGACGCACCCGCTCTGGACGGTTCGCGCCCGCCTCCTGTTCATCATGTTTGCCGCGTCGCTGTCCTGGGCTGTTGTGGTCGCCAGCGTTCTCCTGGCCCGGCCTTGACATCAGAAGGCGGCCCGCTGGCATTGGTCGGCGTCGCTCACCCAGCGTCCGGGTTGGACGATATTCGGCAGGGCCACCACGCACGGGCGTCTCAGGACCTGAAACGCCCGAACGAGACCGCTCCCTACGGAGCCTGAGCATCCCGGGCCTATGGCGTGCCGGTGAGATCCGAGGCCTTGATCCTCGTGCCGTCGGGCAATTCCATGTCGCCAGGGCGCATGCCGGCCGGACAGCTTCCCAGCCGCTCTGCATCAATTGATATCGTGCGCGTCCCCCGAAGCCCTGGGTTGTCCAGGCCGCTTATGGTTGTTGTCGCCTTGAGCTGGTATCTGATGTCGAAATCGCCGACCACGACACCGCTTCTAACGACTCTCACGCCATTGGCATCCTGACAGTCACTGTCGAAAGACCAGGAACCGTCCGCCTTTCTGACCATGTTGTCTGACTTACAGTTCCGGCGCGCGGCCGGCCCCCACCACGCCATCTGGGCATCGGTCGCCTTGTCGACACAAAGCTGCATCGCAATCGGACGATCCAGTCCCTCAACCATCGACACCTGTCGCCAAAGTCCCGGTTGGCGCACCGGTACAGGGTATTCGGCGGCCGTGTCGTCAACGGCTGCAGGAGGGCCTGGCTCCCGCGAGCATGCAACAACGCCAAGGCTGGCAGCGGCCAGGACGCCTGTGATCGACGAGACCCTCAAAACCACTCCCATCAGAAGGCGCGACTTGACGCTACGGGGAGGGTATAGAACCCCCTTGAGGGGCGATAGGCGTTTTTCACCGGCTGTCATTGCCCCTCAGGGTCGCAAAGCCCCAGTATGGGACTTTGGCTTCGGGAAGATCCTGTGCAGAGCGTGATCCCTAAAGTGAAGTCGTTGATGTCCGGCCTCTCGAGGGAGCTGAAGCGCCTCTCCTGGAAAGGCGCGCCGTCCGATCAGCAGAGCCATGATCGCCATGCCCTCGACGGGCGCGCGGTGTTTGCGATCGGCGATATCCATGGCTGCCTGGATCTGCTTGACGGGCTCCTGGAAGGCATCAAGGTCGCCACGGCGCGCGATGCGGAGCCGCCCCTGATCATTTTTCTCGGCGATTACGTGGACCGCGGTCCAGGTTCCAGGGGCGTCATCGATCGTCTCATTGCGGTGGCGGAAAGTTACCGGGGCGCGCGCTTCCTTTGCGGAAATCACGAGGAAGCGATGGTCCGCTTCCTGGCCGACCCGGCGGGCGGCCCCGCATGGTCGACCTATGGCGGCCGGGCGACCATGCTGTCCTACGGCGTCAGACCGCCCGGCAGGAACGCGGATGACGCCGCCTGGGCGCGGGCTCAGCAGAAGCTGAACGCCCGCATACCGCCCGCGCATCTGAAGTTTCTGTGGGGCCTGGAGGACTCTGTCGAGGTCGGTGACTACTTCTTCGCCCACGCCGGCGTGCGTCCCGACAAACCCCTTCAGAGCCAGGCCTCCCGCGACCTGCGGTGGATTCGTGAGCCGTTTCTCAGCAACGATCAGCCTCTGGAGAAAATGATCGTTCATGGCCATACGCCGTCCCTCAAGCCCCATGCAGACCGCGCACGGATTGGCGTCGACACCTGGGCTTACAAGACAGGGGTGCTGACGGCTCTGGAGCTGAGGGGTCGACGAAGGCGCTACCTTGTGGCGCGTAGAGACGGCGCTTCGATCAGGGTTAGACGGTGTGCGCTCCGCGACTTCGAGCCCACCCCGCCGGGCCCCGGTCTTCCGAACCCTTGAGCCCTGGCGCCCAGGCTCGACGGGTCCTGGCGGCGGCCCTCGAGCAGTCTCCGATCCCGGTGGATCGGTGAAACGCTTTAGTCCTTTGTTTCAAAACATTTTCTGGCGGCGCACCGGCGCCGGCTTCGCCAGAGACTGTTCCAGCCGCCGCCGGGGGCGAGCACCGAACGCTGGAACAGGAACCCCTTGCGCCGGAAGGGCGTTTGTGGGATGGAGTTAGCTTGACCCTCGGGTACTTTAAGGAGCTCTTCATGGGCAAGCGATTTGGAATTGGCGCACTTGCCGTTGCGGCCCTCATCGCCGCCGGCCCAGCGAGCGCCCAGTTGAGCGCCAAGCCGGCTGTCGGCACGGTCATCGGCGTGCAGTCTGCGACCATGCTCGCGTTCGAGGACGGCGAAATGGGCTATATCGTTCCCGGGGGCCCTGATCTTTATGTCTTTCTTATTTGTGGCTCGGTAGTTGGCTATAGTATCTACGCTGCTAACCAGAACAAATCGAACCCGAACTCGCCCTAGTATACCCAGCCGGGACGTGGTTAGGAAGGCGCTGGGGGAACCCGGCGCCTTTTTCTTGTCCGGGGATCGCTCCTGGTGTCCTGACCACAAGCGTCTTCGCGCCCGCCTCGATTGATGGCAGACTGTGAACGGGTGGCTGAAAAAGGGACTTAGTGCGATGATGCCGCCGAAACAAACCTTGCCCGTCTACATGCTCCTGGGCGCCCTGGCGCTCGCCCTCGCGACAGGTCCAGCCTCTGCGCAAGGCGCCGCGCCGCCGCCGGTGCTTGGTGTGGGCAACTCGATGGAAGAGTACAGGCTCGGCCCGCAGGACAAGATCGACGTAAACGTTTACCAGGTCAAAGATCTGACGGTGCAGGGGCTCCAGATCGACTCCGCGGGTAACATTTTTCTACCGCTGATCGGCGGGGTGGCTGCCAGCGGCCTGACCCCTTCCCAACTTGCGAACGAAATCGCGGCCCGGCTGAAGGGTCAGTACCTTCAAGAACCGCAGGTGTCGGTCAGCGTCCGCGAAGCGATCAGTCAGAAGGTGACGGTTGACGGCGCGGTCATTCAGCCTGGCGTCTATGCGATGAGCGGGCCAACGACCCTGCTGCAGGCCGTCGCCATGGCCAAGGGCGCGGACAACAAGTACGCGAATCTCAAGCGCGTGACGGTGTTTCGCACCGTTGGCGGCGAGCGCCAGGCCGCCGTGTTCGATCTGAGGGAAATCAGGGCGGGGCGGGCGGCCGATCCCGTCATTCACAGCAACGACGTGATTGTCGTCGATGGATCCGGTGTAAAGGGCGTCTGGCGGGAGATCCTCGGGGCCATCCCCGTCCTTTCCATCTTCCGCGCATACTAGTTACTCGTAAGTCCCGCGTCGCTTGAAGAAGAGATAGGCCCGATGAACCGAATGTTTGGCGACGGCAAGGACCCTGATCGTCGCGAGATTTCGGACCTTTCAGCCGCACGGCGCGGGCCGATCATCGTCCGACACGGGCGAGACGTCGAGGCTTTCGATTCTCTTGAAAGCGACAACTTCGACGATCAGCAACGATTGCAGCTGGCGATTATCTGGGGCGCGATCCTCAAACATCGCTGGTTGATCGCCGGGGTCGTTCTCGCTGCCCTCCTGCTTGGCGTCGGCGCGACCCTGCTTATGCAGAAACAGTACAGTGCGTCAGCGGTGATCCAGATTGATCGCGAGGCAGCGCAGGTCATCGAGGTCGATGGCTTGACGCCGCGAGAGGCGGCTGCAGGTCCGGAGTTCATCGACACCCAGGTTGGTCTTCTCAAAAGCGAAACCCTGGCCAAGCGGGTGGTCCAATCCCTGGGGCTCCGCCGGAATAATGAGTTCAGAGCGCTTGCCGGCCTCGACCCTCTGGAGCCCGGAATCTCCGCAAGCGACTCGGCGAACGTAGAAGATGCGCTCGCCGCCCGACTGGGAGCCGGTCTGCGCGTCCGGCAGCAGGGCCTCTCACGGCTGGTCACGATCGAGTACACAAGTCCCAGCCCGACTCTGTCAGCGAGCATCGCCAACGCGATGGCCGAGAACTTCCAGGTTCTGGCTATGGAGAGGCGATTTGAGTCCTCCGCTTACGCGCGGAAGTTTCTCGAAGAGCAGCTCGGCAAGACCAAGGCGCGGCTCGAGGCCTCAGAGCGTGAAGTCGTCGCCTATGGCGCGGCGCAGCAGATTATCAGCGTGACGCCGACAGGCGACACGCCCAGCGGGGATACTGCTTCCCAGTCGCTGACCGCAGCCAACCTCTCGTCCCTGAATGCGATGCTGACCACTGCTCGCGGCCAACGCATTACCGCTGAGCAGCGGTGGCGGCAGGCCCAGGGTGGAGATCCGCTATCGCTCCCCGAAGTGCTCGCCAACCAGAACGTCCAGCAGCTCCTTCAGGAGCGAGCGCGCCTCTCGTCTGCTTACGAGGAGAAGCTCCGGGTCTTTGGTCCCAGCATGCCGGAAATGCAGCAGGTTCGCGCACAGATCCAGGAAACCGAACGGCAGCTGACGGCCCGCACGGGGAGCATCGTTGCGTCCATTCGCGCCGATTACACGAGAGCGCTGGAATCCGAGAACCGCTACGCCAGCGAGGTTGAGAAGCTGAAAGGCTCGTACATCAACCTGCGGGAGCGGAACATCAACAACACGATTCTGCAGCGTGAAGTTGACACCAACCGCGCACTCTATGAGGGGCTTCTTCAACGCTACAAGGACGTGGGCGTCGCCGGCGGCGTGTCGACCAACAATATTGCCGTGGTCGACCGCGCCAGGCCGCCGGGTGGGCCGTCTTCACCAAAGCTGCTTCTTAACCTCGCCGTCGCCCTTGTGCTGGGCTGTGGCCTAGCTGGCGCGATCGTCCTTCTCCTGGAGACCATGGATGAGGCCATTCGAACGCCGGACGATGTCCTGACGAAACTGCGTTTCTCGGTGCTCGGCGTTATTCCGATCCTTGAGAAAGGCATGTCGCCTCGCGAGGCGCTGGCAACTGTTCGTTCCAACTTCAGCGAGGCCTATGGATCGGCTCGCACCGCGTTGCAGTTCTCGACGGTCGACGGCGCACCGTCGAACGTCCTCATCACCAGTGCGCGCCCCTCGGAGGGCAAGTCAACGACCGCCCTGTCCTTGGCGACGAGCTTCGCGCGGCTTGGTATGCGCGTCCTGCTGATTGACGCGGATCTTCGAAACCCCTCACTTCACCGGCTTGTCGCCGTCAACAATTCCAACGGCCTCTCGAATTATCTCACGGGCTCCGATTGGGAAGATCTGGTCACTCAGACTGACCAACCAAACCTGTTCGTCATCCCGACCGGTCCGTTGCCGCCCAACCCCGCTGAGCTGCTATCGGGCGGCAGGTTCCCCAATCTCCTCGACCTCGCCAAGGAGCATTTTGGCATCGTGATCATTGATGGTCCGCCCGTCATTGGTCTGGCCGACGCACCGGTCCTGTCGTCCCACGTCGATGGAACCATTATCGTTGTCGAGGCAAACGTGGCCCGTCGAAGCATAGTCAAGATCGCGGTTCGCCGACTGCTGCAGGCTCGCGCCCGCCTCTCCGGCGTGGTGCTGACAAAGTTCGACAGCGCTTCCACCTCCTACGGCTATGGGTATGGCTACAACTATGCCTACGAGTACTCCTACGGTCGGGACAACAGGCTGGAAGAAGGGTCTGGGCCCAAAGCCGACGTCCCGCCAGCGGTGACCTAGCGTGGTGCGCGGGGGCGGCATGAATGACCGTCGGCCCCGAATTCTGGTGACGACGGTGGCGGCCATAACCGCCGCCGGCTGGTTCGCTCTGGCTGCGGCGCGTGACGGCCCGGCAGACGAGTCCTGCCTTGCGTCCAATAGCAGCCTGAGCACCGGGACACCGGACGCCCAGTGCAGAGAGCGCCTCGCCGCGGGCCTGCGCAGTGAGCCCTACAACGTGGCTTCCCTGGCGATGCTTGCCTCATTCACAGCGGCCTCCGGCGATGTCGCCAAGGCGCGCGTCCTTCTCGCTCAGGCGGATCGCACCAGCCGCCGGCACGCTGAAACGCAGTACTGGCTGTTCATTGATGCCCTTGCCCGGAACGAGCTCGATGCAGCTTTGCGCCACGCCGATGTTCTCTTCCGGACCCAAGATAAGCTGCCGCTCCCGGTCACACTTCCGCTCATCAGTAGCCTTCGTCAATCCACCACGCGCGTTGCGCTTGCGAACTACATTTCGGTGGCGCCCCGGCCCTGGTCAGACAGATTGATTCAGGAGATTGGCTACTCGGCTCGTTCGCCGGACGTCGAGGCGCTGCTCCTGGCCCTCAAGCAGGCTTCCGGCGAGGGGATTCATATCAGTCATGCGCCGCTGGCGGAGCGCCTGATGCGTGAGGAAAAGTACGCTGCGATCAAGGCCTACCTTTCCAACGTCAAGGGCCGCTCAGCGGAGCTGGTTCGCGATCCTGGCTTTGATCGGGACGGTCCAGGCTGGCTGCTTGGCTGGAACACCCCCGACCAGGCCGCGGGCGCCGCTCAGTGGCAAGAGCAGTTTGGTGGACGCCGTGGTGTTTTCGTCCTTCAGCACGATCTCTTTTCGTCGGGCCAGCCCCTTATGCAGCAGGCGCTTTTTGCTGTGCCCGGCCCCTCGCGGCTCACCGTTACATCTCAAGCGACGTCAGAGGCTTCGTCCGGCGCCTTCCAGGTGACTGTTCGCTGCCTGAGCGGGCCCGTCGTCGGTCGCCAGATTCTCAACGGCGCCTCTGGCGAATGGAGTGAGACAACGGCAACCTTCGTCATCCCACCCAACTGCCCGGCCCAAAGCCTCATTGTCGAAGCTGTCCTTGGCGATGTTCGGTCCGATGCGGAAATCGGGCTCGACCGGCTCTCCGTCTGGCAGACCAGCTCTTCCGATCCCGAAGCAACGGCTGACTGAATGCGCTCGATCTTCTCCAGGTTTGGCTCTGGCCTGCGCCAGATGGAGCGCTCGGAGCTGCTTGTCGCCAGCCTGATGACAGCAACACTCGTTGCCGGGTTCCTGTTGGGCGGATCGGCCACCGGTCGACCCGTGGGCTTCCTGAGCCTGCCGCTCCTGGCTTCGGCGACCCTGGTCGTCGCGGCCTGGCGCCTCGTCGATCAGGACATCGCCCGGATGCGCTTTCCGCTCATCCTGTGCCTGGGGTTGGTTTCGCTGCCCCTGCTACAGTTGATCCCGCTGCCCTATGACGTCTGGACCTCGATGGGCGGGCGAGAGCTCGCCCGCGAAACGCTGACCGCAATTGACGCTGGCGAGCCATCCCGGCCTCTATCGCTTACCCCGTCCAAGACGATCGATGCGCTTGTGTGGCTCCTTGTCCCCATCGCCGCATTCCTTGGCGTCGCCGCATTGGGCAGCATCGCACGCCGGTGGCTCGTGGGCGTGTTTCTTGCCCTGTCAACGGTCGGCCTCGCGCTCGCGATCTTTCAGATGCAGGCCGGGGCAACTGAATCCCTGCTGCCCTATGAGCACGTGAATCAAGGGAGCGCGACCGGCTTCTTCGCCAACCGCAATCACCAGGCCGCCTCACTTGCGGTTGCCATTGTCCTCGTTGGCGGGATCAACGCCGGCGCGATGCGGCCTGGGTCAAGATCCGGGGCGTCAGCTGCGACATACGTTCAGATTGGTCTCATCGGCCTCTTCTTTGCGGGGGCGCTGGCCACGGTGTCGCGGGCAGGCCTGATCTTGAGCGGCCTTGCTGTGGCGATATCGATAGTGCTGCTTTTTTCGTTGCGGCGGGACGGGCAGCGTCTGGGCGCACGCACATGGTGGCTCCTGGCGATGGCCGCGGTCGTAGGGGCCGCCGCATTCCTTGGCCTGGAGCCGGTGCTCGACCGGTTTGATCGCCAAGGTCCGGAGGGCCGCTATGAGTACTGGCCTTCAATCGCCGGCGGCGCCGTCGAGGCCTTCCCGTGGGGGACCGGGCTTGGGTCTTTCGACCCCGTCATGCGATCGATAGAGCCTCTTCATCTCCTCGCTCCGAACCATATGAATGAGGCGCACAACGACTATCTCCAGTTCCTCCTCGAGGCTGGCGCCGCCTTCCCCGTCCTCCTGCTCGCCGTCCTGGCGTGGATTGCCATCGATGTTCGATCAAGGTTCGCCGCAGCACCCATTAACGAGCAACGCCTGGCCCTGGCGGCGCTGACGGGCCTTGGCCTGCTCGCGCTCCATTCCGTCGCCGACTATCCGATACGAACGCCGGCGCTGGCCATTGTTGTGGCGATGATGTTCGGCTTCCTTGTGCGCCCTGCCAGGCCGTAGCGCGGAGCCTCGGCCCAGACACAGGACCCGAACCCGTTTCGTCGATAGGCGCCCCGCCCGGCGGCATGCCTGCGGGCGTTATCGCGCATTGGGGCGGGGGTTTCGCTTTCGCCCCCCCCCGTCGCGACCGTCGATGGGCGGCGATCGGCAGGGCCTTTGCTCCCTGGGGGGAGGGTGGCGCTCAAAGTTCGATATCAACCCCTTGCACAGTAGAAATTGCCGGCTTCATGCGGGCCGGCGCGCACGGTAAAATTGCGTCGGGGGCGATTCTTGAACGGATAGATCCGATGGCTGCTCCCCGATTGCAAAAATCTGCAACCCCCCGGGCCAA
>Ga0315902_10004890_pt1 | contig 19105 bp, 17 predicted proteins | sample LakEriMetagenome_9_FD_203523 | JGI IMG/M metagenome (GOLD analysis project Ga0315902, IMG submission 203523) | Freshwater fungal communities from buoy surface, Lake Erie, Ohio, United States - Buoy 12 MA117 | ecosystem: Environmental > Aquatic > Freshwater > Lake > Lake biofilm | place: USA... | reverse complement strand
AGCAAAGTTACTTGCAGCAACTGGAGCTGGTTGCCCAGTAATCATCATCGCAACTGAAGGTGGATTACCTGCGCTTACTGCGGAATGGGGATTTGATGAATTTATCCTCGATAGCGCCGGCCCAGCTGAAGTAGAAGCTCGAATCCGCACCTCAATTGGAAAACTTGAAGCCTCTCGCATTGATGCCGATCCGCATTCTGGTGAAATAAAAAGTGGTGAAGTTGTAATCGATGAGACGAGTTACACCGCAAAGATCCGCGGCCAAGCCCTCGATTTAACTTATAAAGAATTTGAATTATTGAAATATCTCGCACAACACCCAGGACGCGTTTTTACTCGCGCACAATTACTTCAGGAAGTTTGGGGCTATGACTATTTCGGTGGAACTCGCACCGTAGATGTTCATATCCGGCGCCTCCGTTCCAAACTTGGTACCGAATTTGAAGCCATCATCGGCACCGTTCGAAACGTTGGCTATCGCTTTAACGTTAACCGGGAAAACCTTCAAGACCAGAACTCTTGATTCTCCGTAAAGATCACCTCGACCCCAAGCTTCAATCTGAAGTTTTAGAGTTAATCGCAAACGCTTCTGATGTTGATGGTATCCCACCGGTTGCCGAACATGTCCTCCTTCATCTTCGCCACGGCGGTGATAAAGCCGATTCTCATTTCATCGCACTCCATGAAGTTCAAGTCGCCGGTTACGCCCACCTTGATCTAACCGATCAAGTCGAAGGACCATCTGCTGAATTAGTTATCGCACCAAAGTTTCGCAAAAAAGGAATTGCCAGTGAACTTCTAAAGGCTCTCGCTGAAATTCCACGACTTCGACTCTGGTCACATGGCGATCTTCCCGGCGCAAAAAATCTTGCTCTTGCAAATGGCTTTACTCGCGTCCGAACCGTTATCCAGATGCGTCGCTCACTTACCGATTCAATCCCAGAAATTGATCCCAAAATTAATATCCGCTCTTTTCTTCCCGGTATCGATAATCAAGCTTGGTTGGAGCTAAATAATCGCTCCTTTACTAGCCATCCCGAACAATCTAATTGGAGTGAGCGCGATCTTGAGATTCGCACCAAAGAGAGTTGGTTTGATCCCACCGGTTTTCTAATCGCAGAAATAGATAAGAAACTCGCGGGTTTCTGTTGGACCAAAGTTCACGGCGGACATACTCATAAACACTCAAATGAGGAAGCCGAACATGATCACGACCCCATCGGTGAGATCTACATAATGGGAGTTGATCCAATCCAACAAGGTAAAGGAATTGGTCGCGCCGTAACTATCGCAGGCCTTAAGTACCTTCGCTATCAAGGAATCTTTTCAGCAATGCTCTATGTCGATGAAAAAAACACCCCGGCTATCAAGCTCTATCAATCACTTGGCTTTAAAGAGTGGGGCCGCGACGTTTTATATCGTTTAGCTGACTAACTCTCTACACATCTCACGAAACGCATTTGTATGAGCATCAACATCAGCTTCCGTTGTATCCGGTGACATTAGCGCCATATTGTGAAACGGCGTGAGCAAAAAACCATCATTTAATAATCGAAGGTGGATGTACTGTTCTAATTCAAAATCACCAGCTGCGGCAGCCTCGCCACCAGTTCGCGCCGCTTTCGCTTGAAATAGATATTCACCGCGAGCGCCCAATCGATTGCAATACCAAGGTAAACCAAATTCTTTTATCGCCGCGTCCACACCATCACACCATCTATTTCCAAGCTTGATCATCTTGTCAAAATTCGCTTCAGTTAAAACTTCAGTCAAAGTAGCTCGCATCGCCGCTAGCGATAACGCATTTCCAGCTAGCGTGCCACCAATTCCACCGGTATCAATTACCTCTCGACTCGTGCGCTTCGCAATTTCGTCAGCAATTTCTCGCGTCATTCCAAAAGTGCCAGTTGGAATTCCGCCACCAATTGCTTTACCAATAGTCAACATATCCGGCTTTAAACCCAGATCTTTAGTCATACCGCCGGGGCCAACTGAAATTGTATGAGTCTCATCAATAATCCAGACCGCGCCATATCTCTTTGCTAACTCACCTACTGCAAACAAGTAGCCATCTTCCGGCGCCACAATTCCGACATTTGTCATAGCCGGCTCCATCAAAATTGCCGCAACATCCCCCGCCTTTAGCGCGCTCTCCATCCCCGCTAAATCATTAAATTCAACAACCCGAGTCGTTTCATCTAATGGAACTGGCGCTCCAATATTTCCCTCTCGCGCAACAGTCTTTCCACTCTTATCTAGAGTCGCAAAAGTCTCATCAACTGAACCGTGGTAACAACGATCAATCACAATCACTTTTGATTTTCCAGTTATCAGCCTGGAATACCTAATCGCATGTCGATTCGCATCAGTTGCTGAAACAGTAAATTGCCATAACGGCAGACCAAACCTCTTGGCTAATTCCTCTGAAACCGCCATCGCATCATCAGTCGGCAACATCGCTGTCATGCCTCGCGATAACTGCTCTTCAATCGCCTTCACAGTTGCCGCCGGCGAATGTCCGGTCATCGATCCGGTATCTCCCAAACAGAGATCGATATATTCATTGCCATCAACATCAACAAAGTGTGCGCCCTTGGCGCTTGCCACAAATAACGGATAAGCGCCCGGCCACTTAGTCATCCAAGACATTGGAACGCCACCGGGCATAACTTCTTTCGCAGCGTTAAACCGATCCCTACTCTTTGGAGTGCGCGCCAAAAACCGCGCCTCTTCTTTTTGATGAAGTTGCTTTAGCCGGGCCCGATCAATCACTCGGGGAAAATACCACTAGCTACTTTAAATCGCCGATGTAGTAGCTATCGAGAATCGAATTAGGTCGTCCCGAACTTCCATGTTTACCCTTAAATCCAGAAGTTCCATCCACGCCACATAGCGAGGCAATTGCACCCGAACCACCAGGATGTCGTGAGATCCATTGAGTTAAGTCATAGACCTTATTTCCCACAATCGTCCAGCAATTTGAAGCGGTGTTCTTGGCAGCAACTTCAGCTTTGGTATAACTCTTTGTAGTTGGCTCTTGAGTTGCGCTAGTTGTAGGAGCAGGTTGCTTATCAGCAAAAATAGTCCAAACTCGCTTATTACCCTTTTTCTTGCAAACTAGAGTTTGTCCATCATCCATGGCTCGCTGGCCAATCTTCTTGCATTTCTTTCCGGCATCAGCGTCTGATGCGTTTGCCGACGGTGAAACCAAAGAAATTGAAAGAATTAATGAAATTGCTATCGCTATTTTTCTCATCCTATAAGTCTAAATCTCATCAAAGATAAATAACGCCTCTAAATAAGAATCCCCGGATATTCCCAGGTTCTGCGCATCTGGAGGCGCGGTCTGTGGTTCAACACACACTCCCTCAGGGTCTTGATCATAAACAACCCAACATGGCGCATCGCTCTCAATCTTTATTGAAACCGCATCTTCCCAATAAACAGTTGGTGTTCCACGAACCTCAGTAAATGCATCATCCCAAGGCCCCGAGGTCGGAGTTATCAACTTGCCATTAGGAACGTAATCATTTCCCCGCTCATACATTTTTCCTGCTGAAAATTCGATCTCTGCTTGGCCACCTCGAGCTAATTCACGAGGAAACCAGGGATGAAATCCAATCCAAAAAGGCAGCTCACGATCACCACTTTCATACTCCAACGACCAACGCAGCGCGTTATCTAAAATCTCAAATTTCTGTTCTAACCGCGCCCCTGAATACGGTTCTGGAAAATCAATTCCGAAATAACCATTACCCAATTCCTGCCATGAATGCGTCAAAGTAAATCCATGTATCGCATGCGGCGGCGCAAGATTCGTTGGTAATTGATAGCTTTTTCCCGAAGCGTCCTTAACTATTCCATCTTTAATTCGCCCCGCCCACGGCGCCATCGCATACCAACCCCAAGTCATTACCTGTCCGCGAAATGGCAAAACGCACTCATATCCGCGAAATTGCAGAGATGAAACTCGCGCGCCTTGATCGATATCAATCTCTAGCGAAATCTCTTCGCCATCAATCGCCTGTCCTAGACTCACGAATTCAACTCCTTCAATGTAGGTGGTTTCGCTCCCGCTCTAGAACAAGTTATTCCAGCCGCGCGCACCGCGCGCTTCAAAATTTCTTCCAAATTGCCACTTCTCAATTCAAAGTCTTTCAACATCCCCTCAACAATAACCGCTCCCACGGTATCTCCAGCACCCACCGTATCCACAACCTCAACTTTCTCCGATGGCTGATGCAAACTCTCATCCTTAGTAAATGCAGAGATCCCTTGATCGCCTCGAGTTAAAACAACTAACTCTGGCCCCATCTCAAGAATTGCTGGAGCGCTCAAACCCAGCCACTCCAGATCTTCCAAACTTAATTTAACAACCTTAGAAATCTCAGCCCATTTAGAGAATGATTCAAGATACTTTGCCATATCGTTCAATACGTTCGAGCGAATATTTGGATCATAAACAATAGGAACTTCCATACCTTCAACCCATTTATATAAAGCTCCAGCGCCCGGCTCAATCAAAGTCGCCAAAGTTCCGGTATATAGAACTTTGGGTTTTCCAATTGGCAACCAATCTCCGTAATCAAAAGTAGCGGTCTGCTCTAATCTAAATTTGTAGGTAGCACTACCCTTTTCATCTAACTTCACCTCAGCAGTCGCGGTTGGCAAATTAGATTTTCTAGCTAACTTGAGGTCTACTCCATAACTCAACAATTCGCTCTCAATTAAATCCCCATAAGAATCATCGGAAATCCCACCGATAAAAGAAGTTCTCACCCCAAGGTGCGCAAGAGCTTTCGCAGTATTTGCCGGCCCACCGCCAACTACCGGAATGGATTCGCCAGCGCCCGGCAATAAATCAATTAACGCCTCACCTGCGACCCATACTTCTTGAGAACTCTCGCTCAAACTTTGTACCCTCCCGAGCCTTAAGCCTAGACTTCGCAAATGCGCGTTGCCATTGTGGGCCAAGGATATGTAGGCACAGCGCTCGCAGAAGCCGCCAAGAAGGCCGGCCATGAAGTTCTTGGAATCGAAATCAATCAGAACCGAATCGATCAACTTAAATCCATCGGCTATCCCGTCACAAGCGATTATTCAAAGGTTTCTGACTCTGAAATAGTTGTTCTGGCGGTTCCAACGCCGTTAAACCAAAATAGAGAACCCGACCTCTCATTCCTTAAATCCGCCTGTAATTCGCTAAAACCTCACCTTAAAAGTTCAACTCTAATAATCAATGAATCCACTTCATATCCCGGCACACTAAGAAACTTCATCGCACCAATCCTCGGAGAGAATCACTTGTACTCCTCAGCTCCCGAAAGAGTCGATCCCGGCAACGCTAAATGGAATATCTCAAATACTCCCCGCATAATCGGAGCCCTTACCGAAGACGCGAAAGAAAAAGCGCTGAATTTCTATCGAAGTATGACCCAAGAAGTCATTCCGGTCTCATCACCAGAAGTTGCTGAAGCCGCTAAGTTATTTGAAAATACCTTTAGACAAGTAAATATCGCTCTAGTTAATGAATTCGCCCAAATCGCAAACGCACTTAACCTTCCCACTTACGAAACCCTAGAAGCGGCAAACTCCAAACCTTATGGCTTTATGAAGTTTCTCCCGAGCATCGGTGTAGGCGGCCACTGCATCCCCGTCGACCCCAGCTACCTCAGCTTTAAAGCAGCAGAGGTCGGTATCGATGCCAAATTTATAAACCTGGCCAATCAGGTAAACCTTGGAATGCCGGAATATGTAGCACGCCGATTAAATGACGAACATGGCCTAACCGGAAAAACTATCCAAATAGCCGGAATCGCTTACAAGCCAAATACCTCAGACACTAGAGAGTCGCCAGCAATAACACTCATAACTTTGCTAAAGAGCAACGGCGCTCAAGTTAGTTGGCACGATAACCACGTTAAAGAATTCGAAGATCAGCATTCAGAACCGATATCTAAGGTAGATATCGGAATTATCTGCACGGCGCATGACGGAGTTGATTACTCAGTATGGAAAAATTCAGATACTTTGGTAATTGATGTAAGCACCGCAAACAACTTAGGTTGGCCAAAATACCTATGAGCCAAAACTACGATTCCGCAGCTCGACCAAGAATCTTTCGCGATACCTTCCTCGCACTCTGGCACCACCGGGCTCTAATTCAAATACTTGTTAAGCGCGATATTGCAGTTCGCTATAAACGATCTTCATTAGGCCTTCTCTGGACCCTCCTAAATCCGCTACTTACATCACTAGTTCTCTGGTTTGTATTCATAACAATCTTCTCAGCTCGACTTCCTGATGGAACTCAATTTGCTCCATATCTTTTAGCAGGCGTTCTCACAGTTACTTTCTTCACCCATGGACTTAATCAAGCTGCTGATTCAATATCCCAAGGGGCTGGATTACTCACCAAGGTTTACATTCCACCTCAAGTTCTTGCATTTGCAGGGTCACTATCTAATGCAGTTAATTTCCTATTTGGCTTAGTCGCATTAGGGGTCATTTCACTTATTTCAGGGGATGGAATTTCAATCGAAGCGCCTCTTACTATTTTTGTGATTGTATGCATGTTGATGTACGTAACAGGACTTGGTTTAATGCTCGCAATTCTCTATATTCGTTTCGATGATACCAGAAGTATTTTTGGTATCTTAATTTCCTTTATGATGTATCTTTCTCCTGTTTTTTATCCAAAAGAAATTCTTAGCGAGCAAATGCTTATGATTGTTAATGCAAATCCACTTACATCTTATCTTGATGTATTTCGCCATGTTTTTTCAAACACAGGCGTAGTTTCACCGTCTGACTGGTTATATATGTTGTTATCAAGCGCTTTAGTCTTCGTTGTCGGAATCCGAGTTTTTACACGAGCTTGGCCAAAAACCGTGGTGATGCTCTAGTGACTAACTTAATTGAATTAAATAGCGCCTCTGTTACCTATCAAATTCGACACGGGGCTAGCCCAACTTTGAAGGAAACAATAATTCGCTCTCTCAGAAGAGAGCAGAAAGATGTACAAGTCAGAGCATTAAGCGATTTAACTTTCAATGTAGAAGCTGGGGAAGTTCTAGCCGTTATTGGTCGAAATGGCGCAGGCAAATCGACATTGCTAAAGCTGCTCGCCCGCGTTCTTCCACCTACCTCCGGAAGGGTGCAAGTTAGAGGAAGCGTGGCTCCGATGATTGAACTTGGAGCTGGTTTTAATGGAGAGCTAACGGGACGTGAGAATGTTGTTCTTTATGGAACTTTATTAGGCAGGTCACCGAAAGAAATGGAAAACCGCGCGGATGCAATTTCAAAATGGGCCAATGTAGAGGAATCAATTGATCTTCCGCTCCGCACTTACTCCTCAGGAATGGTCGCCAAACTAGCATTTTCAATAGCCACGGATAAGCCATCTGAGGTGATTTTGGTTGATGAAGTTCTTAGTGTAGGAGACGCAGAATTTCAGAAAAAATCAAAGGAACGCATGCGAGAGCTTTTTCAAGGTAAATCTGCGGTCGTGCTCGTCTCGCACGATATGGAATCAATTAAAACCCTTGCGACAAAAGCGATTTGGATTGACCATGGACATGTCAAAAAATACGGAGAAGTCAAAACCGTTCTAGATGCTTATCTAAATGCATAAAATACTTATCTTTATTGCCCGCTTAAATAAAGGGGGCACGGCCGCATATATTTCAGAGTTAGTTAAGCAATTGCCTAAGAAAAAATATGAAGTACTTATAGCAACCGGCTACGTCCAAGGAAGTGAAATTGAGGATGAGTCCGCGAAATACCTTCCACTTGTTCGAATTAAACATCTGGGAAGAAAAATTAGTCCAATAAATGATTTACGTGCACGCCTAGAATTAAAAAAGGTTATCGAAAGTTTTGAACCTGACTTAATTTACTCGCATACTTTTAAAGCGGGCCTACTAGCTCGAACCCTGAATGTTAAAGCGCAAATCATTCACGCATTTCATGGCCATCTATTGGATGAACCAGAGTTAGCAGGAATAAAGGTAAAAATAGCCACATTTATTGAGCGTAAACTGGCAAAGAGGGCGAAATATCTTGTAACAGTTGGCGAAAAGGTTGCTATCGATTTACTTAACGTTGGCGTTGGAAAACCTGAACAATATTTCTCAATCCCACCAGGTGTTAATCCTCTAAAACTAGAATCTAAATCAAGGGCCCGTCGTGAGCTTGGTATTGCAAATGATAAGCGACCTCTCGTTGTATGGATGGCACGCGTAGTGGCAGTTAAGGGCCCAGAGCGCGTTATTGAATTAGCAAAGGAAATTCCAGATGCGAGATTTTTAATGGTGGGTGGGGGCAATATGTACGAGGAGATTAGATCTAAAGCCCCTGCAAACTTAACTCTGGTTGGGTGGAAGTCGGCAAAGCTAATCTGGTCAGTCGCAGATCTAGCAGTCAGCACCTCGAAGAATGAGGGAATGCCCATTGCGCTGATCGAGGCTCAATTAGCAGGTGTCCCAGTTGTTGCTCTGAATGTCGGCTCGGTCGTAGAAGTTATCGAAAACAACAAAACTGGTTTTGTTTACGAGTCATTTGGCAACAGCTATAAAGAGGGCACTCGAGAACTTATTCTAAATAAGAAACTTCGAAAGAAATTTAGTCGCTATGCCAAAACTCATGCAAAACGCCAATTTGCACCTAAGCAGATGCTAGAACGTCACCTGCAACTTTTTGAACGTACTCTCTAAGCTCCCTGCTTACAAGCTCTATCTTTCATGGTCGCTTCAAGGCTGTTTATAGATGCTTGTAAATCATCTAAAGTTTTTTGACCCTCAGCACCAGCAAGTTTGGCCAAACTCTCCCAATTCGAGTATTCGCTCTTAGCTTCTTTCCATAGGCGGTATGCAGTTAAACAATTTGCAAGGGTCCAGGTAAGACGAGTCGGCTTTACGTAAGGATTTTTAGCACAACGATAAGTTTTTGTCCCCACTTTTGTTGTCGCATTTGCTTTAGAACAGTTCACTCCATTCTTTACCGTCGCCGCTTGAGACGGCGTGGTCACGAAGCCGACTGTAGAAAGTGTTAATATCGCAATTGCCATTGCGTTACGCTTTTTCATGTTAACCCCTTTATCGAATTCTAAAAGCCTAACCTTATTTGGCCCCGAATGTCCAACGTTTGACCGAATTTTGAATGTGAGTACCCTGAAAACCTGACTTATCCACTTGGAATATTTGGATTCAGGGGGTCTAGCTCTCTCATTTTTGAAATAACGCTTATTCGCTCAGTGCCAGACAATTTATCGTTTTGTAATAACTCTTGCCAAGCTTCGAAGTTTCTTGGGAACTTCTCGACCGCACTTTTTGAGATCTCTAAAGCCTGATCTGGGAAGCCACCTCTTCGAAGTATTGAGGCTGCTAAATTCATTCTTATTGGACTTTGAGGCCAGCTCTGAACAGAACCAACTATTTTTGTGACGTCACCTTTTGCAACAACAGATCTAAATCCAGCGTCAGCAATGAATAATGGCAAAGTAACGACCAATCCAATCAAAGCTCCAATTCCAAAAATAGTTCCTTCAAATTGTTTCTTTTTCTCCAGAATTTCTTTTTTCTCCATTATATTAATCTCATAACCGATAATTGCACCACCCAAAACCCATCCCCATATTGCAAGCCCTATTTGATTTATTGAAATTAACGATTGTGCCGAATACGCAAGCCAACTTCCTACAAGGCCAGCAAATATTGGATTAAAGCTCTTGTTTCTACGAATCACACGTAAAGCAGATCTAAAAATGAATATATTAATAGCCAGATAAAGAATGAGTAAAGGAAAACCGCCTCCACTAGATATATCAAAAAAGACATTATGAGCCGAATCAACCATCGCTTCGGCATTTCTGTTCGTAGCAACTTCATCTCGATAGATTCGAAAAGAGTCTCGATAACCATCAAGTCCTAATCCAAAAATTGGATTATTCAAAGTCATCTGCCATCCGGCTCGCCAAAAGTCACCACGGTAGGAAACCGATTCTTCATAAAATATAGAACTCCATGGGGACCGCTGAAAAATATCAAGAACGGAAAGTAACCCTCCAATTAACGCAAATACTGTAGCCCCTAAAGCCGACTTAGAACTCTTACTTCGCATCCAAAGGATTGTCACGGCGAATATTCCAACTGCGTAAACAAAAAAACCTTGTTGAGATTTAGATTGAAAAATATTAAAAACAACCAACAATTGATAGGCCGCGAGTAAACCTCTGGAAGTCACGTTTTTCTTACCGAATAATAACACTAGAGCTGCCGCTCCACTTATGCCCATGAATGAAGAGTGAAAGTTTGGATTACCGAAAAATCCAAATACCGGACTATATGGATTTATCCAATCAAAGGGATCTTTTCCTAGCCATTGAATTAAGCCATATATCCCGGAAAGTAGCCCTGATATAAAAAGGAATCTCAAGAGACCAGAGACAAAGTTTTCCCCAGAAACACGAATGGCGCCCAGCATAAAAACAACAAACATGAAGTAAGCAATTAATCCAGTCTGTCTTCCACTCACTCCAAAAAGGGTTTCATTCCATCCCAAAGGAGAGAGAAATGAAATTACTAAAACCCATAAGAAAAATGCAAATAAAATAATCGAAATTACTCTGTACTTTAAAAACAGTGTTCTCGATTCAAGAAAGCCCAGCATAAGGCTTATCCCAAATCCAAAAACGCTTAGACCCAATATTCGTGAGACATTGATTGGGTCATAAGAAATCCATGGTGTTACAAGAACTGATACCGCTAATGCTCCAACTAAAATAAGTCTCGCAAGAATTCCGTTTCTCTGTAACATAATCGGACTCTACCGATTCTTTGCTAAAAACCCGAAGGGGCCGGCTCCCCTTATCGAGGAAGCCGGCCCCCTTGGTTTAGAAGGTTGCCCTACCGCTTAGCGGCGGAGTTGCTTCTGGAGCTGACGAATCTGCTTGTTGATCGTTGCGATCAACTTGACGATTGCAGCTAGTACTTCGTTTGTGCTTACGGTTGCTGTTGATGCAGCAATCTTGTAAGCAATTGACTGATTAGCTCCTGTTACTGATTCACTCTGCGCATTAATAACAGGTGATGAGATAACAGCCGTGTAAGTTCCTTCGGTGTTTCCAACGACGAACTGATACTTCTTGATTCCTTCTCCGTCATCGCCACAAGCATCACCATTTGCAGGTGCTGTTACTGAAGTTCCTAGTCCAGTAACGCTTAGAAGGCTTCCAGTAGAAGAGATTGGATCTACAGCGTTAGCAAGATTTCCTTTTGCATCCTTGCAAGTAACTGTAAGAGTTGCTACAGATCCTGGTGTATACACCGCTGCATCCAAAGCCACAGTGTAAGTATCTGCATCTCCAGCGCATTTCTGAGTCCATACGTTTGACTTAATAATTGAACCAGATGAGTTTATGTGTTGGAGTTGTAAACTAGCGGTTCCTGCTCCTGCTGAGGCTCCAGCAGAAACTGCAGTATTACAGGTTACCTGACCCTTTGCAGAGGTTGCAGTTGCAGCAACACCGTATGTGTTAATTGATGCCGCTGTAATTGCTGTATTTAAGGTTGTGGAAACAACACTTGTTCCACTTTGGGGATAAAGAGCATTGTCCTTATCATCAAAGTAAGTAACGCGGAACGCCCATGGCGCTGCAGATGTGGTTGCTCCAGTACGCTGAATTGTTGGGGATGCCGCTACCACCTTCGCAACTTCACCCTCGAATCGGAAGGTCTTGGTTGCTACGGTGACGCCATTCCAAGTGATTGTAATCGTTGTTGTGAATGACTTGTTGGCAAGTGCAGATGGACGGGCTACTGAGATCGTTCCCTCAGAGTCAGAGGAATCAGCAACCGCTAACAACGTTGGCGTTGTTCCAGTTCCCAGCGTGCCTGAGTAAGCTAAACCGGCTCCACCGGTTCCGTTTACCACCAATGCCCCTTTGCCGGATAGCAATGTTCCATAAGCATCTTTGAGCGTGATATTTATAGCTCCTAGTCCGCCATTCGCTACGACAGAAGCACCAGTCTGATCTACACCATCTACCGTTGCACTAAATGCGCCGGAGCCTGTGTAGGTAGGTGCTGAAGTTACCGCAGCTGTATTTACTCGTGAAAAGACGGTAGAGAAAGTACCTGCTTCGCTTGCGGAGGCAACAGTAACAGTTGCTTGCGCTTTCAAAGTGCCATTAGTAGGTAAAGATTCAGTGATGCCGCTTCCCTGATAGAACTGAATCGTCATCGTAGCTACGCCGGAATTCGGTCTCACAATAACGCCGAGTGGAGCATTATCATCTTCCGTCCCACCAACGGTTGCCGCAACTGCATAGGTCGTAGTTGCAAACGCTGTGGTATTCGAAGTTGTATGTAATGCCTTGGTAATCGTTCCACCAGATACAACAATGGAGTTAATTACACTTGACGTAGCGCCGGTAACAACAGCTAGCGAACCAGTCGATAACATGGTAGCAGTCATCGTCACTCCGCTTCCGGATTCTGCAAGTAAACCAACAGAAGCATTGGCATCAACGGCTGCTGAAGCTTCATCAGCATCCGTCAACGTTGCTGCAGCTTGGTTGATATTGTCCAATATTTCCATTGTCTCAGAGGCAACAGCGCCAGCACTTGCAGCGGGAACCACAACTACAGACATTAAGCCCGCGCCTAGAGCAGATACTGCAACAAGCGCGATGCGCTTGCGTAGTGTCTTTATAGACATTTTTTTCCTTTCATTAAGTCAGATCAGGTCTTTCCTGATCTGGCTTGAAGAGGTCGTTTGACTTCTTCTAATTCCATTTCCCTATGTGAAGCACGTGCGATCACATAAGAAGATGGAAACCTTTATTCCTTCCCTTCAAGAAGCTGGAGGGCTTCTAACATCGCAACAGCGCTCTCTAGTTGGGCGCTTTCAAAGGCGAGGTCGTCCATTAATTGCTGAGTATTGGCTTTGGCTTTGGCCTTAGAACCAACTGTTGGCTCAACTACTTCGATAGCAGGAGTTTCTTGTTCAATAACAGGAGAGCTCTGGATAACTGTCTGAATTGGCTCAGTGCCTGTCATGGAGTTAAAGCCAAGGAATGCGGTAACTAAAAGAACTAGTGACATGGCAGCTTTGCTGCTCTTCTTTGCTATCTCACTTGCCTTCCTATATGAGGTGCTTAATAGATCGAGTGCTGTAAGTCCGCGCTTCTCATCAATAACAAGAGTGGATAGGACTTTACGGAGAGAGGCACGAGCCCTTGAGACAGTATGGCGAACGGCAGATTCTTTGATGCCAAGTTCTTTGGCGATCTCTTGAGTGGAGCGACCCTCCATCTCCCACATGACAAGAGCAGCGCGCTCTGCGGGGGAGAGAAGTGAGAGAGCTTGGCGAACAATGGCTGCGTCTTCGGCAGCGGAAATTACTTCTGAGTGATCTCCGTTTACTTGCCAAGAAGCTTCAACTTCAGCAGATGCATCATCAAGCGCAACAAGATTAGGACGTCGATTCTCAACACGGAAGAGATCGATGCAGAGATTCTCAATTGTTCGGTGGAGATAAGAGAGTGCATGCTCTTGGCTTGAGAGTTCAGGTGCTGCAAGCATGAACTTGATTAAGGCTTCTTGCGAGACTTCTTCAGCTCGCGCTCTGTCTTTGAGGATTCGATTCGCGTGGTTAACAAGTTCCGCGCGATTTTGAGCATAGAACGAGGAGAGCTGGGAAACGCTCCACGAGGCAGGAGTAGATCCCTCGACTGCCGCGTTTTTCTTGGCTTTAAGCGCCACTTATATGCCCCTTAACCGGTTTTGAACTGCAGAGATCAGCCGTCGCTGCCTCTACTCCCCACTACGAATTGAACCCAGAATTGTCGCTATGAAAGGACAAAACGGACATTTTGCTAAACGAAGTCTACCGTTAGACGTTCCGTGGGCCCACTCGGGATCGAACCGAGGACCCACGGATTAAAAGTCCGTTGCTCTACCGACTGAGCTATAGGCCCCAAGGAAAACTTGAAGTGCATATCCAGATTCAACCCTATTTGGATTTAAACCTAGTCCCGTAATCATATGGCATAAAAACAGGCCAGAAATCCCAACCCTAACTTTTATGAACCCACCTATACACATAAAGGGTACCAAAACGAATTACTCCGATAAGTCCTAGATCTTTAAATACTAGTCGAGCTCTAAGTAGTGAATGCTTTGAGATTAGGGATCGCCGGGGCAACTTGGTTTTCGTAAAAGATTTCAAATTTGCCTTGGCTTGCCATTTCAAATTTTCTGAAACCAATTGTCTTGATAAAATCTCTATTGCTAACTCAATAGAATTAAGAGTTTTTTCTCTAGATTTACGAGCGTCAGCTTTTTGTGAACTCAATCCCCAAACGACGCCCTCGCTGCCGAGTTCATTTTCGGCAAGCAAATAAGTGAACCATTTATTGCTCACACATCTAACTGGGGTACCAATGATTTCCGCTTCAGTAATTATTGTTGAATTCTCATAAACAATCACTTCTTCAGATCTGGAAATAAGGTCAAGTAATTCAGACCTGGTGGGTGCATTTGATGTGAAACGTTCTATTTCAATCACTTTACCTTGGAATGAGTCAGGGATTCCTCCAAGCGCACGGAATTTTTGACAATAAAGTAATCTAAATGGATTCTCCAAATCCTCTTCTCGTCGCACTTTTGTAACTTCTGCAATATCTAAAGGCGGGAGAAAAATTGAGCCGTCGACTTTTATTTTACTGTGTTCTTCATATTCACTTGAAAGATTCTTGGTAAATCCATAGATAAAGTCAGAATTATATTTTTCGGCGCCTCCCAATAGTTTCGGTGCGTTCAGTATCCATGTTATCGAAACAGCTGCATTTAATGGATTGCCTACGACTGTCTCGGGATAAATGGCAATTGATTTTACCCCAGCTTTCATATGCCTTTTCAGAGTTTCTTTATCAAGAATTGGTGCGTTTAATCCTAACGAAACTTCATTTTGAGACGATGGTCCATGAAGCGCAAGCCACGCAGGAATACCATTACTATTTAGTTGATCACAAAGTTGGTGAAGAACTCTGATTCCGGCGGACCAAGAAACAAAAGGAGGTGCATAGACATAGACGGGATTAAAATTCATTTTAGTTCTTACGGGCTGTAACCATAATATTGCCGAGAATAAGAGGCATCTCAACATGCGGTACTACTTTACTGAGCCACGACGGTAGACCAAGAATTTTAAGCAACATTGATGCAAGATTGTTTAAGTGATAAAAATTGATTGTGCGTGAAATTTTAAAATCTACATAATCTGAAGTCTCTAACATTTTTAAAAGAGTTTTTCGATTGTAGAGTTGTGGATGTTGCAAGCAAAAAGGCGGCCATTTTTGACCCATTAAACGTCGTAACAAAGATTTTTCATTATGTACAACAAATGTGGAAGTTTGTTTATTACTTGAACGTCCAGAGAATTTTGCAAGATCAATTTTCGGATGCAAAAGGTGATCTAAAACATGTATTCCCACAACCAAATCAAATTTACTTTCTTGGAGTGTTCCTAGATCTGTAGAGATTTCGCTATGTTGAGCTTTTCTCAAGTTTTCACTCAATTCTTGATGCACCGCCGTGTTTGGCTCTACCATATATACGTTTTTTACGTTAGTTAAAGATATTATTTCAGTTGCAACCAAACCAATATCGGGGCCAATTTCCAAAAAACTATTAATGCCTTCCGAAAGTTTTACGATCTTTCTAGCATATCGGGATTGCGTCTTAGATGCGGTGCGTTTGTCTTCACCCATTGTGTTATCGGGCATTTCTGAATATAATGCATTCAATTGTTCTCTAGTAAAATACCATGGGCAGTACAGTAGGTCGCAGTCCAAACATCTATAAAAAGAAAAGAAGATTTGATCATTTCTAAGACCTATAAATGCATTTTTAACATCATCCCACGAACTATCTTCAGCTGGATATTTTGCTTTTACCTCGGGATTTGCCGCTATGCAATCAGACCCGCAAAGTGGACAATTACGTTTTGTCCATATCACACTCTTTTGCATAATACTTCTAGTCTAGAGTGCAATAGACGAAAAGTCATTAGATAGTGAAATTTGTCAATAACATAAAGAGAGTCATATAGAAATGCTCTTGGTTAACTCAGTTAACTTGGTTTTTAATCTCCTTTGCTAGCATCATAAGACCTCTGAGAGTTGTTTCTTCCGAATCCGCAATCCTATAACTTTTACCTTCGGAAATGGATACTTGCAATTTCTTAAATTTTTGCCCTATCCCACCGGCAAAAACTAGATTGTTAGATGATTTATCATTTATCTCGGAGAGAGCATTTTTATATGCCTTGGAAACAGTATTTAATATCATTGAAGGTAAGTAATCATTATTATCAACCGTCAATAAAGATTTCTCTAGGTTTTCTGCATCCAAATATTTATCTGAATCAAATACTTCGCTTTTCAGCATAAATTTAGCGAACGCTTCTACCGTATCTGCTTCTGGATAAAGTTTACCTACGCATTTTGATATCAATCGCCCTGCTGGTAAATGCGTCCTAGTTTCAATGGTTTGACCATTAAAATATGGTCGAATTTGTAAATTAGTTAGTCGGTTTATAGTTGAAATTGCCGCAACCTGACCTCCTGTTCCTATGTTCACAACAGTATTTTCAGTATCAAGTTCGGCACCATAAAGTGAAGCTTGCTGATCTCCAACGGGAGTGTAAATTGGACACGAAAGAGCTTTTGAAAAACCCAATTCGATAACGTTTGACGATATCTCAGGAAGTTCAATATCAAAATCCAAAAAGTCTAAAGCTAACTTGGACCAAGTATTTGTTGTTAAATCAACCATCCCAGTACTGGCTGAATCAGTAATATGGGAAAAGTAGGTGTAATCTTTAGCTAACTGACTTGCGATCCAAGAAATTAGAGTATGAAATCTGAGATTTTTCTGAATTGGTAGCTTATTTTTTATACGTTCGAGGCCTAAAAGTGGCAATCCTGGTCTAACTTCATTCCCAGTTGTTTTGAGCCAATCCCTGCCTAAGGCATCAACAACTTGCTGGTTGAAATCATTCTTATTGATGGCAGCACGATTATCCTGCCAAGAAACTATATTTGTAATGGGTCTATTTTTTGCATCGGAAACAACCCAGGAACCCATTTGCCCCGAGATAAATAATCCCTCAATTCGAGTCCGACTAGAACCGATCGATTGAATATGTTTCTCTACTTCGCTATAGAGGTAATTAGGGCTAATTTCATATAAATCAAATATTTTTTGAATATTTCCTGGAGTTCTAGTCCGGTATATTGTTTGCAGATTGGAGTCGTCGGTGTTGAATATGCTTGATTTTATGTCCGTCCCACCAACGTCAAGAAGCGCGAAAGATTGCTTCATTTGCTAAGTATTCTTCGACATAGTTTTCAAGTTGTTTATCAAGTTTTTTCTCAACAATTCTTATATCCCCCGGACTGTAAAGCACTGCAAAATTCATAACACCATTCTGTACTTTTTTATCCTTGGTTACTTCGGATAAAAGGCCTGACGCAGTTATTTCATTATGGATCATATATGAAGAAAAATTATCAACAATCAACGATTTAAATTCTTTATAGAAAGAAACTTTAGTAGTCCCCCATTTAGTTCCCAAAAAATTAATTAGATCCATTCCAAAGAAAACGCCGAATCCATGCGTAACAGTATTATCTGTTAACGATTCGAGAGCATGCCCAAATGAGTGTCCATAATTAAGAATTCTCCTTAAGTCTTTCTCATATTCGTCTTCTTCAATTATATATTTCTTCGCCAATAGACTCGCCTGCACGAGTTCTAGACTATTGCTCGGTGTAATTCCAATTTTTAGCAATTTATCTTTTAACATTTCGTAAAATTGCCCAGGACCCGTTACGGACAATTTGTATATTTCGCCGAATCCACCTTGAAATTCCTCTAAATCCAATGAACTGAGGAATTCTTCAACAATCAAAATTGATGAAGGAGAGTGAATCACTCCTAATTGATTTTTATGCGATAGCAGGTTTATGCCGCATTTCGCACCTATTGAGCTATCGGCTTGGCTCAGCAATGTTGTTGGAATAAAATGCCATTTGATGCCCCGATAGTAGATGTGTGAAACAAAAGTTGCTATATCTTGAATAACTCCTCCGCCAATAGCTAATATTTGCGAAGTTTTTGTTGCTCCATTTATGCTCAACCATTCCAGAACTTTGTTTACACCATTCACAGTTTTCAATTCTTCATCAGCCTTGAGGACGATTTTGCTTTTTGTAGGTATAGCTTTGAAATACTTTTCATAAATTTTCCAGACTTTATCGTCACAAATCAAAAAATAGTCCTCTTCGTACTTTTTCAAAGCGAGATTAATTTCCTTAATTTCCCGCAAAAATTTTACGGAGTAATCGCCCTGACCTGACTTAATTGTTATCTCATTAGTTTTCACGTTATCGAAAACCCGCCGTCAATGTTTATGGTTTGACCAGTAATGTACGTGTTATTTGGACTTCCTAAAAAATTAACGAGCTGAGCAACTTCTATGGGTAAACCTAGACGGCCTAATGGAATTCGGTCAGTAATCTCTTTGATCTGTTTTGTATTATTATTAGCAAAAGTTAATTCTGTTTCGATAAAACCTGGCGCAATCGAGTTAAATAAAATGTTCTGTTGAGAGTATTCCACCGCACATGTTCTAATGAATGATTCCATCGCTGCCTTAGATGCAGAATAAGCGGACCTTCCTTGTTTAGACTTAAGGGCATATGCACTTGAAATAAATATCACCCTTCCCTCCCCATTTTTAATCATTCTGGGAATGATTGTTTTAATTAACGAAATATTAGAGAGGTAATTGACTTGGTTTATTCTGAAAAATTCTTCATCTGATTGAAATTCTATTCTTTTTGGATAATTTATTCCGGCATTACAAACTAAAAGGTAAGGGTTTACTTCTGGGTTTGATGAGATCCAAGAACATACCGAATCTTTATTTTCTAATTCAAAATCATTTCTACCTGTAGATATTACTTTCCAACCATTTGAACGTAATACTTCTGATATACCAAGTCCTATTCCTCTATTCCCGCCAGTAACGAGAGCTG
>Ga0315902_10004888_pt1 | contig 19108 bp, 11 predicted proteins | sample LakEriMetagenome_9_FD_203523 | JGI IMG/M metagenome (GOLD analysis project Ga0315902, IMG submission 203523) | Freshwater fungal communities from buoy surface, Lake Erie, Ohio, United States - Buoy 12 MA117 | ecosystem: Environmental > Aquatic > Freshwater > Lake > Lake biofilm | place: USA... | reverse complement strand
TGGGGAAGGGACTGGGCAATGGAGTTCCTGTGTCAGCCGTGGTGGGACGGGGCGATGTGATGGCCAGCCTGAAATACGGTGAGGCGTCGGACACCTGGAGTGCGAATCCGCTGGGATGTGCTGCGGTACTGGCCACGCTGGACGAGTTCGAGACCACCGATGTTCTGGCCCGGACACGGGAATTGACCCCGGTGTTTTTCGCGGGACTGAATCGACTCAAAGAGACTGGCCTGATCGCGAAGGTGAGAGGGGAAGGGATGGTCTTTGGCATCGAGTGTGCGGCCGGGCTGGGCCTGGACAGCCGTCACGTGGCGGTGGAGATTGTGAAGGCGGCCTACCTGGGGGAACCGGGGGGGGATGGCATTCACCTGTTGGGCCCTCTGGCAGGGAATGTGATCCGCATCAGTCCGCCCAATGTGATCACCCGTGCACAGGCGATTGCCTCGCTGGGTCTGTTGCACCGGGTGATTTCGCGGCTGGCCGGACGGGGAACTTCACCCGCCAATGGGGTGGCCGCGGTTCTGGCGTCCGCACGCTGACTGTTTCGTGCGGGCATCTCCGGGAGGACTCGGGAGTCTGTGGCGTTCGTCTTCGACCCAGGCATCCGAGGTTGATGAGTTCAGGGTTGAGAACCGGGGAAAACTGAGTTGAAGACGCAGGCCAGTTCGAATTGGTCTTTGTTCAACCGGGGTAATTTGGCTAGACTGCGGGTCCGACGGTCAGGGAAGTGCCGATCACGGAGCCGATTCCATGAGGGAAAGCGTCAGGATTGTCCACGCATCGCACCTGCGATTGGATCAACCGGTGGTTGGTCTGCGCCGGCTGGGGCAGATTCCGAGAGAGACGATCCGCGACTGCACGCTGCTGGCCCTGCGTCGGCTGGTGGAGCAGACCCGGGAGCATGAGGCCGATCTGCTCCTGCTGACAGGACCCTGCTGGCCCGAAGATGGCTTGGGACCCCGTGGCGCGATGGCCTTGGCCGAGGCTTGCCGAGTGCTGTCGCAGGACCGCATTCCGGTGGTGTTGTCGGTGGTCGATCGCGAGTCGGTCCAGGAAGGATTCCGGTCGCGCGGGCTGCCCCACAACCTGCACCTGCTGTTGATGTCTTCCGGACAACCGCTGAAGGTCTCGGGTGCGCGTGGCCCCGCGATCGAACTGCAGGTGGTTTCGTTGAATGAGACCGTGGAGGAGGCCCCGAAGGTGGCGGGGGCCAACCTCACGCGGGTGGGAGTGGCGTTGTCGGGGGATCGGATGTTGTTGAGCGATGCCCCGCTCTCGATCGTGGGAGGGCCTCCCCTGGATGATTCACTCGACTATGTGGCGACCTGCGAGCCAGCCCGTCGCCGGACCCTCAATGTCGGGGGGACGATCGTGCATTCCCCGGGACCGCTGCAGGGACTCAATGCATTTGAGCAGGGAAGTTGCGGGGCGACCCTGGTGGAATGCCGTCCCGAGGCTGAACCTCGCCTCGAGCAGCTTCCCATTTCTGTGTTCAACTGGGAGCAGTGGGGGCTGGAGGGGATTCGTGGCGAGACTCGGGGCAAACTGGTGGCGCGAATGCTCGAATCGGCCGAGCGGCAGATGCAGGATTCGCCGACCACCCCGCGTGTCCTGCGGTGGAATCTCGCCTCCGACGAATGGCCCGAGGGCTTGACGGGCGCGGCAGACGAGATGGATGCCCTGCTCGATGAAGTCGATTCACGGGCGCAGCGGCGGGGTTGGCAGTTTGCCAGCCAGTCATTGCTGAGGATTGCCCCCTTGCAGAGTGGGGACGAAGATCCCCTGCTGGAGGAATATTCGCGGCTGCTGTCGGAGACAACAGCGACGGCCAGGTCCGGGATGTACGATTGGACCGCGGCGCTGGCAGAGCGTTGCCAGTGCAGCCGGGCGGATCTCGACCGGTTTCTCGGGCGGGCCGCACTGGGCCGGATTTCCCGGGAGGCGTTGACTCTCGGAAGACAGTGGCTGCTCGAACGGGAGTCGCAGCACCCATGAAACTTTCCGATCTGCAGGTGGACCGGTTTGGGGTCTGGCGAGGTCTCGACCTGGCGATTCCTCCCGGTCAGGTGGCCCTCCTGAGTGGCCCCAACGGTACGGGAAAAAGCACACTGCTCGAATTTGTGAGGGGGGTGCTGTTTGGGTATGGCCCCGAGGCATCGGGCAAACTCCCCGAAGAGCCCGGGCAGGTACCCGGACGAGTGGTGGTGCTGCAGGACGGTCACAGGCACGTCCTGACGCGACCGGTGGAATCACGCGCCCGGGGGGGCCGGCTCGAGATCGATGGTCACCCTGTTGCGAGTCCCGAAGAGGCCGAGACCTTCCTGCGCGGGGTGACCCCCGAACTGTGGGACGGGGTCTTCTGCATGGGGCTCAACGAGATTCAGGAATTGAGTGCTTTGCAGGGGGCGGCCGTCGCCTCGCAAGTCTACGAGGCGTCCCTCGGGCCCGAGGGACGCCGGTTGATCAACGCCCGACGACGCGCGTTGGGGCGTCAGAACGACACTGCGGCTGTCGAGGCCCGCAGCCGGTCGGTTCAGAAATTGATCGAACAGCGCCGGGAATTGACCGAGCGTCTCCGCGAACAGCAGCAGCATTCCGCTCCTGCGGATTCTTCGCGGCGTGATTTCCTCGCTGCCGAGATCTCGCGCCGTGAGGCGGCGGTGGCGCAGTTGCGCCGACAACAGCAGGGGCTGTCGCTGCAGAATCGTGTTTTTCCAGCGTGGCAGACCCTGCGGGAGGTTCGCGGCCGGATGGAGTCGCTGGGACCGCACCGCAGTTTCCCCGAGCAGGGATTGACCCGGCTCTCGGAGATCGACAACGAGATTCAGCAATTGCGCAGCCGGGGACGGCGTTTGATGGCGCGACTGCGAAGCCAGGGAGGCTTTCAGCCCCGGTCGCAACTGAGCGCTGCCGAGGCGGCGGCGCTGCACGGCTTTGTCTCGCAAAAAGCCTGGTTTGTGGAAGTGGCCCGTCAGCGGCAGCAGTCGCAGCAGCAATGGAGGCAACATCTCGCCCACGTCGAGGAACTGCGCCGTTCGTCGGCCGAAGGATGGAGTCTCGACAGTCTGCGGGCACTTGTCCGTTCTCCCGAGATCGAGAACCAGTTGTGGGAAGTGGGCCGAACGCTCGATCGCGAGCGCCTGCGATTGGGACGCTTGAAACGTGTCGGTCTGCGATTGCGCAGCCGTCGTGCCGACCTCGAGCAGACCCTGCGCGAAGGACGCCGTGGATTGAAGTCAACGTCGCTGGAAGGCGCCTTGCAGGCGGCCCATGCACGGCTGACGGTCAGCCCGCAGGCGACGGCCCTGAAGGCCCGCGAGCAGACCCTGCTCGAACACCTGCGGACATTCGGAGGCTCCCCGGTCCCGGCAGGCCAGGCACGCGACTTGCCTCCGCTTCCCGCCTGGCTGACCCTCATTGTCGCGGTGTTCTTCTTCCTGGGGATCATCGTCGCCGGGTGGGGCTTTATCGCCGGGGTCAAGACCAGCGCGATTGCCGGACTGATCTACGTCTTCCTAGGCTTGACCTTTGGTGGAATCGCCTGGGGGCTCAAGAACCAGTACGAGTCGGATCAACTGCGGCAGAAGGCCGGATCGGCGCAGCGGCGGCAACAGGTCGAACGCGAACTGCAGGGTGTTCGTGCCCAGTTGCAGTTGCTGCCCGCCGAGGCTGCTCCCCAGGGTTTTGTGGATGTTGGCCAGACGGCCCAGGAATTGTCGCGGCTCAACGAACTGGCTTCCCTGGAACACGAACAGGAACGGCTGGCCGCCACCGAACATCGCCTGCGGCAACGGTTGCGCGTTCACCGGACCCGCTGGCTCGAGGCCCGCAGTGCCTGGAGCGAACTGCAGCAGCACTTGGGACTGGCCGAGAACTGGAATGTCACCGAGGTGATTGCCGGTTGGAAGTCGCTGATCACCGTTGGTCAGGCGATTGAACAGTCGGACCAGGTCCGTCAGCAGGCGGAATCGCTGGAACAGCTCTGGCGTTCGGTGGAGACCAGTGTCGCCGACCTGACGCTGCGTGCGCCCCCTCCGCAGCCCACGACGCTGGAAGCCCTGGCCCAGATTGACCAGTGGTGCGATCTGCTGGCAGTCTGGCAGGAAGACCAGATTGAGCGGCGGGCCTGGCGTCAAAAATCGTCGAAAGTGCGTCGTTCTCTGCGTCGCCTGCGTCGTCGCCTGCGCCAGCTCGAAGACGCCCGCCAGGCACTGTGGGTTCAGGCGGGGGCCGGGGACCGCGGTGAATTCGTGGCACTCTCTCGACAGGCCGAGCAACGGCACGCGTTGCGCCGCGAACTGGAGCAGGCCGAGTCGGCGGTCCAGCAGCTGCGCCAGGATCTGCCCGAGGCACAGGGACTGCTGGCCCGATTTGAGACGTTCTTCGAGCAGCCGCATCCGGGCGAGCTCTCGGCAGTCGAGGCCGAATTGGCACGGCAGGAGCGGGAACTGGCCACGGCGCAGGACGAACTGGCCGAGCTCGACCTCGAATTCGAAGCGTGGTCGAATGACCCCACACTGGCCGAGTTGCGATTCGACCTGCAGTTGGTCGAGCAGCGGCTGGAGCAGGAAGTTCAATCGCTGGCGGCGGAAAAGCTCGCCGGGGAAACCCTCGACACCCTGTGCCGTGACTTCGAACGTCGCACACAGCCCGAGACTCTCGCACTGGCCTCCGACTATCTCGCCCGACTGACTTGTGGGAAGTACCTCCGGATCTGGACTCCGCTGGGAGAACGCCAGTTGCAGGTGGAAGACCAGCTTGGGCATTCGTCGGCGGTTGAGAATCTCAGTCGGGGGGCGCGGGAACAGCTGTATCTCGCCCTGCGGCTCGCGGTGATCTCGCGCTTGTCGCTGGCGGGTATCGAAATGCCGCTCTTGCTGGACGATGTCTTCGTGAATTTCGACGCTCCGCGCACCGAGGCGGCGATTGACCTGTTGCAGGAAGTTGCCCAGGCCGGTCAGCAGGTGATCTTCGTCACCTGTCATGACCATGTCGTCTCACAGTTCCAGAAGCGCGGTGTGACCCCGCTCTGGCTCCCTCGGATGGTCAATGAGACGCTGGCCGAACGCCGGGCCGGCTGATCGCTCTGGAAGACCCGTCAAGGGTTTGGTCGGTCCGGCCTCCATTTTGCGGTTCCAGACGACAGTCGATGAGAACACTCACGGCTGTCATAATCGAAAGCGAGCCGATTTCGGGTGATCTCGGTTGTTCGGCTTGCGAATCGAGGTGGCGGGTGCAGGCATTTCCTGGCGTCACCGCTGTGAGATCAATCTCAACGGGAGCGAGCCGGGGAACGCGGTGCCAGATTGGCCCTGGCAATGGCGACCTGGACGGACTCGGTCATCACCACCGGGACCCATGGACCATTTTGAGGGGAAACATCGCTGTGCGGAACGCGAGCCAGCCAGGTGATGCCAGGATCCCCTCCCTCCAGGGTTTACCCTCGGCATCGTCACCGGAAACTGGCCATGGGCTCCCCTCGAGTCTGCTCTGGAATCGCGTGGCCTGGTTTGTCTGGATCCTGGCGGGGATCCGATTGCTGGGACGCGGGTTTGATCCGGATGAACTTGAGCACCTGCATGCGGCGTTCTGTCTCTTCCTGGGGCAGATTCCCTATCGCGATGTTTTCGAGCATCATGCCCCGGCACTGTATTGGCTGGCGCAGCCGGTGTTGCTGATCACTGGTCCCAACCTGGCCGCCCTGTGGGGCTTGCGACTGCTGATGTGGCTGCTGGCCACACTGGCCGTCTTCGCCACGACACGGGTGGCCCGAAGTGTGCTGCCGTCTGTGGGAGCCTGTTTGACCCCGGGACTGTTGCTGGGAAGTTCGATCTTCTTTTCCAAGGGGTTCGAATTCCGACCCGATGGGCCCGCGATGTTGTTGCTCGTGCTGGTCCTCGAACAGGTTCTGAAGCGGAGTGAGAGTGGCGAAACAGCAGGCTTTTCCCTCAGCGGGAGAAACTCGCCAGTATGGCTTGCGATGTTGGCTGGGGGAGCGACGCTGTTCACCCAGAAGGCAATTGTTCCGATCGTGGTCTTCGGCATGGCTGCCTGGCTCGTCAACACCTGGCACCGGCGGCTGGTGCGGTGGCCGCGGGAGTTGGCAATCATGCTGGCCGGGGTCGGCGTGTCGTGGTGCCTGTTGCTGGGGGCGTACTGGTGGGTGGGAGGTGCCGCCGCCCTGCTCGATTCCACGGTATTTCAACTGATGCGCTGGTCGGTGCACAGCGACACATCGGTTCCGCTGCGGGCGACACTCGCCGCGGACCTGTTGACGTGGTGGCTGTCGGCTGTCGCGATCGTTCTGGGACTTCTCTGGCCGGCATGGCAACGGTGGTGGGCGGGGGGCATCGGTCCCCAGCCTGCGGTGTCTCAGACCGGATTCCCGGGCTCCAGCGGGGCCGGGTCTGCCGGCAAATCGGGTGCCGCACGCGACACAGTCCATGAATTGATCGGCATTGCACCCTGCCTCCATACCGCCCAACAGGTGTTGTTGTTGTCGGTGGTGGGTTGTGTCGGCTCACTGGGGGTGGTGAAGGCGACCTTTCCGCAGTACTACCTGCTGTGGTTTCCCGCTTTGACCCTGGCTGCCGGATTGGGGCTGGGCCTGCTTCGTGAGAATCGTCAGACATGGTTGGTGCGCTGGGCCGCTGCGGGAGGGGGACTGCTGCTGGTCGCGCAACTCGCCTGGATGGTTCGAGGTTGGATGCGACAGGCAGCCGGACCGTTCCCGCATCTCTCGGGCGAGAATCCGGTGGGGATGTCGCTGTTGACGATTGGATTCTTCTGGTTGGCGTGGGGCCTCGGCTGGATGGGGGTGGCCAACGACCGCAGGGAGCGTTGGCTTGCGTGGGGAGGCGCCCTCGCCCTCGGCTATGGCATCTGCCGCCAATTGGACCTGTTGGCCTGGTCCAACTCGGCGCAGGTGGCTGCGATCGAGCAACTCAATGAACAGGTTCCCCCCGAGGGAAGGGTGCTGGATGGGTTCACAGGCTGGGGGGCCTTCCGGCCGCATGCCTATCGCATCTGGTGGTTGAACGAGTTCTCTCTGGGGCTCGTGACTCCAGCGGAACTCGAACGGGAACTGCTCGATCTGTTCGATCGCAATCCCCCCGAGGCCATCCTGGATGACGAAAGCCTGCGGCGGCTTCCGGATTCGGTAAGGTCTCGAATCGAGGCGGATTACGATCCCGTGGAACCCGCCCCGCTCCGGTTGCGGCGAGAGGTTCTTGGGACGCGTCGGACACCGTGAACGATCAACGGCAGTTGATGGACTGGAAAAACCCAGTGAGCAGGCGGATGATAGCCCCTTGAGATGACCATCCCCCCGTCCTGGTGCGCTGCGAGATATGCCCGCTGCCGTTCGCTACTTTGATCCCGGTCGAGCCTGCTGTCGGTTCCAGCAGGGATTGAACAGCCACAGACTGGTGTTCGCCTGGATTGTCGGGCTGATCCTGTTGTGGGGGCCCGGGACCGCGACCCGGGTGAATGCGTCGGACCAGCGCTACCAGCTGGGAAAGCGTGTGCAGCGGTTTGAGGCAGCGTGGGAGCAGCATGATTCCCCCGAGGCTCGCGGACGTGTGCTGGCACCGCTGCAGGCGGCAGTCTCGGCTTTTTTTTCGGGAAACCAGTCTGCGGCGGGGAAGGCCCTCGACCAGGCGTTGCAGGCACTGGAACCGGCGACGGGATCCGCAGTTGTGCCTGTCTGGCATTCGTTGAATGTCTCCCTCCCTTCGCCATTGATTCCCCTTGGCACCGCACAAATCGAGGTGCGTCTCGATCGGGCCTACAAGCTGTCCGATACTCCCGACCCTGACGGTGAAGTGGAGGTCTCCCTGCGGCAGGGGGATCACGAAGTGATTGCGGCAACTGTGGCGTGGACTGAGTTCGGTCAGGTGGTGGCAGTGCCAACACCCGAATTGCCCGCTGGTGACTATCGACTGCGGGTGCGGCTGCAGCAGGGGACCGAACAACTGGAGTTGCCGCCACAGACGATCTCGGTGACAGCTGATCCAGCCGGCCGGATCGCCAAGCTGCTGGAAGACATCGGGGGGCTGCCTGCAGAAGCCAACGGGGCGGCCCGCCAGACGGTGCGTGATACTGCGCGTGAATTGAAGGGGCTGCTGGGGGCGTCGCGGCCCGAGACCGATTATCCCGCCCACGCCCTGCTTGAATCATGTGAGGCATGGTCCGCGCAGCTGGCGCGAGGTGAAGCAGTCTCCCTCGCGAATGGACCCGGACAGTACTGGATCTCCCCGCAGGAAGGTCGCAAGTCAGCCCGGTGCCGATTTCTTTGGCCCCGGAAGCCAGCTCCGGCAACCACCCCATCCGCGACCGAACCCTCCACGCCCCGTCCCCTCGTCATCGCCCTGCACGGGGCCGGTGGCAGCGAGAACATGTTTTTTGATGCCTACGGAGCTGGAAAAATCGTACGGTTGTGTGAAGAGCGAGGCTGGCTGTTGCTGGCACCCCGCCTCAGTCCATTGACCGGGACGGGTCTCGACCTGCCCGGGCTGATCGCCGCCGTCGATGTCCTCCATCCCGTCGATCGACGGCAGGTGTTTGTCGTCGGACATTCGATGGGGGCGATGCAGGGGCTGAACCTCACCTCGCGGTCTCCCGAGGTGGTGCGCCGCCTCGCCATCCTGGGGGGAGGCCAGCGCGTGCGGCAGGTGGGTGACTTCACCCAGATTCCGCTCTTCGCCGGTGCGGGAGCTGAAGACTTCGGACGGGGAGGCGTGCAACAGGTCGCCCGGCAATTTCGGCAGGCAGGGCTGACCCTAGAAGAGCGGGATTATCCCCAGATCGAGCACCTTGGGATTGTGCAGATCGCACTCGAAGATGTGTTTCGTTTCTTCGAGGCTGGAGCCGCACCATGAATCCACTCGTCCACCGCGCTTCCACTGGCAAGGGCGCTGGCCGATTTTCCAGCCGCAAAGTGTGGATTCCGCGTCTGGTTTGTGTGGGCGTGGTGTGTCTGGCATGGGCCTGGGGAGACTGGTCCATAACCGGTGCTGCCCGGGGAGCCGAGCCGACGGCCACTGAGCGCGCCCATTGGGCGTTTCAGCCGTTGGGGGTGGCCAGGCAGTCTGCAGTCCCGGGAGGAGTGCCTCTGCGGGCGACGATCGACGCCTTGATCGATCGGGAGGTGACAAGTCAGAACCTGGCAAAGAGTGTGCCTGCCGACCGGGCCGTCTGGTTGCGCCGCGTGACCCTGGACCTCGTGGGGCTGCCACCGACGCCGGAGGAGGTCCGGGACTTTGTGCTCGATGAATCTCCCGATGCGTACGAACGGGTGGTCGAACGCCTGCTGGCTTCGCCGCGGTATGGAGTGAGATGGGCCCGCCACTGGCTCGATGTGGTCCGGTATGCCGACGCCAGGGACCTGATCCAGCTTCCCGCCGAGAGCGACTTTCGCGAGATCTGGCGGTATCGCGACTGGGTGGTGCAGGCGCACAACGTCGACCTGCCGTACGACCAATTCATCCGCCTGCAGGTTGCAGGAGACCTGCTGCAGCCGGCAGATCCGAACCTGCTGGATGCAGAGGCCCTGGTGGCGACGGGCTTCCTGGCATTGGCCGATTTCGTGCCGGGGGATGTCGACAAGACCCAGATGATCGCCGACTACGTGAATGACCAGATTGATGTGCTGGGGCGGTCTGTCCTGGGATTGACGATTGGCTGCGCCCGCTGCCACGATCACAAGTACGACCCGATCTCGCTGCGCGACTATTACGCGCTCGCGGGAATCTTCTTCAGTACGAAACTGATCCCCAGCCCGGTGAAGGGGAATACTCCCCTGGTCCGGTCAGCGCTGCTGCCTCCTGCCGAGATTGCCCGCATCGAGCAGCAGGCCCAGGAGAACCAGAAACGGCTGACGCTGCTGCCGTCGGAAATCCAGGGCCGCGAGGAACAGGCGTGGTTGGCTGGATTGATCGCACAGGTGGAGGCCGACACCGCGGCTGGTCTGCTGGCGGGATGGCACGCCGCCACCGCCCGGCCCGCCGGCCTTCGGATGTCGTTTGAAGACGCAGCCGGACGGGCGGGGGTGTCGACGGCGGTCGTTCGATTTTGGGCCCGCCAACTCGATGGCGCTGTTGCGGGAGACCGGCTGCATGCCCTCGCCCAGCTCGCCGATGTGGCCTCCGCCCAGAAACAGTCTGGGGAGTTGGCTCTGGGGGTGATTGCTCGGTTGCGCGAACTGGTGAGTGGGCCGGCACCAGCCTCCGCCAAGTCGCCGTTGCTGATGTTTCGGGCCGACGATCGCCGGCTGGAAGTCGATGCGGAACAGCACGTCACCCGCTGGCAGGACCGCGGTGGCACTCCCCAGCCCGCAGTCCCGGTGGTTGGTGCTCCCTCCCCCCGCCGGGTGACGCTCGAATTGGCGGGCCGTGAGCGTTCGGTCGTCCGGTTCGATGGAGAGCAGTTGTTGCAGGTGCCGCAGCGGGTTCCCGAAGTGGGGAGCCTGTTTGTGGTCTTTCGTCCCGATCCCGCCGGTGATGGCAGCCAGAGGCTGATCGGGTGGGAAGACTCGGCGGTTGGCCGACACGGACTGGGGTTGATGATCTCTCCTGCCGGCGGTGTGCACGTGATTGTGCGGCGCGACGGGGCCTCGGGGGATGTTGTTGTTCCCCCGCCGGCGAACCCCGGCCTGCAGGTGCTGAGCGTCCGGTGGGGCCCCGAGGGCGTGAAGGTCTCTCGCAACGGCGAACCGGTCGGGGCGAATCAGGGGATCACTGCAGTGTCATCCGATCCCACCATGACTGGTCTGCACCTGGGAGGGCCCGGTTCGGGAAGTGCCTCCCGATTTCGGGGTGAGCTGTGCGAACTGCGGGTCTATGGAGTCCCGGTCGATGACGCAGGACACTCGCAGATCGAAGGGGAACTGAGCCAGCGCTGGTTGGAATCCGGGGAAGGTCCCGTTGCTGATCCCGGAGATCCACTGGTGACACTGGCCGAGGAGCTGTGTTCGGAGGGCAGCCCCTATTGGGTGGCCCCCTCTGAACGGGCCCGATTGCTGTCGGCTGAACAGGCCCGCGAGATCGCAACTCTGAAGGCGGAACTGGTTCGTCGGCAGGGCTGGAAGAAGCCGGAGATACCGCAGGGCGTGGTGGTGCAGGAGGGGGGGCCGGCTGAGACTCCCCACGCAGGTTTCGGCGATGCCAACGTTTACCTGCGGGGACAGTGGAAAACGCCGGGGCCGAAGGTGCCGCGGGGAGTTCCGAAAGTGTTCGCGGCCGAGCCGCTCAAGATTGCCTCGGGAAGCGGCCGACGAGAGTTGGCCGAGTGGTTGACGAGCGCGACCAATCCCCTCACGGCACGGGTGCTGGTCAACCGGTTGTGGCAGCACCATTTCGGGGCGGGACTGGTGAGGACGTCGACCAATTTCGGCCTGCGGGGTGAACGCCCCAGTCATCCGGAACTGCTGGATCACATGGCGGCAGAGCTCATTCACTCGGGATGGTCGGTCAAGGCGATCCAGCGTGAAATGGTCCTCTCGGAGACATATCGCCGTTCGTCAAACCCCATTGAGGAGACAGCGGCACGCGATCCCGAGAACCGCTGGTGGGCCCATATGCCTCGCCGTCCCCTGGAGGCCGAGGCGCTGCGCGACAGCCTGCTTTCCGTCTCGGGTGAACTGGATGAGACGCCGGGGGGACCGGGGTTTCTCGAGGCGAACCAGCCTCGCCGCAGCCTCTACCTGATGTCGGTCCGAACAGGATCAAAAGCGTCTGAGTTCTGTCCGCTGTTTGATGGTCCCACCGGGGGCGGGGTCATCGAGCAGAGGAGCCAGTCGATCGTGGCACCCCAGGCGCTCTATCTCTTGAATGATCCCTTCCTGGCCCGCATCGCACACCGGTTGACCGAACGCCTGCGACGGGATGTCGCCGCAAATGATCTGGAAAGTCGGCTGAACCGGCTTTACCAGCTGCTGTTTGCCAGGCAGCCAACCGCCGGGGAAGTCGCTGTGGCGCAAGACCTGTTGGGGCCGGATGCTGGTGCCGGGGCGTGGGAACGGCTTTGCCTCGTGATTCTCTGCACGAACGAGTTCTTCTATGTCGACTGACCTGTGGAATCGCCGGGAGTTGCTGTTTCGGACCGGGGCCGGTTTTGGCGGGTTGGCGCTGCGGGCGTTGTGGGCCGGCGATTCCGTGAGCCGGGGGGCGATCGAGTCAGAGGACAGGCCCCGGGTCGCCGCCCCCCTGGTCCCCCGCCTGCCGCATCATGCCCCCACAGCCCGGCGGGTGATTTTTCTCTTCATGCCGGGAGGGCCGTCGCAGGTCGACACATTCGACCCCAAGCCCCGCCTGACCGCCGAAGATGGCCGTCCCTCTCCCAAGCTGTACCTGGGGCAACAGCGCACGCTGTTGGGGTCACCCTGGAACTTTGCAAAGCACGGCGACTCGGGGCTTGATGTCAGTGAGCTGTTTCCGCACGTCGCCGGGTGTGTCGATGACCTGTGCATCATTCGGTCCATGACAACCGATGACCCGAATCATCCCGGCGGCTGCCTGCTGATGCACACGGGAGAACGGGTCGCCTCCCGCCCCAGCACGGGGGCGTGGGTCACCTACGGCCTGGGAAGCGAAAACCAGGATCTGCCGGGATTCATCGCCATCGGTGCCGGTCCGATTATCGAGGGGGCCCGGCAATACGGTTCCAGCTTCCTCCCGGCCAGTTACCAGGGGACCTTTGTGTCCGACCTGGCACAGCCGCTGAAGAATCTGGTGAATACCCAGGTCTCACGCCTTGAGCAGCGGCGCGAACTGGATGCCCTGCGTCGGTTGAATCAGCTGCACCAGGCCGAGCGCCGGGATGATCCCCGTCTGGCCGCCCGGCTGGAGGCGTTTGAACTGGCGTACCGGATGCAGTCGGCCGCCCCCGAGGCATTTGCCATCGAGGGAGAAACCGCCGCGACCGCCGCGATGTATGGGCTCGACAATCCGCAGACAGCCAATTTCGGCAAGCAATGCCTGCTGGCGCGTCGCCTCGCCGAACGGGGTGTGCGGTTCATCCAGCTTTATCACACCGACGGCGGCTTCCAGCCGTGGGACCAGCACAGCAATCTCAAGTCGGGTCACGAGCAGCACTCCCGGGCGACCGACAAGCCAATCGCCGGCCTGTTGCAGGATCTGAAACAACGAGGATTGCTCGAAGACACCCTGGTGATTTGGGGGGGAGAATTTGGCCGGACTCCGGCGCGCGAAGGGCAGGCCGATGGCCGCGATCACCACCCGTTTGGCTTCACCATGTGGCTGGCGGGCGGCGGTGTGCGGGGAGGGATGACTTACGGGGCGACCGATGAGTACGGTTGGGATGCCGTGGAAGACAAGGTGCACGTTCATGACCTGCATGCGACGATTCTCTACCTGCTGGGGCTGGATCACGAGCAGTTGACGTACCGGTTTGCGGGACGCGACTTTCGGCTGACCGATGTCGCCGGGCGGGTGATCGATGGCATCCTCGCCTGAGTGAGGTGGGTACGGGAGACGTGGGGCGGGACTCCCCGTTTGCCCACGTTCAGCCCGACGAGGTACACTGAAACACTGCGATGAGAACAGCCGCGAAGTCTCGCTCAAAATCGGCTCTTTGGAACGGAGTGTGCGGGGGCAGTTGCTCCCAGTGTCGCCAGGCCCTGGTTCTTGGACCGGAGCTCTTGCCGACCTGGCGATCGCTGGTGTTCGCTTTCACCCGGACAGACTTGTTTCCCGATGATCCTGCTCAAAGACCACAACGCCCAGACCCTGCACGAGGCCCTGGCCGACCTGCAGCCTCCGGAACGCCTGGTGCGGCAATTGCACGCCCTGGCGATGAAGCATTCCGCCCGGGAGATTCCCGCGGAGTTGCCAAATTTCTCGAAGCGGCTGCTGGCGCAGATTCGAGAGCGGGTGTCGATCCCCGCTCTCACCCGGGTCGACAAGGTTGTCTCGCCCCGGGACGGGTTTGCGAAATACATCTTTACGGGAGCGGACGAACGCCGGTTCGAAGCGGTGCGCATTCCGCTGCTGCATCGTCCCGGCGATGAAAAATACATCGTCTGCGTCAGCTCGCAGGTGGGCTGTGCCCTGGAATGTGCCTTCTGTGCGACGGGCCGAATGGGATTTCAGCGAAATCTTGCCACCTGGGAAATTGTCGACCAGGTGGTGCAGATCCAGCAGGATTCTGAGTATCCGGTGCGGGGGGTGGTTTTCATGGGGATGGGGGAACCCATGCTCAACTACGACCGCGTCATCCGGGCCGCCCGGATTTTCTCGGAACCCTGTGGTCTTGCCATCAGTGCCAAGGCGATCACCATCTCCACGGTCGGAGTGGTTCCGGGTATTCGCCGCCTTACGCGGGAGGGGCATTCCTACCGGCTGATTGTCTCGCTGACTTCGGCGAATTCCGAAACCCGCCAGAAACTGTTGCCGATTGAAAAGCAGTTTCCGCTTCCCGAATTGATGGAGGCGGTCCGGGAGTACCAGGCGGCCACCCGGCGACGGGTCACCCTCGCCTGGACGCTGCTCTCGGGAATCAACACCCGTCGCGAAGATGCGCGGGAATTGGCCGAGTTGACCCGCGGCATGCCGATTCTCCTCGACCTGATCGATGTGAATGACCCGACGGGACTGTATCATCGACCCGATACCACCGAAGCGCACGCTTTCTGGGATGCCTTGCGGGAAGAACTGGCGATGCCGGTGCAGAAGCGATACAGCGGCGGGCAGGACATCCACGGTGCCTGTGGCATGCTGGCGGCGATTCCGGGAGAGGCCGGGCCCGCTCCCGAGACCATCCTGGGAAGTGCCCCTTGCCTGGGAGGCGATCTCAGCCTGGCAGAGAATGCGGATCTGCCGTAATCGGGTGTGCCGTAATCGGGTGTGAGGGGGGGCGCGTTCGCAGTCCCGTTTGGATAAACTGGAGGAGCAGGTCTTGTTGTGTTCTTCCCCGACCGTGATCCGATGACCCGTCCCCCCACTTCGCTGCTGGTAGGCCGTGCCCTGCGGTTGCAGTGTCCCCGGTGTGGCGAAGCCTCGATGTTCTCGGGACTGTTTCGGACCCACAGAACGTGCCCCGCGTGTCACCTGAAGTTTGAACGCGAACCGGGCTATTTCCTGGGGTCGATCTACCTCAATTACGGGATCACCGCTCTCGTGTCGACGGCCAGTTGGGTGGTGCTGCGGTTTGGGTATGATTTTCCGTCGCGCTACATCCTGATGGGACTTGCTGCGTTTTGCATCCTTTGGCCGACGTTTTTCTTCCGTTACGCCAGGGCGCTGTGGCTGGCAATGGACCTGCGGTTTGATACGAAGTTGTTTCATGCCCGGGAGCGGCCCCCCACGCCTCCCCAGGAGACCCCATGAGTGACCAGGTGGTGGATGTTTATGTCGCAGCCAATGGTCCGCAGGCCCACTTTCTGAGAGGGTTGCTGGCCGACGCGGGAATTGACGCCCGGGTGGTGGGGGATGCTCTTCAGGCAGCTGGTTACAACACAGTCACCCCGCCGCACCTGTGGGTACGGGCCGACCAGGTCGAGGCCGCCCGGGAAGTCTTGACCGACTGGGAAGCACAGTCCCATCAGCCTCCCCCTGAAGATCGCGCGCCACCCACGTGGGACTGCCCGACCTGTGGTGCCGAAGTCGACGCTGACTTTGACCTCTGCTGGCAGTGCCAGACTCCGCGCAAGCCCTACTGAAATCCATCGCTGAAGGAAGAGGGGTACGTGTCCGGGGCGGGCCTTTTGTCGGGCTGGTTCGCCATCAGGGTCCGTGAGATAATCGTCCTGATCTTGACCGGTCTTTTAGGCAGATTCGCTCGATCGACCTGACCATTGTTCTGGCCTCTTCCCCGTGTCTTGCCATGAACCCACGACTGCCGCACCGTTCTGCGTTGTTGCCCCCCTGCGGCCAGACACGCCGGGAGTTTTTGTGGGAGACCGGAATGGGGTTTACCGGTACCGCACTCACCGGATTGCTGGCTGCGGATGGTTTCTGGGGGAATCCGGTTCTGGCCGGCGAGACTTCGGCACCGCTGTCCCCCCGGGCACCGCATCACACTCCCCGGGCGAAATCGGTCATTTTCCTGTTCATGTACGGCGGGGTGAGCCAGGTCGACACGTTTGACCCCAAGCCCGAGCTCACGCGTCTGAATGGGCAGCCGATTCCCAATCTCGATGCCGATCCGCTGTTCAAAGTCCGCAATCCAGGCACGCTGCTGGGGAGCAGCCGGACATTCACTCCGTCGGGGCAGAGCGGCCTGCCCGTCTGCGACATGTTCCCGCACGTGGCGGAGGTGGTGGATCACCTGGCGATCATCCGTTCGATGTATGCCGACAGCTTCGCCCATGGCGGTGGGCTGTTGCAGATGAACACCGGGTTTCTACGGCAGGGTTTTCCCAGCGTGGGGAGCTGGGTGAGCTATGGCCTGGGGACCGAGAACCAGAACCTGCCGGGATTTGTGGTGCTGCTCGACCACCGCGGTGGTCCAATTTCAGGGCCACCCAATTGGGGGAGTGGCTTCATGCCGGCCAGTTTCCAGGGGACGCAGTTCCGGACGAGTGGACCGCCGATCATCGATCTGGCTCCGCCCGAGGGGATGTCATCCCGGCGGCAGCGGGACCAGCTCGATGTTCTGGCCGACCTGAACCGGCGACATGCCCGGCGGCGTCCGACCGAGACCGAGTTGGCGGCTCGCATTGGCACCTATGAGCTGGCCTATCGCATGCAGAGCGAGGCTCCCGAAGCGGTCGATCTCGCGGAGGAATCGCAGGCGACGCAGGAGTTGTACGGGCTCAATGACCCTGCCACCGAGAAGTTCGGCCGTCGATTGCTGACGGCCCGCCGGTTGGTGGAGCGCGGTGTCCGCTTTGTGCAGGTGTATTCCGGGGGGGGACACAGCGAGGAGACCTGGGACGCCCACGGCGATGTCAACAAGAATCATGAACTGCATTGCCGGGAGACAGACAGACCCATCGCAGGCCTGATCCGCGACCTGGCGTCACGGGGCCTGCTCGACGACACATTGATTGTGTGGACGGGAGAATTTGGCCGGACACCAACGGCCCAGAACGGGAAGGGACGCGATCACAGCCCGCGCGGTTTCACGGCCTGGATGGCAGGCGGAGGAGTCAAGGGGGGGCAGGCGATCGGGGCGACTGACGAGTTCGGCTTTGCCGCGATCGAAAACAAGGTGCATGTCCACGATCTGCACGCGACGATTCTGCATGCCCTGGGGATCGACCACACGTTGCTCACCTGGTTCCACTCGGGGCGCGACTACCGCCTGACCGATGTCGAAGGCCGGGTGATCTCGGAAGTGTTTTCGTAGCACTGGGGGGCACAGCGCACGCCGCCCGTCGATGAAGCGAGGTCGCCTTTTATTGCAGCGCGCTGTCCGGACCACCGAGGACCTGACGGAGACGTCGCAGGGCGCGCAGGTGACGCATGCCGGCAGCGGGTTCCGAGAGCCCCAGGACGTTGGCGGCCTCGCTGTTCGAGAGGTGCTCGAAGTGCCTCATGAAGAGGATTTCCCGATCGGGCTCGTCCATCTGGTCCAGAGCCGTGAGGAACTGTTCCCGCAATTCTTCCCGCAGGGCGTGAGTGGCAGGGGTCAGTTCGGGATCCATCAATTGGGCGACAAGTTCGAGTGAGGACTGGTCACCCTGTCCGCCGGGGGCGAGAGGCTGTTCACGATCGAGGCTGCGCCGGCCAGCAAGGCGATGTCGGCGATGCATGTCGATGACCCGATCCTGTGCCATCTGTCGCAGCCAGAGGCCAAATGGGATGCGGGGATCCTTCAGGTAGTCCTGGAGTCGTTGACTGGCCTCCAGCATGACATCCTGCACGATGTCGCTGGCATCGATCCGACGGGCCAGTTTCTGGTCCATGCGGGCATCGACCATCCGTCGCAGGGCGGCCCGGTGGCGCTCGAGCAGATCGTTGACCGCTTCGGATCTCCCGTCGCGGGCCCTGGCCAGCAGTTCGCCCGTCTGCGTATGGTCGGGCCAACCCGCACCGGCGGGGGCCGGATTGGCCGGCGGCTCAGCCATGGGCACCCATTCCAAAAAAGACCTGCCGCTTCAGGAACCTGTACAGCCAATAGTCTTCGGGAATCTCCTCCCCCGGCAAGTGGTGGCTGTTGCGGGGAGTCCCGGAGCCGAGTTCGGTAAAGGCGTCACGGGTCGAGAAGTCCCTGGCTCCCGCCCCGGAAATGTAGTCACGCAACTCCTGGGGATTCTCGAGGATCACGCACCCCTTCGTCCGCTCATGCACAAAGTCCTGGAAGCCCCGCAGGAACTTGCTCTCATTGATTGTCTTGTAAAGATCGCCGCCGTTGTCGGTGATCATGTCACGGGCGAAGGAGAGGGCCGGGCAGATTTCAACCCCTCCGTGGGGATTCACATGAAATCCCATTCCGGTCGCTGCCGGGCAGAACGCTTCACCTTCGGCCGTCCAGTAGGTGTCGATGATGAAGATGGGATGGCGTTTCCGCAGCTTGAGCAACCGTCGGCGAATTTCGATCAGCTGCTCTTTGGAAACGCAGTACTCGGTGTGGGGTTCGGCTCCCATCGGGCGATACACGTAGTACCAGATGTAGAGCGCGCCCCGGTCAATGAAGTGCTGCAGGTAGGCGTCGGTCAAGACCTCGTCGACATTCTGGCCGGTGATGGTGGTCGCAATGCCAAAGATGATCTTGTTCTTCTTGAGCCGGGCGAGCCCCTCGTCGGCCGCCTCAAACACCCCTGCTCCCCGCCGCTTGTCGTTGTTCGCCTGGAATCCGTCGAGGCTGATCAGCGGGGTGATGTTCCCCAACTCACGAATGCGTGCGACATTTCGCTCGGTGAACAGCATCCCGTTGGTGATGATCTGGAAGTAGCAGTCACGGTGTTTCTCCAACACGTTCCAGAGCTTGGGATACATCATCGGCTCGCCCCCGAGCAGGGTGTAGTAGTGGGCGTGCTGTTTTTTTCCCTCGGTGATCACCGTGTCGAGTTGTTCTTCGGGCAGGTAATACCCGACCCCCTCCTTCTCGACCCAGCAACCGTGACAACGCAGGTTGCACTTGTTGGTGAGGGCGATGAACATGAAGGGAGGATAGAGTTCCCCCTTTTTCAAGCGGCGCTTGTAGG
>Ga0315902_10004885_pt1 | contig 19113 bp, 13 predicted proteins | sample LakEriMetagenome_9_FD_203523 | JGI IMG/M metagenome (GOLD analysis project Ga0315902, IMG submission 203523) | Freshwater fungal communities from buoy surface, Lake Erie, Ohio, United States - Buoy 12 MA117 | ecosystem: Environmental > Aquatic > Freshwater > Lake > Lake biofilm | place: USA... | reverse complement strand
CCCCGCCGCGCCCTCGGTCGATCAACTTCCCGAGGACGATGCAGGCTGGCCCTGGGTGGAAACCGTCGCCAGCCACGCCGGCGCCGACGGGCGATTCGTTGAGGCCCTGGTGCGTGCCGAGGTGCAAGGGCTGGTGGTGGCTGCCACCGGCAACGGCTCGGTACACCACGCGCTGGAAGCCGCGCTGGTGCAGGCGGCGGCCGCAGGTGTGCCCGTCCTGCGCGCCACGCGCTGCCAGGGCGGTGGGATCGTCGAAGGCTCCGGGGCTGCAAGTGACGACGGCTCCAGCCAGGCCGCAGCGCTTGCCTCGGCCGGCGCGCTCACCCCGGCACAGGCGCGGGTGGAGTTGATGTTGAGGCTGCTGGCGACCCGTCAGGCCAGCGGCTGAGGGCCGGAGGTCGGGCGCCCTGCGGATTCAGCTCAGCCCGAGGCCTGAGCCTGCAGCTGCTCCAGCTGCTCCTGCAACTCCAGCCAGCGCTCCTCGAGCATGGCCGTTTCCGCGGCGATGTGATTGAGCCGTCGGCCGTGGTCTGCGATAGCCTCGCCGCTCAGTCCGCCCGAGGACAAGGCGGTCTCGGCCTGCGCGCGCTCGGCGGCCAGCGACTCCAGCCGCTTGTCGATGGTGGACACCTCCATCCGCAGCGGTCGGGTCAGGTCGGCCAGACGGCTGCGCGCCTGGGCGCGCGTCTTGCGGTCGTCGCGGGAAGGTGCAGCGGCGGCTGCGGGCGCCGCTGAGGTGGCGGGTCGCACAGAGGCCGCCGAAGGGCTGCGGCCCGGGGGGGGTGCGCGCGTGTCGGCGGCCGGTGTTACTGACGCAGCAGCGGGCGCCACATCAGGGGGAGGCTCACCCCGCATCGCCGCCCGGCTGCGTTCGAGCAGCCAGCGCTGGTAGTCGTCGAGGTCACCGTCGAAGGGCGTCACGCCGCCGCGGGTGACCAGCCAGAACTCGTCGCAGACCTCGCGCAGCAGCGCGCGGTCGTGGCTGACCAGCATGACCGTGCCCTCGAACTCGTTCAGTGCAATGGACAGGGCCTCGCGCGTGGTCAGGTCGAGGTGGTTGGTGGGTTCGTCCAGCAGCAGCAGGTTGGGGCGCTGCCAGACGACGGTGGCCAGCACCAGGCGCGCCCGCTCGCCCCCCGACAGCGTGCCCACCGACTGCTTCACGAGGTCGCCGTCGAAGCGGAACTGGCCGAGGAAGTTGCGCAGCGCCTGCTCGCGCGTGTCGGTGCCCGGCGGGGCGGCCTCGCGCGCCAGTCGGGTCATGAGCTGCAGCGGGGTGTCGTCGGCGTGCAGGAGGTCCATCTCCTGCTGCGCGAAGTAGCCCACCGACAGGCCCTTGCCCTCGGTCACGCTGCCCGACAAGGGCGCCAACGCGCGGGCGATGGTCTTCACCAGGGTGGACTTGCCCTGGCCATTGGCACCCAGGATGCCGATGCGCTGGCCCGCCATCACCGTGCGCGACACGCCTTCGACGATGGCCACGGGTTCTCCCGCCGAGCCGTCAGCATGCGCCGGGCCGGGGTAGCCGCAGCGCACGTCGCGCAGCGCCAGCATGGGGTTGGGCAGGCTGGCGGGTTCGCGGAACTCGAAGGCGAAGTCGCTGGCCGTGAGCACCGGCGCCAGGCGCTCCATGCGGGCCAGGGCCTTGACGCGGCTTTGTGCCTGCCGCGCCTTGGTGGCCTTGGCCTTGAAGCGGTCGATGAAGCGCTGCAGGTGGGCGATGCGTTCCTGCTGCCGGTCGAAGGCCGCCTGCGCCTGCGACATCCGCTCGGCCCGCATCGACTCGAAGGCCGTGTAGCCGCCGGCGTAGCGCGTCACCTGGCCTTCGTCCAGGTGCAGGGTGACGCGGGTGATGGCGTCGAGGAACTCGCGGTCGTGGCTGATGATCAGCAGCGTGCCCGGGTAGCGTTGCAGCCAGGCCTCCAGCCAGACCAGGGCGTCCAGGTCGAGGTGGTTGGTGGGTTCGTCCAGCAGCATCAGCTCGGCCGGGCACATCAGCGCGCGCGCCAGCTGCAGCCGCATGCGCCAGCCGCCGGAGAAGCTGTTCACAGGGCGGTCCAGCTGCGCGACGGTGAAGCCCAGTCCCAGCAGCAGGGCCTGCGCCCGCGACCGTGCGTCGAAGGCGCCGGCTTCTTCCAGCGCCAGGTGGGCCTCGGCCATGGCGTGGCCGTCGTGCGCTGCCTCGGCGGCTGCCAGCGCCGCCTGCGCGCGCTGCAGCGGCGCATCGCCCGCGAGCACGAATTCTGTGGCGGCGTCGGCCGTCTCGGGCATGTCCTGCGCGACCTCGGTGATACGCCAGGTCGGCGGCAGGTCGACATCGCCGGCATCGCTGTGCAGGCGGCCCGCCAGCAGCGAGAACAGACTCGATTTGCCGGCGCCATTGCGCCCCACCAGGCCCGCCTTCTCCCCCGGGTTCAAGGTGAAGGAGGCGCCCTGCAGGACCACCCGGGCCCCGCGGCGAAGTGTCACGCTGCGCAGGGTGATCATCGGGCCACTCCTGCGCCCAGGGCCTGCGCGGGCAGCATCAGCACCTGGTCCTCCCCCAGCGCCGTGGGCAACCAGACGGGCTGCAGATCCGCAAAGGCCCGCTCGAAGTGGGTGCGCTCGTGGCCGATCTCCAGCACCAGCCAGCCCTTGGGCGCCATCACCCTGGGCAAGGCACGCAACAGCGGGCCGATGAAGTCCATGCCGTCATCGCCGCCGTCCAGCGCCAGCGCGGGCTCGGCCCGGTACTCGGCCGGCAGGGCGGCCATGGAGGCGCGGTTCACGTAGGGGGGATTGCACAGCACCAGGTCGTAGGGGCCTGGGCAGGGTGCCAGAGCGTCGCCCTGCAGCAGCCGGATGCGGCCGTCCAGGCTGTGGCGCTGGAGGTTCAGGCGCGCCACCGCCAGCGCCTCATCGCTGAGGTCGCTCGCATCCACCGCGGCCTGCGGCCAGGCCATCGCGGCCAGCACGGCGAGGCTGCCGTTGCCGGTGCACAGGTCCAGCACACGTGCCGGCTCATGTCCCATCCAGTGGTCGATCAGGCCGTCGGCCAGCACCTCGGCGATGAGCGAGCGCGGCACGATGCTGCGTGCGTCCACATGGAAGGGCACGCCCTGCAGCCAGGCCTCGCCCGTCAGGTAGGCCGCGGGCACGCGCTCGGTGATGCGGCGGTCGATGAGACTTCGGGCCCGCTGCAGCTCTGCCTGCGTCAGCTGACGCTGCTCCACGGTGTCCAGGTCGTCCAGGGGCAGGCCGAGCGACCACAGCACCAGCCAGGCGGCTTCGTCGAAGGCGCAGGTGGTGCCGTGGCCAAACGAAACGCCCGCCTCGTCGAGGCGGGCGCTGCAGGACTGCACCAGCTCGAGCAGGGTCACGCGCGCGCGCCCGGGCGCGCCGGAGCGGCGCCTCGGTCGTCGTCGCCGGGCACGTCCAGCGTGATGTCGGTGAAGGTGGCCACTTCGGACTCTTCCTCGGCGGCCTCGTTCGACTTGCGCTGCGCCGGTGCGGTGTCGTTCTGCAGGCGCCACAGCAGGTTGGTGGGCGAGTCGGCGTAGGCCAGACCTTCCTCCCGCGTGACCCGGCCCTCGGTGATGAGGCGGGCAATGTCCTGCTCGAAGGTCTGCGAGCCGGTGGCCATGGACTTCTCCATCGCCTCCTTGATGCCGCCGAAGTCGCCCTTCTCGATCAGTTCGGCGATCAGCTGGGTGTTCAGCAGCACTTCCACCGAAGCCACCCGACCGCTGGAGGCTGAGCGCAGCAGCCGCTGCGAGACGATGGCCTTCAGGCCCGACGACAGGTCCGACAGCAGCGCCGGTCGGGCCTCGGGGGTGTAGAAGCTCAGGATGCGGCCCAGCGCGTGATAGCTGTTGTTGGCGTGCAGCGTGGCCATCACGAGGTGGCCCGACAGCGCGTAGGAGATCGCCGCGGTCATGGTCTCGCGGTCGCGGATCTCGCCGATCATGATGCAGTCGGGCGCCTGGCGCAGGGCGTTGCGCAGCGCCGTCTGCAGCGACTGCGTGTCCCGGCCGACCTCGCGCTGGTTGATCACCGAGCGCTTGTGCCGGAACAGGAACTCGATCGGGTCCTCGATGGTGAGGATGTGCCCCGACGCCTGCCGGTTGCGCCACTCGAGCATGGCCGCCAGCGTGGTGCTCTTGCCGGTGCCGGTGGCGCCCACCATGAGGATGAGTCCGCGCTTTTCCAGGACCAGGGATGACAGGATCGGGGGCAGGCCCAAGGTGTCGAGGGCAGGGATCTCGTAGGGGATGCAGCGCAGCACCGCGGCGATGGAGCCCCGCTGCTTGAAGGCCGACAGACGGAAGACGCCCAGGCCGTCGATGCCGATGCCGGTATTGAGTTCGCCAGTCTCGTCGAGCTCCTCCAGCTGGTGCGGGCTGAGAACCTCGGCCAGGAGCTGGCGCACCTGGGGCGGCGCCAGGACCTGGTCGGACAACTGCATCACGTTGCCGTGGATCTTGATCTGGATCGGCGAGTTCGCCGACAGGTAGACGTCCGAGGCGGACTTGTCCGCCATCAGGCGCAGCACGCGTTCCATGTTGCCGGCCATGGGCGTCTCCTGGTGCGTAGGCGGTTGCGGCTCAGGCGCGCAACAGCTCGTTGATGCTGGTCTTGGCGCGGGTCTGCGCGTCGACCTTCTTGACGATGACGGCGCAGTACAGACTGTGCGTGCCGTCGGCGGCGGGCAGGTTGCCGCTGACCACCACCGAGCCTGCGGGGATTCTTCCGTAGGACACCTGACCGGTGGCGCGGTCGTAGATCTTGGTGCTCTGGCCGATGTACACGCCCATGCTGATCACCGAGTTCTCCTCGACGATCACGCCTTCGACGACCTCGCTGCGCGCGCCGATGAAGCAGTTGTCCTCGATGATGGTCGGGTTGGCCTGAAGCGGCTCGAGCACGCCGCCGATGCCCACGCCCCCGGACAGGTGCACGTTCTTGCCGATCTGCGCGCAAGAGCCGACGGTGGCCCAGGTGTCCACCATCGTGCCTTCGTCCACATAGGCGCCGATGTTCACGTACGAGGGCATGAGCACGACGTTTTTCGCGATGTAGCTGCCGCGGCGCGCCACGGCCGGCGGCACCACCCGCACCCCGGTGGCGCGCATGCGGTCCTCATCGAGATGGGCGAACTTGACCGGCACCTTGTCGAAGAAGCCGAGGTCACCCGCTCGCATGCTGCGGTTGTCGTTCAGGCGAAAGCTCAGCAGCACCGCTTTCTTCACCCACTGGTTGACCGTCCACTGGCCCACGCCCTGACGCTCGGCGACGCGAAGCCGGCCGGCATTGAGGTCGGCGATGACCTCCTCTACCGCCTCGCGCACCTGGGGTGCGTTCAGGGCGGTGATCTGCGCGCGCGCTTCCCAGGCCGTGTCGATGAGGGCTTGTAGCTGGGCGGTGCTCATGATGGCCGGTTTTCCTTGGTGAACTGGACGATGCGCCGGGCGGCTTCGACGCACTCGTCGACCCCTGCAACGAGGGCCAGCCGGATGCGTCCGGCGCCGGGGTTGGTGCCGTGCGCCGGACGGGCCAGCAAGGACCCGGGCAGCACCGCCACATTGTATTGAGCGAGCAGTGCCAGCGCCCAGGCCACGTCGTCTCCCGGGGTGCCATCGGCCCGCGCCGGCACTGCCGCCCACAGATAGAAGCCGGCCTGCGGCATCTGCACGTCCAGCACCTCGGCCAGCATCGGCGTGACGCGGTCGAACTTCTCCCGGTACAGCGCCCGGTTGGCCTGCACGTGGGCCTCGTCGCCCCAGGCGGCGATGCTGGCGCGCTGCACCACGGGGCTCATCGCGCTGCCGTGGTAGGTGCGGTACAGCAGGAAAGCCCGCATCAGATCGGCATCGCCGGCAGCAAAGCCCGAGCGCATGCCCGGCACGTTGCTGCGCTTGGACAGGCTGGTGAAGGCCACCAGCCGCGGGAAGCCGTTTCGGCCCAGGGCCTGCGCCGCCTGCAGGCTGCCCAGGGGGGCGTCATCGCCGAAGTAGATCTCGGAGTAGCACTCGTCGCTGACGATCACGAAGCCGTGCTTGTCGCTCAACTCGAACAGCTGCCGCCACTCGTCCAAGGGCATCACCGCGCCCGTGGGGTTGCCCGGCGAGCACACGTACAGCAGCTGGGTGCGTGACCAGGTGGCCTCGTCGATCTGGTCCCAGCGGGCGGCAAACCCGCGTGCCGGGTCGCTGTTGGCGAAGGCGGTGCCGGCCCCGGCCAGCAACGCCGCCCCCTCGTAGATCTGATAGAAGGGATTGGGGCACACGACAGTGGCGCCAGCGCGCGTGGGGTCGATCACCACCTGCGCGATGGCGAACAGCGCCTCTCGCGAACCGCCTACCGGCAGCACCTGCGTGGCCGGGTCCAGCGTGACGCCGTAACGGCGCTGCACCCACGCCGCCATGGCCTCGCGCAGGGCGGGCTCGCCGGCTGTGGCCGGGTAGTTCGACAGGCCGGCGAGCGCGCCGGTCAGGGCCTGTTCCACCAGAGGCGGCGTCGGGTGGCGCGGCTCGCCGATGCCCAGGCTGATGGGCCGCAGCCCGACTGGGGGACGGATATTGCGGGTGAGTTCGCGCAGCCGCTCGAAGGGGTAGGGGTGCAGACGCTGCAGCAGCGGATTCATCGCCCGATTATCCCGGCGGCCTGCCAGCCCTTCATTTGCCCCGCAGCCCTCCTCGGGTCATGATGGGTGCGATGAACACCCTGCCTCGCATCGCTGCCGACCCGCATGGCCTGCGCTTTGGCATCGCCTGGCTGCTGCCGATAGGCATGGCCCTGGCGGCCTGGCGTTCGCCGTGGCAGGCCCTGTGGTCGCTGGCGCTCGTCCAGGCCACGCTGGCGCTGCTGGAGCTCCTGCCGGGCCTTGGCCGCTCGCCCGCCGAAGCGCCCTCTGGGACTGTCCACCGTGCGGTGCTGCGGGGCTACGTGCCCCTGCAGGCGGCGCTGCTGGCTGTCGGGGTGGTGGTGGCGATGCGCCAGCCGACCGATCTGGTCGCTGCCGTCGCCCTGGGCCTGGCCGTGGGCGGGTTGACCGGTGCCCAGGGCATCACCTATGCGCACGAACTGGGCCACTCGCGGTCGAAGCTGGACCGGGTGCTTGCCTGGCTGCTGATGGCCAGCGTGGGCTATGCCCACTTCATGGTCGAGCACTACCGCGGCCACCACCGGCTTGCCGCCACGCACGACGACCCGGCAACGGCCCGCCGCGGCGAGTCGCTCTGGGCCTTCCTGCCGCGCACGTTGATCGGCTCGTGGCGCAGTGCGTGGCGTCTGGAGGCCGAGCGCCTGAGGACGCACCGCCTGGCCTGGCACCACAGCCCGCTGGCCTGGGCCACGGCGGCACAGGTGGCCTGGTGGGCCGCACTGGGCGCGGTGTTCGGCCCGGCCGCGCTGGTGTTCTGGCTGGTGCAGTCGGCGTATGCGGTCTTCCTGCTCGAGACCGTCAACTACATCGAGCACTATGGCCTGCAGCGGCGCAGCGGGCCCGCAGGCCGAGAGCCCTTCGGCGTGGTCCACGCCTGGAACACCGACGCCTTCTTCAGCAACTGCGTGCTTGCCAACCTGCAGCGGCACAGCGACCACCACGTGAATCCCTCGCGCCCCTACGCCAGCCTGCGGCCGCTGCCCGGGCCGCAACTGCCCACCGGCTATGCGGGCTGCCTGTACCTGGCGATGGTGCCGCCCCTGTGGCGTCGCCTGATGGAGCCGCGGCTTCAGGCCCTGCGAGCGGCCTGAGGGCTGTCTACAGGCGTCCGGCGCAGCCCTGTGCGCCGCATCGGCAGCGCAGCTGGCCCTCATGGTGGGTGGGCCCGTAGTTCACGGTGATCTCCTCGCCCGGGGCGATATCGCGCAGCGCGTAGAACTCGACGCGGCCTTGACGGATGCACAGCCGGGCATTGGGCGCGCAGGAGTGGTTGGTGTAGCGCATCGGGTCGGCCGAGCGGCTGAAGTCGATGGCCTTGCGCGACGACACCTCCACGATCATCACGCGCTCGGTGCGGGTGGCGCGGATGCGGGCCTCGGCCACCGAGACCGACTCGCCCCGGATCTCGCCGATCTTGCGCCGGGCCGTTACCGTCTCTGCCGCGAACACGCCCTGGCCGTCGATGCGGCTGGGGCCGACCGACACGTCGAACTTCTGGTACGAAGGCCGAACCGAGGGGGTGTGGCTCGACATCAGGCCGACGGCATCGGGCTTACCACTTCAGGCCGACCACAGCGCCGCGGCCGCCTCGCCCGCGTAGGCCCAGGCCTGCTCGGCCGCTGCGGCCACTTCGTCGAGGCCGCCGAAGGCTGCTGCCAAGGGCTGGGCGGTGGCCGTGTCGCCACGTTCGAGCGCCTGCGCCAGTTCCAGCAGCGGCGCCCAGGGGCCCTGGCGGTCCACCAGCGCCGCGCGGACGTCCTCCGGCAGGCGCAAGGGCGCCACCGCCTCGGCCATGGGCATGGGCACCATGACGTCCACCAGCGACAGCAGGCCCAGCGTGAACAGCGTGGCGGGCGGTGCCCCGGCGGCCGGTGCCAGCCGCTCGAACAGAGACGCCCGGGCGAGCGCGATCTCCTGCAGGGCGCGGGCCGAGGCCCGGCCTTTGTTGGCCGCCAGCAGACGGGCGCACAGCCAGCGGAACAGCGGATCGCGACCGAGCAGCAGCACCGCCTGGTCCACGGCGTCCACCTGCCGCTGCAAGCCCATCATGGGGCTGTTCGCGAAGCGCAGCAGCTCGTAGGACAGGCCCACGTCCTCGCGGATGCCGGCGGCGATGACCGTGAGGTCGGCATCGTGCAGCACCTGATTCATCAGGCGCGACACCTGCGCCATCGCGGGCGACAAGGTGGCCCCCTGGGGCACCTGGCGCATGTGCTCGTGCCGGCCCGAGGCCAGATCGGCGCCGGCGCGCAGCACCGCCTCGACGTCATCCACGTCCGCCAGCTGCGAGGCCACTACCCGCGCCTTGGGGGCGGCCTCGCGGCACGCCATGACTGCAGCGATGGCCGCGTCGCGGTCGAGCGTCGAGCAGTCGATGCGGACGAAGGCGGCGCGGCGGCTGGGCACCTGCTCGGTGCCCAGGTTGACCGAGCGCTCCTTCAGCGGCGACCACCATGCGGGCGGTGGCTCGGTCAGGTCCTCCGAAGGCACCACCAACCAGGCTTTCGGGGGTACTTCCAGGGCGACGACATCACGCTGCAGAAGGGCGCCCGGCAGGCTGGCCATGGCCACGCGGCCGCTGTCGGCCACGGGGCGCAGCGCCGCCAGAAATGCGCGTGCATGGGCCCCGATCACGACATCGCCCGCTCCCTGGGCGAGGCGCTTGCGCATCACGTCGGGCAGCGGGAACTCGAAGCCGGCGAGTCGGCCGTTGCGGTCGATCAGCAGGTGCCTCGCCACCGGAATGGTGGCCTGGGCGGTGCTGCCCGCAGGTGCAGCCCCCTGCGCCGTGGAGGCGGGCAGGGCCACGCCGGGGACAGAAGGCGGCGGCGCCTTGGGGCTGTCGCGCGCGGCAGGAGGGGCAGGATGACCGGGCTCTACGGCGGGCGCCGGCGCCGGCGAGGGTGAGCGCCCGAACCAGCGCGACAACCAGCCCATCACGGCCTGCGGTCTTCCGGGCTAGCCCGCCGCGGGCAGCACAACCGCCTCAGCCGGCTTCCAGCCCTTGCGCCGGTGCTCCACGGTGATGTGGGTGCCGATGCCGCCGCGCACGAACCAGTCGGCGCGGATGCGCAGGAAGCGCGGGGAGATCGCCGCCACGAGGTCGTCTGCGATGGCATTGGTCACCTTCTCGTGGAAGGCGCCCTCGTTGCGGTAGCTCCAGAAGTACATCTTCAGGCTCTTGAGCTCCACGCACAGGCGGTCGGGCACGATCTCGATGGCGAAGCGCGCAAAGTCCGGTTGCCCGGTCAGCGGGCAGATGCAGGTGAACTCCGGAACGTCGAAGCGGATGACGTAGTCGCGGTCCGGCGAGGGGTTGGGAAAGACGTCGAGTTCGCGGCTGGGAGCGCTGGGCGGAACGGCCGGCTTCTCGCGCTGGCGCAGGGGCTTTCGGGGCATGGGGCAGGGCCTTCTCGCAGGGGGCGCGATGGTATCATCTTCGGCGCTTCCCCAGCTGCCGAAACGGCATTTTTTTCAATCAAATCAACAAGTTGGAAGCGGCGCGCCGAGCGCGCGGCCGGCTCTTCATGCGCCTGAACCAGATCAAGCTCTCGGGCTTCAAGTCCTTCTCCGAACCCACCACCATCCAGCTGCCCGGGCAGCGCGTGGGCGTGGTCGGCCCCAACGGCTGCGGCAAGTCCAACATCATCGACGCCGTGCGCTGGGTGCTGGGCGAGAGCAAGGCCAGCGAGCTGCGCGGCGAGTCCATGCAGGACGTCATCTTCAATGGCTCGACCCAGCGCAAGCCGGCCAACCGGGCCAGCGTCGAACTGGTCTTCGACAACACCGCGGCCCGCGCGGGCGGCCAGTGGAACGCGTTCACCGAGATCGCCGTGCGGCGCGTGCTCACCCGCGACGGCGGCAGCAGCTACTACATCAACAACCAGTCCGTGCGCCGGCGCGACGTGCAGGACCTGTTTCTCGGCACCGGCCTGGGCCCGCGGGCCTACGCCATCATCGGCCAGGGCACCATCAGCCGCATCATCGAGTCGCGGCCCGAGGAGCTGCGCCTGTTCCTTGAAGAGGCCGCGGGCGTGTCCAAGTACAAGGAGCGCCGGCGCGAGACCGATGCCCGCCTGAAGGACACGCGCGAGAACCTCACCCGGGTGGAGGACATCCTGCGCGAGCTCGACGCCAACCTCGACAAGCTCGAGCGCCAGGCGGAGGTCGCTGCGCGGTTCCAGTCGCTGCAGGAGCAGGCCACCTTGCGGCAGCACCAGCAGTGGTTCCTCAAGCACCGCGACGCCGCCACCGAGCAGGCGAGGGTGAAGCAACTGTTGTCGGACGCCACCAACGCGCTGGAGTCGCGCGTGGCCGATCTGCGCCGCGCCGAGGCCGACCTGGAGACGGTGCGCCAGGCGCACTATGCGGCGGGCGACCGGCTGCACGTGGCCCAGGGGGCCCTGGGCGAGGCCTCGCTGGAGGTGAGCCGGCTGGAGGAGCGCATCCGCTACGTCGTCGAGGGCCGGCAGCGCGTGCAGCAGCGCATGGCCGACCTGCGCTCGCAGAACGCCCAGTGGGCTGACCGCGAGCAGGAGGCCCGTGAGGAGGCGCAGCAGCTCGAAGGGCGCATGGAGCAGGCCACGTCGGCCAGCGAGGAGTTGCAAGCCCAGGCCGAGGCCGCAGCCGATGGCTTCGCGGCGCTGGAGTCGGCGGTGGGCGACGCCCAGGCCGTGGCCAATGCCCAGCGGGCTGCGGCCAACCAGGTGCAGCAGCAGATCCAGGTGCTGGCCGCGGAGTCGCGCAGCCGTGATGAGCAGTCGCGCCGGCTGCAGCTGCGCCGTGACCGGCTGGCCGAAGAGCGCCGCGGCCTGGTGCGCCCCGACCCCGCGCGGCTGCAGGAGCTGCAGCGCCGCCACGAGGACACGTCGGCCGCCCATCAGGAGGCCGAGGCCCGGCTGCACGAGCTGCAGGAGCAGGTGCCCGCGCTGGACGCGCAGCGCCGCGATCAGCAGGAAACGCTCAACCGCGAGAGCAGCCGGCTGGCCGAGCTGCAGGCCCGGCGCGAGGCGCTGCAGGCCCTGCAGGAGAAGGTGCGCACCGAGGGCAAGCTGGGCGCCTGGCTGACCCGCCAGGGCCTGGACACCCTGCCCGGTCTGTGGACTCGGCTGCACATCGAGCCCGGCTGGGAGACGGCACTGGAGGCGGCGCTGCGCGAACGCATCGGCGCGCTGGAGGTCGGCCGCCTGGACACGGTGCGTGCCTTCGAGAAGGACGCGCCGCCTTCGCGCCTGGTCTTCTTCAGCCCGCCGCTGGCAGCGGCGCCTGACGAGCACCGCACGCTGCCGCGCCTCGCCGACCGTTTGCGCCTGGGTGACGCCGGGCTCAAGGCGCTGCTGTCGGATTGGCTGGAAGGCGTCTACACCGCTCCGGACATGGCCCAGGCGCTGGCCGGCCGCGACAAGCTGGTGCGCGGCGAGGTCATCCTCACGCCCGAAGGCCATGCCGTGTCGGCGCACGCTGTGGCCTTCTATGCGGCCGACTCGGCGCAGGCCGGTCTGCTGGCGCGCGCCCAGGAGATCGAGAACCTCGAGAAGGCCGGCCGGGCCCAGCAGCTCATTGCCGATGAGGCACGCTCGACGCTGGTGCGTCTGGACGCGGCCTTCACCCAGGCCAGCCAGCAGCTGGCGCAGGCGCGGCGCGAGGCCGCCGAGGCCCAGACCCGCGCCCACGAGGTGCAGGTGGAGTTCCTGCGCCTGAGCCAGCAGGCCGAGGCCTCATTGGCCCGCGAGGGGCGGCTGGACGAGGAGCTGTCGGAGATCGATGCCCAGGCGGAGGACCTGGAGGCTGCCCGCGACGAGGCCCAGGCCCGCCTGGAACAGCTGGACATGACCCTGGCCGACGAGCAGGAGCGGCATGCCACGTTGGAGGAGGGCGTCTTCGACGCGCAGCGGCGTCTGGCCGATGCGCGCGAGGCCCACCGCCAGCTCGAGCGGCAGGCCCAGGAGGCGCAGTTCCAGGTGCGTTCGCTGCAGGCCCGCGGCGCCGAGCTGGAGCGCACCGTGCAGACAGCGCTGGCGCAGATGCAGCGCAACGCCGAGGCCGGCACCCAGCTCGAGATGGAGCTGGGTTCGCTGGAGGACGTGTCCGCGCAAGCGGGCTTGCAGGCCGCGCTGGCCTCGCGGGCCGAGCGCGAGCGCGAGCTCGGCGCCGTGCGCAGCGAATACGACGACCTGGCCGCGCGCTTGCGCGCAGCCGATGAGCAGCGGCTGTCCACCGAGCAGGGCCTGGCGCCGATGCGCGAGCAGCTGGTGCGCCTGCAGCTGGAGGAACAGGCCGCCGCGCTGGGTGGCGCGCAGTACCTGGAGCAGCTGCAGACGGCCGGCGCCGACCTGGCGGCGGTGGAGGCCTCGGTCGCCGACGGGGCAGTGCGCCTGTACGGCTTGCAGTCCGAGATCGACCGGCTGCAGCGCGAGATCGCCGCGCTCGGTGCGGTGAACCTGGCCGCGCTGGAGGAGCTCACCGCCTCGCGCGAGCGCAAGACCTTCCTGGATGACCAGAGCCGCGACCTGAACGAGGCCCTGCGCACCCTCGAGGACGCGATCCAACGCATCGACATCGAGACCCGCGAACTCCTGGGCAAGACCTTCGACCAGGTCAACGAGCACTTCGGACGCATGTTCCCGGCGCTGTTCGGCGGCGGCGCGGCGCGCCTGGTGATGACCGGCGAGGAGATCCTGGACGCCGGCGTGCAGGTGATGGCGCAGCCCCCGGGCAAGCGCAACGCCACCATCCACCTGCTGTCGGGCGGCGAGAAGGCGCTGACCGCCATCGCGCTGGTGTTTGCCATCTTCCAGCTCAACCCGGCGCCTTTCTGTCTGCTCGACGAGGTGGACGCGCCGCTGGACGACTCGAACACCGAGCGCTACGCGCGCAAGGTCAGCGAGATGAGCGCCGGCACGCAGTTCCTCTTCATCAGCCATAACAAGATCGCCATGGAGATGGCCGAGCAGCTCATCGGCGTGACCATGCAGGAAAAGGGCGTCTCGCGCATCGTCGCCGTCGACATGGACGCCGCGCTGGACATCGCCGAGGCCGCCTGAGGGGCCCGCGGGCAGCATGAACCTCACCCTCGGCCTGGCGCTCCTCGCCCTTGCGTTGCTGGTGGGGCTGGGGCTGCACGCCTGGTGGGCTGCGCGGCGGGCCGCGCCGCGTCGGGAGGACGCATCGGTAGACCCTGCGCCGGTCCGGGTCGAGCCTTCGCTGGGCGAGGGGGCGTCCGGCCTTGATCCGGTGGGGACTCTGGCCCTTGTCACCGCACGGCGCCCCTCGCGCCTGGACCCGCTCATCGATGCCGTGGTGGGCATGGCGCTGGAGACGCCGGTCACGGGAGAGATGGCCGTGGCCCATCTGCCGGCCAGCTGGCGGGCGGGCAGCAAGCCGGTGCACATCGAGGGCATGAACACCGAGACCGCCGAGTGGGAGCTGCCCCGCCACGGCCAGCGCTATGGCGAGTTCCAGGCCGGCGTGCAACTGGCCAACCGCAGCGGTGCGCTCAACGAAATCGAGTACTCCGAGTTCGTGCAGAAGGCCCAGGCCTTCTGCGAGGGCGTGGGCGCGATGGCCGACTTCCCCGACATGCTGGAGGTGATCGCCCGCGCACGCGAGCTCGATGCCTTCGCCGGGCCGCTGGACGCGCAACTCGCTGTCACCTTGCGCGCCAACGGGGCGGCCTGGTCGGTCGGCTATGTGCAGCAGTGCGCCGCCCGCCAGGGCTTCACCAACGGCGTGCTGCCCGGGCGCCTGGTGATGCCGGGTGCACAGGACGGTGCGCCCCCGGTGCTGGTGCTGTCATTCGATCCGCAGGCGGCGCTGGCCGACGACCCGCAGGCCGCGGCGGTGCGCGAGGTCTCGCTCAGCCTGGACGTGCCGCAGACATCCGAGGACGAGGAGCCTTTCCCGGCCTGGCATCGGGCCGCCACCGCGCTGTCCACCGAGATGGATGCGGTGCCCGTGGACGACCAGGGCGCCCCGGTCACCTTGCACGCCTACGCGGCCATCGGCAAGGAGCTGGGCTCGCTGTACCGGCAGCTGGAGTCTCGAGACCTGGCCGCCGGCTCGGCTGCGGCGCGCCGCCTGTTCAGCGGCTGAGGAGCGGGAGGCTCCATGTCCGACGACGCCCTGATCGAGGCGCGGCAGCGCGCGCAAGTGCTGCGCGACCTGTTGCACCACCACGCCCACCGCTACTACGTCCTGGACCAGCCGGAGATCCCCGACGCCGAGTACGACCGGCTGTTCCGCGAACTGCAGTCGCTCGAGCAGGCCCACCCCGCTGTGTGCACGCCCGACTCGCCTACCCAGCGGGTGCTGGGTACCGTCCTGCCTGGCTTCGCCCCGGTACGCCATGCGGTGCCCATGCTCAGCATCCGTACCGAGACCGACACCACGCAGGCCGGTGCCATCGCCTTCGACCAACGGGTGCGGCGCGAACTGGGCCTGGCCGAGAGCGACCCGAGCGTGGACTACGCGGCGGAGCTGAAGTTCGACGGGCTGGCCATCAACCTGCGCTACGAACGCGGCGTGCTGGTGCAGGCGGCCACCCGCGGCGACGGCGAGACCGGCGAGGACGTGACGCAGAACATCCGCACCATCGGTCAGATTCCGCTGCGGCTGATCGGGCATCCGCCGGACGTGCTGGAGGTGCGCGGCGAGGTCTACATGCGCCGTGACGATTTCGACCGCCTCAATGAACGCCAGCGGGAGCGCGGCGACAAGACCTTCGTCAACCCGCGAAATGCCGCGGCCGGGGCCGTGCGCCAGCTCGACCCTTCCATCGCTGCGCAGCGCCCGCTGAGTTTCTTCGCCTACGGGCTGGGCGAGGTCCAGGGGATGGACCTGCCGCCCACGCACGGTGCCATGCTCGATGCCCTGCACGGCTTCGGCCTGCCGGTGTGCGCCGACCGTGCGGTGGCGAGCGGTGCGGTCGGTCTGGTGGACTTCCATCGCCGCATCGCCGGGCTGCGCGACGCGCTGCCCTTCGACATCGACGGCGTGGTCTACAAGGTGGACCGGATCGACCTGCAGCGGCGTCTCGGGTTCGTCACGCGCGAGCCGCGCTGGGCGGTGGCCCACAAGTACCCGGCGCAGGAGCAGATGACGCGACTGAACGGCATCGAGATCCAGGTCGGTCGCACCGGCAAGCTCACGCCGGTGGCACGGCTGGAACCGGTGTTCGTGGGCGGCACGACGGTCAGCAACGCGACCTTGCACAACCTGTTCGAGCTGCGCCGCAAGGACGTGAGGCAGGGCGACACCGTCATCGTGCGCCGCGCCGGTGACGTCATTCCCGAGGTCGTGGGCCGCGTGCCCGGCCCGCGCATGGGCTATGTGCCCAACTTCCGCATGCCCGTGGCCTGCCCGGTGTGCGGCAGCCCGGTCGAGCGCGAAGCCGGCGGTATCGACCACCGCTGCACCGGGGGGCTGACCTGCGCCGCGCAGCGCAAGCAGGCCATGCTGCATTTCGCCGGCCGGCGCGCCATGGACATCGAAGGGCTGGGCGACAAGCTGGTGGACCAGCTCGTCGATGCCGGCCTCGTGCGCACCCTGCCCGAGCTGTACACACTGGGCGTGGCCAAGCTTGCGGCGCTGGAGCGCATGGGCGAGCGTAGCGCCGCCAACCTGCAGCAGGCCCTGGAGCGCAGCCGTCAGACCACCCTGGCGCGCTTCATCTACGCCCTGGGCATCCGCCATGTGGGCGAGGCCACCGCGCGCGATCTGGCGCGGCACTTCGGCTCGATCGACCGGCTGATGGACGCCGACGAGGCGCAGCTGCTGCAGGTCAACGATGTCGGGCCGGTGGTGGCGCACAGCATCCGCACCTTCTTCGCGCAGCCGCACCACCGTGAAATCGTCGAGCAGCTGCGCGCTGCCGGCGTGCGCTGGGACGAGCACGAGGGCGCGGCCTCGGCCCCGGCTGGCCTGCTGGCTGGCCGCACCCTGGTGCTCACCGGTACCCTGCCCACGCTGACCCGCGACGAGGCCAAGGCGCTGATCGAGGCGGCGGGTGGCAAGGTGGCAGGTTCGGTCTCGAAGAAGACCAGTGCGGTGATCGCCGGCGAGGAGGCCGGCAGCAAGCTCGACAAGGCCCGCGAACTGGGCGTGCCCGTGCTGGACGAGGCGGGGCTGCGTTCGTGGCTGGCAGGCGAGGTGTCGGCGCTCAGCGCGCCGCCGGCCTGAGCGCCAGCCATAGCGAGGCCGCGCAGCAGGCCATCGCCGCCCACTGCACCGGGCCCAGCGGCTCGCCGTGCCACCAGGCGCCGCTGACCATCGCCACCATCGGCACGAGGATCGACGACAGACCGGCCACCTGCGCCGGCAGCATGCCCACGATGGAGAACCACGCCAGGTTGCCGATGCACATGGGCACGAGCGCGATGTAGGCAATGGCCGCGAGGCTGGTGCTCGAGGGCATGAACCATTGCCCGTCGCCCAGCCACAGCGCCCCTCCGGCGATGGGCACCGAGGCCACCAGCAGCTGCCAGCCGGTCAGCACCAGAGGATGGGCTTTCGGCGGCCTGCGCTTGAGGATGAGCGTGCCGGCAGCCCACCCCACGCCGGCCAGCAGCCCCAGGGCAAAGCCGGCGGGCGCCTGCGCATAGGCTGTCAGGCCCGAGGACATCAGCAGGCCCACCGACACCGCGCCAAGCCCAAGGGCTGCCAGCAGCCTTCGGTGCATGCGCTCGCCCAGCAGCACGAAAGCGATCAGCGCCGCCCACAGCGGCATGGTGAACCCGAGCACCGCCGCCTGCCCGGACGGAATCATCACCGCCGCGTAGGTGCTGGCCACGTTCCACACGGCCAGGTAGGCCATAGAGGCGGCCACGACCACCGGCCAATCACTGCGGGCGATGCCCAGGGGCAAGCTGCGCGCGCGGGCAAGTGCCAGCAGGGCCAGACCGGCGATGGGCAGGGCGAAGCCGCGGAAGGTCCACACCGACACCTCGCGCACGGCGTAGGGGAACAAAGGCCAGTTGGTGCCCCAGACCAGGGTCAGCACGGCCAGCAGGGCGATGGCCCGCGGCGGGATCTTGTGGGGGGATGAAGGGGCGGTCAAGACGGTGTCGGAGGCTCGCCCCGAGTATCGTCGCCTGCGGTTGCGCATCTTTACATTGAAGCTGTCGGCAGGGCGGCAGGGACGGCCGTTGTGGAAGGACTGGGGGAACGCACCATGACCCATCCGTGGATCCGATCGGCACGACGCCTGGCAGCCTGGGCTGGACTCTCGTTCCTGGCCGCCCTCTGGAGCGGCCCCTTGCTGGCCGCCGAGGTCTCCGGCCGTGCAGGCCGCCTGTCCGACGTGCAAGGCGCGGTGAGCCTGTACGACACTGAGACCGGCCAGTGGGATGAGGCGCTGCGCAACCGGGCCCTGACTGAAGGCGACCGACTGTCCACCGCGCCCGGCGCGCGGGCCGAGGTGCGCATCGGGTCGACCGAGTTGCGCATCGGCCCTGGTGCCGAACTGGAGTTCCTGCGCCTGGACGACGATCGCATGGTGTTCCAGCTGTGGCGTGGCAACCTGGCGGTGCGGGTGCGCTCACGCGAGATCGCCTCGGAGGTGGAGGTGCGCACCCGCGAGGCGCGCGTCATGCCCGAGCGGGCGGGGCACTTTCGCGTCGATCGCGAGGACGACACCACGTGGGCGTCTGTATGGCGCGGTGCGGTGCGTGTGGAAACCCCCGACCAGCGCTTCGATGTCACCGCAGGTCGACGCGCCGATATGTACTTCCAGCCGCGCGACGGGGCCACCGTGGTCAGCTGGTCCTCCACCGCTGTGGACGCCTTTGCCGATGCGGTGGCTCGCGACGAGGAACGTGACGAGCGCAGCGCCTCGCACCGCCATGTCTCCCCCGAGATGACCGGTGTCGAAGACCTGGACCGCCACGGCCGCTGGGAGCGTCACCCCGAATTCGGCATGGTCTGGAGGCCGCTGTCCGTGGCCGTGGGCTGGGCGCCGTTCAGGCATGGCCGCTGGGTCTGGCATGTGCGCTGGGGCTGGACCTGGCTCGATGCGGCGCCCTGGGGATTCGCCCCCTTCCACTACGGCCGCTGGGTGCTGTGGGGCACGCGCTGGGTCTGGTCGCCAGGCACCTGGGTGCACCGGCCGGTCTTCGCCCCGGCGCTGGTGACCTGGGGGCCGTCGCCCGGGGTCAGCGTGTCCATCACCTTCGGCCGGCACACCCCGCCGACCTACTGGAATCCGTTGCCTCCGCGGCAGCCGTACGTGCCGGCCTTCACCCACCGCCCGCACTACCACGAGGCAGTCAACCGGCCCCACCTCACCCACAACCCCCAGCCCCCGGCACGCGAGCCGGTGATGTCTGCCCCCGGCCAACCGGTGGCGGTGGTGCCCTACACGCGCCCTGCACCGGTGGTGTCAGGTGGCTCCCTCGCTCCGGCCCCGGTTGCACCCGTCACGGTGTCGCCGGGGGCTTACCGGCCGCCCACGGCGGTCTCACCTGCAGTGGCTGCGC
>Ga0315902_10004884_pt1 | contig 19115 bp, 23 predicted proteins | sample LakEriMetagenome_9_FD_203523 | JGI IMG/M metagenome (GOLD analysis project Ga0315902, IMG submission 203523) | Freshwater fungal communities from buoy surface, Lake Erie, Ohio, United States - Buoy 12 MA117 | ecosystem: Environmental > Aquatic > Freshwater > Lake > Lake biofilm | place: USA... | reverse complement strand
TCTAAGAAGTCTTTGCTAAATTTATCCCAAATAAAGCGAGTCACGGATGCAACCAGTTATCTAAATCTGTCAAAGTGTCAAAGTCTAATAAAGCGAGTCCTAAGTCTTCTAACCGCTCCACAGGAAGGTTACGGATGGTTTCTTCTAGATTCTGGGGTATTTCACCGAAACGTCGCTGAAGTTGACGGAGGACTAACTTTACTTCTCCCTGTTGTCTTCCTTGTTGAACCGCTTGTTCCCTATCCTGTTGGTAAAGTGGAGCTAAACGCATAATAAACTCCCTATCCTCCTGTGTTTTTTTCGATAATGCTTCTAGATTTCTACTCAAATTATACAATAAGTTTAAGGAAGCCGATTTTAGGGGATTATTCGGTGATAATCTCTCTAATTCATCGATAGCTCTCTCTCTTGTTCCTCCTCTACCCAATAATCTTAACCATAATGTCTCTGGGATTGCGGGTAACTGATGAATGACGACAATAGCTGTACCGAAACCCTCTGGGAGAAAATAAACTCCTTGTGGCCAATTGGGTTGTAATTGAGCCGTAAACAGGGATAAAATGCGCTCACTAGCTGTAGGGGTGAGAATCCATAACCTAGGTATCTCCTCCTCTGATATTCTCTGTTTATTTCTCTTTGCTTCTCTGTGGAAGATTTCACGGATAGCAAAGCGCTTGGACAGACAATCATTGATACCATCAAGGGTAATCCCATTGCGATAGGGTTCCAATAAACAGGGATTTTGGCATAATTTGCCTAATAATCCTAACTGAGAGGGAATTTCAGAGATATTAGGACTAAAATACACATCAATTTCTTTAATTTCTGAGGTGACTTCTTTGCTGACAACTACTGTACCGTAGGGAGAAAGAAGGGTTTCTAAGAAGTCTTTGCTAAATTTATCCCAAATAAAGCGAGTCATTTCAGTTATCAGTTACCAGTTATCAGTTATCAGTGACTACCACCTAAACTCGGTAGTTTGAAAAAGGTTAATTGCCTCAGTTGCTGATTTTGGCCTCCAGATTAATCATCGAGAATTGAGCAAGCGATCGCATTTATGATCTGATTCTAATTTATTGAGGGTCAGTAAGAATAGTGATAATTGACATTTCTTAAGATTTTATCTCCGATAGCAACGTCCAAGCAATAGCCACTGGTGCAAATAAACTCAACAGCATTGCCACTTTTTGAACAGCAGAACTTAAATCATCCCAACTGATTTTAATTGCGGCTGCTACCCCTAAATGTCCATAATCTCTGTGGTTTCTTTTCTGGGTTAAAGCAGTATGAGCTAAATTTAATTTATCGCGTAAATGGCTAAACTTTAAATGACGATTTTTCGCTAAATATTCCCCTACTAACTCCACTGCTAAGGTTAAGCGTCCTAAAATTTTGTGACAAATCTGTTCTACTAAAGCTTTTTCTTTCTCAACTTTAGCAGTACCAACAATTTTGGTTAATAACTCTACACATTTATCCAAGGGTAAAACATCTAAAGCTATAGACTCAAATTCCGTACTAAGACACCTTTCCCTAGTGGTGACTAATATCTTAATCCTAGAATCTTTTGGTAACATTTGATCGGGAATTCGGTCGATATTGGGGACATCATCGAGAATTAATAATAATTTTCCCTGCTGAGGTAGCCAATTTTGCCAATACCAGTCCACTTGTTTTTCTAAAGATTCTTTTTTCAATATTTCTGGTAAAGATAGATAAGGACCGGCTAATTTAACTATTTCTTCTGCTAAACCCGATAGTCGCAAGGATAACCAATATTGTGCCGCGTATTCCTGTTGGTATCGTTTCGCATATTCCAAAGCTAAAGCGGTTTTTCCTATTCCCCCTAACCCTTCTACTGCACAAACAATCACCCCTTGTTCTGTTTGCAATTGCTGATGAATTAAGGTTAACTCATCTTCCCTCCCGACAAAATTAACCGTACTTTTGCCCACATTACTAGGGACAGCTTGACGTTCTTTTGGTTCGGGAATATTCAGATTAAAAGTATTATTTTGATTGTTATCAGTTCCATCTTGCTCAATATTGATTTTCATTTTTAATTCTCTCTAAAAATAATTATCTTTGCTCAAAATAAATCTAATCTAAAAGTAATATTAATGAGGTTTTTAAGGAAAATAACGATACATTTCCTTTCGGTGTAGAAGACGAACCAAGGCGACAGTATCTTGCTCTAAATACAAACCAAGACGATAATCCCCAATCCGAATGCGATAAAATCCTCGATACCCTTGAATCGCTTTGACATTACGCAACTCGGTTAAACTTTTGGCTAATTCTATCTCCTCAATAATTGCCTGAATTTGTCGCTTAATTTTACCATCTTTGAGATTGCGTAGATCTGTCTCAAAGCTTTTACGAAATTCAATATTCATCTCTTATTCTTTTAACAGAGTCAAAATTTCATCACGACTGACATTGTTACTATCTTTTCCCTCTTGAATTGCCCTAGCCATAGCCGTATCTTCCAGCACTTCATAAATTAACTCTTTTAGTAAATCCTTTTCTTGTATTAATAACTCATAGAGTAACTCTTTTAATATTGGTTTTAACGCTTCCGATTGCAATTCTGACATAAATTACCTCTTGTCTTTGATAATAACTATTTTCAATGATAACATTTACTAGGCTTGGTTTTCACAGATTAAAGATGTTGTTCTGTGTATTACCAATTCCCGATTGACTAATATTAATTGTCCGCTCGATACCAGCAAAGCTTTTAGAGGGAATACTTACTTTTTTAGACGATTTTTCACCCCTGCGATCGCACGATTAAATGTGGGAAAATAACGCTTAAAAGTTGACTCAGTATCTAATTCCGCTTCGTAGGTCAGGGAAACAAAAGGGGGTATAGTAGATATGGCCGCTTTTAATTTGGCTGCTGCCGATCGCTCTGGTTGATTGAGTTTAGCCAGAATTTGATTTAATAATTCTAAGATTTGTGCAGAAGCAAGTTCTGGGGGTGGTTCTTTGGTAATTGCCGTCAATTCTGTGACAATTTCTGCTACCATTACCTCGGCATCAGGAAAGGACGCTTCTTGACTGTCGCTGGCGACTAAATCCCATTTTTCTCGTTCAAAATCCCGAATTAGTCGGCGTAAATCTTCGATCTGCTGCTTGATCCTAACTTGTTCTTCCGGTGCGATTGTAACTAAAGTGTTTCGCTTTCCCGCTAATTGTTGTTTTAAGCGTTGAATATTGTCTTCGAGGTTTTGTAATTCGTCAGTAGCCATGGGAAAATAAGCTTAAATTAGCCAATTAATTCAATTATGATCTATCCATCTAAAAATGTCATTCCTTTGGCTGTCCCCCACTCCCCAACACCCAACCCCCTCACGGATCACAGAAAAAGCCTAGCTCAATCCGGAAATTTTGATTATGATCATTAGTAATTGACCTGTATTTGTGATATAGATTCAAAGGAGAGACACGGTGTCCACAGAAGTGATCGAAAAGCGTTCCACAGCGACAATCCGTAAACCAGCGCCGCGTTATCGCGTTTTACTCCACAATGACGACTTTAACTCGATGGAGTATGTGGTTCAGAGTTTAATGCAAACGATCGCCGGTATGACGCAACCCCAAGCAGTCGATATCATGATGGAAGCGCACACGAATGGTACAGCCTTGGTGATTACCTGCATCCAAGAACACGCGGAATTTTACTGTGAAACCTTGAAAAATAAAGGTTTGACCAGCAGCATCGAACCCGATGAATAAAAGATTACGGGTAATTGCCACTTACCCAGTCCCCCTGCGACTGGGGGTTTTTATTTTGCTCCTACTTTTTCTCTGGTTGCCGATCGCACTTCCCCTCTATCACTTTTTTGCCACTAATGCCAATCTGGTCTCAATTTTGACCCTTTCTGTTCTCTATCTGGAATTTTTGGGGTTATCCCATTGGTGGGGACGGACAATTTATGGCGATGAGGGATTAGCTGGTTATGGGTTGATTTGGCGAAGAAAAACGCCGATCGAGTTAATTAACGGCTTGGCGATCGGTTTATTTTTCACTTTCTCGCTTTTTCTGTCCCAAGCGTTCCTAGGTTGGTTAAATTTCTTACCGGCAAATCCCCAAATCAGCAAAATCATCCTAGAGGGGTTTTTAGTCGCTTTAGCGGTGGGTTTTGCCGAAGAATTACTATTTCGCGGCTGGTTACTGGGAGAATTAGAAAAGGATTATCGTCCCGCTATCGCTCTGGTGATTAGTGCCTTAATTTTCGCTCTTGCTCACTTTATTAAACCTTTAGCCGAAATTATCCGCACTTTTCCCCAATTTCCTGCCTTAGTCTTGCTAGGATTGGTTCTAGGTTGGGCAAAACGCGCCTGTGGTGGTAGTTTGGGTAAAAGTATCGGTCTGCACGCAGGTTTAGTCTGGGCATACTATATATTAAATGTGGGTCAGTTAATTAAATACACTGGTACTGTTCCCGATTGGTTAACTGGAATCGATAAAAATCCTTTAGCGGGAGTGATGGGTTTACTTTTCCTGACAATTCTCGCTATCTGGACCAGAAAAAAGCAGTTTTGAGTGAACGATAAGCGATTAAATCAATTACTATAAAGGGGAAATTGCCCATCATAGCTATACCCCATGAATCGATTATTATCTTTTCTAGAATATCGCCCGCGTTTGCGTAATATCCTATCTTTTTGTTTCTCTCTTATCGTCATGCTGTTGATCGGTGTAGGCAAAGTCACAGCACAAGACTTAAATAATTCTACTGTGGATTTAGTTGCTAATCTCTGGATGTTAATAGCCGGCTCGTTAGTATTCTTTATGAATGCGGGTTTTGCCCTGCTGGAAACGGGTTTTTGTCGTACTAATAACGCCACTAATGTCTTAGCTAAAAACCTAATTGTCTTCTGTGTTGCTGCCTTAGCTTATTGGATGTTTGGTTTCGGTTTAATGTTTGGTAATACATCCGCACTAAAAAATAGTTTCTCTGGTGGTACAGGATTTTTCTTGGAAATTTTAACCTCCAATAATCAATACAGTCAATTCCAAGAAGTGTGGACAGGTCGTTCAATTGCCACTTTATTTTTCTTTCAATTAACTTTTGCGGGAACTGCGGCGACCATTGTATCGGGAGCAGTGGCAGAAAGGGTTAAATTTTGGGCATTTTTGCTATTTAGTTTCTTTTTAGTCGCTTTTTCTTATTCTCTTACTGGACATTGGATTTGGTCATCGGAAGGATGGTTATATAACTTATTTAAGTTTCGAGATTTTGCCGGTTCAACGGTGGTGCATTCGGTGGGAGGAATGGCCGGATTAGTGGGTGCTTGGTTACTAAAACCGAGAGATGGACGCTTTGGTTATAATCGCAAAACCGATCGTTATGAAGCAAAAGAAAGGGGAAATTTTGCCCCCCATCAGTTAGGTTTTGCCACTCTTGGTTGTTTCATTCTTTGGTTAGGATGGTTTGGTTTTAATGGTGGTTCGGCGGTAAATTTGAATGATGTCCCCATAACAATTACTACCACGATGATTGCCGCTGCCACTGGGGGATTTTTGGCATTAATTTTTAATCCTTTAATTGGCCGTAAAGCCAGTTTATCCACAATTATTAATGGCATTTTAGGAGGATTAGTGGGGATCACGGCATCCTCAGGTTATGTTAATATCAGATCAGCTATTATCATTGGTGGCATTAGTGGCATTATTGTCTTATTAGGAGAAGAATTTTTAATTAAAACTAAAGTAATTGATGATCCAGTGGGAGCAATTCCAGTACATCTTTTTTGTGGTTTTTGGGGAACAATAGCGGTGGGGTTATTTAGTAGCAAAGATGCGGGAGAATTCGCCAATGGATTAACACAGGATAGTCCTATATCTCAAGTCGCTTTTCAATTTTTTGGATGGATTGTAGTCATGGCATTTACTTTTATTTTTAGTTTAATTCTCTGGCTAATTATTGGCAATCTTCTTCATTATATGCAAGTAATTGTTTTACGTCAAAAGAACCCACAGGTTAATTCCTCTCCTGTTGTCAGGAGTCAATCCTTCAATCTTCCTGACCTATTCTCCCTATTTTGGTCACGGGGAAGGGAAGGAATCCGGGTATCATTATCCGAGGAATTAACGGGTAGCGATGGGGTATTTAGTGATTGAAAAATTAATGTTTATTCAATAAGTTTTTGGCAATTTGGATTATCTTGCAAAGCTCGATCGATATCCGATTTCCAAGTTCTGTCATTATACCAACGTTTTGCCCAAGATTGAGCTTCTTTAAAGTTATCAGAAGATGGGGGGATTTTGCACAAAATTTCAAAAGCACCTTCTCTACCCGGCACATTAGCCACAAAATTATTGGCAGCTAGTCCTATTGCTTGCTGAATTAACATTAATTCATTTAATTGAGTCGCACACTTGTCAGAAAACTGATTACCTTGTTTCCTTTCCAATTCTTGCAGTTGTTGAATATTCTTTTCTAAGCTAATCTCAAAATCTCGTTGATCACAAATTTCTGGAGTTGGTGCCATCACATTAGGAGTATTTTCAGGAGTCTTTAATGACCAAAAAGCAAATCCAAGAAAGGCTAATAGTGCCAAGAAAGATAATATTTTAGTTAAATCAGCAGGAGAATTTTCCGCATTAACTAATTTTTCTAATTCTTGTTTGATCCATTGAACATTAAATACCTCTTGATAAATTCGATTAGTAACTTCTAGATAGTCACCATTTTTAATAACTAATTCTGCTTGCTGAAGCTCCAATTTTTCGGGTTTATTATTAGCCAATACTCTCCCCTGCAAAATATCTTGATAGATTTCTAATCTTGACCTAACATTTTTATCAGGAGTTAAGAGACTGTTTTGTATTGTCTGGAGATGGACTGCCGCTTTATTTTGTAACCAATTTTCTACAATATGTTTCTGAATTAATTGTTCAATTCTTGGTTTTTCTTGTCCTTCGCGTAACTCGTTTTTATTGTCGATTAGCAAACGAATAACTATTTCGGTTAACTCCACGTTACCCCCTGTCCAAGCTAGAGTTTCCTTAATTAAAGTTGCTCGTTGGTTTTCCTCAAATTCGGGGGTTAATTTTTCTTCAGCCATTTGATATGCTTCCCTTTGACTTGCTATCTGTGCTTTTCGATTGACTGGGATTTGACTTAACTCTAAAGAAGGCTTTTCCGACTCATTAATGTCCTGATTTTGACTCGAAGTTAAAGCTTCTTCTAAATCTTGATCGGGAAGAAGTTCCAGGGTACTAGCTACCAATTCCGCTTCTGGGTTAATCAGGATTTGTGGTAATTTGGCGGCGGCTAATAATTGCAATTCTTGACTGACGGTGATTTCTTCCCCGCGACCCCATTCTAATAAATCACTAGCTTGTTTTAATTCCCTAATAATAACTGGAGCGAGAGTACGATAGGAATGTTTGGAGTTAGCCAGTGCCGATTGGGCATTTTTAACTAAATATTGCCATTGTTGCTGTTCTGAAGCCAATTGAGACAGAGATAAAATTAATTCTTGCAATTGCTGACGGGAAGCACTGGTTTCTTCCTGTTTGAACAGTTGTAACATCTGTTTGAGGATATCTCTGACGCTGATGGAGATAGAAGAGACCGCCGCAATAGCTGGGGTAGATTTTCCCTGGCCGAGAAGATAGTTAAGATGGGCCTGTAATTCGACAAAAGTCGGTTCACCGTTTTTAATGATCGCGTCAGCTTCCTCGGCTTGCAAACCTAAGGGACTCTGCAGCTTATCGATCAATATCTGAAGCAGATCATAACTCTTGAGCAACAAAGACTCTAATTTTTGATCCACTTCTAGGGGATTTTCTTTCAATATTGTGAAAGCATCCTCAAGACGGTGAGCAGTTTTTTGGATACTGCTATAGCCTAACATGGCCGCCCCTGCCTTGACGGAATGGGCGGCACGAAACATCTCGTTCATCTGTTCATGGTTGTTCACGAGATTGCCTAAGTCTAAAATCCCCTGTTCTAAAGTTTCCAGGTGTTCTTTTGCTTCTTCGATGAAATAGCCGAGAATTTTCCGATCGTTAGCGGAGTCCAATGTATCATCCCCCTTATCACGATGCTACCTAGTCCTGGATTGGCCTAGTTTTTCATTAAATATATCAGTGACTCTCAAATCATTATAAATACATCAACAACTGCCTGTGAACATCTCCTGGAAAAATTAATGCGCTCCGGGGTTTGGGGGTTATACCCCCCAAAAGCGTGGATTGATTGATAAAACCGAAAGTAACGGCCAATTTTAGCGGAGAGTTTCTCCTTAAAAATTCCAACTTAGTAGATTTATAAAAAGGAGATGCACTCATCACGGTGTCATCAGGTGATGTTAATATCAAATCAGCTATTATCCTCGGTGGCATTAGTGGCATTATTGTTTTATTAGGAGAAGAATTATTAATTAAAACTAAAGTAATTGATGATCCAGTGGGAGCAATTCCAGTACATCTTTTTTGTGGTTTTTGGGGAACAATGGCGGTGGGTTTCTTTAGTACCAAAGGTGCGGAAGAATTCGCCCGTGGATCCGCACAGGATAATTGGCTATCTCAAGTCGTTTTTCAATTTTTTTCGATGGATTGTAGTCATGGCATTTACTTTTATTTTTAGTTTAATTCTCTGGCTAATGATTGGCAATCTCCTCTATTATATGCAAGTAATTGTTTTACGTCAAAAGAACCCACAGGTTAATTCCTCTCCTGTTGTCAGGAGTCAATCCTTCAATGTTTCTGACCTATTCTTTTTATTTTGGTCACGGGGAGGGGAAGGAATCCGAGTATCATTATCCGAGGAATTAACGGGTGGTAATGGAGTATTTAGTGATTGAAAAATTGATGTTTATTCAATAAGTTTTTGACAATCTAGATTATCTTGCAAAGCTCGATCGATATCCGATTTCCAAGCTTTGTCCTTATGCCAACTTTTTGCCCAAGATTGAGCTTCTTTAAAGTTATCAGAAGTTGGGGGGATTTTGCACAAAATTTCAAAACCACCTTCTCTACCCGGCACATCAGCGACAAAATTATTTTTAGCTAGTCCTATTGCTTGCTGAATTAACCTTAATTCATTTAATTGAGTCCCACACTTGTAATAAAACTGATCACCTTGTTTCCTTTCCAATTCTTGCAGTTGTTGAATGTTCATTTCTAAGCTAATATTAAAATCTCGTTTAGTACAAATTTCTGGAATACTAGGTGAGGGTTCCTTATCGGGAGTTCTTTGTGGTTGCAATGATAATAAGAACAAAATAATAAACGTACCAAGTAGTAATAGTACCGACGAAAAGGTAGAATCCTCCTCCTTAACTAATTTTTCTAATTCTTGTTTAACCCATTGAATATTAAATACCTCTTGATAAATTCGATTGGTCACTTCTAGATACTCATCATTTTTAATCACTAATTCTGCTTGCTGAAGTGCCAATTTTTCTGGTTTGTTATCAGCAAAGACTCTCCCCTGCAAAATTTCTTTATAGATTTCTAATCTTGACCTAACATTTTTATCAGGAGTTAAGAGACTGTTTTGTATTTTCTGGAGATGAGCTGCCGCTTTATTTTGTAACCAATTTTCTACAATATTTTTCTGAATCAATTGTTCAATTTTTGGTTTTTCTTGTCCTTCTCGTAACTCATTTTTATTGTCGATTAGCAAAAGGATAACTATTATCGTTAACTCCCAGTTACCACCTGTCCAAGCTGGAATTTCCTCAATTAAAGCTGCTCTTTGATTCTCATCAAATTCAGTCCTTAATAGTATTTTATCTAGTTGATCTACTATTTCGTAGTATGCAGGGATTTTATTTAATTCCGTTGTCACCCAAGTTTCATTAAAAACATTTCTATAAATCTTATTATAAACTTTTAACTTTTGTCGGTCTTGAACTACCAATCCCGTTAAGCGTAATTCTATTTGATCAAGACTACCATCATCGGTAATTTCACCATTTTTTAAAATTTCTAGGTAAAGCTTCAGCATTCTTCTACCCGTGACACGCTTATTTAATAAACGATTCCGAATAGTTTTTAGGTGTTCTGGACTATCTTGAGATACCCAGTTACTAATTACTTGCGACTGGATAAAATCGCCGACATTAATCGGGGTTGCTGGGGATTCCTTGCCAAATCCAGTGCGAGATGTGGAGATTAAATGACAAATTTTTTGAGTTAAAAACGGTTGTCCACCTGTCCATTCTATAACCTCCTCTAAAACCCGTTCCGGTGCGATAACTTTGTCCTGCAATCCCTCGGCAAGTTTTCTGGCATCCTTTATAGTAAATCCAGATAATCGAATATCTTGACCAATATTAAAAGGACTACGATTATTATCTCGAATAAAGTTAGAAACTGCCGCTACCCCCAACATACAAAAGGTTAGACGTTGGTAATCCCTATTATGGGGACGTTCTTCATGACAGCTACGCAGCCAAGCAAAGAAATCATCTGTGGAAAAATTTAAACTCAGAACGCTATCAATTTCATCGAAACAGATAACAATAGGTCGGGATACCTCCTTTAAGAGAATTTCCTCAACAAATTGATCAAGACGATTAATAGCTGATTTATAGGCTCGTTCATCCCACCAAGTTTGCTCTTTTCCCCGAATAGAAAGATCAAACCGTTTAACCAGTTGCTCAAATAATACTCGATACCAAATATCTTCGGAGATGTTTTTTCCTAGACCACTCAAATCAATGATAGCACAATCAATATTATCCTCTTTCAGTCGTTTTTGTGTCTGTACCCACAAACTTGATTTTCCCATTTGACGGGAATTTAACACATAGCAATACTGTCCATTTTTTAGATAGTTATAAAATATATTATCTGCTTCCCGCTTGATATAACTAGGTGCATCTAGGGGAACGCTGCCTCCAACATAATAAAAATTGGTCGCCATAGGATTAAAATTAGCAATTTGTCTGATTGGTTAAGTTCGATGAATAATTTAATCAAAGGTTATCTGTCCCTAAGCTAGTCCGCATTTAAAGTTCTGGGTTCGATGGGGGAACGGGGAACAGGTGAAAACGAATATTAGATTTAGATGTACAACAGTTTAACTCAATATATTGGATTTTAGGAGGATAGGCGATACCTAAAATAGTTGCTGTATAGTGGATAACGGGGTTGAACAGCATTCTGCACAAAGGTTACTAATCCTAAACTATGAAGTTGCCAATTAATTGTTGCACCTAAATCAACGGGAGAAGAGGACTCTACAACCTTTTTCATTCCTGCTGCTAGGTTTGGATGTTCTTGTAAGTTTAGCAAATGTCCTCGTAAATGATCCCCATAAATCCCCGCTTCCGTGGCTGCTGTCTCTAAAAAATCTGCTAGAGACAGTTGTTTTTGGCTAATCCCATAAATCGCTTTTTGGATTAAATAGGGATGTCCCCCGACAAGATTAATTATTTTTTGCAGTTCATCTTCTCCCAAGTCAGCCTGATATTTATTGGCTAGAGTCAAGACCTGTTCTAGAGTAAAATCAGGTAACAGGATTTCTGTTCCTACATTGAAAGGAGATTTATTCAGGCCAGCAGGAACATAATTTTCTGTGGAATAGGTGATAATTAAGTGTAACTTTTGCCAAGTATTATTATTTTTTGCCTCCTCGTGCCAAAGACGAAATAAACTAAGGAAATCGTCGGCAACGCTTGCATAGGCAAAGAGACTATCTATCTCCTCTAAAACTAAAATTAGGGGTTTATCCAGCTTTTTGAGCAAATGGTCTTCAAAATAGGCAGTACAGCTATAAAGTCCTAATCCTTCTTGCCATTTTTCCTGAAAGAGAGCTGCTAACCCTAATTTCTTGGAAGTAATCAAAGCAAACCAAGAGAGCAATCGGTCTAAATCGCTGAGAATTCCTTTACTTGCTTGTAAAAAACTGAAACTGACGGTTTTATACTCTCTTTTGTCAACTTGACTCAAAATTCTATCGACTAATAGGGTTTTACCCATCCCCTTGGCTGATTTAATTCGCAATAATGAACCTGCTTGACTCACCGTCTCCAGACAAAGCTGTTCCACTGGAGGACGTTCAATATACTTGGAAAAATCCGCGGCCCGGTTTTCTCCCTCATCCTCAGACATGGCAGCAGCTGTTTCCTCCAACTCATCCCAGTCAGCGATTTCTCGATAATCAAGGCCTAATTTTTGACAAATTTCAAAAAAATTAAGATTGCTAATCGGTTTACCGTTAAGAAAAAGGCTAATAGTCGCTCTTCCGAATCCTAACACCTCAGCAAGCACCTGTTGACTTGCGTAACCATTGAGTTTAACTGCTTGTTTGACTCTAGGGATATATTCTGATTTTACTTTAAGCGATCGCCCCATAAACTTCCATCAATCGACGCAATCTCTATTTTATCGCAAAAAACTCAGACATATCTCAGTCATTCTCAGTCATGAACTCAGAGAGTCATGACTGAGGATCAAGATGTACTGGTCGAAGTGTATTTATAAACTACACAAAACAGAATGCTTGACATATTTCCTTCTAAGTCCAAAGACAATGACACTTATAAGGGTGATTCTGGGACTTCAGCTAAGTCTGACAATTATTTAACCTCCGCGGAGAAGTCTCTTTTATCTGATTTACTCAAAGTTAATGCTGCCACTGTCTTGAGCTTTGAAATTGAAACAGATAGAATTGGAGAAGCTAACTTACAAGATAAATTAGAAAAACTAGCGGACAAAGGCTATATCAAAGTCAATGAAGAAGAAAGCTACAAAATCTTTACTCCCACTTGGAAAACTCGTTGGCTGAGGGTAAATGGTATTTTGTAGTCAGGTTCTAACGGAATTAGATAAGTTTCCTTTTTTCAGTTCATTCACCCATTACCTATTTTTGGTAGATTCTCAGACAACTGCCGCCACCGATCTTTTTAGCGAAATACGGAAACTTCTGGGAGAAGATCGGTGGCCTTTTGTGGTGACTGCGATAATTATTGGAGTAGCAGTTGAAACTAGAAGTACCTATTTCTCAGCTTTTAGGATTCGTCATTTATTTCCCGATTTAAAAAAGGATTTTTTAAAGACTTTCCGTTTTTTATTAATTGTCAAAATTTTTGTATCAATACTTTTATACCTTTTTATTCAGTTTATATTTTCTCTATTAAGCTTGATCGAGGATAATGTATATGTGGGTTTAATCATTGCTCTGGTCTTTGGTTTTATTATTAGTTCCTTAAACCCTAATTTAGAACAAATCGACCAAGTAATGGGTGGATTTAGCTTATCGACAATTAATCCTGTCTCCAGTCTGATCAAAAAGATATTAGGGTTGTACAAACAATTTAAAGCATCTATTATTGAGCCTTTCCAAAAGAAATTGGGGAACAAGAAAACCAGCCTATATATGTCTATTAAGCATGAATTTAATTGTTTTCAAATAGTTACTCTTCAGGAATACATCCAAGAATTACTCAGTAGATTTACACTGAAAGAAACGCAAGAGAAATATCAAGGAAGATTAAACGCTATCATCGGGGGAAATTTTAGTGACGAGGATAAGAGAGAAAGATTAATATGGTTATTATTTGATATTATGGAGGTTACTTATGAAGAGATCAATAAAATTAGAAATCACCCAGATCAATCAGAAATTTTAATAAGACTGGGAGAAATAGAACAGGGGAATAGTACGATAAATTAAACGTCGGACTGTTAATTAAATACACTTGTACGGTTTCCGATCGATTAACTGGAATCGATAAAAATCCTTGAGGGGGAGTGATGGGTTAACTTTTCCTGACAATTCTCGCCCTCTGGACCAGAAAAAAAGTAACCGATGTAAAACCGAGCAGTTAGACTAAATCCCTTTTTAATAGTGTGATTAACTCTCAAGTTATGAATTGTTTCTCCCCACACCCCACACCCCACACCCCACACCCCACACCCTGCCCCCACCGAAAAGCTTTTTGCTGCAAACCCCAAGTATCAAGGGGTATACTGCCAATATTTCCGATGATTGACAATTTTCTAGCGATCGAGCCTTTCCACTACGGAAATTCGAGTTTATGATAAAAAGAAATCCTCTCTCAGGTAAGAGCGGTAGTATGGCTTACTCGACACAGCAGTTAATTGAAATCCTCGAGCGAGAAATGCACGCCACTTGCAAAGGGGAACGTCTGTTACTCTCCCCGGCGGAGCGCATTGATAATCCGGTGATTGCCAAGGCGATCAATCTAGAAAAGGTGGGCAAAGTCTTCGCCTATCAGGATTTTCGCCGCCAAGTTCACGATTATCAACAAAAATATCAGGTTTCGGGCATTATCTGGCGTGTTTGTCAATGGGGCGATCGCACTCTCCGTTATCCCGAAATTCATAATCAATTAGTTGCCGTGGCGGGTGACAAGGAAATTCTCATGGCTGCCAAAGCCTCGGTTTTAGAGTTTTGGAACAGTATCACCCCTAATATGAATTTTTGGTGGGCGCTTAACTCCCGTCGTCCCATTTCTGCCGATTCTCTAGCCGAATTAGTTGCCCAGTCCGAATGGGCGGAATTAGATGTGGCGCGCACAGAATTATATCTCGGTCTCTGTTGGGGTAATCCTTTAGAACACCAGTATCAATGGGCGCAACCCTTTTCCGGTTGTCATCGCATTATCGCCGCCGTCGATGAACCTAGTTCGATTAAGGTGTGAGGGCGATTGATGTCTTGGGAATTATGAATTATGAATTGGGGGGTGGGGAGAATAAATAAAAGCAATCTCCTGACTTCTGACTGCTGCCGACCGTCTCCTATTGTAAAGTTTTGTTAATTTTTCTGGGATTAGGGCGTTTTGTAAAAATAGATACAGAATTGTATGTTATACATATTAATGGGTGATTAAAAAAGTTCGAAACACTATTTGCAGCTCGGAGGAAATGATTATGTCTACAGAACAACAAGCTCGCGCCTTAATGATGCGTCACCACCACGCCGTCAAAAATCGTCAACAATCGATGTTAGGGAGAAGTGCTTCTGAAATTGGTATTGACAATGACAATGGCTACGGGGAAACCGTTCAACGTCGCTTCTCGGCCGACTTTTCTTCACAAACTTATGATCGCTCTGGTGTTACTCTGAGTTAAGCTCTTAGATTTCGCCAAAGTGTAAGCTTTCAATCTTAGAATTAAGTGAACAATCAGCCCACACAAACCGAGATCGGAATGTGTGGGTTTTCGGTTTTTAGAGATAGGGGTCATTCCTCGGCCGATTACGCGGTTTCATCAGGATTTATACTTAAGTAGCTGGTTATAATTAAATTAAAAATGGATTTTAGGTTCGATCCCCCCTGCCCCCCTTGATAAGGGGGGTGCCGATCCCCCCTTAGTCCCCCCTTTAATCCCCCCTTGATAAGGGGGGCATCTGACAACTTTTAACGCCTACCTACTTATCGAATAATTCATAAATTATCAAAGGAGATTGTCATGAAAGGAGAATTCACCGCCATCATTGAAGCAGCAACAGAAGGGGGATACTGGGCAATTTGTCCTGAAGTACTAGGTGCAAATGGTCAAGGAGAAACCATTGAAGAAGCCAAAGAAAGCTTAAAAAGTGCTATTCAACTAATTTTTGAAGATCGTTTGGCTGATATTCGTCGAGGACTACCGAAAGAGGCGATCGAGGAGACAATTTCCATTCCATGAAACGTCAAGAATTAGAAAAAAAGTTGCGGAAAGCTGGTTGTTATCTTAAGCGAGAGGGTGCTTCTCATTCTCTTTGGATTAACCCTCAAACTGGGGTGATTGAAGCTGTACCACGACATACAGAAATCAAAGAATTTTTAGCACAAAAAATTCTCAGAAACCTGAATGCCCAATAGATAGTGCGATGCCGAAGGCACGGGAGCATCTCACCTTTGCAATGAGCATAAATACTTAGTGGAAAAATAGGCTTTTCGAGGGTAATTCTTGTTTTAATTCTCCATGTACGCAGTCTTTAAAAGCCTCTATTTCGTTCCAAGACACGATTAAGAGTGGCTTTTAGGCTAAGTATAATTACTTATCGCGTAAGTGAGATGCTCCCGAAGGCACGAAGGCAATGCCTTCGGCATCGCACTGAAAAAAGCTCCCCACTTCCCCAACACTGAATAATAGGTTCCAATCTCAGTGATCTGTGCTACCATTCGGGGTAAATTCAAGCGATCTCCAGACACCTATGAGCAAGGTTCTCGTGTTGAATGCCTCCTACGAACCGCTAAATATTACCAGTTGGCGGCGTGCGATCGTTTTATTGTTGAAAGGAAAAGCTGAATCCCTAGAACATAACGGAAAAGTGGTTTGTCGTGACTTACCCCTACCTTCTGTTATCCGTCTTAGGCAATACGTCCGTGTTCCCTACAAGGAAATTCCTTTAACCCGTCGTAATATCCTCGAACGAGATCATCACACTTGTCAATACTGTCTCTACCGAGGTGAACAATTAACCATCGATCATGTGATTCCCCGTTCTCGCGGAGGGGGTGATACCTGGGAGAATTTAGTGGCGGCTTGTGTGCGTTGTAATGTGCATAAGGGCAATCGTACACCAAAAGAGGCCAATATGTCCCTACGCGCCCAGCCGCGTCGTCCCTACAGCAGTCTCCACTTTGAGCTATTAAAGCACACCAGGGAGAATCACAATCAGGAATGGCGTAAATATGTCATCGGCATTTAGGGTGAAAAAGGCATGGTGAAACCAAGACCAAAATTGATTCCCATGCCATTATTATTAGTCTGGGTGCGAGGATTGGCAACTCCCGTGCCTAGATAAACCGCACAACCGCGACAGGGGGTATTGACTCGGTAGCGCACCGCCATGGGATCATTGGGATCAGTGATAGTTACTCCCTGATGGTTTAAATCTTTAATTAGATTGGTAACGGGTTTGAAAAAATCGGCGCTGGGGGGTTGACTTGGTTGCAGTTCTAGGGTTTGTTCTTGGGAAGCAAGAACGATTTCCGAAGCGATAACTAGCAGCAGAGAGGTAGTTAAGCCAAATAAACCCAGATTATTTTTGATCTTCATCTTTTTTATCACCGAGAGATTGTTAATTTCTTCTGGTGAGAATTCTAGCGTTTTCTCACCAGAAAGGAACCTAATCAGTAAAAAAAATTTACTGATTTCTACCATACTTATAATAAGCGGCACAAGCACCTTCACTAGAAACCATACAAGTGCCGATGGGATGTTCGGGAGTACAAGCAGTCCCAAATACTTTACATTCCCAGGGTTTTAAAACACCTTTAAGAATTTCGCCACACTGACAAGCTTTGTGATCTTTAACGCGCTGATTGGGTAAAGTAAATTTCTTCTCCGCATCAAAATTACTGTACTCATCTCGCAGTTTTAAACCTCCTTGAGCAATTTCTCCTAAACCTCGCCATTCAAACTGATCCCGCAGTTCAAAAACTTGGTCGATTGCCGATAAAGCGACTCTATTTCCTTGATTTTGTACCACTCGATCATACTGATTTTCGATCTCACATCTCTGCTCATCTAATTGTTTTAATACCATCCAAATTGATTGGAGAATATCCAAAGGTTCAAACCCAGAAACTACCACAGGTTTATGATATTCTTGGGCAATAACTTGATAGGGTTCTGTGCCAATTACCATGCTAACATGACCGGGACCAACAAAACCGTCTAACTGTAGATCTGGGTTATCTAACAAAGCTTTCAGAGCGGGAATAATCACCACATGATTAGAAAATAAACTAAAATTAGTGATGCCATCTCTTTGGGCTTCTAAAACAGTTAAAGCTGTGCTAGGAACGGTTGTTTCAAAACCTAATGCTAGAAATATTACTTCTTTATCGAGATTTTCTCTGGCAATTTTTAAGGCATCGCGAGGAGAATAAACCATGCGAATATCATCACCTTTTGCTCGTGCTTGCAGCAGACTCAAATGGGAACCGGGGACACGCATAGTATCGCCAAAAGTTGTCAGAATTACGCTCGGTTGTTGTGCGAGAAAAATGGCATCATCTAAACGACCTCGCGGCATCACACAAACGGGACATCCAGGACCGTGAATTAATTCGATAGTTTCGGGAAGTATTGCCTCGATACCGTATCTAAAAATTGAGTGGGTATGACCTCCACAAACCTCCATAATTTTAGTAACTTTTTCCCGCTTTTCAGAGATTCTTATCGATAATTGTTCAATTTGTTGAATTAATCCTGCCGCTTTAACTGGATCACGAAATTCATCAACGTATTTCATAACAAGCTTTCTCTCTATAAGTGGTTGGACAAAAGTAAAGTTAATTGTGGAGCCGGTCGTCGGTTGTCAGTAATAATTGCCGTAATTTACATTTCTTAAGATAGACAACAGAATTAATTTATGGGTGACTACTTAAGAACATTAATTATGATTAAATTCTTCCTCTAATTCCGATAATTGTGTTAATAAATTTAGGGTTTCTTGAGCCTCATCTTCATCAATTCGATTCATTGCAAAACCCACATGAACTAATACCCAATCCCCTACACAAGTATTAGCAGGATGGTCTTCATCAACAATGCAAGTGATATTTACTTCTCTTTTTACACCCCCCACATCGACGAGAGCGAGATGATGGTTTTCATCAATAATTGCTGTAATTTGTCCTGGTATGCCTAAACACATAGTTTTTACCTTGAAAAATCTAGTTTTTGTTAATTATGGGCTGATTTTTTGGGTAGAGATTGCGGTAATATCAACTGAGAATCAGGTCATACTTCATCCCTCTAAGAAAGGCTATACAGTCAAAGGTTATCCTTTTTACTTTTTCCTTTCCTCTTTCCCCTTTTTACTCGGTCTTACCTGCCATTCTGGACTATTGCCCTCAAGAACAGCTTTTTTTCCCGTATCTTTTTTAAGATTTCCCCTGTCCCGGACCGTGGACAATATCCCAGCAAGGGTAAAACTTTTGTATTAGGGACTACATCGCTTTACTAAATTGTCCGTCAAAAGTTGATAGAGGAGCCTAGTCTCATAAAATAGCAAGCGACACAGCCCATCCTTACCCAATGCCTTAAAACTTGTTGACACTCCCCGCTCTAAAGAGACGGGGATTCTTGGTTCACAGAGATTACTTGCTTAGACAGAATTGCTTCTGAAAAAGTAGAGGTATTCTCTCCCCAAGCGTTTATTGGATCGAGCCCAAAG
>Ga0315902_10004881_pt1 | contig 19131 bp, 20 predicted proteins | sample LakEriMetagenome_9_FD_203523 | JGI IMG/M metagenome (GOLD analysis project Ga0315902, IMG submission 203523) | Freshwater fungal communities from buoy surface, Lake Erie, Ohio, United States - Buoy 12 MA117 | ecosystem: Environmental > Aquatic > Freshwater > Lake > Lake biofilm | place: USA... | reverse complement strand
CTCACAAATTGCCAATCTCCACCGCATTTTGCTCTTATCGTTAAAGCATCCCCTGATCTACTGAATCGAATGGTGACTTCCTTATCCATCCAAGTTGGAACTGGGGCAACGGACCAATCAGAAATCCCCCGCGTAACTACAGCTCCTAGTTGAGGAAGACCATCTGCAAATTCGACGCCAGCTTTAATCCAATTCGTTTCATTTGAATAGACCATTAATCCGGCATGGTCAAACTGATGTTTATAATCCAGAATCCAACTTGCCTCTAGTGAGGACTCCTCAGGAAAATCATTGAGAAGCGCATGACCAGAATTATGAATAAAACCATAAGAAGTCTTTTGCCAGAAGTCAGTCTTTTCTTTCGCAGTGATTATAAATTCAGAGCCAATGAGTTCAGCGCTCAAAGGTTGATTTAACCAATCTCCATTTTCAAGTGAGATGCGCTTAATGGAGATACACCTTTCTCGAGTGGCTCGATTACAGATGAGTATAACTTGCAATACAAATTCTGTACCTAAGAAAAGGTCAGAATCGCTAAGATTAAGAAATGAGCACCTTCTCGATTGCAATTGTCGGCGCTGGACCAGCCGGTTATTTTGCAGCTCAGGCGCTTCAAAATCTTCAGACTGATCAACTTAAATTCGAAATCGACATGATTGAAAAACTCCCTACGCCCTGGGGTCTGGTGCGAAGCGGAGTCGCTCCGGACCATCCCAAGATAAAAACTGTTTCAAAAGTATTTGAAAAAATAGCAACTACCGAGGGATTCCAACTCTTTTGCAATGTCGAACTTGGGAAAGACATTTCAACTGACGAATTAACATCTTCATATGACGCTGTAATAATTGCTACTGGTTCTAGTAACGGTAGAAAACTAAATATCCCGGGTGAAAATCTGAGAGGATCGTTATCCGCTGCCGATTTCGTGCCTTGGTATAACGCTCACCCAGATTACGTAAATGTTGACGTTTCTCTAGACACCGATACAGCCGTAGTAATTGGCGCAGGCAACGTTGCGATGGATGTAGCTCGAATTCTCGCTCTAGAGCCTCGAGAACTAGACACAACCGACACCGCACTTCATGCGCTAGATGCGCTTCATAATTCAAAAATTCGAACTGTTCATATTTTTGGCCGTCGCGGCCCAGAGCATGCTGCATTTACTTCACCCGAGTTAAGGGAACTACCCAAGTTAGAACACACCAACGTTGTCATTAATGAACAAGAGATAAAAGATGCCATAAAACGCGCCGAAAGCGCTGGGGAAATCCCAAGAGAAGTTAAATCTAACTTAGACGCCATGATGGCGATTGCAATTAATCCAAGTGCGAATCATGAAAGAACACTCAATTTCCATTTCCTATCCTCACCAATTGAAATTAAGGGCGAAGGTAAAGTTGAGGAAATAATTTTCGCAGTAAATAAAGTCCTAGACGGAAAAGTTATTCAGACAGAGGAAACATTCGCAATTAAAGCAGGCTTGATTGTTTCAGCGATTGGTTATGAATCAGAACCTGTCGAGGGTATTCCCTTTACAAATGGAAAAGTAGAAAATGTCGAAGGGCGCGTTAGCGGTACCAATATCTATGTAGTTGGCTGGGCAAAACGAGGATCATCAGGCGTTATTGGAACTAACAAAAGCGACGCTGCCACAGTCATCGAATATCTTGTATCAGATTTAAGAGAACCAAAAATGAATAACGGAATTATCAATTTATTGAAAGATCGCGGCGTCGTGCACATCTCGCAAGGTAATTGGGAAAAACTTAATTCCGCAGAAGTTGCGGCTGGTTCCTCATCTGGTAAACCGCGCATTAAATTTGTTGACCGTAAGGAGATGCTAGGCTTCGCGGACCAATTGCGCCCGTAGCTCAACGGATAGAGCATCTGACTACGGATCAGAAGGTTAGGGGTTCGAATCCCTTCGGGCGCGCTTTACGCTCAAATTGAGAACACTAGAAACTCAAAAAAACGATGAGAGCTCTATCTATCGAACGAGAACTTAGAAATCTAATTTGAATCTATAACTTCTTAGATCAAACCCATACTTAACTGCGATTTTCTAAACACTATTGGTAGATTCTAATTATCCTCGCAGCAAGATCAACCAAGCCAGACTTTACTTCACTAAACAATTCCGACAGAGCAAGTATAGTTCCAATTATCATAATTACACCAATTACAAATGACACTGGACTTACGATCGCGATGAGCATTGACCAATAAAAACTCTCACCAGATGAATTCCAAATATAGAAGGTGAGCATTAGACTAATAGGCAAATAAAAGCCCAAAATAACTTTTTTTGGATTAAGTTTTGAAAATTCTTGTCTCCACTTGACTGACTTATCTTCACTCATATCAAATACCAATTCAATACCGCAGAGGATCTACCAAAGACTGCTGTCTTTTCGTCACTGATAATGTGTCCAGAACCATCAAAGATCAAATATGTTTGTACTACCACCTATTATCCCTCCAACAATCAACCAGAAAATCTTTTTTGCATTTGATTCAACTTGCAATTTGTGAATTGCTCGCTTTGCTTTGAACTCTAAATTATCATTTTGTTGGCTGTGAAAAATTTTCCATTCATCGATTTCTTTTTCCTTCTCAATCCATAATTCCTTCTTTGTCATTTTCTCAAATTGATTTGCCCAACCCTCGCTTCGCATAGCCTCTTCAAACTTCTTTTCATAGTTTTTTTCAAGATTATGCCCCATTCCAAAAAGATACATCAGATTACGACCTTCATCTACAATTTTTGTTTATTTTTTGATTCCTCAAATTCATCAGTCAAATACATCAATTCCTATATTGAGCTGACTTCAAATTTACTCTAGTCCTGATTAGGATCAGTCCAGTTAGGAAATGGAACGACAGAGTCATAATCAGGATCTAACGACCAAATACTAAGGAAACATTCTTTAATCCATCTACTCCTCTTTTTAATTAAGGCGACACTCCAAGAGTTATAGTGAGTTAAGTCTTTTGTCATCTGCAAAATACTATTTCGGTAACCTCCAAAATTGCTTCCTTCCACACCATCACATTTTTCCAAAAAGGGCTTTTGACCTATTGATTCATTAATTGGTTTTTCTAGCAAAGTTTTATTTCCCCATTGCTCTACTACAATCGAATACTCGGCAAAACTCTCTGAGGGATTTTCAGGAAATAGTTGATTAAGCCAATGGTCGCTTGAAGTCTCTGGCGCAATATGTTCTATGTGCATTTTTTTTGTATCTAGACTCACAAGACCTGCTTGATCCCCAAAAATTGAGTTAATTCGAAAAAGAACTGCGCGAATGAGCGCAGACCTAGATACGTCAAGATCGAATTGAGCTCCACATTTCTGATCAGACGGAATCTTTGAAACCATCACAGTTTTAACTTCATCGAAATTTGCATTTGAATCTCTGTACTTCTTACAGGTATTCTGAAATATATCCTCTAATTCCTGCGCATTACCGCCGGTCAAAATCCATCTCATCGTTAGCACTTCGCAAGTTTTAACTAACTCGCGTTTCTGTCGTACATCAAAAGAACTTTCCTCGTCCAAAAGTATCAACATCAATATTCTGTAAGAATCTGAAATCAAGTGCAGAGTGGCACAGGAGGTCCTTAATACTGTGTCTTCAATATTCGCAGGTTTAAGGAGTTGAGAATAGATTTGTGCTTTCTTATCTAGTTCCCTCAATAAGTAATCAGCTTCTGTTGATGGGCTATTTCGACTGTTATTGAACTTTGCATCAAAAATTGAGTAAATTCTTTTTGATTGAACACTTTCTTCTTCGGTAGAAACCAAATAGTGTCGAAGGAACTGATCCACATCGCCGTCACCAATTTGATCCGTAATTTCCTTCCATCGTTTTGAAACATTTTCGTTGATTTCAACAATAGCGTCTGCGTTTGAAGCGTTAGACGCCATATATTTCATAAATAAACTTTTCACTAGATCCGAGGGTCCGAGTGCTAAACCGCGGCTGTTGAGAGTCATAAAGATATCGAAAGACTCGGGATAGGTTGTGGTGTAAATCGGCAGTATTTGCAGTCTATCTCTCAACGTTTGCAGCATCTCCCATAGGATTCTTAGTTGTCCTTCAGGGTCCAAATTCTTTATGTCTTCTTTAATTAGATCAGAGATTCGTTTATAAGACTTACGCAAATCTAACGTCCAATATTTATCTCTTGATCTAAAGCTTGGGCGACTACTACTTGGTTCCCTAATTATGTGCGAAATGAAGGTTTCACGAAGAAGTTCGTTTGATTTAAATCTGGACTCACCAGTCGATTCATCTGAAAATAGCATTTCGGTAGCTTTGCTATGAACGTTGATCGTCACTCCATTTGGATCGCTCGGCTCTAGGGAAGTGTTGTCAAGATTTTGCACGTAATCTCTGATTAGAGCTATGTACATAAAAATTGTAGTTAATCTCTGTTGACCATCAATTATTTGATAACTCTTGTCTTCGGGCGCAGAATTATTGGATTTCATCAAGATTGTGGAGCCTAGAAAATGATCCGACTTTCTCGTCCTTGCAAATTTTAAATCTGTATGAAATGAATCAATTTGATCTTCTGTCCACGAGTAATTACGTTGAAAGTTCGGGACTTCAAATGACTGAATATTGTTTATTAATCCGAAGAGAGATACTGTTCCCTGAGCCATAAACAAAGTGTATGGCTACTTAAGTTTCTTTGAAAGCCCCCCGGTCCGCATACTATTTCTTACCGGTATGAACTTCTCGCTTCCGACTATCTCAGGCATTAGTGCCTTTCAAGGAAATGATTTTTGGACGCCCTTACTACATTTAGTGTTGCCTCCCGATGAAATATTTGAAGATCCATCTGCTGGCCTCAGGAGCTAAATCAGGGTAATTATCCCTCAAGATTTTTCCCATAGCTGAAAGAATCTTTCTACTTGCTCTTAACATTGACTTAGTCAAAATTTTCAACCAGGTAGTACATCCGGCACGTCGTTGCTAATAAGCTACGTGGGGTCTGGTTTTTGGGTTCTTGCCGCATAATCATTTCTGCCTATATCTATTAAAACCTTATCGGTGTAGAAGAAGTTAAACAAAGGTACAGACAATAAACATAGGAAATACGGAGTTAAGAACACCTTCTTCCCGTTCACTCTACTAGGGTACTTTTTTACTAAACATAGACCACCCTCACCTCTCTAGTCACTCTCTCCCTGAAAGGCTATTTTTGCCCTATGGGTTTAATAGGGAAAAAGCCTGAAAGGGTTCAAAAAAGCGTTGAGCTAGATTCAAAGCTTTTCAAGAGAATTGTAAAATGAGGATTTATGGTTGATGAATATTGTAAATGTGGAACGCCACTAAGCGACAATGAGGGCATCTGCGAAAGATGTGGGAAAGAAGTAAGTGCTAGCAGAAAAGCAATGACTGGCAAGAATCTTGCTAGTGATGAAGCGATCGTTGTTGAAAAAGAAAGACCTTACATTAAAACAGGACAGTTGTTTTTTTGGCTATTTCTATCTTCTGCAATCGTAGGATTGTTATTCGGAATAATTCAAGAGCGAGCAGAATATAGTAATTCGTGGAAAAAGGAAGGTTTTGAAACATTATCTACCAATAGCGCATTTCAATTTAAAAGGGAGACGGATTCTTTCTGCGAATCCGCAAATGGCCAAATAAACGGATGTTGGATTTATGCAATTGTTGCAAAAGATGATTGTTTGGAAGTTACTGGCTTGCACAGTCAGATGCGCGAATCTGATTCAAAAGATTTAGGAAATCTAACCGCAATATCTCAATACGTAACGAGAGGAGAACCTTTCACAATTGAATTTGGCGCAACACAAGATCCCTCTGCAGAGTCAATAGTTGGAGATCTATTCTCACTAGAATGCACCAGGAGCTACGAATGAAGGAATTATTTGAATTATTTAACTGGCGCATTAAAAAATTCCTAGCCGTTCGTTGGCTACGTAGAATTTATCTATTGACAGTACTTTTCAGTATTTTAGGCGTAGGCGTTGCCGAATGGCTCATCGGCAGAGACTCATCTATTTCTGTTGCTACGAGACTTGGACAAGGAATAGGCATTTTCGTTGCAGTAATTATTTTATTGCTATACATAAGAATCTTAATCGAATTCTTGATTTCTATATTCTACATAGAAAATCACTTACGATCTATTGCAAATCGAGAATCTAGCTTCGAGATAGAAGATTGAAAAAAGGAATTTAGCAGAGTAAGCGTATGAAGCGAATAGCAATCGGGTTTATCTTATTTTTCAGCCTGCTTATTCCCACAGTATCTCCAGCAAATGCCGCACAGCATCAGTGGGGCGCATCTTATTTAGATTGGTCGGGAGCACTCTTAAGTGTTGACTCGACAATTTCTCAAATAATTCAACCCCTTGAAGTTTCGCCACAGATGTATTGGGAAGCTGGCTGGCATTGGGACAATGTGCCAGATGGAGGATATGGCGGGATTCAATCCAAGGGAATTTTGGCTGACGGAACAATTTCTGACTTAGCTATTTTCTCAATTTGGAATGGTCTGGGGGCAATCCCTGGCGCAGGTTCTGGCTGCACGGCGTTTGGTGGCGAAGGCATTGGGTATTCGTGTCGCATACCGATAACACTTATTGCTGGAAACAAATACGAAATCAGTTTTGGCGTTGACACTGCAAGAGGACCTCAATGGTGGATTGCCACTATTTCAGACTTAACAAAAGGAATGAGAAGTGTTATCGGCTCTATCGAGACCAACTCTAAAATTGCGAAAGCCTCTAATTGGAATAACTTTATTGAATACTGGGGACAGTCTGTACCTTGCGATGCTGTTGGAGCAGCGTCTGCGAAATTTTACGTTCCAACATCCAATAATCCTAATGTTGAGATATCTTCACCAAGGTTCAGTCGACCGGCGCAACCGTGCGTAATGTCAGCAGGGGACACCCCTCCTTCAGGATTTATTGGAGATGCTGTAATTCGTTTTGGCGGTGCGAGTCAAGTACCCTCTACTCAAACAATGCCCTATACAAAAACTAAAGCTCAACTCGCAGTAAACAAAGTAGCAGCCACAAAAAAGACAACGATTAACTGCTCAAAAGGAAAACTTACTAAGAAAGTAAAAGCCTTAAAGCCGAAGTGTCCAACGGGATATAAAAAGAAGTGATCAGCTGATTACTAGATCAGAAGGTTAGGGGTTCTTGCCGCATAATCATTTCTGCGACATACTTAGAGAAGATATACGGATAGAGCGTCTGGTCCTCTGACTGCTGTAAAGCACGTCAGAGACTCAGTGAATTTCTAGATGAACGCAGTTCCTAGAAGTTCACAAACTACGGATCAGAAGGTTAGGGGTTCGAATCCCTTCGGGCGCGCGAACCCGCTAGGAATTTCAAGACCTAGCGGGTTTTCTACTTTTTAGTCAGCTGGTGCTGCTAGTCGGAAGCCGACGCTTCTAACCACCGAGATGACATTCGGACCACCGGCTTCTCGAATCTTCTTCCTAAGCCTCGAAGCATGGGAGTCAACTAGGTGATCGGATTTATACCCACGAAAGGAACCAATGGTTTGCAGAATTTGTTCTCTCGAGAAAATTCGCTCTGGGTTGGCTAGTAGCAACTGCAGAAACTGGTATTCAACATTGGTCAACATCACTTTCTTTCCACCAACTTTAAAACTGTGTTGACTTAGGTCCATCTCTAACGGTCCCCACGTCAGAATGTTTGCCCTCGGCGCTCGCTGAGTCTCACCGCGCTTCATCTGCTGGGTCACGCGCGAGGTAAGTATTCGCTCAACAATTGGTTTCGTAACGTAGTCATCCGCTCCAGCGGCCAGCGCCATCTCCTCATCAACGACCTCATCTCGCTGAGTCAGCATAATGATTGGGACAGTCGACTCGGCTCTAATTGATCGGCAAAGCTGCATGCTCTCTAGTTGGGAGTGGCCAAGATGGATTAAGACAATACTGTAATCGCGAAGTGGAAAAAGCTCCTGGGCCTCATTCTTGGTGGCGGCGTTATAGACAACCAGTCCCAGAAGTTCCAGCTGCAAGCGAATGTTGAGGCGATCTTCAGCATCGTCTTCGATTAGAAGTGCATTCGGCCTATCGTCGGACATCACGGTTTAGCTGTAAAATTCTTTGAGGAGATTGCGATTAGTTCGACAAAATCTGGCAACCTTTGGAAGTTATGGTTCAACTATGTCCGACCTTTCAAGTGAAGAAGGTGTAATTCACGTTGAGCGAATACTCTCCGACGTTAAGACTACTCCAATAACCGCTGACATAGTTGAAACGAAAGAGGTTCCATTCACCGAGGACCTCAAGAACACCCGCTCTAATGCCAGAGAGAACTTTCTGGCAACAATCTTGGGGATAATCGCCATAATTATTGCTTTGTCTGCACTCATCACTGTTACTGCCGGCAATAATGCAATAGCGGGCAGTGGTAATGACAGCTCTGTCAATCTAAAAGGCGCACCTGGTTTGCAAGGTGAAACGGGCACGGATGGCATTGATGGTGCCACAGGAGCAGCCGGACCAACTGGAGCTCAAGGAGTCCGGGGTTTAGTTGGACCGCAAGGTATCCAAGGAAATCAAGGAATACAGGGAATCGAAGGACCAATAGGGCCAATTGGTCCGACTGGACCTGCCGGCGCTGATGGTGCTAGAGGTACAAATGGGTCTACTGGTTTGAGCGGTGCAACTGGATCACAAGGTCCTTCTGGTTCAATTGGAGCTACTGGTGCCCAAGGACCGGCTGGTGCCCAAGGGCCGGCTGGAGCGAATGGAACTGGAATTGCGACAGGTGATGTCTGTGTTTTCGTAGATCACCACGGCGTTAAACAACTTGGCACTGTGCAATGGCAGCAAAATGGATCGAACATTCAGCTGCAGTGCGCCGTTGATTAGATCCGAAATTTTGGATCTCAAAAACGGTAGTGGATGACATGGACTATTGCTCGACAACTGCCTTTTAGAAGGCAGTTGTCTATGCGTTGATTGCTGGTTGATCATTTACTTTCTTGAGCACTTTGGCTTTTTTACTTTAAACCGAATAGCCCGTTACTTTTTTCGTCAACCTAATCCTTACTCAATGAGTCTTCAACATGGTAACTAAATCATCAAACTTTCTAGGGTAGCAAGTCCATGACTGGCTCTTTAGTCAGCAAATTGGCTCAAACATAGATGTAAATGTCGGACTCTCTGACTAGTATAAAGGCAAGAAACAAAGCTATTTCCTGGAGTGACTACGGATCAGAAGGTTAGGGGTTCGAATCCCTTCGGGCGCGCCAACCAATTAGTAAGAGCTAGGAGAGCCGAATGGCCGCATCAACACCGATCCAAATTCCAGCAGAACGACTAAAGGGTTTAAGAAGGTATAACGCTATCGCGGGTATCTTTCACTTAATCCAAGCAATTGCAATAGTTGCTTTAGCGAATGATTTTGCCCTTCCGGTATCTGTTAGTTATTTGTTGGACGCCCCGATTCCAGGAGCAAAGTTTGAAGAAGTTTCTTTATTTAATCTACCGATCGCCTTAGGCGTGGCTCTATTTTCCTTACTTAGTGCAATTGCTCATTTTTGGATAGTTGGTCCTGGCTTCAAGAAGTATGCGAATGACCTCAGCAATATGAGAAATATTGCTCGCTGGATCGAGTATTCAATTTCATCGACTTTGATGATCATCTTAATTTCTATGATTAATGCGGTTTGGGATGTCGTAGCATTAATGGCAATTGCGGGCGCAAATATCGCAATGATTCTTTTTGGTTGGTTGCAAGAGAAGTATGAGGAACCAGGAAAAGGTAGCCTCTTGCCATTCTGGTTTGGTTGTATTGCTGGCATCGTTCCTTGGATTGCTATGTTCTGGTTGCTTTTCTCGCCTGGCAGCAGTGCTGAAGCACCGGGATTTGTCTACGGTGTGGTCTTCTCGCTCTTTTTATTCTTTAACTCTTTTGCGATAGTTCAATGGCTTCAATACAAAAAAATTGGAAGATTTGCGGATTATCTAGTGGGCGAGCGGGCCTACATAACTCTTTCATTTATTGCTAAGTCAGCGCTGGCTTGGCAGATTTTTGCAGGCGTGTTAGCAACAAGCTCACTTTGATATAAACAATAGTCGACCATCATCGGTCGAAGCAACTATTCGTTGATCTGGCAAAACGTCTAGATCTCGAATACGTGCGCCTATAGCTAGATTTTCACTTGCGGTAACTTTTCCGTTTTCGAAAACCATAAAAACAAGTGACATTTCACGCAACGTCCCCATAGCAATTCCACCTGAGTACTTTCCAAAACCATTATTTGGTAATCGAATTAATTCCGTAGGTGCAATAGAGGGAACCCAAACTTTGACAGGTTCCCGATAGCCTTTATGAGTTCCAGTTTCTCTCGGAATTACATAATCACCTTGGGTATACGGCTCACCATAAGTAACAAAAGGCCAACCATAATCAACCCCTTTTTCAATAACATTTATCTCATCTCCACCACGGGGCCCATGTTCAGATGTAATTAGAGTATTTCGATCAAAAAGAAGAATGCCCTGTTGATTTCTATGTCCAGTCGAAATCTTTTCTATTTTCTTTTTCGAAATCTTAAAGACCGATCCAAGATCACCGCGCGAGTTCCGCGAATCAATTTTTCTATATCCGAGATCACCCACTGTGAGATATACAGATTTACTATTTATAACTTCCATTCGACCAGCGGCATGTTGTACTGCAGAGACTGGAACACAAGGTTTACTAGTGAACCAGCGACTCACTTTTTTGGCATTGGCCGAAGCAAGATTTACTGTTACTTCATCAACAACAATCTCGACACAATTTCTATTGGTTAATCGAGGAAAGGAAATCAAAACATTTAGATTATTTGTGCTTTCTCTAAGAACTGCGATATCAGTAATAGCAAATCGTGAGTCACGAATACGATCGTTAGCATTAATGAAATTTCCCAGCAGCCTTAACTTTGGATTTTTTTCACTCCAAATGAACAGGGATCCACCTTTATCGCCGCCGCCAAGCAATAGCGCTCCATTAGAAAGTACGCCCAGTGCCGGACCCCTTTCATTCCCGCCAAGCGATCTAGCAGCTGACACACCAAAAGCCCTTTGATTGAGCGCTATTCCATCAATACGTATATTTGCATTAGCGCTTTCCAGGGATAAGGAAATGAAGATTGATATAGCAGCAATTAGCAACTTCATATTAGTAGGTTAGCAAGAAGGCCCCCTAAAGCTCGAGGGCCTTCAAGTTTTCCATTCGATCAGAGAGTTGGAAGTAGCACACGATTAATACCGTGAGCTACCTGAGTACTTCCTTGGTTGATATCTACCTTGTTAAGTAGTACTAATGCATCTTTGCTAGAAGCCGATTTATCGGCAAGTTTGATCGTGGTTCCATTTACTGTTACACCGACAGTCTCACCTGAGGCCATGCTGAGCTGTGCTCCATTTGCCTGAAGAGCTGCAGGCGAGAGTATTGGATCGCCAAGAACCACGTGATAGAGCAGAACTTTTTCAACAGTCTTGGCGCCGAGGGACATAACGGCGTCGGCAACTGCTCGTTCACTCTTTATATTCTTACCTGTTAGATCCTTAACTAACTTTCGAAATGCGCGATCAGTGGGAACGAATGCGGTCAACTTAACATTTCCATCAGTGATTGCTGCTACTGCTGACTTAGAATTAGCAATCCAAACATCTAGAAATACCGAGGTGAAGATATCGAAATCTCCAGAATTCTTATCGAATTTTGGATTACCTAAATCAAGAACCTCAGAGAGTGGATTAAGCTTTAAAGTGTTTGCATTCGCATTCGAAATGGCCGTCGTAGAAAGAAGAGCCAGCAACATCGCTGGAATTACAGTCAGTCTTTGGAATTTTTTCATGCTTGATAGTCCTTTCGCTCACTTGCGTTTAAAGGCTTGAGCCCGAATCTTCTTCGACGTTTCTTAAATTATGCTCAAAAGTATCTTGCGTTATCCTCATATTTGTCTCAATAGATTCTGGGTCTACAATTCGACTGCTTTAGCGCCCGTAGCTCAATGGATAGAGCATCAGACTTCGGATCTGAGGGTTGGGGGTTCGAGTCCCTCCGGGCGCGCGGGTTGTGAAAGGGATGATCTGTGAAGCATGAAGACGCGAATGTAAGACCAAATTTCCTTCGCACTGTTCTTGATGAGGTTAAAGGTTCATTTCCTGGTCGCCATACTAAAACTGAGATGGCGCCACCAGATTTAGATTCCAATGATGGTTATGACGATATTCAAACTGGTTCGCAACAAGGAGAAGCGCTACTTTCTAACTCTCTTAAGTTCTTTGGCTTCTTCACATGGATCATCTGGTTTGGATTCGGTATTCGATTTTGGTGGTTTAGTGATACTAGCTTTCTTGAGTTTGGCGTCGCAACATTACTCTGGTTACTAACATTTGCATTCACCATCTTCGGCATACCGATTACCAGAGCGATTCTGCGAATGCGACGAAAATGACTAACTTCCTAACCGAACTTATAAATGGTCCACTATTCCAATTGGCGAGTTGGTTTCTGGCTATTTTCCCAGTAATGATCGCAGCACTATCTGTTAATTCTTCGCGAATTTTTCTACTGAATCGTGTTCGAGTTGAGACGGAATCGCTAAATCCACATCCTGCACAGCTCGAAGAATCCAAGAGAAAATGGCCTGCAATTTCGGTAGTAATCCCAGCGCGCGATGAAGAGTTATTTCTCGAAAAAACAGTTAAAGCTGCCCTCAAACTAGATTGGCCTTCGGTGGAGGTAGTCGTCATTAACGATGGCTCAAAAGATAAAACTCGAGAAATTGCTGAGCGCCTTAAAGCTGAGTATGGAATTAAAGTAATCAACCATGAAAAGCCAGAAGGAAAATCGATCTCTTTAAATGATGGCCTGCGGTCAGCCCAAAATGAGATAGTTTTGATTTTGGACGCTGATGGAGTACCCGCAAGAAACGTTTTGTTGCGAATGGTGCCTCACCTGCTGTTATATGGAGATATTCTAGCGGTCGCGGGAAATCCTAGAATCATCAATGTTCCTAATCTCCTTGCCAAGTTACAAGCAATTGAGTTTTCTTCAACAATATCCACACTTTGGCGAGGTCAATCTGCATGGGGTCGAATTAACACAATCTCAGGAGTTATGGCGCTAATTAGACGAAATGAAGTTATAAAACTAGGAGGATTCTCAAGCGAGCAACCGACGGAGGATATTGAACTAACTTGGCGAATACATCGAGAGGGTTATCGATGTATATATGAGCCGGCCGCACAGGTTGCAATGAAAGTACCGCTAACGCTTCGAGATTGGTTCAAACAGAGAACTCGCTGGGGTAGAGGCTTAGTTCGAGTACTACAGACACATGGTTCTCAGATTATTAAGAAATTTGAATGGCCCGCATTTCCACTTTTATTAGAGGCAACGCTTGCCATTATCTGGTGCCATCTTCTCTTTTTATTCACTTTTATCTGGGCAATTGTTTTGGTTTCAGGGTCAATTAATTTTGAAAGTCCGCTTGGTATTGGACGTTGGGGCGCTATGGCGATTGGAGTTTCAATTCTGCAAATTCTCTGGGGAATGCATCTAGATAAGAGCCATGATCGAACCATCACAAAATTATGGCCGCTGGCACCCTTATATCCACTTTTCTATTGGCTGATGAGCTCATTTGTTGTTGTTTGGACCACTATTCCAACCCTTTTAACAAAACCTAAAAAAGTTCTCTGGACTAGCCCAGGTCGAAAAGACATTCGAAATATTTCCTAGATTTACTTGTAGACTAACAACACTATGACAACGTTAGCGATAAGGCGATTTACAGCCATTGTCATGCTGATTGGATCAGTCAGCGGTTTTATCGCATCTTTTCTTCTAACAATAGATAAATTAAAATTGCTTAAAGATGCAAATTTTGTTCCTTCCTGCAATATCTCAGAAACTTTAAACTGTAAGAGCGTCATGCTCTCTAAACAAGCAGAAGTCTTCGGCTTTCCCAACTCACTTATAGGAATAGGGGCCTTTGCAATCTTTATTGCGATTGCAGTAGCACTATTTGCTGAAGTGCAATTTCCAGGATGGTTTTGGAAGATTGCGTTGGCTGGCGTTGCGTTAGCAGTCTTCTTTTCGCAATGGCTGGCTTACCAAACTACCTTTGAAATTGGCGCGTTATGTCCATATTGTATGGTTGCTTGGTTTGGAACGTTCTTGATTTTATCTAGCGTGATCCAGGAGTTATTACGACTGAAGAGCGCTAATACCGAGGATTTAAATCAAAAAGCATCAATTGAAAAGATAAGTGGATTTATGCCGATATTCCATGTTCTCTGGCTAGGACTAGTTATCGGTGCAGCTTTTGCGGGCGTTAATTAAGGATCTATGAATCTCCGTAAGACAGTTCTTACGGTCGCAACGTTGAATCTCATATATTTTGGAGTTGAGTTCTATTTTGGGCGACTATATGACTCAGTTGCGCTACTTGGTGACAGCATTGATTTTCTTGAGGATGCATCGATAAATATTCTTATTGCATTTGCCATCGGCTGGAGTCTTCGCAAAAGACAGATAGTTACATATGTACTTGCAATCTTATTATTAGTGCCAGGTATTGCATTCCTTTGGAATGCGTTTGACCAACTATTAAATCCAGATATTCCCGTTGGCGAGGGCATGAGCGCCGTTGGCTTCGGAGCACTTATCGTAAATGTCATCTGCGCCTTCCTAATCGCTCGCCATCGAAGTGAAGAAGGTGGCTTGGTGATGGCGGCCTTTTATTCAGCGAGAAATGATGCTATCGCTAATTTATTAATTATTATCGCTGGATTCATTACCGTATTGAGCCCAAGTATTTGGCCAGATTTGATAATTGGAATAGCGATATTTGTTATGAATGCTGATGCGGCAAAAGAGGTGATTGAAGCAAGTAGGAGAGAGGGTAAAACTCATCGCTCCTAGTGGAGTTGTGAATTTGCTCGATCTAGATCAGCCTGAAAATCAACTTCGACCGCAAAAAGATCTGAGATATCAACGGGTTCAATCTCAATCTTTGAATGTTCAATTGCTAGTTCTAATCCGCGCTCAAAATATTCATTATCAGCACAGCTAGTCAACTCTTTAATAACGGCAGCTTTATCGCCCTTTGAGACAAAATTTATACCAACGGCTTCACCAAGAGCTTCTTTTACCTGTTTAGAGAGAAGTTTGATATTGCCTTTTGTATCTACGGTGTACTTAATCTCTTCTTCGCCTACGGTGGCGGTATTTACACAGACGAAAGACTTTTCTCCAACGATTCGATCTTTTACTCTTTCGAGAACTCGAGCATCGAAGACAACGTCACCATTCATCCAGAGCACTCCGCTTTCTTGAGAGGCGCGCAGAGCCTTTAAAAGACTCTTTGAGGTATTGGTCTGGTCATAGGCCTCGTTGTAGATGAAAGTAACATCTGGGTGAGCTTCCATAATCATTTCAAGTTTAAAACCGACCACTATTGAGATTCGAGCTGAGTCTGAGAAAACACTGCGGACATTTTCAATCTGTTGCTGCAAAATAGAACGGCCATCAGCGAGTGGGGTTAGTGGTTTAGGCCAAGGTTTTCCAAGTCGAGTACCCATTCCCGCTGCAAGAATCACTACTTGGATGGCCATAGATTTATACTACTCTAAATGAATAGCGCGATTAGATCCTTGATTGTCAACGAGGATACCTCTTTAGCGCAAATAGTCGATGAATTAAATCAAAGTAGCGGAGACCTACTTTTATTAGATTCGCGCACTGTTCTTGCAGAACCCCATATTGAGTTGTTAACAGATTATCCTCGTAAGGCTTCGGCGGCTTTAGTCGCAGTTCAAAAGAATGGAAATACATTAAGTCGCCAGAACCGGGTGGCAAGTGCATCATCCGCTTCACATAAAGTCACAATCGGAAATCGAGATTTTGTAGGCGCATTATTTCTCTCGCGCTTTAATCGGATGGAAATAATCGAAACCCTTAAGAAGGCAGCTGGCTATGGCGCGAAAGGCCATGCCTTAGATCTTGCCCTAGTTGCGCTAGTTCGTGCTGCTATTCGCGTAGATGCCGTTGATATCTGGGGCGCTCCCTATTCCAGAAGTGATGATCCCAAACAACGTGCGGAAATAAGAAAGGAGATAGATAACCTAAATATCGAACGAGTTCGATTAAGTATGGCTAATCGGGCCAATGATGGTTTTTACTCAGTCTTTTTCTTACGAAAGTTCTCCAAAATTCTCACCTGGCTTGCCGTACGAATCGGAGCGACACCAAATCAAGTAACTCTAGTTTCATTTGCCATTGGACTTTACGCCGCGTATTCATTCTCACAAGGCGGATTTGCCGCGACTTTAATTGGCGCAATTTTGTTGCAATTAAGCATCATCGTCGATTGTGTCGATGGAGAGCTCGCTAGATATACAAGAAAGTTTTCCAGTTTAGGGGCTTGGTTAGATGCAGTAACAGATCGCGTCAAGGAGTATCTGGTCTTCTTTGGCTTAGCTTACGGAGCGGCGCGTGAAGGAAAAGATTTATGGCTACCAGCAATGCTTATGATGTTAATTCAGACATTCCGCCATCTTTCGGATTACAACTTCGCACAATCTGTAAAGATTCGCAACGAGGAATTGTTAAAGGTCCCAGTCGAGTTTATGGCGGAATTTGATGGAATTATTCCGAGTGAAAGATTACCAAAGGGAAGGTTGCGTTATTGGTTGGGCAAAATAATCCAATTCCCAATCGGAGAGCGTTGGTTAGTAATCAGCGCTACCGCCGTGATAGGTGGCGCCACATTTACTTTTACTGCGATGCCGATCCTTGCCTTGATTTCAGCAATAGTTGTATATCGCGGCCGAATCATTCGCACCGGGAGGATAGAAAAAACTAGATTAGCAAGTAATCTAATTATCAATCAGTTAGATCTACTTGGAATCAAAAAGACTCTTCTCACACGCTCTAGTTGGATAGAACCTTCCATATGGGTAGCAATTGAGGGTTTCATTTTGATATCAATTTTTCAATCGCAAGGCTTGATGGGCGCAAACGCCTTCCTTCTTTTATTTGCGATTCTTTTTCATCACTACGATTCCTTATATAGAGCGTTACAAAATGAGAAGAAGCCGATCTGGCTACAAGTTGCCGGTCTTTATTTGGGTGGGCGAGTTCTAGTAATTGGAATTTTGCTTCTTTTAGGTCTTGCTGAAGCGATACCCACCTGGTATTTCACCCTACTTTTCGTATTTATTGCTTCAGGACAATGGGTCTTATCGCATAAGCAGAATAAAGTAAGCGAGTGAGCGAACGCCCAGCAAACCCATCAATCGCCCAATTGCGGACAGTCTGTCAGCCAATATCCGTAACCGGAAGATCTAATGCCGAGCACTGGGTTGCTGATTTATATCTTCGTCGCATCTCCCTCTACTTGACAAGTATTCTTTTGAAAACTTCAATCACGGCTAATGCTGTCACTTACCTAATGATTGTTACCGGCTTATCAATCAGTTTAGCTCTCCAAATAGATGGTTGGAGCGGAGTAATTTTGGCTTTAATACTCTCTCAAGTCCAGATGCTCTGGGATTGTTGCGATGGAGAGATTGCAAGGTGGCGTGGCACTCAATCCCCCAAAGGAATATTTCTAGATCGAGTCGGTCACTATTTAACGGAGGCCTTGATTCCGCTCGCTTTAGCTAACCGAGTTCGAGATGGTAGCGATTATGAACTTCTCTTCCTAGCCGCACTAATTTCACTACTAATAGTTCTTAATAAAGGATTTAATGATTCAGTTCATGTTGCAAGGGCCTTTTCGCAACTACCCAAAATTGCCGATAGCGCATCAGTAGGCTCGCCAAGATCCACGTTGTTAAGAGTCGCGAGAGCACCGTTTCGCATATTCGCAGTGCAACGTCTCTTTCATTCAGTTGAGATGAGCATTCTGATAGCGATTTTCGCCGCAAATCCGAACTTGATTAGATATGGATTGCCACTCGCTCTTTTTGTGACCGCTGGACACCTAATCTCAATCATTGGCTCAAGTAAATTGGAGAAATCTCGATGATCACAATTTTTCGTGAGTTGCGAGATAGCTTTAAGGTCTTATTCCCAGGTGGTCGATTTCGCTATGTATTAATAGTGCTATCGATGTTAGGTGCAATAATCTCAATCTCTGAGTTGCTAGTCCTTAGATTTTTCATAAAGATCGTAGACGCTGAGGGGCAATTAGAGAAAGAGCGATTTATCGCGCTGGGAATCGGTCTTGGAATTTTCTATGTATTAATGCGAGTAAGCCAATATTTTCAACGTGTTTATCGCGTCACCGCTTTCAAGCGAGCCTTTAAGTCACTTAAGAAGATTAAGGATAAAGACGCTAAGAATTCTGAATGGGCTATGGCCTTTGAAATCTCTTCATTATTAACAAATGCAACTCAGCTTCTTGCAGTTCTAGTTTTTATATTTATTCTCGAGCCCTACTTCGCACTTCTTAATTTGGTAATACTTGTAGCGATTATTGCCTATCTAGGTAGATTATTGAAAGGTCAGTTACGGCTACAGATAAAATTTAAAGAGAAAAAGAAATTGAGCGGTAAAGCGGCAGCACCGCATCAAAGATATAGCTCACGTATAAGAGCGGCCGAAACCGGGGCTTTGGTAGCTGGTGGTGGCATGGTGATTCTCCTTGGTGCGTTATTGATCCTCAGTTATAACGGAGAAATAACGGTTGCGAATACCTTGATTATCTTCTTTGCAACTCGTCTGCAAAATGGATCATTAACCGCAAGCTCTAGATCTCTTATGAGATACGCGAAGGCTAAAGCTGGCGCCAAAGTGCGTGATGACGACGAAGATGAGTGACCGCCCCAAATTAACTATTGCTTACTCGACGTTACCAAATCGAGTACATTCGATAGTTTTCCCAGTTCGTAGAGAAGATCGCGAAATCTTGGTTCTCGTCCAAAATCCCAAAGAAACTTCCTATGTCCTTGAGGAACGCAGCGCTAAATTAGTTGAGTTGCGAAATATCGGTGTAGCTAAGAGTAGAAACGCCGCACTCGAGCGCGCTAGCGGTGAATACCTCTTATTTGGTGATGATGACATTCTTTTCAACGAGACTGGGATCAGCGAAGCAAT
>Ga0315902_10004879_pt1 | contig 19141 bp, 22 predicted proteins | sample LakEriMetagenome_9_FD_203523 | JGI IMG/M metagenome (GOLD analysis project Ga0315902, IMG submission 203523) | Freshwater fungal communities from buoy surface, Lake Erie, Ohio, United States - Buoy 12 MA117 | ecosystem: Environmental > Aquatic > Freshwater > Lake > Lake biofilm | place: USA... | reverse complement strand
CCTTTCGCAGCGCATTATCGAACTATCCTTGATGATCTTCGTTGGCCCGTAAAAGAAGGTTGTTTGTTTTGCATAACTATATTGAAGCGTATCCGTGGTCATTGAGATATCTTCGTTCTTGTATTTTACCTTGCCGCTGAAAAAAAAGTTTTTAGAATCCGGATAGAAATACCCTATGCGACTAGTTAGGACCTCATTCGCTACAATGCTCTCTATCTTGCCACCGTGACGATAGATACCCTGACCTTTTTTTGCATCGTATTCTAATGTATCTGTTGTTAGTTTGTACTCGAAATCACGAACGCGAACATGGCCCCATAGTTTTGCTTTCTTCAGTTTCCCATTGTAATAAAGGGAGTCACAGAAAAGGTTGATATCGTCTTTTGTCACATGAACGTTTCCGTACGCACGAACCTCCTGGGTTTTGTCATAGTAATGAGCGGAATCACAGTACATCGTGTTTCCCTGGTAAATAAAATTCACCCCACTGATCAGATATTGATACCCCAGTTTCTTATTGTATCCCAGTTTTTCAGCTCCGGGTAATAATTCAAGAACATTTCCTTGCCCAAAACAAGGCATGGATATCAAAAAAAATGCGCCTTTTACAAGCGCAATTTTTACTATGTTCTTGAAAACGCTCAATACTTAATGTTTGTTGCTCAATGTTTGTATTCTATCTGGCCCAACTGAAACAACTGTTACAGGCACTTCTAGTTTCTCCTCCAAATAGTCAACATAATTCTTTAATGCTTCTGGTGCAGAAGAATAATCTGTTAATTTGGTTAGGTCACAATTCCATCCTTCTATTTCTTCATAAACGGGAATAAGATCTATTCCGTCTACATCAAATGGAAAATAATCTACTTTTTCGCCATTGATGATGTAATGAGTACATACTTTTATCTTGTCAAAGATACTCAACACATCTGCTTTCATCATCGAAAGTTCTGTTACCCCATTGATCATGATCGCATATTTCATCTGTGGGATATCCAACCACCCGCAACGACGAGGCCTTCCGGTTGTAGCACCGAATTCTCTTCCTTCCCGACGGATTTCTTCACCCACCTCGTCATTCAATTCGGTTGGAAATGGTCCACTACCTACACGTGTACAATATGCTTTGAAGATACCGATCACTTTTCCGATCTTGGTTGGGGCGATACCCAACCCAGTGCAAGTTCCTGCCGTGACTGTGTTTGAAGAAGTCACAAACGGATAAGTTCCGAAATCGATATCCAGCATGGTTCCTTGTGCTCCTTCCGCTAACACCTTTTTACCTTGTTTGAATGCATTATTCAAGTAATGCTCGCTGTCAACGGCAGTTAAACTGCGAAGTGTTTCGATGCCTTCCATCCAAGGGCCCTCCAATTCTTCCAGATTGTATTCAAATCCTTCGTGATGCTTCAGAATACCAATGTGTTTTTCAACCAATGCTTTGTATTTATCGTTAAAGTTAGGCATGAAGATATCACCTACACGAAGACCATTACGGCCTGTTTTGTCCATATATGTTGGACCAATACCTTTCAGCGTTGACCCGATCTTGTTATTGCCTTTTGCTGTTTCAGAAGCTGCGTCCAACAAACGGTGAGTCGGCAGGATAAGGTGTGCCTTCTTGGAGATCAGCAATCGATTTTTAAAGTCAATATTGAACGGAGCGAGTTTTTCAAGCTCTTTCTGGAAGATAACCGGATCGATCACAACTCCATTACCCACAAGATTGATAACGCCTTCGCGAAAAATTCCCGAGGGTATCGTATGAAGGACATGCTTTATTCCTTCGAATTCAAGGGTGTGACCTGCGTTCGGTCCTCCTTGAAAACGTGCGATAATGTCGTATTGCGGGGTTAAAACATCGACGATCTTTCCTTTTCCTTCATCGCCCCATTGTAAACCTAATAGTACGTCTACTTTCATTATTGTTTGTTAAAATGATTTAATGCATCCGAGACCTTCGGATAGATCGTAATGATCTCATGGATCTTGGCTATCTCAAAAAGAGTTTTTACGTTTCCCGATATCGCCGCAATTACCAGATCTCCATTATTTACTCGTGAGCGTGTGAGAGACCTAATGATAAAATTGATTCCCGTTGAATTAATGTGAGACAGCTCTGCTAGGTCATAAACCCAATTTGAACAGCGATCTCTCATTTCTGAGAAAAGTTCATTGCTTAGCAGTTCAGTATCCGATTCACTCATGATTCTCCCGCTCAAAGAAACAACGGAAACATTCTTCTGAATTACTATTGAATAGGCTAGGCTCATGATCAGGAATTTTGATCGGTTTTTGGCTTTTTAACGCCATAGAAATAGAGGGAATGATGTTGGATCTCCACACCGAACACCTCTTCGATCGTCGCTTTGATATTTTGTATCCTGGGATCGCAGAACTCGATCACTTCTCCGGTATCGGTGCAAATAACGTGGTCATGTTGCTTGGATCCGTGTGATTTTTCGAATTGCGCGATATTCTTTCCAAATTGATGCTTCCGCACCAGATTACATGCTAGAAGCAGTTCTATTGTGTTGTACAAGGTAGCGCGCGAAACACGATAATTTTGATTTTTCATTTTGATATACAACGATTCGATATCAAAGTGTCCCTGATAATTATAGATCTCAGCGAGTATTGCGAATCTCTCCGGAGTTTTGCGGTGACCGTTTTGCTCCAGGTAGGCTGAAAAAATACCTTTAACGGTTATCTGTATATCCTGACTCGCCATTTTTGTTTTGGAAAAGGGCAAATTTAGTCAATAAATTTCTTTCGATAAGGTAAAAGAAGAATGTAATTTCGAGTGTTTTTTCAACAATAAGTAACTGATACTGAAATTAGGAATCTTCTTAAAAATGCTTCTATTCAGAAGTTGAAAAAGAATGTTAAAGATTAGGTTTTCTATATTTTGCGCTCAATGTGATCTATCAAAGAATGAATCACCTTTATGTGGATCTCTTGAGCCCGGTCTGCAAATGATGAAAATGGAGCCCTGATCTCAACGTCGCAAAGTTCAGCCATTTCTCCACCATTTTTTCCCGTGAGCCCAACGATCGTCATTCCATTTTTCCTTGCTGCAAGTATTGCTTCAAGTATATTCTTCGAATTGCCCGATGTGGAGATCGCTAAAAGAACATCTCCAGCTTTGCCAATTGCCTCTATGTAACGCGAAAAAACGTTGACATAACCATAGTCATTACCAACACAGCTCATGTGGCTTGGATCAGATATGGAAAGAGCAGGGATTGCTTTTCTGTCATCGCGGTATCTGCCGGTTAATTCTTCAGCGAAATGCATGGCATCACACATCGAGCCACCATTTCCGCAACTGATGATCTTTCCGCCATTTTTAATGGATGTAACCATTAGATCCCCTGCCGTTTCAATCAATGTGTGATTTTCAGGAGTGTTAAATTTTTGCAAAATTTCTACTGCTTCTGAAAAATGGTCTGCAATTTGTTTTGTGCCCATTACGTTGAATTTTGTCAAAAATAAATAATTAGAACGGACTTGACGAAATTCACACAAACTTGTTATATTTGAATCCGGGGCAAGCCCCACAAAACAACAACATTATGAAGAAAGGCTTACTATTCTTATCGTCTGTTATCCTTAGTTTTTCACTTTCTGCGCAGAGTGACTGTTACAAGAAACTAGAGGAAGCATTTGCCAAAAGAGGGGCATACACAGTAGCGGACGATATGCACCGTAATGTGATCATCAGTTATTTTGAAAAGGAAGGTACTTCATGTGTGTCAGGAAAGGCACGTGTTGAGAACGGTCAGATCGTTTCCATCTTCATTCAATACGATGATAATACTTATGAACTGCTGGATAAAAAATTCTATAACGATAAAAAGGCCCCGCCGACGATCGATAACGGAATTTCTCAAATGATCTTCACAGCTGATGGTGAAAAATTCAAGGTGATTTTCATTGAAAAATTGAAGCCAAAGCAAAAAACAGTGAAAGAAGTTACACTTCCGGATGACCTGTAAATTTGAAAACAATATCTTTGAGTCCCAACTTTAGAGTTGGGATTTTTTTTGACCATACATGAATACATACCTCGCAAACAAAGTAGTTTGGATCACAGGTGCATCCTCCGGTATTGGTGAGGAAATGGTTCGTCAGGCTTCAGCTTCAGGGGCACAGGTGATCCTCTCAGCACGAAAAACTGCTGCATTGAACGAGATCAGGAACAGTCTTTCTGATCCGGACAGACATATGGTACTGGAGCTTGACCTGGAAAAATCCGGAAATTTTGCAGTACTCGCTGCTCAGGTTGTTGAGCGTTATGGCAGGATTGATGTTTTGATAAATAACGGAGGGTTGAGTCAGCGATCAAAAGCATCTGAAACGGGACTTGAGGTGGATCGCCGCATCATGGAGATCAATTATTTCGGGAACATTGCATTGACCAAGGCTGTATTGCCTTATATGACCGCTCAAAAAAGTGGGCATATCATCGTGATATCAAGCATCTCTGGGAAGTTTGGTTTCTTCCTGAGATCGGCATATTCAGCTTCAAAACACGCGCTTCACGGCTTTTACGAAAGTCTTCTTTTAGAGGAGGAATCCAATGGCATCAAAGTAACTATTGCATGTCCCGGAAAGATCAATACTCCGATCTCAATGAATGCCCTGACGGGGGAAGGTACTTCTCACGGAGTAATGGATCACAACCAGGAAACCGGAATGTCAGCAGAAGAATGTGTGAAACAGCTCTTCCAGGCTGCTTCAAGAAATAAAAAGGAGGTGCTGATCGGGAATAAAGAGATACTTGCAGTGAAGATAAAACGTCTTTTCCCTTCATTATTCTGGAAGATCATTCGCAAGCAGTCTGCTACCTGACAGATCTACACTACCTTAATTGTAGTATTCTTTTCTTGCAATTCTTTTATGAATTGATCTTGATTCTCCGGTGATATATAGAGTTCGTCGTATTTGTTGTACTTGATAAGTATTCCCTTGGAAGATAAGGAAAACTTCCAACCGGCATACAGTCCTTTATGCTGTTCGATCTTCGTGATCGAAGAATAGGGGATGGTTCTTTTTAAAAAGGACGACCGACAGATAAGCGAATCTTTGTCAAAGGTATAATGAGTCGTTGCTGGAAGACTAAGGGTCAAAGCAGCGATCGTTGCAATAATTCCAAACATTATCCCGGCAGGAAGCCTTCCTCCTTCATCATCGAAATAGACCAGAATTGGTAAACCAATGGTCATCAGGATCATGAGAAACATCGCGCTGTAAAAGACCCAATCGATCCTTGATCTATAACGTTTTTCCATTTTTTAGGCTAAAAAAAGGCAGATCATCAGATCTGCCTTGTGAATTATTTCAATCCAATATTACCACTTGAATAATGGGCGGTGTCCCATTAAAGCATTGACATCCTTGCGTACTGCGTTGATAACATCTTCGCTGTTCACATTCGTCAATACGCGGTCGATCAGTTCAACTACTGTTGCGATTTCACTTTCTTTGACGCCTCGGGAAGTGATAGCAGGTGTTCCGACACGGATCCCGGAAGTGACGAAAGGTGATTCAGTGTCGAATGGCACCATGTTCTTGTTTACTGTAATGTCAGCTTTTACCAAAGCATTCTCTGCATCCTTTCCTGTAACTCCTTTTGAACGAAGATCGATCAGCATTGAGTGATTTTCGGTCCCCCCGGAAATGATGTTATATCCCATCTTGATCAGTTCATCAGCCATAACAGAAGCATTTTTCTGAACCTGAGCCATGTACGTTTTGTAATTATCTGTCAACGCTTCGCCGAAAGCAACAGCTTTCGCTGCGATCACGTGCTCGAGAGGGCCACCCTGTATACCAGGGAATACGGCAGCGTCAAGCAATGCAGCCATTGATTTCAGGTTCCCGTTATTCCACTTCAGACCGAATGGATTGTCAAAATTGTGCCGTAACATGATCACCCCACCGCGTGGACCACGAAGCGTTTTGTGGGTGGTTGTCGTTACAATGTGACAATGTTCGAGTGGGTCGTTCAACAGTCCTGCAGCGATCAAACCTGCGGGATGTGAAATATCAGCAAGAACCAGTGCACCGATCTCATCCGCAACTTTTCGGATCCTTACGTAATCCCAGTCACGGCTGTAGGCAGAAGCTCCACATATGATCATTCTAGGACGCTCACGCTTCGCTACCTCCTCGAGCTTGTCGTAATCAACTAGTCCTGTTTCTCTATTCACTCCATAAAAGAAAGGTTTGTATAGCTTTCCTGAAAAGTTAACAGGTGATCCGTGCGTTAGGTGCCCGCCGTGAGAAAGGTCGAAACCAAGAATTTTGTCGTCAGGCTGCAAACAAGCCAGGAAAACTGCAGCATTTGCCTGAGCCCCCGAGTGAGGCTGTACATTCGCCCAGGTAGCACCAAACAACTTACAGAGTCGATCGATTGCTAATTGTTCCACTTTGTCCACCACTTCACAGCCTCCATAGTAGCGTTTTCCCGGAAGTCCTTCAGCATATTTGTTCGTTAAAACACTTCCCATGGCGTTCATCACGTCTTCACTTACAAAGTTCTCAGATGCAATGAGCTCAATCCCATGTAGCTGACGCTGTTTTTCTTCTTCAATTAGTCTGAAGATCTCTTGGTCTCTGTTCATTCCTGCTGTATTTATGTTAATTGTTGTAATTCTGCTGATAGATCAGTTTCAACCCTTCCGGTAACGATGTTGAAGGCTTATACCCTGTTAAATGTAGAAGCTTTTCTGAGCTTCCTACTCGGCGCTCAACTTCATAGTCATATCGTTTCTTTGGGGCTTCCAGATAGATGATGTCTGATGATGATCCCGTGAGTACCTTTATCTGAGTTGCCAGATCTGATATGCACCATTCGGCCTCATTTGCAATATTGATTATGTGGCATCCGTTGACTGTCATTAGTCGAATACATGCTTCAACGGTATCATCAATGTATGTGAAATCACGGGTTTGTTTTCCGGTTCCGAAGACAGTGATCGCTTCGTTGCTGATCGCCTGTTCGAAGAATCGTGGCACCACCATACGGTTGTCCTGATTTTTTCCGTACACGTTGAAGAAACGCAATGAGATTACGTTAAGCCCTTTTTCTTCATGGTGTGATGCAAGGTAAATCTCGTTATAACGTTTGGCCATGGCATAGGACGTTCTCGGGTCCACCAACACTTCTTCAGTCAAAGCACTTTCAATTGCTGAATGACCGTAAATACCGCTCGTTGATGCATACATGATCTTTTTGACATTATTCGTAAATGCTGCTTCAACTACATTGCGTGTCCCGATCACTTCAACATCCATCGTCTCAACCGGATTGTCGGCGACAATATCAACACCGAGCACAGCAGCGAAATGAAAAATAATATCACAGTTCTTACTTGAATTTATGACGGTATTGAGGTCTCTCACATCTCCTTTGATGAAATCAATTCTTGCGTAAGTGTCTTTATCCAGTTTGTTTCCTCTCAGTAATGAATCAAGCACAACCACAGAATGCCCTTCATTGACTAGTCTTTTGGCGAGGTTACTACCAATAAATCCTGCTCCTCCTGTGATCAATACTTTCATGCTTAGAATTTTGTACGAATATCGAGATTATTTTTTGATCCTTGAAATCACATTCGTCTGATGGAATGAAGATCGTGGGTTTTTTCTCCTGTTTCTATGTTGATGATCCCTTCTTTCGTTAAGAGGTCTTTACGAACCCTCCCGGAAGCGTGAAAGATCGATCCTTTGTCGTCGAGAATTCCGACATGAATGACTTTTCCGTCATTGTTTCGGAAGAAAGCCATGTCACCTGCTTCAATATCTTCAAATGTCACAGCAGTTCCGTATTCCACTTGCTGCGATGCATCCCGGGGAAGGTTGATGTCAAAAAAACGATATACTGTTTGTGTAAGACCAGAGCAATCGATTCCAAAAGGTGATTTCCCGCCCCAGAGATAAGGCGTATTCAAATATTCTGTTACGAGTTCGACCGGGGATTTAAATGCCAGATCGAAATTGTCTTCATCGAACTCAAAGTGATCATTCCCAATATTAAAATTCGTCGATGCGCCATAAGGAACGAACGATCCCCGGTAAATATGTTGTTTTCCCCAAGGGGTATTCAATGTTCTGATGAAATGTTTTTCATAACTCAAGCCATCCAGCCAACGGTTCACTTCTTTTTCAGACAAGAAATGAATGTGTTTGATGTCAACATAGCCGCAGTAGTTATCTGTGTAGGTTCTGATTTTACACCATGGAGCGCTGATTTCTTCTATACTTACGATCTCACCGAACATGAGTTGAGACACCATTTCCGAAGCATCTCTTTTCTCCTCCCGCACAGGAGATATACTAACGATGCAATAACCAGAGCGATTTGTCATTAGCTCGAAGGGAATTTTGAATGTGAAAGGAGATTCAATGCTTGCTGCATGTGTCGTTCGTAGTGATAAACAATATACATCAGTGCGTCGCCGAGTCTCAAACGAACGATCTTTGAAACGGAGATCGGAATTTTTACCTTGCGCATGTTCACATGAGCAGAGTTATCTATGATTGTAAGAAGTTCTTTCTGGCCTTTAACAAAAATGGCAGTATCCTCTCCGGTGACAAGTTCAGGATGAAGATTCGGATTGTAACTTTTTGGTGATTTAAATTTTCGTTTGATATTTCGGGCATTGCCAAGTTGCATGGATTTCCAGGCTGAACGTCCAAGGGGTGAAGAAATGAAAATTTCTTTGGGCTCTTTGAAACGAGTCTTTTGTAATTTCGCAGCGATTGCGGTGTGATAATAATTGGCAAATTGGTTCAAATGAGCGAAAATCTCATTAATACTCCAAGTTTCGCCGTCTTTTTTCCAGTTCTGTTGATGACTGCTCAAATGAGATAAATGCACATCTATCAAATCGATATTTCGTTGCGTAATGCCTTTAAGTTCTTCTATCAGTTGTTGTGTTGTCATCTTTCAGAAATACGGTTCAAAATTAATTCATTTAAGGCAAAAACAATGCTTTCCGCTCATTATTATTTCGAGCAATTTCAATCCTACAATCAGCATTAAATCGTTACTTTCGCACAAAAAGGAATTAATCTGTTAAAACTGTATGAAGCCTCTGATCTTCGTTACGAATGATGACGGTATCTCTTCAAAAGGGATCAAATCACTGGTAGAGGTCGCCAGTGAGTTTGGTGATATTTTCATTATTGCGCCCGATAAACCCCAATCAGGTATGGGGCATGCCATAACAGTGAATCAGATCCTTCGTTTGGAACGTTCGCGGCTGTTCGAAGGGAACGAGGCCTATACATGCTCAGGAACACCTGTCGATTGCGTAAAACTGGGGATCTATGAGTTGATGCACCGGAAGCCAGATCTGATACTTTCCGGAATCAATCACGGAGAAAATACTTCAACCAATGTACTGTATTCCGGGACAATGTCTGCTGCGGTTGAAGGTGCTATGGAGAATATTCCTTCCATAGGTTTTTCACTTTGTGATTTCGACTCAAATGCTGATTTCACCGGTGCGCAGGAAGTTGCAAGAAAGGTAATCACACAAGCCTTAATGAATGATTTTCCGCAGCATGTTTGTTTAAACGTGAATGTACCGAAACTTAAGGTAACGGAGATTCAAGGGATAAAAGTATGTAAACAAGCACATGCCTTTTGGGATGACAGATTTGATAAAAGACTTGATCAGTTCGGAAAGCCATATTATTGGTTGACTGGTGATTTTGTTCGCACAGGACATCAGGAGGATACCGATTTGCACGCACTGGACGAAGGATACGCTACAATAGTTCCAACACAGTTTGACATGACAGCATACAAGGTTATTGATGATCTTAAAAAATGGGAATTATGAATTTGAGAAATTGGAGCATTGCTCATACAAAAGGCTTGTTGGTCGGTATTCTGTCACCGTTGATTTTTATTCCGATCGTTATCTTCCTGTTGGCCTGGTTGCAGGATTTTCACTTTTCCCGATTGTGGTATATGTTTGAGACCGATGAATTTGTTAGGAGTAAGGTGGTTTCGATCGCTATTATTTCAAATCTTATTTGGTTCTATCTTTCTCTCAATCGTGAAAAGTACAGTTTTGGAATGGGAGTTATCATTGGAACGATCTGTTACCTACCATACATTCTTTACGTCAATTTCCTTTCCTGACCATGAATGATAAGCCTTCATTAAAACTTTATATTATTTCCGGTGAAGCTTCCGGTGATCTTCATGGAAGTAATCTTATAAAAGCGCTGAAGCAAGAGGATGCGGGTATCGATTTCAGATGTTGGGGAGGAGATAAAATGAAAATAGAAGGTGCAACAATTGTTAAGCATATTCGCGAATTAGCCTTTATGGGATTTATCGAAGTCGTATCCAATCTTCGAACGATTATGAAGAACATACGATTCTGTAAAGAAGATATCCTGAATTACAAACCTGACGCATTGATCCTGATAGATTATCCCGGATTTAATTTACGAATCGCAGAATGGGCAAAAAAGAACGGCATTAAAGTGTTTTATTACATCTCGCCGCAAGTATGGGCATGGAAACAGTCACGCGTTCACAAGATCAAGAAATATGTCGATAAAATGTTTGTGATCCTTCCTTTTGAGGAAGATTTTTATGCGCATTTTGACTATTCTGTTGAATATGTCGGTCATCCTTTGTTGGATGCTATTGATGCTTACAAGGAAACAGCGATGTCTATTGATGATTTCAGGAAGAATGCAGGTGTTAAGGATAAACCGATCATCGCCGTTCTTCCCGGAAGCAGGAGACAGGAGGTTTCGATGAAACTTCCGATCATGTTGGATGCATTGTCATCATTCAGTGATTATGAAATCATTGTTGCAGGTGCTCCAAGCTTGGAAACTAGTTTCTATAGCGCTATTGTACCGAAAGGCATCCGGATTGTATATGGCAGAACCTATGATCTCCTTGCAGCATCTGAAGCAGCCGTGGTTACATCCGGCACTGCAACATTGGAAACAGCATTGCTAGGCATTCCTGAAGTGGTTTGCTACAAAGGATCAAGGGTTTCTTATCAAATCGCAAAAAGACTTGTTAAAATCCGTTACATTTCTCTTGTCAACCTTATTATGGACAGGGAAGTGGTGAAGGAACTGATCCAGCACGATTGTAATGCTGGGTCAATCAAAAAGGAGTTAAACACTATTCTGGAGGGCGGAGTATACCGTGAAAGGATGCTCAAGGATTTTGAAGAGCTCCGAACGAAACTGGGATCAGGGGGAGCAAGTAGAAAAGTTGCACAATCCTTGTTGAAAACTATTCAGTCGACCTGAAATAGTGGTTTTTTCTAGCTTTAAATTTGTTACGTGAGGTATTTACTTGCTATAATCTGTTTGCTTCAGATCTCGGTTCTCAAGGCCCAGCAATTGCGGATCGGCGTGCTTCGCGATCATTCCGTAAAAAGAATCACTTTTTCCTACAATGACGGCAGCTATTCGATCTTTGGAGATACATCCGATTTCGGTGCGATTCTTCCGAATGAGTTTGTTGAATTTTTGTGGGAGAAGAATGGGGTAAAGTTGAAGAAAGGAACCATTGAACTCGGAACTTTTAAAAAAGTTTATCTTATTCAGACACAATTAAATACTTCATTGGTGCTTACTTCCAAGATTCCCGCGCTCAAACAGCGTAAATATGAGGATGATTTTGAAATAAGCGCCGGAAACCGAGATCTGACGATCGTCAACCTCGTTGATACGGATAATTACCTTGCTGGTGTCGTTGAATCGGAGGGTGGAGGAGGCAGGAGCCTGGAATATTACAAAGTGCAGGCGCTAATGAGTCGGACCTATGTAATGAAATATAGAGGAAGGCATAAAAAAGAAGGTTTCGATCTCTGTGACAGGGTGCATTGTCAGGCTTATCATAACATGATGAGGTATACTTCGCTCATTGATACAGCAGTGAAACAGACGCACGACCAGATAATGATCGACCAGCACGGAGAGATGATCGATGCCTACTTTCATGCTAATTGCGGTGGTCAAACTTGTGAGCCTCAATATATTTGGAATGAGGAGATAGAATACCTTCGTTCGTTTATAGATACGTTCTGTATTTATACCAAGCAGGCAACTTGGGAAAAGAGGATTAGCCAGGATAAATGGAGCTCATTTCTTGTTTCAAAGTACAATTATCCCATTGGTGACAGTGCGAGTGCATCAATGATCTTTACCTTCGAGCAGCCACAACGAATGGCTTTTTATATTCATCCTGTTTTTGGAATTCCACTTCGCGATCTGAGAGAAGAGTTCGATTTGAAATCTACCTTCTTCAGTTGCTATCCAGAAGGGACCGATGTTGTCATAAAAGGACGCGGTTTTGGGCACGGCGTAGGGCTCTGTCAGGAGGGGGCAATGAAAATGGCGAAATATGGGTTTAATTACCTACAGATCGCCAAGTATTATTTTCCGGGTATAATAGTTGTTAATTACTCAGAGGAACGGTTTTATAAACAGAAACCTTCTCCATTCTGAACTCTTTATTCATAGGAAAGGACAAAGATCTCCTCATTCTCTTTTTTAAAGAGTTTTTCTTCACGAGCATAGTTCTCTAGCTCAGAAGGGTAGCGCAATTCTTTTAGTGTCTTCCGTGTTTTGTCAAGTTTTTCTGATAGTTCGGTCTTGGATTCAAGTATCCCATTCAATTTCCGTTGCTGATTGATGATAGTGAATATGTCAATATCATCCAGAAACAGAATGTAGACCACAAAAAGACAAGTGGTAAAAACGAACTTGTTTTTAAAATAAACAAGGTACTTTTTCATAGACACAAAAATAAATGAAGTTCTGATCGATCTTGAGATCAGTGTGTTTTAGTTTTTAAGCTGAAGCTGTTAACAATTAAAAAAGCCCCATCAGGGGCTTTTCAATTAGTTGACCAATTCGTCATATTTTGCTTTGAACTCTTCGTCTTCTTCGTACCACTGAGCTATTTTGTTCAGAAGTGCCTTAGCCTTTTCTTTCTGCTTCGAAGCGATATAGCACTCCGCTGATTCAAGTACCCCGATCTTCAAAAGTTTTATATCTGCAGGCGTCCAATTATCCAATGAGGTAACCTTTCCCAGCAGTGTTTCTGCTTCTTTCCACAGTGTATTTGCACCGCCTTTATCAGCTTTGCGGTATTTCGTGGCACCATCCAGGTATTTTGCTCCTATTGGATTGCGTGTGATCTTGTAATACTTGATGACCCATCCCGATGCCTTGTTGTAATCTTTCGACGAAAGATCGTTTCCAATCATTTCAACCATTGAGTTTTGGAACTGATCGATGAACTCGGTATGGTCAGAAAGCAAGGTGCCATCTTTGTCATTCTTCATAGCTTTACCTAATGCACCGATTGCATCCTTGTAGGCGTTCTTATATTTTTCGTCATCCGTTCCTGAAAGAGAGATCTTGTAAAGTCCTTTTGCTAACCATATGTAAGGGAGTGGATCTTTTTTCAGGTCTTCCTTAAGCGTATAGTTCTCAGCTACTTTAATCAGCTTTTCGTAATTTGCATCTGCATAAAGTATTTTCAGGTCATCATAATTCGGAGCCTGTGCGTTCAATGTTATCGCACCAAACATTAATAGGGTAAAACTGATTAATTTTCTCATAATTCGTTTTTTTTTCAAATTCTCCTTTTCAATAACTATGCCGAATGTAGTGAACAAATTCATTCGTAACAAACACTCGGATTCAAAAGTTGATTATTCAACACTTTTGATTAACAGTTGCAAGATCTCCTGAGCGGCTTTTGAAATCTTTGTTCCGGGACCAAAAATACCAAAAACACCAGCTTTATAGAGAAAATCATAGTCTTGTTGTGGTATTACACCGCCTGCGATCACCATGATATCTTCTCTCCCCAGTTTTTTTAATTCCTCGATAACTTGTGGAACAAGCGTTTTATGGCCTGCTGCGAGAGATGAGACTCCTAGTATATGTACATCGTTCTCAATAGCCTGTTTTGCAGCCTCTGCCGGTGTTTGGAACAGAGGACCAATATCGACATCAAAACCGATATCAGCGAAAGATGAAGCAATCACTTTCGCTCCTCGGTCGTGCCCATCCTGACCCATCTTTGCGATCATTATTCGCGGTCGTCTTCCTTCGAGCTTTGAAAATTTTTCAGTTAGCTCTCTCGCAGTAATAAAATCATAATCTTCCATAGCTTCATGCGAATATACTCCTGATATTGATCGTATGGTGGCCTGATATCTTCCAAATGCTTTTTCCATTGCCAGTGAAATCTCACCCAGCGAAGCTCTTTCACGAGCGCAACGGATGGCTATTTCCAACAGATTTCCAGTATTATTCTTTGCTGCTTGCTCAAGTTCCTCTAATAATAACTGAACATTCGATTCGTTTCTGTTTGCTCTCAAATCGTTTAGACGTGCTAATTGCGCATCGCGAACCTTTGTGTTATCCACCTCAAGAATGTCAATTGTATCGGATTCTTCGTTACTTACCTGATAGCGGTTTACTCCGACGATCACATCTTTTCCGGAATCAATTCGCGCCTGCTTTCTCGCTGCAGCCTCTTCGATACGCATTTTTGGAAGTCCTGTTTCAATTGCTTTAGCCATGCCTCCCAATTCCTCAACTTCCTGGATCAACTTCCAGGATTCTTCAACTAGTTCTTCAGTCAGTTTCTCCACGTAATAACTTCCACCAAAAGGATCGATGAAAGAGGTGATCCCGGTTTCTTCTTGCAAGTAGATCTGAGTATTTCTTGCAATTCGTGCAGAAAAGTCTGTCGGCAAAGCGATTGCTTCATCCAGAGCATTTGTATGTAGAGATTGTGTGCCTCCAAGTGCAGCACCCAATGCTTCTATGCACGTTCTTGCAACGTTATTGAAGGGGTCTTGTTCTGTTAAACTCCAGCCTGACGTCTGGCAATGCGTGCGCAAAGCAAGTGATTTTGTGTTCTTAGGATCAAACTGATTGACTAGTTTAGACCAGATCAAACGGCCGGCTCTCATTTTTGCGATCTCCATGTGATGATTCATTCCGATAGCCCAAAAGAAAGAAAGTCTTGGTGCGAACTCGTCGATATTCATTCCGGCTTTGAGCCCCGCTCGCAGATATTCCAGTCCGTCAGCGAGTGTATAAGCAAGCTCAATAGCCGCTGTAGCACCTGCTTCCTGCATGTGATATCCTGAAATAGAGATGGAATTGAACTTAGGCATCTTCTTTGAAGTGTATTCGAAGATGTCAGCAATTATCCGCATGGATGGAGCTGGAGGATAGATGTAGGTGTTTCGAACCATGAATTCCTTCAGAATATCATTCTGTATTGTGCCGGATAGTTCCTCCTGAGAAACACCTTGCTCTTCAGCGGCAACAATATAAAATGCCATAACTGGAATAACTGCCCCATTCATGGTCATCGATACAGACATTTCATCCAGTGGTATCTGGTCGAAAAGAATCTTCATATCAAGAATGGAATCGATTGCAACACCCGCCTTGCCAACATCACCAACTACCCGATCGTGATCGGAGTCATAGCCCCGGTGCGTGGCCAGGTCGAATGCAACTGAGAGTCCTTTTTGACCTGCTGCAAGGTTTCTGCGATAAAAGGCATTCGAATCTTCTGCTGTTGAAAATCCGGCGTATTGTCTGATGGTCCATGGTCGTATCGCGTACATGGAAGAGTACGGTCCCCGCAAATAGGGTGCAATCCCAGAAACATAACCGATGTGTTCAGTCTGTTCAATGTCCTTTTTCTGATAAAATGATTTCAATTGTATCTTTTCAGCTGTCTCTAAAACCGGAATGGATGTGCTAATTGACGGTTCATTCGTTGAGGTGTATGCTATCTTGCTAAAATCTATGCGGGTCATTGAGCTGAAATTAATGTTTGTTCCAAAATAAGTTTTGGTAGACCTAAGTATGTTGGTAATTCAGCAAAAACATTGGTCTCAGGTTTTGGATTAGTGAACTTATTGACCCCAATTAGTACCTTTCTGCCAGAGCGGATCTGTTCGATACGCAGGGTTGCTTTTTCCAGGATCGAGCTTTTCAGGTAAGTCCTTGCCTCCTCTGAATTGATGCCGCCTTTTATGTCCAATGCCTGGAAAAAAGACCAGCTTCTTTCAGCAATCAATTCTGTTAGGTTTTCAATGGCGTAACTTCCACCAAGAGGATCAATTACAGCATTAAAATAGCTTTCCTCTTTCAGGATCAGAGATATGTTCAAAGCCATTCTCTCTGAGAGAACACTAGTGCCTTTTTCTGAGCAGCTGTCATAGGGGTGAATCACGATCCCCTCAACACCACCTGTTGCTGCAGACATCACTTCTGTTGTTTGTCTCAGAAGATTGGTGTAGGGATCGGCTAATGATTTGTTCAGGAACCCGGTGTGAGCCGTGATACGGCAGTTGTAGCTGCAATTGTGAACAGGTTGGTATTGCTCCACCACGGAAGACCATAGCTTCTTAAGTGCTCTGATTTTAGCGACCTCATAAAAATAATTTGAACCTATGCCGATTGAAAAATGAATGCAAGCTGCAGCCTCATCAATTGTTAGTCCTGATTCCATCAATGCACAAAGGTATTCGTGCCCGGTGCTGAGACAGAAACCCAGTTCATGCCAGGTTGTGGCTCCTGATTGTTGGATCGACGCGCCATCTACAAAGAACGCTGCAAATTGACCGGCGCCAAGATCTTTTAAAAGTATATCGATCAATGACTTGTCATAATTTTTACAAATAGGATCGATATTTATCGAAATAGTCGCAGGGATGCTTCCTTTTAGAAAGTTGCGCAGTGAATGGTATTGTTCGATTGTTGTAAGAACAAACTGTGCTTGGATAAACTCAAGTTCAATTCTGTTCAATAGTGTGTTCCAATCAGTATGATAACTGCTTGAAACATCAATTATTAGCAGCTCAGCTCCTTTCATTAAAATCTCAAGCGCTTTCTTATTTGATGTTGATTCGTCAGTTACCCTGAGGTAATATCCGTTGTTCCAGTTATTGTCGCTGGTTCGTAATCCGCGAGTAAATGGAAAGTTACCAGGCGCTTGATCAGGGATTGGCCTGCTTTCCTGATGTGCAAATGTTGTGTAATCGATATCTTCGATCTGGTCATTTCGCTCTAGTTTACTAAACGCTTCTCCTTTGAGGTCTTTTTTCAATTGTTCGATCCATTCGGTTAACGAAGATGGTTCGAAAATTTCATTTAATCCGATCATTTAACTGTTCGTTGTCGATTGTGATTTATTCTTCAAATATACGATGGTTGATAGTATAGTTGTTAAAACCGGGGCAATAATTACACCGATTAAAGGGATGTTGTAAAGGACAAGAAAGATTGTTCCTGAAAGCAGTAAATTAAGTTTGTTTGAAAGTGCATAGTTCATACTTCCTCCAATTCCTTCTCTATGACGCTCCAGGCTGTAATCGTAGAATGAGAAGCCATAGAAAAATGCAGCGATCATGAAAAAGATTCCTTCGTTCAAAAAATGAATTCCGATCATAATAGATATTAACCACCATAAACCTGTGAATATCAGTTCAAAGAATAGAGCGATTGAAACAATAGCGATCATGCGCATGATGTCTCCCGGAATCCTGCTCATGTCAAAGCGGTAAGGGGTTTTGGATATTTCTGTATCCACGTTTTCAGATAAGACTGTATTGAACGGTGATAACACTGTAAGGATAAAAAATACAAAAACTTGTTGAAGCAGGAAATGAAAGATACCAGCAGTTCCAGAGATTATAGAGTAAAGCAGATCGCCGATCAATGGTATACTTTGCAGAAATGCAAAACTATCAGACACGAATTCTGCGGCAATAAAAACTTGCCAGAAAATAAGGGTAATCACAATGCCAGGAAGGAAGAATTTAAGAAATTTCCCTTGTTTCAGATAGCTGATCATCTCGAGCAGCGCATCTATGTTTAATTTGATGTCTTTCATCTTCCTGAAAATAGAATAGTCAGACGAAAATCTTTAAGAACATGTAGGCAATTGCGCTAAATGCAAATATTCCAAGGATCAGTAGGGAATAGGATGTGAAACCTTGTCTTCTGAAGTAGAGGTAATTTAAAAGACCAGCAGGTATCCCAATGGAAAAGGAATAAAATAGTACCATTTTTCAAAATGAATTAGAAATGTTTGGCATACAATTTGGCAATATCATCAAAATTAAAAATTTAAAACCATGAAAACAATGAATAGAATGTTGGCGGGTGCAATGATGATGTTGTTCATATTTACTGCATCAGCTCAGGAGGTGACTGTAACAAAGCAGGATCCGGTTAAAAAGACGGAGGTCAAGCCGGTAAATGCGAAGAAAAAGATTTCTAAGAAGCCAGTGAAGAAAGCTGCTGAGAAGAAACAGATTAAAGAAAAATAAACGAAGAGGCGAAAGCCTCTTTTTTTAAATCAAGCCAAACTGTTCAAAATGATGTGTAAGGTGTTTGCTGTGAAGTCGGCACCACTGATCATAGGTCAACGCTCCATAAAAAGGATGTTGTTCTTTTCTGTCGGGATCTTCAGTAAAGTGATCTTCAAAATCGATCCATTCGAGAAGGAATTCATCGATAGCAAGTTCGATCTCCTCGTTTCGCAATTCCTCTTCCTTTTTTGCAAAAGAAACTTCGATATTTTTGGCCATTGGCTTATCGGAGGACAGAAATGCTTGCATTTTTTCAAGCTTATCTTCCGGGACTTCTAATGGCAATTTAGTCTTGCCGGAAGACATTTTAACAGTATCCGTCAAGTGCTCAACCATTCTTTGTGCCGACATAGTGCCCCATTGCGGGGTTGAATCAGACTTCAGATCGTCCATTAATCGGAGGATCTCCGTGATCTCCAGTTCAATAAAGGCCATACTTATTTTTTACCAACTAAAATATTCAAACTTCCCGGGACAACTTGGATATTCAATTCCTCCCGAACATCAAAAGGTTCACCATCGTAATGTGCAATCTTTTGAGAAAGCTTTATTCGGGCTTTCTGAAAAGGGATTACCTCTGCAAATTTCGATTTATGGGAAGTGCGCTTAAAAAATCGATACACAACTGCTGGTGCTGACCAGATGGAGAATGGTTTTAATATACAGAGTTCAATTTTGCCATCTGTCACGTCAGATGTCGGGGAGACAACAAACCCATT
>Ga0315902_10004878_pt1 | contig 19144 bp, 14 predicted proteins | sample LakEriMetagenome_9_FD_203523 | JGI IMG/M metagenome (GOLD analysis project Ga0315902, IMG submission 203523) | Freshwater fungal communities from buoy surface, Lake Erie, Ohio, United States - Buoy 12 MA117 | ecosystem: Environmental > Aquatic > Freshwater > Lake > Lake biofilm | place: USA... | reverse complement strand
CTAACGGTTTGCGGCTATGCCCTCGCCGCAGGTTGAAGATACAAATTGACTTCGGAAAATAAATGGATTGTAATTCAATAAACGATATTCAATCTGAATTTTTCGCGGTGGGGCATAGGTGCTGTTAAGTACATTCTATCCATCTAGCATCCTATCCCAAAAGTCACTATCTAAAGTTTTAATTTCAATAACCTTTTCTGTTTGCATTCCGAGGCCATAATTATAAATGTGCTCAGCAAGTTGATTTCCGTCAATTAATACGACAGTAGTTGAAGCATTTAAATTTTGTACATATTCAATCGCGCCCTTCGAAAATGATGAAGTTGTTATGAAAACCCCTTTGTTAGATTGAGCTACAGCTAATGCACCTACGAACTTTTGTATTTCCTCCCTACCTATTGTATTGTCATATCCGTATCGCTTCGCTTGAATATGAATTCTACCCAATCCAAGAACATCTTCTTTTATAATACCATCAATGCCTTTGTCATTTGATTGCTGGGTAACAATTCCAGAATTTTGTACCTCGCCTCCATAGCCCATTCTTTGTAATAAAGTGACCACTAATTTTTCAAACTCACGAGGCGATTTACTTAAAATGGTATCTAGGATTTCGCGAAATATTGAGTTCTTAATACCATCAAATGCAAAATAAAGAGATTCTTCAGGAGTACGTTGCTCAATATCCAAGGATTGTTCGCTAGTTGTCGTTGTTTTTTTTACTCTGGTTTCTTCTCTTTTTGCAATTTGGTCTTGAATAAACTGTAAAATGGTAGATGGACTCTGAAGTTGTTTTTTACCTAGATCATTAATGGCATAGACCCCTCTTTTTGGTTTTTGAACCAAACCCGCCATATTTAAATAGCTCACCGCCCAGCAGATTCTATCATAAAACACTCTGCCATTTCCCGAATCATATTCATGCTCAACTTGCTCTTGAGTTAAATTGAAGTGCGAAGCTAATGGCAATTCAAAATCTCGCAGCCGAACTTCTGGCTTTGAATTCAAATGTTCTAATGCTGGAACGATTATCTCATCATATTTAGGTAATTCCATTTTGTTGTATTCTTCTTATTGTACTTAACGTTTTGCGTGTAGGCGTGTACCCGTAGGGTTGCGCTTACACGCTGTTACCAGCTTATTTCATTATTCTTTACTAATGTCAATTGATTGAATGCGAAAAAGTGTCTCTATGTCATAAACATTCTTTGAAAATCCAAGCTTATACAAATCTTTACGATAATCTTCTTTTCTGCAAATTTGACCTTCACTCTCTTTATACTTCTTCCAAAGCTTAAAATAGATAGTATTCTTTAAATTTTGGTCTGCCATTCCTGATGGACTTGGAAGACCAATTAATATTAATTCTTTTGAGTTACCATTTTTATTAATTCTGATTTTGATAAAGTTTGGTGCTTTATATCCAAATTCAACATTTATTCCTTTATTTTTCTTGGATTGCTTTTTGTATTTCACAAATAGCTTCTGCTTTAAATCATTATTACTTAATTCATTCAAGTTATACCAATTATTATTAAACTCTGCTTGAACTTGATAAAAATGATTTAAAATTTTAAGAAAAATACCCATCGTAGATGAGTTATCTGCTATCGCACCTTTTTTTTGTATATCCCAATTTGAACTAGTGAAAATAATTCGGTCAAGATTTTCAAAGTGAAGTAAGTTGTCTATAATACGGAGATTAGGAACAATATTATAAAGATTACTGTCAGCTGACCTATTTTTATTTGACTTGTTATCACTTTTATTACCTTGTTCACCATCCATCAAAATCTCACGTTGACAAGCTAATATTATATCGGATATGTGAATATCTTTATTTCTTAGTTCATTGATGATTTTGTGTTTTTTTTCCAATCTATCAAGTCCGGAAAGATCAATTTCAAGAATTTTCCATAGTGATGACATATTTCCATAGAAGTAGGGAATATCTGGTAATGAGCCAATTTCAATTGCTTTTAGTTTATTGTCATTATACCAATCATGTTTTTCAATTAAATAGCTTGGCGGTGGAAATGTACCCAAAAGTAGAATTTTACTATCCACCATTAAATTTTCATCGTATGGATGCCATTCAATTGGAGGAAGATCTTTAATTTTTTGAACTGGTTGCTCATGAATGTAGTTATTTAGAAGTTTAAGAATTTGAGATTTTAAAGCTTCTAAGTTACTTGCATCAAAAGTGCCATCTTCTTTTATAAGAAGGTTAATATTTTCTGTATTTGAATTTTTTAAATAGTTTTTTAATCTATTTTCCTTATCAAGACTTAGTAACTTCATATCCAAAAGAGTTTTTTCTGCTATATTGCTGGTAACGTTTGGCAGCTTGGCGAAGTGGCGGTTTTTGAAGCACTTACTTTCAATTTAGCACTAATGTTTATCTGAAAACCAAATGTTCAATTTAGCACTGAACCCGCCATTTTGCCAAACTGCTGTTACCTGCTGGCGTTATTTCTGTTCTAAAAGCCATCTTATCAATTCATCATTGTCCACAATACTCCACGAATGCGGATGTCTACTATTGTCAGGCTTTCTGTAACCTTTATTCTGTGTCGTTATTAAATGAGCTTTTTGATTTCCAAGCCTATTCAATTCGTTAATCATTGCGGAACATTCAGTAGCATTCATACTCGTAAAGTCTGCACCACGTTCTTTTAACCACCAATGTATGTCAGGTTCTGTGTATATTCTCAAAGGCATATTGATTAGTTTCTTAATCGCTGTCTGTGTTGTGTCTGAAAATGAGTAAGGAGAAAGATTGTAATATACGGTAGGATTTGTTTTTGGACTTCCGCCTGTTTCTTTTTCAAGTCTCTCTATCATATACACGTTCTCCTCATTAGCTTCGCTATCATTTGAAAGCCTTATGTCTCTTTTAGCAGAATTATAAAATCGTTCAAAGTCGAGTGGTGGGTCAATTGCGAAAACTGCCGTAGGTTTTATGGTCGAATTTTCAGCATACTTTATTGCACAACTGCCACCAATAGAATATCCGCCAACAAAAAATCTTTGGTCTGTAAGTTTGTGCTTAGTAGTTACATCTTTTAATATGCTGTTAAAAGTTTGCTGGCTTAGACTATCTACTCCTAAAGATAGAACACCATCTTGTAAGGTTGGAATAATTGTCAAAATACCATTATGCACTAATTTTTTTGGCAAGTCTGTTTGTTGTAGAACTCTTTCAGCTGTTTCTCCAAAACCCGGCATAAGGAACAAATAACATGTCCAAGGTAGTTTGGGGGGATATATTATTGTGTAACAGTTTTTTGTTGTATCAGATTTGTCAAGAAAAACTTTTTCGATTTTGAGATTAGATACTTTCTGTCCTTTACAATTAATTACGAAAAGTGAAAAAGTCAGAATTATTAAAAGTCTATTCATAGATGTCTATTCCTTGTTCATGTTGTGTCGTCTGCTACGCTTGCAGGTAACTTGTTTATATGCGCTACAAATGTTCTCTTTAATCATGTTTTTGATGAACTAGGCGAACATTTTGTTCGTATAAATATAAACGTTCCATCACAGATTATCAAACGGACTTTGTATCTCCCGAATCGATCGATTGGTCACGTGTGTGTAAATCTCGGTCGTCTTACTACTGTTGTGACCCAACAACTCCTGAATGTAACGCAGATCCGTTCCGCTTTCTAATAAATGCGTGGCGTAACTGTGGCGTAACCAATGCAATGTGACCGGTTTTTTAATCCCCGATCGATCCAACGCACGTTTAAGCACTAACTGAATACTGCGCGCCCCATAGGGATGGCCCGGAACATCTCCTTCAAATATCCATACCTGCGGACGATAAATGCGATAATAATCGCGAAGTTGCTCAAGTAACTTTGGACTCAAAGGAACTACCCGATCTTTTTTACCCTTCGACTGGCGGATATGGATGAGCCCACGATCCGAAAGTATGTCAGCAGGTTTTAGGTTCAATAACTCCGACCTGCGCATTCCACAGGCATAGATCACGCTTAACATTAAACGATGCTTCAGATTGATAGTCGAATTCAGGAGCTGTTTAACCTCTTCCTTGCTCAGAACGTTTGGAAGCACTTTTTCTCTTCTCGGTCGATGTATGAGATCAAGATTCATTTTGTGATGGTAGATCCTCCCATAAAACAAGCGAATCGCATTCACCACCTGGTTCTGAAAAGAAGCGGAATAGTTGTTGGAAAGGATGTATTCGTTGTTGAAAAGGATCACGTCCTCCTCACTTATTTCTTTTAGGTCCTTAGGCTGAACAAATCGAATGAATGTCCTCAGAGAATCCACATAGGTTTTGACCGTGTTCGTGCTGTAGCGATCTGAACGCATCGAACGTGCAAATGCGTGAATTACTTCTTCAAACTCAGGCTGCAAAGGTGGTAATAGATCAATAGGCTTCAGCCGTTTCCTGCGGTATTCGACCGATTCCAGCCGCTCGTGTATGATCTTAAGCTCAGCAAGATCTCCGAATTGCTCGAGTAGATCGCTGTAGTTTAGATAGGAGCGATCAACAACCCAGCAATGCTCCTGTTTGTCCCAGATGCTTCCATCCAGCTTACGAAATCTGTTGTAGATCTCCCGATCGAATTCAAATCTTGCGTAATAATAGTTCTTGAGACCTATCGTCTGCTCGTTCAGTGTAATAGTTTTCATAGAGTAAAAGGCCAATTTTTACTTTAAGTTAGCTAAAAAGTTCATTTCATACAATATCTCGAATACCAATACTTCACTCATTCTTTTCACAATCCGCGTAATCCGCGTAATCCGCGGGAAAACCCTTTCTCTTTTGCCCTTTGTTCTTTATTCTTTCTTCTATCTTTGTAACTCAAACAGAACCCCACCATGTCGAAAGTCATTACTCTTAACGAATTCATCCTCGACCGCCAGGCAGAATTCCCTTTCGCAACCGGCGAGCTGTCACGTATCCTGAGCGATATCGCAGTGGCCGCTAAAATCGTAAGTCGCGATGTGCGCAAGGCTGGATTGGTAGATCACATTCTAGGAGCACAGGGGAATACTAATGTGCAGGGGGAGGAGCAGCAAAAGCTTGATGTTGTGGCGGATCTGCAGTTCATTAAGGCCTTCGAGAACGGAGGAGAAGTGTGTGGGATCGCATCCGAAGAGAACGATGACTTTGTTGCCTTTACTTCGGATTCTGCGAAAAAAGGAAAATACGTGGTGCTCTTCGATCCGTTGGATGGCTCGTCGAACATTGACGTGAATGTGTCCATCGGAACAATCTTTTCCATTTATCGCCGTGTTTCTGAAACCGGAACGGAAGCTACACTGGAAGACATGCTCCAGGAAGGAAACAAGCAGATCGCTGCAGGCTACGTACTCTACGGTTCTTCTACCATGCTGGTGTATACAACGGGCTGTGGCGTGAACGGATTTACGCTCGATCCATCCATCGGTGAGTTCTGTCTCTCACATCCTAATTTGCGCATGCCGGAAACAGGACGCATCTATGCCATGAACGAAGGAAACATCGACATCTGTGAGCCAGGCATTAAGGAATATGTGCAGTATTGCCAGAGCTTTGAGAACGATAAAGGAGCGCCTTACTCAGGACGATACATTGGCTCACTCGTGGCCGATTTCCATCGCAACATGATCAAAGGTGGGATCTATATCTATCCTGATACGACCACCTCACCGGAAGGAAAGCTCAGGCTTTTGTACGAGTGCAATCCGCTGGCGTTCATCGCAGAGCAGGCGGGCGGGCTGGCTACCACCGGGCGTTTGCGTATTATGGATATCCAACCAACGAAGCTCCACCAGCGCGTACCGTTCTTTGTCGGATCCAAAAAGATGGTGGAGAAGGCCATGAGCCTCTTGAAATAACATGGAGACCCAGGAATTCCGCTCGTACTTTTCCCGTTTACCGCAGATCGATAAAACGGCTGCACAGCTGTCTGAGCAGGGATGCCGAATCCACTGGAAAGGACTGGTAGGATCTTCCAAAAGCGGATGTGCATCAGCACTCGCACAGCAGGTTCCGGGACATCACCTATTCATTCTTTCCGACAAGGAAGAGGCCGCATATTTCCTAAACGACCTGGAGTCGCTTTTCCCGGACGACAAACGCGTGCTGTTCTACCCGGCGTCGTACCGTGTTCCGTATCAGCTGGAAGAAACCGACAACGCCAATGTGGTGGCACGGGCCGAGGTCCTCGAACGCATCAACAACGGAACGAACGTTTGGGTAGTGACCTATCCACAGGCGCTATTCGAGAAAGTACCCACTTCTAAAAATCTCTCGAAGAATACGCTTAGAGTGGAGGTAGGCAAAAGCTACTCGATCGATTTCCTAAATGAGCTCCTACTGGAATACCATTTTGAACGTGTCGATTTTGTTTACGAGCCCGGACAGTTCTCCATTCGTGGCGGAATTGTCGATGTGTATTCGTATTCCAACGACCTCCCTTTCCGAATCGAATTTTTCGGCGATGAGGTGGAATCGATCCGCACCTTTGATGCTTCGTCCCAGCTTTCGGTTACCACACATAAACATTTCAACATCATACCCAATGTCCAGGGCCAGCTGAATCTGGAAGGTAACGGAAGCTTTTTCTCCTTCCTTGGTCAGCAGGTGACGGTTTGGCTTTCCTCAATGGACCAACTGCGATCGGTTCTGGACCGCGAGTACGAGAAGTCGGTGAAGATCTATTCAGCGCTCTCCGACACGATAAAGCGAACCCTTCCGGCCGAGCTGTACCTGCATCCGACGGAGGCGGTGAAGGAAATACAAACTTATTCCGTCATCGAATGGGGACCAGAATACCACTTCACGCCACAAAAGACATTTGAGTTTGATTTTATCCCGCAGCCGAGTTTCAACAAGAACTTTGACCTGTTGAAGGCCGACCTGGTCAACCGTAAGCAACTCGGATTCACCAATCTGATCTTTTCCAACCAACCGCGCCAGATTGATCGCCTGTACCAGATCTTCGAGGACCTGGGAGGGGATGCGGAATTCAAACCGGTCCATGTGGCGCTGCACGAGGGATTCATCTCTCCCGGCCTAAAGCTTGTCTGCTATACGGACCATCAGCTTTTTGAACGCTACCACCGTTTTCGGCTGAAAGAAGGATTCCGACAGGCCAAGCAGGCGCTGACATTAAAGGAGATATACAACCTCCAGAAAGGCGATTACGTCACACACATCGACCACGGTGTAGGGCAGTTCTCAGGTCTGGAGACGATTGACGTGAACGGGAAACCACAAGAAGCCATCCGTTTGGTATACAAAGACGGTGATGTGCTGTATGTCGGGATTCACTCCCTGCATCGGATCTCCAAGTTCACTGGGAAGGAAGGAACGGCTCCAAAGGTCAATAAATTAGGAACGCAGGCGTGGACCAACCTGAAGAACAAGACCAAGAAACGTATAAAAGAACTCGCCTTCGATCTCATCCAGCTCTATGCAAAACGCAAGAGCAGACCGGGATTCGCGTTCCACAAAGACACGTATCTGCAGAACGAGCTTGAGGCGTCGTTCATGTATGAAGATACTCCTGATCAGTTTAAGGCTACGCATGCGGTAAAAGAAGACATGGAGCGTTCAACACCGATGGACCGACTGGTCTGTGGTGATGTTGGCTTCGGAAAGACCGAAGTGGCGATCCGCGCCGCATTCAAGGCCGCAACGGATGGGAAACAAGTCGCAGTGCTCGTTCCTACCACGATCCTTTCCATGCAGCACTTCCGGACCTTCAAAGAGCGACTCAAGGACTTCCCGGTAACGGTGGATTACCTCAATCGCTTCAAGTCAGCCAAGGACACCACAGAAACCCTGAAAAAACTGGCAGATGGCAAGATCGACATCCTGATCGGAACGCATGCCATTGTGGCTGAACGTGTGAAGTACAAAGACCTGGGGCTCATGATCATCGATGAGGAACAGAAGTTCGGTGTGGCGGTCAAAGACAAGCTGAAAACGCTCCGCGCGACGGTAGATACGCTTACACTTACGGCAACACCGATCCCGCGAACGCTCCAGTTCTCGCTGATGGGTGCCCGTGATTTAAGCATCATTAACACACCACCACCGAACCGTCAGCCCGTGCTCACGGAGATCATTACCTTCAACGAAGAACAAATACGGGACGCGATCGCTTACGAGGTCAGTCGCGGGGGGCAGGTCTTTTTTGTGCACAACCGTCTTTCCAACATCCGCGAGGTACAGGGCATGATCCAGCGACTGTGTCCGGGAGTGCGTGTGGGTGTAGGGCACGGTCAAATGGATGGCAAGGACCTCGAGAAGATCATGTTGGACTTCATTGAGGGCGAATACGACGTCCTACTTGCAACGACGATCATTGAATCGGGGATCGACATTTCGAATGCCAACACGATCATCATCAACGATGCGCACAACTTCGGGCTGAGCGATTTGCACCAGCTTCGCGGACGCGTCGGGCGAAGCAACAAAAAAGGATTCTGCTACCTGATCGCGCCGAAGTTCAGTATTCTTACTTCTGAGGCACGCAAACGTCTCGAGGCTCTCGTTCAGTTCTCTGACCTGGGTTCAGGGTTTAATATTGCCATGAAAGACCTGGATATTCGCGGTGCCGGAAACATGTTGGGTGGAGAACAGAGTGGCTTCATATCTGAGATCGGGTTTGAGATGTACCAGAAGATCCTCAACGAAGCGATGGAGGAACTTAAGGATAACGAGTTCAAAGAACTATTCGAAGAGCGGAACACAGACTCTCCGCTCCAGTACGTCCGCGATTGTATGCTGGAAACCGATCTTGAAGCGCGAATACCGGATGATTATGTGAACAACGTGGCAGAACGTCTGAGCCTCTACCAGGAAATGGATAACCTGAAGAATGAAGAGGAGCTGCAGGAATTTGCTAATCGCTTAAAGGACCGTTTCGGACCGCTTCCAAGACAGGTGCAAGAGCTGATCATTTCATTTCGTTTAAGATGGCTGGCGCAGAAAATGGGACTTGAGCGACTCGTGATCAAGTCGAACAAGATGATCGGGTATTTCATCGCCGACCCGCAATCACCGTTTTACGAAACAGAGATCTTCACGCAGGTGCTCAACCACATTCAGCGAAATGCCAGGGGCTGTAAGCTCAGTGAAAAGAACGACAGACTAAGGATCATTTTCGATGAGGTGAAGCACATCCGCGATGCCTATGAACAGATCTTCGCGATCTGCGGATAAAACCATACTAATTCCTTGTTCGCTTCGTTAAAGAGAAGTAATTTTCCAAACATGAAACAAGTCATTCCATTGATGCTTCTCCTGGTCGTTCTCTCATCCTGTGGAGCACTTGCTCCTGTAAACGGCAAAATTCGACTGGTCAGATCCGCGAAAAGCGAAGAGGTTAAGGTCATTGAGCGTTCAACCGGATCGTCGGAACTTGCTGTTCTGGAAGAGGTGGCGCCCGCTTCACCGAAGGTTATGCAAAGGGAATCGGGAACTTTGGAGACATCAGTTGATAACGCAAGCAAAGATTTTCCGACATTATTTCCCGAAGACGAAGAACGCAAGGACGTCAAAGTGGAAATACGATCTCCGGAGGATCTTTTACCTGACGAAGATGAGCGGATCATCAACGAGGCATTGAAAGCAGAACGTGACGCTAATTCAGCCTTTTGGTTATTCCTAACCGGTTTGTCGTCTGTATTTGTTCCTTATCTTGGTTTTATTCCTTTCATTATTGGCCTGATCTTCTATTCCCGCAGCCGAAATGCACGTTACATAACACCACTAGGAGAAAGAAGATCGTCTGCGGCTACCGTGCTTTTAGTGATAGACAGTATAGTCCTTGTTTTGTGGCTGATCCTGATCATCGCTCTAATATTGGCTTTTTAGGCAAATAGAGACCCTGTTGAATGTCGCGCTCCAAAAGAGTTATAGTATCCGTCACCAATGATCTCTTCACCGATAATCGGGTGAATAAGGTCTGTCTGTTTTTGCGGTCACAAGGGTATGATGTACTACTCGTCGGAAGGCGAAGAAAAAACAGTAATGCGCTCTCTGAAAGGGCGTATGCTACGTATAGGATGGAACTTCTTTTTGACAAGGGGGCGTTCTTTTATGCTGAATATAACCTGAGACTATTCCTTTTCCTGTTGTTTCGTAAAGCGGATGTCCTTGTTTCCAATGATCTCGACACTTTGCTCGCTAATTTTATGGCTTCGAAATTCAAACGCCGTTGCGAGCTCGTGTACGATTCCCACGAGTTCTTTACAGAAGTGCCGGAATTAACAAGTCGACCTCGTGTAAGAAAGATCTGGTTGAGTATTGAAAAATGGATCTTCCCAAAACTGACAAAGATCTACACGGTGAACCCATCAATTGCTGCAGCCTATAAAGAACGGTATGGCAAAGATCTTTTCGTCGTGCGCAATGTCTCACCGCAGTGGAAACCGAAAAGCCGACTATCGAGAAAGGATTTGGGTCTCCCGGAAGATAAATTCCTTGTGATCATGCAGGGAGCTGGCATCAATGTCGATCGTGGTGCTGAGGAGGCTGTAGAAGCCATGAGATCGTTGGAAAACATAGTGCTTTTGATCGTGGGAGACGGTGATAGTGTTCCTAAACTTAAGAAGAACGTAAATAATTACGATCTACAGAAAAAAGTTTTATTTTTTGATAAAAGACCTTATGATGAGCTGATGCAATTCACTGCCAATGCAGATCTTGGTCTTACGCTCGACAAACCCAGCAATCTCAACTACCGCTTTTCTCTTCCCAACAAGGTTTTTGATTACATTCATGCTGGGATACCGGTAGTTTGTACCGATCTTCCGGAAGTCAGCAAGATCGTGGCAGGATATGAAGTGGGGATCATATTGGAAAAATTTACACCGGATACTTTAGCTGCAGCGATCCACCAATTGAGCGGAGATGCAGAAAAGATGTCGAAATTGATGTCGAATTGCCGGCTTGCAGCGGAAAAGGAAAGCTGGGAGGGAGAGTGTGAAATACTGAAAAAGATCTACCCGAAAGTTGGAGCATAGGCATTTACATATTGTTTCTTTGGATGTTCCTTTTCCGGCGGATTACGGTGGAGCCATCGATATCTTTTACCGCATCAAGGCGTTGCATGAGTTGGGAGTTCAGATCACGCTGCATGTTTTTGAATATGGTCGTGGAAAACAGAAAGAGCTTGAAAAATATGCGAAGGTCATTTATTACCGCCGAAAACGCGGTGTCCTTCAGCAACTTTCTTCCCGTCCGTTCATTGTACAGTCGCGGAAGAACGCGAAACTTTTGGAGAACCTCTTAAAAGATAATCACCCCATCCTTTTTGAAGGAATTCATACCACTTGTTACCTGGAGCATCCCGAGATTCAAAAGCGTACGACTATGGTCCGCATGCACAATCTGGAACATGAATATTACAAGGGGCTCAGAAAAAATGCTTCATGGCTGAAGAAGTTGTTCTTCCGATTGGAAGCTATGAAACTGGAGAATTACCAGCAGATCCTTTCCTATTGCACAACTGTACTCGCGATCAAGGAATCGGACGCAGAAGCAATTAAGAAACTGAATCCGAACGTTCGTGTTTTACCCGCTTCACTCCCTGATTTGGAAGGAACGTTTGGTTCAGTTGGCCGGTACGCATTGTTTCACGGCAATCTGTCAGTTCCCGAAAATCAAAAGGCAGCGTACTGGATTATGGATACGCTGGATCCCATCTTAGACCAGCATTTTGAACTGGTAATCGCTGGAAAGAGACCGGGTAAGAAACTGAGGGTGATCTGTGCTAAAAAAGGTGTTCGTTTGGTGGCTGATCCCTCTGATTTGGAAATGGACAGGCTCGTGCGCGAGGCACAGCTCCACGTATTGTACTCACCAGTGGACTCAGGTGTCAAGTTGAAATTGCTGGCCTGTTTGCATAGCTCCGGACATATACTGCTAAACAGTAAAATGCTTGGAAACAAAGCGTTCAAAGAATTTTGCGTAGTGGCTGATGATCCCAAGGAATACAAGTTACATTTCATAGGTCTTCGTAATAAAGCACTCACGGAAGAGGCATTTAATGAGCGAAAAAAATTCCTGGACACGCATTTCAATAATCGAAAAAATTGTCAAACCATACTTGAACTCATCGATGCTGAATAAACAGTTCTTGATTTTATTTCTCTTGCCTGTACAACTGATCGCGCAGAATTTGAGTGGGAAGTGGTATTCTTCCTTTCGCATTGCAGGAACAGCTCAGCGCATCGACCTCTTGATCGGCCAGAATGAAAAGGGAGCAACTGTAGACTTGGTCTTTCCGGACCTTGATACCCTGAAAAGGCATTCCACAGATCAGGTTGTGGTGAATGACACCTTAGTTGCCTTCAGTTGGACCAAACGTGCACTGAAATTCGACGGTAAGTTCATTGCTTCCGAGGGTATCATCCGAGGCGAAATGCAGCAGTCAGGATTGGATTGGGAAGTGACTTTCTACAGGGATCCTCAACCAGTGATTGAGATAAAAAGGCCTCAGGAGCCTAATAGCGCTGATGGGTATTCAGTTCGTGAGGTTCAGATTCCGAATGGTGATGTCGCTCTGGGGGCAACGATTTTTTTTCCAAAACTTTCTGAGAACGGAAAGATTCCTCTGGTGATCATGGCAAGTGGTTCAGGACCCCAGAACAGAGATTGTGAGCTCATGGGACATAAACCCTTCCTTGTTATGGCCGACCATTTGGCAAAGAATGGGATTGCTGTCCTGCGCTTTGATGATCGTGGGATGGGTAAAAGTACAGGTGTGTTTCAAACGGCGTCATTGAAAGACTTCGCGTCTGATATCAACGCATGCGTGAAATTCATCAAGCGTGATAAGGAGCTCGGAAAGCGAGTGCAGATAGGTATTGCCGGACATTCCGAAGGGGGGATGCATGCTTTAATGGTTGCCGCAAAAAATAAAGATGTTCGCTTTATCCTGGAGCTGGCAAGTGTGGGAACAAGCGGAAAAGATGTGTTGATCCGGCAACAATACCTCATTCCTTTGAAAGCTGGTTTATCTGAGGAGTATGCCCGATGGAACAGTGCTGTATTTGCCGGGATGTGCCGTATTATCAGTAATTACACTGCAGAAAAGGTACAGGATCCGATGTACACGTTCCTTGATTCTATGTATGTTTTAGCGCCTCAGGAATTCCGCGATGAGACGGAACCAATGGCTTTTAAATTTCAGATCATGTTATTCGGCAATAACGACTGGATGCGCCAGTTTGTGACGTTTGAATCAAAGGATTATCTGAAGAAGATCAAGGTGCCGATCCTCGTCGTTAACGGTGGTCAAGACATTCAGGTTCCGCCAACAGAGGCACTGGAAGGATATGATAAACATATTTCAAAAAGATCAAGGGCGCAATCTAAACTGATCCTTGCCCCGGATCTTAATCATTTATTCCAGAAATGTAATACATGTGACATCCAGGAATACGGTGATCTGGAGGAAACAGTTAGTCCTTTTGTGCTGCATACAATGACGCAATGGATCAAGGGTATTCAGCTCGACTGATCCGTTTTTTCGATCTCGTTTTCCCGGAATGATGAGGGCATAAGATCAGGAACGATCTTTAAAATGATGGGTAATAAAAAAGTGCCTCCGGGCAGCAGGAAGATAGCCAGTGAGGGCATCGATTTTACAATGTCCATGAATTGGCTCTTTACGGCCTCTTTTTCCTCCTTCGTTAGCTCTTGTTTTGTTGACTTTCGAATCAGAGCCACCAGCTCCCTGCTCTGTTGGATCTCCGTAACGAGCTTGTCACGGTTTCTGCCAAGTACCTTCACCCATCGTTTGGAAAGACTCCCGTATACGCGCTCGATCGAAGACGATTCCCCTAAGAATTGTATTTTGTCGGAATTGTTGAGGATAAATTGTTCCGTTAATGCCATGGACCGGTTCAGCTCTTTTTCTTCCAGGTCAAAATGAGCGCAAAGCATTTTTAGATGTTCTTTTTCTCCTGTGGCTGCATCATGGTTCGAAACGATGACAAAAGTGGAAAGATCAAGTAAATACCTTCTGAAAATCCAATTGTTTTGAAGGCAGTCGGTAAAATCCCCGAGGTCCGACCCCGTTTCAAAGCGCTCCTCCATGATATCCCTGTGCAGATCGGAAAGATTGGCTGACGCCAAGAATACGGAGAACATATCTTTCTCCTTTTTTTCAACCTCCCCGTCCGAATAGGCGGCCAGAATGATCGCGGTGAGTGCATTCATGGCAAGCTCGTCGTAGTTGTAAAATGTGCTCTTCTTGCGGTATTGCAGGAATTCATGGAACAAAATAACGTCGAGGTAGATCAACACGTTGTTGAAGTAATTCACCCAGAACGAATTTTCCAGGTAGTTGCTTTTTATGTCAACGCGTTTGGTGAAGATCGTTTCCAATTGTTCTTCATGACTCTCTTTGCGAAAAAAGGTGAAAAGTCTTGAAATGGAACCGGAAGAATGATGTCCGTAAAAATCGATCAGCGCTTTAATAAATGCATCGTTGTTAAGTTCTTCAGTTTGATTTGAACGAAACACCATCAAATGGGATTCGAACAGTAGCACTTTCAATTTTTCCTCGGTGGTCCATGTGTTGTCATCGATCTTCTTCGCAAAAAGTAAACGGGAAGGAAAGCCAAACGTAATACCGGTTCGTCCCAGTGCAGCGTGAATGAATGCTGAACGATCCACATTTTCGGGCACATCTCCACGCAAGCGGATGAGTCCCTTGTTTACGAGATCAAAGTATTTTTTGATCCAGCCTTTTGATCCGGGAGAAAGAGGAGTCATCTGAATGCGTAGCGAATGGCAAGGCCACCGTTCCAGGTCAGCCCGACATAAGGGAAAAGACGAATACTCGGGCCGAGATCAATTGCGAGGTTCAGTGGGATGTCCTCAAAAGTGTATTCCAGCCCTAAAACACCATCCAATCCGCCCCATGCTCCAGTGTAAGATTGGTTTTTACCGGCGTTATAATATGCGTAACCATTGGTCCAGAAACCGATATCAGCACCTATACCGTAATACCACTCCACTCCCTGATCGAGCGCTTTATTTCGCTCATAAAGGCCTTGTAACCAAATATGTCTGGCTCCTCCGCCGAGTGATCCTTCAATCGCTGATGATCCTCTAAAGAAATGTTTAATGTTGAGCGATCCGAATCCGGGATATCCACCTTTGATTCCTATGGCGGTCTTGTACTGCTGTCCAAAAGCGGACAGTGTGAAGATCAATACGGAGAATAAAAGGCACTTTTTCATGATTCAATCATTTATATGTCAGCGTTAAAGTCAGTTTGCTCTCTTCAGATTTACCAGAAAACCGAATGCGGCTGCAGTAAAGAACATGATGAGGCTGTAAATAGCCGGTGGGATGCTCATAGTACTGTTGCCCAGTGTGTTCAAAGCGATAAAAATTGCGAGTGTTCCATTGTGGATGCCTATCTCCATGCCAATAGCGATGGACTCTGCCTTTCCGATATTCAAGATGCGTGGCACAAAAAAACCGATGGCCATACTGAGTAAATTGAAAGTGAGCGCAGCCAGCCCAACCTGCTGGAAATATTCTGCAATGTGTGCTTTTTCTTTGAGTACTGCTCCGACAATGACCAGTACTAAAAACAAGGCTGATAGGATCTTCACGGGTTTGTCCATTTTTCTGGCAAACGCATAAAATTTTGCATTGATGATCATTCCAAGAGAAACGGGAATTAATACGATCAGAAATACCTCTACGATCTTTTTGAATGGCATCGCGATCTCTGAAGCAGTTGAAAAATAGGACATGGAAAGCTCCACGATCAGCGGAAGGGTAAAAAGTGAAAGCACACTGTTGATCGCCGTCAGAGTGATGTTCAGTGCAACATCACCTTTCGATAAATGGCTGTAAAGGTTTGCAGTCGGTCCGCCGGGGGATGCGGCAAGTAACATCAATCCAACCGCGAGTTCTGGACCAAGTCCGAAAAGCCGTGCAATACCAAAACACACAAATGGTAAAATGAACATTTGACAGAGTAATCCCACAAAAACTGGCTTTGGGTATTTTACAACGCGTTTAAAGTCTGCAATGGTGAGAGACAAACCCAGTCCGAGCATAATGATGCCCAACGCAACAGGCATGATGGAAGTGAGCAATGAATTGTCTTGCATAATGCGTAGATTTTACGGATAATTCAAAATTAGTACTTCTCTGAAATTGAGCGTGTATCGGAGTAATACTTATGAAATTCCGGGTGTTGATTTTACAGTCTTCCGGCCACAGTGAATGCTTTTCGCCCGGTAAACAGCATCCCGCCTTCTAATGAGAAGGCTTCGAACACAGCTACGTAGGTTCCGATGCTCGCTTTTACATTGTCATCGGTAACACCATCCCAATTGAAATTCCCTGAGCTGCCTAAAAGCTCGTTAGCGAAAAGCTCGCGGATCTTTCTGCCGCGATCATCGTAAATAGTAAATGTTCCGAGAAGTCCGGCTTCGCTCATTTCGTAGGCCACCTGCAGAATATCCTCGAAACCGTCATTGTCGGGGGAAACAGTTGCGCTGCTGAACGAAAACGATCCGTTCTGAATGGCTGGATAATATTGAGAGTTCTTTGCGCCGGGAGTAGCAAACCCAACGGCCTCGGCGGCAGAATGCCAGTTGAACTGATCGGATGAACCGCCCGAAGGATCGATCCGTTCAAGTGATACACCGTCGGTTACATCCAGCAACTTGAAGTGCCAGTCGTCAGTGTAGGACACTTTGTCGATCTGCTCATTGCCATAAAGCAGGTAAACAGTAGAAGAATCGACATTCAGTGAGGGGAGGTCACTGAAAACGAAAGATCCGGGAACAGCAAATGGATATTGTGAAAGGACAAAAGCTGAATCTTCGCCAATGACTGCATACATTCCAGGTAGCAGGAAAAAGTGAGTTTCTATTACCTTGTTATTATCTATCGTGTCATTGTCGTAATTGGCGATCTCCCATCCTTTAAGATCAAATACTTTGTTTGAATTATTGAACACTTCTATCCAGTCAGAACCACCAGTTATCGGGTCGAATAAGATCTCGTTGAGAATCACCTCTCCCGAGATCGGTTCATCAGGTAAAATAAATTGTCCATTGCGATCAGCGCTATTCATCCAACAGTCAGAAAGTGAGCTGAGTAAGATCGTGTAAACAGTTCCGGGTACAATATTCTCATTGAACTGCAATGTCATGGCATCTGCATAGGTACCGGTAATGAATCGTGTTAGCACTGAAAGCGTAGGCGATGTAATGATTCCGGTATTGACCAGCGAGAGGGAATCCAGGTTTTCCGAGAATCGGATTTCCAAAAGATTTGGTGCAGTCGCGGTAAGCTCGATGATATCAGGAGCAAGGAGATCAGGGGAATTATCAAACACTGAGTTTTGAACTCCGGGAGTCCCTCCATTGGATGCAGCGCTAGCCGTCCAGTTATCGGCCGCTGAGCAGGGATCTTGGGGATTAATGCGTTCCAGAGAGAAACCTCCTGCAGCTTTTGCGTCATCGTTGTACCAACTGTCAGTGAAATACAATGCGTCGATAATCGATCCTGTGTTGTCTTTGAGAATGATGCTGTCTCCTGCATTGTTCAGGCTGGGGAAGCTGCTCACGGCAACTGACTGTGCGAATGACCCTGTTGATGAGGTGGCACACAAGACTTTATACCCTCCCGGAATGAGCCAGTCGTTTTGAATGCTGCCCATTGTGGGGCCGTCTCCGACCTTCCAACCGTTCAGGTTGAAATATTTAGTGCTTACGTTGTGAATCTCAATATATTCCAGCTCAGGTTGCCCCACACTGGGGCTGGGGTCGGCCATGAACTCGTTGATGATGACATCTCCGGCTACAGGCGTTTCTGCAAAGAGATAGGTAAATGAGGTTGATTGAGCACCGGATGTATTGAGTGCCTCATCGGCGATTCCTGTGGCGTTTAGGGTGTAGAAACCCCCGTTGGTGAGCGCACTTGCCGTTGTCAGATGCACCAGCGCCGGATTGGTGACGTCGAGAACAGCGCCAGATATCGGTAGTGACGGGTTCAGGGTATAGTTCAGGGCGTTTTCTGCCGTTGCAGGATCGAGCGGCTCATTGAACAGTACATCAAGTTGAGTACTACTTATAGCACTGGCGGAGGTCAGTTCCGGCGGTGTAAGGTCGTAAATTATAGGACCAACGTAGATGTCATCGAAAAAATGTTTTTGGATAAAGCTGAGTGTTGAGTGGGTAATTGCGAAGCCGAAGAAAGCACTTCCATTCACGAGCACATCGTTGATCTGACCTTCTGTAGTGTAGCTGTTTCCGGACCCACTGTTGTCTCGCTGCAGTGTCCAGTCGCCCAGGGCCGTGCGTACGACTTTGATCTTAAGGTTACTGTTCGACACATTGGTTATGCCATCCGTTCCGTCGATGATCTTTGTGTTCGTTCCGCTTTGTTTTCGGTAAAGTGAGATCTCATCCGCAGTACCCCCGATCCGCACAAAATAACCACTCAATGTGCTGCTAAATAAATTAGCTTCAGTAGCCGTGAGGAAAACATCCACGTAATTGGCGCTTGAAGTGTTGAACTGCAGGTTCACGAAAAATTCCCACTGAGCGTCCGTGAATACAGAAGAAGCAGTGCTCAGGTAATAGGAAGAGTTTGTCAATAATTTATTGGAACGCAGACGCATGTTGCCGCTCACGCTCACAACGGTGAAGACACTATCATCACCGATCCAACTTGGGGAGGCGGTAAAGTTGCCGTCATCGAATCCCTCACTTACTTGACCGTGTAAGCTGAGCTGAGTACAAAGACAAATCCAAAGAAAAAAGTACCTCATGCCGTGACATTGGATGCTATCAAATATACTATTTTTGCCGCATTAAAATAGTAATATGAAAGTTGCGGTCGTAGGCGCCACAGGAATGGTTGGAAATGTGATGCTTCAGGTATTGAGGGAACAGAATTTTCCTGTCACGGAGCTAATTCCGGTGGCTTCGGAGAAATCGGTGGGAATGGAAGTGGATTTTGGTTCACTGACCTACAAAGTAGTAGGATTGGAAACCGCGGTTTCCATGCGTCCTGACGTGGCTATTTTTTCCGCAGGAGGAGAAACATCGCTGGAGTGGGCGCCAAAATTTGCTGAAGTCGGAACGACTGTTATTGACAATTCCTCCGCATGGAGAATGGATC
>Ga0315902_10004874_pt1 | contig 19156 bp, 21 predicted proteins | sample LakEriMetagenome_9_FD_203523 | JGI IMG/M metagenome (GOLD analysis project Ga0315902, IMG submission 203523) | Freshwater fungal communities from buoy surface, Lake Erie, Ohio, United States - Buoy 12 MA117 | ecosystem: Environmental > Aquatic > Freshwater > Lake > Lake biofilm | place: USA... | reverse complement strand
GCGCAGGAAGAGCAGAAGAGTCTCGCAAACTGCAAGGCCGCGTTCGCGGCCTTCTTGGAAAAAGCTGCAGCGGCAAACCTCAAGGGAAGCACCCTGCTTGCGAAGTCCGAGCAGGCCCTGCTCGGCGATGAGGTGAGCGCCCGCGCCCGCAGCCGCGATCTCTGTCTCGTGCCCATGGTCGACAGTTTCGACGGCCAACGTTCAGTGGTCGAAGCCGTTCTGTTCCAGTCAGGCCGGCCCGTACTGATTTTCCGGCCCGGCGTCGCCGACCTCCCGGCCAGAGAGCCTCAGACTGTCGTGCTGGCATGGGATGGCAGTCGGCAGGCAGCGCGCGCGATGTCGGACGCACTTCCGATCCTGAAAGTGGCGACGCAAGTTCGGGTGCTCACCGTCATCAAGGAAAAGCCCGAAGCGACTTCAGGCCTCGGCGCGGACGTGGTTCGGCATCTTGTGGTGCACGGGGTCAACGCGGTCGCCGATGAGGTCGATATCGGGCAGCGCAAGGTCGGTCCCGCGATTTCCGAGTACGTGAAGACGCACGGCGCCGACCTGCTGGTCATGGGAGGCTATGGCCGATCGAAGTTGCGCGAATTCATTCTCGGAGGCGCGACCCAGCACCTGCTGCATGAACCACGTGTCGCAATCATGCTTTCGCATTAGAGAGCCCCGGCCCGCAGCACCCTACTTCTCGAACGGATCCCGCATCAGGATCACGTCCTCGCGTTCCGGCGACGTCGACAGCAGCGCCACTGGCTTGCCCACCAGCTCTTCCAGACGGCGCACATACTTCACCGCTTCGCCGGGGAGTTGCGTCCACGAGCGCGCGCCCCGGGTGGAGCCCTTCCAGCCCTTAACCGTCTCATAGACCGGCTCGACATTTGCCTGGTCTGTCATGCCGGCGGGGAAGTGGTTGATGATGCGGTCGCCGAGCTTGTAGTGCGTGCAGATCTTGATCTCGTCGAACCCGTCCAGCACGTCGAGCTTGGTCAGCGCAAGGCCGGTAACGCCCGACACGGCGCAGGCCTGCCGCACCATCACGCTATCGAACCAGCCGCAACGCCGCGCGCGGCCGGTGTTGGTGCCGAACTCGTGGCCAACCGTGCCGAGGCGCTGGCCGATCTCGTTGTCTTGCTCGGTAGGGAATGGTCCGCCGCCAACGCGCGTGGTGTAGGCCTTCGCCAGACCGAGCACATAGTTGATCGCGCCCGGCCCCGTGCCTGATCCCGCAGCCGCCTGTCCTGAGACGACGTTCGACGAGGTCACGAACGGATAGGTGCCATGGTCAACGTCCAGCATCACGCCCTGTGCACCCTCGAACAGGATTCGCCGGCCGAGCCGTACAGCCTGATCCAGTCGCTCCCATGCCGGTTGCGCATAGGCGAGGATCTGCGGCGCGATCGCGAGCAGGTCCTTCTTCAGTTGCGCGCCATCCGGCTCCGGCAGGTTGAGGCCGAGACGGAGCGGGCGATGATGGGCCAGCAGACGATCAAGCTTCAGGTCCAGCGCGGCGGGGTCTGCAAGATCCGCCACGCGGATCGCACGCCGTCCCACCTTGTCCTCGTAGGCAGGCCCGATGCCGCGCCGCGTCGTGCCAATCTGCGCGCCGGCCGCCGCTTCTTCGCGCGCCGCGTCGATGTCCTTGTGCCAGGGCAGGATCAGTACGGCATTGTCGGCGAGGATCAGATCATCCGGCCCGAGATGCACGCCCGATTTCCCGATCGACTCGATCTCGGCCAGCAGGTGCCAGGGATCGACCACCACGCCATTGCCGATGATCGACAGCTTGCCGCCGCGCACCACGCCCGACGGCAGCAGGTTCAACTTGAACACCTTGCCGTCGATCACCAGCGTGTGGCCCGCATTGTGGCCGCCCTGGAAGCGCACGATCACGTCGGCCCGGCTCGACAGCCAGTCAACGATCTTGCCCTTGCCCTCGTCGCCCCACTGGGCGCCGACCACTACAACTCCGGTCATGGGCTTGGCTCCTGAATCCGCGGGCAAATGACACCGCGGAGGCCCCCGGCGCAAGGCATAAAGCCCGTCGAATCAACCTTTCGGTAACCGGCGGGCCGCACCGTCCGCCGCATGGCAAAGCGCACCCGTACGAAAGCGCATCCACGCCGTTCCCGCGGCCGGTCCGGCTCAACTTCCGTTGTGGTGAGCGCCATTCTCGGCGTGCTGGCGGCGGCCTGGTATGTCTGGGGTGAGGATGTCGGCGTGCCCTTCCCGGCTCCCGCCACTGGCGGCGCTGAAGCGTCTGCGCCTGAGACGTCTGGTACGACCGTCACAGAAGCGAACCCGCCGCCCGCGCCGGATGGCGCCATCATCGGCACGGCGTCCGTCGTCGATGCGGATACGCTCGACATACGCTCCGAACGCATCCGCCTCGTCGGCGTCGATGCGCCCGAGTCCGGCCAGAAGTGCAAGGATGCCAATGGCGCGCTCGTGCGCTGCGGATCGACCGCCGCCAACGCGCTGGATGCGTGGATCAACCGCAACCCCGTCACCTGCATCTCCGAGGGCAAGGACCGCTACCAGCGCGTACTCGGCAAATGCTCCGTCCGCGGGACAAGCGTGCAGGACTGGCTCGTCCGCAACGGCCACGCCGTGGCCTATCTTGAGTACTCGACCGAATTCGTCCCCGCAGAGCTTGCCGCGCGCGAAGCGAAAGCCGGCATCTGGGCTGGCGAATTCGTGATGCCGTGGGACTGGCGCAAGGGGCAGCGACTTGAGGGCGAGCCGCCGACGAAGGCGGCAGCCGGGGCGCGCTGAACCGCGTGTGAGACCGGCCCCTTGTGGTTCGACGTGCGCGCTTCGCGCTGCTCGCCATGAAGGTCCTTCGCTACACCTGTGATGCCCGAGAGAGCCCTCACGATGAGCAGCGACCGAAGGGAGCGCCCGTCGAACCACGAGGGCGATAAGGAGATTCCCGCAACTTCCACCAGGCCTCGCAACCCTTCCCGAACCTCGACGTTCGTCGGAATGAAAGGGACAGGCTGATCATCAGGTGCAAACCCTTGCCATCCCTGCCCGCACGTCCGAAGACAGCCGCATGACCACCACCAGACGCATCCTCGTTACCGGCGGCGCGCGACGCGTTGGGCGGCGGCTGTGCGAGCGGCTTTCTGCGGCCGGACACGCCGTCATCATCCACGCCAACCGCAATGCGGGTGAGGCAGACGAACTCTGCGAGCAGCTGCGCGCCAGCAACCCGAACACCTGGACCACCGCGGCGGACCTCTCCGATGCAACGGCCGCACGCGCACTTGTTGGAAAAGCGGCACACCTCGCCGGCGGGCCGCTCAGCGGGCTGGTGAACTCGGCTTCGATCTTCGACTTCGACGAGCCCGGCGCGATGAATCCCGACGTGTTCGATCAGGCAATGTCTGTGAATCTTCGCGCGCCTGCCCTGCTCTCCGACAGTCTGTTCGCGCAGGCCGACCCCGCGCGCGACAATGTCATCGTCAACATTCTCGACCAGAAGCTCTGGAACATGAATCCGGACTTCTACTCTTACACGATGAGCAAGGCCGGATTGCTGGCGGCCACTGACATGATGGCCCGCGCCTTTGCGCCGAAGGTGCGCGTCAACGCCATCGCGCCGGGCCTGCTGCTGCCGAGCTTCGACCAGACGCAGGCCGAGTTCGAGATCGTCGCCAGCCGCAACCCGATGGGCCGTCCGATCGATGTCGATGATGTCGGCGCCGCGCTCGATTTCCTGCTGGCCACGCGCTCGCTCACCGGCCAGGTCATCCACGTCGACAACGGCCAGCGGCTCCAGTCGAGCGCGCGCGATGTGATGTTCGACACAAGGTCCGAAGGCGGCGCGTCATGAGCTTTCCCAGCTTCTACCTCATCCGCATCGGCGGCATCGAGACCTCTGCCTCGATCGGCATCCACGCCTTCGAGCAGGCCGCCCGCCAGCCCCTGCTCGTATCGGTCACGCTGATGCTGAAGCCGCCGCCGGGGGCAGACACGATCGAGGGCGTGCAGGATTATGACTTCGTGCGGGAGGGCGTCCTCGCCCTGGTAAACGGCCAGCATTTCAACCTGCAGGAGACGCTCTGCGGGGAAATTCTCGATCTCTGCCTGCGTCAGCCCGGCGTGCTGGGGGCGGTTGTGCAGACCAACAAGCCCGACGTATACCCCGGCGTCGCGATCGTGGCCTGCCGCATGGGGCGGATGGGGCCGTCTTTGCCCGGCTTCCCCTGGTGGACGCTGGACGTCTGAGTTCCGGGTCATGTTCGAGATCAGCGCAACGGCCAGTTTCGAGGCCAGCCACTATATCGAGGCTGAAGCCGGCAGCGCGCATTACCGCCGCGTGCATGGCCATTCCTTCCTGGTGACCGCCAGCGTCGCCTCCCCTGGGCCCGACAGGGATGGCTGGGTGATGGATCTGGGCGCGCTGGAGGACCTGCTGGAGCGCGTCCTGTCGGAGCTGGACCACACCGTCCTCAACGACGTGCCGGGCCTTGAGAAGCCGACATTCGAGCATATCCTGCTCTGGATTGAGTCGCGGATGAAGGCCGAGGGCGTTTTCCCCTCCCGCCTCGAGATCGAGCGGCCTACATTACGTCAGCGGGCGGTCTACACGCCCGCCAGATAACGGAGCCGAAAAATGGCCAAGGCGAGCGACCCCAAGAAACCGGCGAAGGCCAAGGCTGTCGACACAGCCAGTAGCCAGAGCGATATCGCGAAAAAAGCGCTCGAAAAGCTGCAGAGCGCCAAGGCCGGAAAGAACGGCCCGCCCGGCGGCCTCAAGAAGCCCGGCTTCGATCCGACCCAGCTGAAGGGCGGCGGAAAAGCCTTTGGCGGCGCCGCCGGCAACCAGATGCTCCGCCGCACCCAAGGCAAGGGCGGTGGAGGTGGTGGCGGCGGCGGCGGTGGTGGCGGGGCCTGATCGCACGCGCCACGATCCGTTCCTGTTCGCGGAGCTTTACTGCTCCGCGGCCTCAAGCGCCGCGAGCCACTCGGCCTCCGCGGCATCAAGCTGGGCCTGAACCTTCGCGCGCGCCTTCAGCTTGGCCTCGGCATCGGCCTTGTGCGTGAACGTGCCGGGGTCGCCAAGGTCGCGGTCCAGCAACTCCAGCGCGGCGCGCTGCTTCTCGACCTCCTTCTCGGCGGTCTCGATACGGTGCTTCTGCTTGAACGACATTTTTGGCGCGGATTTCGGTTTCTCGTGACCGCCGGCTGCTGGCGCAGAAGCCTTCTCCGCAGCCGCCGCAATCTCCGCGCGCGCGATGGCGTGCTGCTTGTCTGCCTCGGGGCGGTCGGCGGCGAGGACCAGCGCCTTGTAGTCGGCGAGGTCGCCATCATACGGGTTGGCCTTGCCGTTGTTGACCAGCCAGAGCCGGTCAGCCGTCGCTTCCGCCAGATAGGTGTCGTGGGTGATGACCAGCACTGCGCCGTTGAACTCGTTCAGCGCATAGATCAGCGCCTCGCGGCTATCGATGTCTAGGTGCGACGTCGGTTCGTCGAGAATGAGAATGTGCGGCTTCCTGTAGGTGGTGAGCCCCATCAGCAGGCGCACCTTCTCGCCGCCCGAAAGCTTGTCGACCTTCGTCTCGCACTTCTCATGACCGAAGCCGAACTGGGCCGCGAGCGCGCGCACCTGGGCCTGGCCGGCGTTCGGCAGCAGGTCCTTCACGTGGTCGAGCACGGTCTCGCCGGCGCGCAGTTCGTCGAGCTGGTCCTGGCTGAAATAGCCGATGCGCAGGTTCTTCGAGGCGCGCCGCAAGCCCTGCAGCAGCGGCAGTTTCTGCGCGATCGACTTCACCAGCGTCGTCTTGCCCTGTCCGTTGGCGCCGACGATGGCGATGCGGTCATCGAAGTCGAGACGCAGGGACACCCGCTCAAGCACAGGCTTGCCCGAGGCGTACCCCATGTCGACCTTGTCCAGCTCGAGAATAGGCGAGGCGAGTTCTTCGACTTCGTAGAACTTGAACGGCACGGTGCGCTCGGCCAGCGGCACGGTGATGACCGTCATCTTCTCGAGCATCTTCATCCGGCTCTGCGCCTGCGCGGCCTTGGAGGCCTTGGCCTTGAAGCGGTCGATGAAGGACTGCATGTGGGCGCGCTGGACGTCCTGCTTTTCCTTCTGCGCGGCGAGGTGCTGCGTGCGCTCCGCCCGCCGCTGCAGATAGGTGTCGTAGCCGCCCGCCTGCAGCACCAGCCTGGCGTTCTCGACCGCGAGGATGTGCGTGACCGAACGGTTCAGCAAGTCGCGGTCGTGGCTGACGATGACGACGGTGTGCGGGTATTTGCGCAGGTATTGTTCAAGCCAGGCCGCGCCTTCGAGGTCGAGATAGTTGGTCGGCTCGTCCAGCAGCAGAAGCTCTGGCTGCGCAAACAGCACGCCGCCGAGCGCCGCGCGCATGCGCCAGCCACCCGAGAATTCCTTGCAGGCGCGCGACATGTCGTTCTGGGTGAAGCCGAGGCCGACGAGGATTTCCGCCGCCCTCGCCTCGCCCGACCAGGCATCGATATCGGCCAGCCGCTCGTGGATTTCGCCGATGCGGTCAGGGTCTTCACAGGTGTCCGCCTCGCGCATCAGGCTGGCGCGTTCGTGGTCGGCTTCCAGCACGACGTCGAGCAGGCTGGTGTCGTTGGCAGGCACCTCCTGCAGCACGTAACCCATCTTGGCGCCGCGATTGATGCGCACCGACCCATCGCCATTGCCCTCGCCCTTGGCGAGCTCCTCACGGATGATGCGCAGCAGGGTCGACTTGCCCGTGCCGTTCCGGCCAACGAGGCCGACCTTCCAGCCATCGGCAATCTGCGCCGAAGCCCCCTCGAACAGGGGCCGGCCGTCGATACGGAAAGTCAGGTCGTTGATCTGGAGCATGGTGGGAGAGGATTTCTGGGCGTCTTTTGCCGCCCGTATGACGGCTTGGCCGCGGTGCGTCAAACGCCGATCCTGCGGCCATTCCGTCCGGTTAGAGCCCCGAAAGGCAAAAGGCCCGGCTGTTTCCAGCCGGGCCTTCGCAATTCACGTCAGGCCGTGCTTAAGACTTGGAGATCGCGATCCAGGTCTTGGCCAGCCAGGCTGCGCCGTTGTCAGCCTTGATCGACTGCCAGGTCTTCACGGCATCCGCCTTCTTGCCAGCTTTCATCTGGGCGACGCCGAGACGCAGCTTCACGAGGTCAGCCGTGCCCGCGGGCATTTCGCCCTTGGCCAGCGCCTTGTTGAACAACTCAATCGCCTTCGCGGTGTTGCCGTTGGCGAGATAACCTTCGGCGACGATGCCGAACTGTTCGCCGGTCGCACGCGTCGCAGCGGTGGCTTCGCTCTTCGCCAGCTCAGTTGCCTTGTCGGCGGCGGCGGCCTTGGTCACGGAGTCGACCAGCGGCTTGTTCTTCGTCACGTTGGCGTCGCCCGCCTTGACCAGAACCGCCCAGGAGTTGGCGGCTTCGATCGCGATGCCGCGGTTACGCGCAGCCTCCGCCATCTCGAAACGTTCCTGCGGCTTCAGGTTGACCTTGGCGGCTTCCATTGCGCGGAACACATCAAGTCCGACATCGTTGGAGCGATAGGTCGGCTCCTTCTTCGCCCGCTCGATCAGCATGCGCCAGTAGGTATCGTTGCCCATCGACGGCGCGATGCGCTCGAGCGTCTTGTAGTACTCGTCCATCTTGTTCTGGCCGGCGAGGGCGTTGAGCAGGATGTTATAGTGGGTAGACGTCGGCTTGCCGGCGGCGATCGCCTTGTTGATCGCGGACTGGGCGCCGGCGAAGTTCTTGGCTTCGAGTTCCTTCTTCGCGACGAAGGCATGCTCGGTGGCCGTGCCGCCGTACTTCGAGATGTTTTCCTTGGTCTGCTGCAGCGCCTTCGCGGCGTTGCCGGCGTCGGAGTAGCGGCCGGCCAGCATCTGATCGTAGTTCTTGACAGGAAGACCACTGCCGCCCGAGGCCTTGGCCTTCTCGATGGCGGCAATGCAGCCCTGGTGGTTCTTGATCGATGGGTCGCAGCTGGCGGCGACGCGGATCTGCTCGATGGCGCCGCGTTGCTGCGCGCCCGAAGCATGGGCAGCGGCTGCGTCGGCCTTGGCAATCGCCTGGCTCCAGTTGCGCGAGCTGAGCGCGGTATTCGCCGCGTTGAAGTTCTCGACAAATTCCTTCTTCGCCGTGACCTTCTGGGCGTAGGCCGCGGGGGCCATCGCGACGCTGGCTGCGCCGAGCGCGCCGAGCAGGCCAAGGCCCAGGCCGGGCAGGCTGTTGCGCAAGGCTTTGCCGAACGACTGCATCTTTAATCCTCCACCTTGGTTCTGATCTGGCATCGCGATCAGGTTAGCATTCGATATAGCTCGCCCGACCCCATCCTCAACTCGATTCACGCAGCTTGAACTGTGCAAAGCGGCCCCCGACCGTCGGACGGGCGCCGCCTGCAAAGACAACGGGCACAATGCGGCGCGATCAAGGTATCCTGATCACGACGCAATCAACTTGCCGTTGGCTCACGTCCCCCCGATCACACCCATCTTCTTTAGGCCGTTCCGCTGGGCGGCGGCCATCACGTGAGCGACCACGCCGTACTGGGCCTGACGGTCCGGTTCAATGTGGATCTCGGGCTGCATAGCGCGACCGGCTTCGATCTTCATCCGCGCATCAAGCGAATTGCGGTCCACGATCTCGCCCATCCAGGAAATCTGGTTGTCGAACCCGATCATGATGCGGATCGGATCCGGCATGTCGTCCGGCGGCGGCGGCTGGTCCGGCGGCGGCGGAAGCGGCGTGTCGAGCTTCACGGCGTGGCGCTGCGGCGGCAGCGTCACAATCATCATGATCAGCAGCACCAGCATCACGTCGATGAGCGGCGTCGTGTTGATTTCTGAAAGCGGCTCGCCTTCTTCGCGTTCGCCGACTGCCATTGCCATGAGGCATTACTCCTTTTGCCCTCCCCCCGGGATCCGGGGAGAGGGAAGTTTACACGTCAGCTGGGGCTACCTGGGCGGGGCGCCTTGGTGATGAAGCCGACCTTCAGGATGCCGGACTTCTGCGCGATCTCGACAACCTTGCCGACCTGGAAATACGGGGTCGAAAGGTCTCCGCGGATATGCACTTCAGGTTGCGGGTCCTGGCGGGCGAAGGCCGCCATCCTTTGCGCCAGCTGGGTTTCGGTGAGTTCCTTGAGGTCCTCGTAGACGGCGCCGTCTGCCCGAACGGAAAGGTTGATGTTCTCCCTCTTTGGGACAACCACCTGGTTCCGCTCGGTCGGCATTTCAACTTCGATGCTCTTCACCGCCACCGGGATGGTGATCAGGAAGATGATCAGCATCACAAGCATGACGTCGACGAGCGGGGTGGTGTTGATCGAGGAGTTGACCGGAGAATCCTCCTCCTCGACCAGCTGGATGCCGCCTCCGCCTTCTTTGCCTATCTTTTCGTCAGACATGGTGTGGCCTCCTGAGCAGCCGCGACCTTAGGCCTTGGCCGAAGAAGCCATCAGCTTGTCGACGTCGTAGGCGAAGTGGCGCGCGGCGTCGGAGATGTTCTTGTTCCGGCGGCCGAGCAGGTTGTAGAAGATAACCGCCGGGACGGCGACCGCGAGACCGATGGCGGTCATGATCAGAGCTTCACCGACCGGACCGGCCACGCGCTCGATCGAGGCGTCGCCCGAAGCGGTGATGGTGATCAGCGCTTTCACGATACCCCACACCGTGCCGAACAGGCCGACGAACGGGCAGATGGCTCCGACGGTGGCAAGGAAGGCCATGCCGCCCTGAAGGCGTCCGTTGATCCGCTCAAGCTCGATACCAACCTGGTGCGACATGCGGTCGGAGCGCGAGATACGCGCGCCAAGGCCGGCCTGCGCCGAGTTGGCCTGGGCGATAGCGCCTTCGGCAACAGCGCGGAAGGCGTTGTTACGGCCGAGAAGGTCGAGGCCCTCGTCGAGCGTGTTGGCGTCCCAGAAAGCCGGGATCTTCTTCATCTGGTTGCTCAGCATGGTCTGATCCACCGCCTTGGTGACGGCGATGTAGATCGTGCCAGCGAACATGATGATCATGATGATCAGCGTGCCCTTGCCGACTTCGTCGCTCTCGGTCCAGACGGCCGCCAGCGTGAAGGCTTCATCCAGCGACTCAGCTTCGCCGCCGGCCTCGCCTTCTGCGGCAGCTTCAGCAGCCGGCGCGGCAGCTTCAGCAGCCGGAGCGGCGTCTTCCGTCGGAAGCATCGGCGGGGCGTCGGCTGGCTGCGCAAGCGCGGCCATCGGCATGGAAAGGATCGCAAGCGCGGCAAGCAACAATTTTACCGGATTGGACTGCCGCTTCAGACCATCCCCGAGATACGCCGTCTTCATAACCGTCTTCTCCTCATTCGGGTCGCCCCGAGACTAGTTGTGGCGGTGCGAAGCTATCCCTTCGTGCCGCCTGATTGATAACCCGCTTGAGTGACAAATCCCCAGCGCGCCTTTCGACCTGTCGCCCTTATTCGGGCAACCGCCAGACCACCGTAAACACGTAAGGCGAGTACACCGGCGGGCACCAGGCAATGGGCTTGCCGTTGCCGTCCTTGGCTGGCTCGAAGCGCAGCTTGGCCATCCCCTGCACCGTGGCCCTGTCGAGCGCTTCAACGCCGCTCGACTTTACAAGCTGCACGTCGCTCGCACGACCATCGACGCTCATGCACATGGACACCGTAACCGAGCCGTCCTGCTTCTTGCGAATGGCGCTGTCGGGATAGTCCTTGTTGAGCATCTCCTCGAAACGCTTGGTATTGGGCTTGGGGCTCACGGCCGGACGCGGCGGCGGCGCGGGCTTGGCGGCGGGAGCCGGCGGCGGCGGCGGCGCCGGATTGGCGACGGCCTGCACCTGCCTCAAGGCGTTCTCTTGCGGCGGCGGCGTGTCGAACACGAAGTCCGGCAGGATGACCTGCGGCGGCGGCGGCGGCAGGTCAACGTCGACCGGCGGCGGCGGCGGTTCGTCCTCGACGATCTCTTCGAGTTCCTCGATCATGACGACCTCAGTCTCGACCCGATCATTAGTCTCGATGATGCCGAGTCCGTTGGCGAGGGCGTAGCCCGAAACGCCAAGCCCAAGCACGACACCGACAACGCCTATGGCGCGCGTCGTGGTATTGCTCCGCTTTGTAGCGTAATACATGTCTCTCTCGCTCTCGACGCCCCAGCGTCTCAACCCCGGCATCTAGGCCTTGGTGGTGAGACAGGAAATCTATGCCTTCGTTTTGCCCCAAGCGCCAGTCTGACAGCGCCGTTTTTTGCAGAACAGGTTGCGCGTTCTCGTCGCATTTGTGTCGAATGCGTCGGCTCGCTGGGGCCTCGGAAACGGCGCTGTTATTGTTGTTCGCCGCACCGCCGGGGGGGAGCCGGCGACCCTTCTTTCGTGGTGATATGCCCCGCACGTCATGCCGCGTCAACGAGCAGTGGCGCCTCTCGCTTCAAATTTCTGAGTTGGAAACTGACCGGCGCGTCAGCACCGCGCGTTTCCACGTCACCGATTCCTCGTGGCCGCGGCTTCTTCCTCGCCTGATCCGAGAACTTCCTCCACGGTCGGCGGGTCCTTGTCGGGATCGGACAGCAGCCCTTCCCACTTCGCGATCACCGCGCAGGCAATGGAGTTTCCGATCACGTTGGTGGCCGTCCGCCCCATGTCCATGAAGGCGTCGACCGCAAGCACAAGCGCGATCCAGGCAGGATCCATGCCCATCGCGGGTAGCGTAGCGGAGATTACGACAAGCGAGGCGCGTGGCACCCCGGCGATCCCCTTCGAGGTCACCATGAGCAGCAGGAGCATGCCGATCTGCTGCTCGATCGTCAGCGGCACGCCCATTGCCTGGGCGATGAACATCACCGCGAAGGTGCAGTACATCATCGAGCCGTCGAGGTTGAACGAATAGCCCAGCGGCAAGACGAACGACACCACCCGGTTGGCGACGCCATGCCGCTCAAGCTGTTCCAGCAGCCGCGGATAGGCCGCTTCCGAACTCGCCGTCGCAAACGCCAGCAGCCCCGGCGCGCGCACATCCCAGATCAGCTTGAACACACGCGGCCCGAGGATAAGGAAACCCACGAAGATCAGCAGCGACCACAGCACGAACAGCGCTAGGAAGAACGTTCCCACGAGGCGGCCATAGTCGGCGATTACGCCCAGACCCTGAAGCGAGACCGTATAGGCGATGGCCCCGAACACCGCGAACGGCGCCGCCATCATGACGTAGCCCGTCACCTTCAGCATGAGGAAAGCGCCCTGCTCCAGCAGGTCCGTCACCTTCGCGGTCTTCTGTCCCAGCGCCTGCAGCGCCACGCCGAGGAACAGGGAGATCACCACGATCTGCAGGATCTCGTTGCGCGCCATCGCATCCACGATCGAGGTCGGGAAGACGTGCGTGATGAACTCCGCCAGCGAGAACGCACCGGTCTGCACCGTTGAGGGGTCAGCCACCGCCGTCTCCAGGGTGACCGGGAAATTCACCCCGGGCTGGAACAGGTTGACCATGACCAGGCCGAGCCCGAGGGACACAAGCGAGGCCGTGATGAACCAACCCATTGTCCGCGCGCCGATCCGCCCCACGGCCGCTCCGCCGCCCAGATGGGCGATACCCACGGTTAACGTGGTGAGCACGAGAGGCGCCACGATCATCTTGATCAGGCGCAGGAAAATGTCCGACAGGATCTTGAAATAGCTCGCAATATCCGTCTGGCTCTTGGTCGGCGTCTTCTCGATTTCGAGCGCCGTGACCTGTCCGTTCTTGTTCTTGTCTGCCTGCGCGAAGGTCAGGCCATCGGTCCGCCCCGTCGCGGAGGCCGCGAATTCCTCTTCGCTCAGCGTTCCATCCCGGTTCGTATCGAACGCAGCCACCCGGTCTGCCGCCGCCGTGACCCGGGCGCCCTGGTCGCCATAGACGAAGGCGCCAACCGCCGCGCCCAGCACCATCGCGAGAATCAGGCCTATGAAGATCAGGCGTTGCATGCGTCAGGGGCTCCCCGGAAACGATCTGCCTGCATAACACGCGAAAGCGGGCTGACTACCCTTTGCCCGTCTGTGGAGCGCCGGGCGGGCGGCGGGCCTCTTTCTTCATCAGCGGCGCTCGCTTTCTCAACCCGCCTCGAACGCCTACACATCGCGGACAAGACCGCCGGGCGGACCAGCCGCCCCCAGGAGACTTCCATGGACGACGGCGCAATCGACCGCGAGGCGATGGGCAAGATGGCCAAAGCCCTTGTCTTCATCAAAGGCGCGGCCGACCCCACCGCTATCGCCCTGAAGCTCGCCTCCGACACCGGCAAGCCCGCCGACATCAAGAAAGCCCGCGCCCTGTTCATCAAGCTGAAGCCGAGCGAGCGCAAAGGCGCCATGGCGATGATCTCGGACGACTAGCGCTCATGCCCGGCAGCCAGGACTTCGCCGCAGACCCGCGCAACGCCAACCTCAAGGTCTGGCTCAACGGTGCGCTCGTCCCGAAAGACGAGGCGAAAGTCTCTGTTTTCGACGCCGGCTTCGTCCTCGGCGATGGCGTTTGGGAAGGCCTGCGACTCCACAAGGGCACACTGCTTTTTCTCGACGCCCACCTCGACCGCCTCTATCGCGGCGCCGGGGACATCATGCTCGATCTCGGCCTCACGCGCGAGCAGATGACAGCGGCCCTGCACGCAACCTGCGCCGCCAACGGCATGACCGATGGCGCGCACCTTCGCCTGATGGCGACGCGCGGCGTCAAGAAAGCCGTCAACCAGGATCCTCGCAACGCGCTGGGCAGCGCCACCATCGTCATCGTGGCCGAGTACAAGCGGCCCAGCCCCGGGATCGTCACGACAGGCCTCAACGTCGTCACATCGACGATACGCTGCACGCCCGCCAACATGTTCGACATGCGCCTCAACTCGCATTCGCGCCTGCCCCTCATCCGCGCCCTGCTCGACGTGATCCAGCGCAGCGGCGACGAAGCGCTGATGCTCGACCCCGGCGGCTTCGTCTCGAGCTGCAACGCCACCAACTTCTTCTGGGTCAAGGACGGCGAGGTCCGGACCAGCACCGGCGAGTTCTGCTTCAACGGCGTCACCCGCGGCAATGTCATCAAGCTCTGCGGCGCCAACGCCATCCCGATAAAACTCGACTATTTCCCCCTCCGCGACGTCCACGCCGCGGAAGAAGCCTTCGTCACCGGCACCTTAGGCGGCCTGACGCCAGTGCGCGCCGTGGACGGCCACGTGATGCGGGCGGGAACGCCCGGGCCGGTCACGCAGAGATTGCGGGAGCTATATGAGGTGCTGAAGGATGGGGAGATGAGATGAGCGATGCAGCGGATTCGGCGCCGAACATTCGAACGCGTCAGGGCCTCGCAAGGTTCATTCGCGAATTGGCGAATGATTTCCGTAGCAATCCGGATGAGTGGGAAAACGACACGCTGGATTCGTTTCTGGAAGCGTTGGCTGCCTGGACCGATGAGATGGATGGCTACTATCGAAACATGAACGAGGACGCTCCGGTCACGCCGCAATGGAAGACGATTGCGGATATGCTCATGTCGGCCAGCGTATACGAATGACCATCCGCATCGCCATGTGGTCGGGTCCGCGCAACATCTCCACCGCGATGATGCGCTCCTTCGACGCGCGCGGCGATTGCCATGTCGTTGACGAGCCGTTCTACGCCGCCTTTCTCGCAAAGACCGGCCTCGTCCATCCGATGCTTGCCGAAACGCTCGCAAGCCAGCCGAATGACTGGCGCGATGTCGTGCAGCAGCTTGAGCAGGCGCCGCCCTCAGGCCAGCCGATCGTCTACGAAAAGCACATGACGCATCACAAGCTGCCGGAGTTCGGCCTCGACTGGATGAGCCAGCGCCGCAACGCTTTCCTCATCCGCGATCCCGTCCGCGTCCTCGCCTCCTACACGCAGAAGCGCGAGGACGTGACGCTCGCCGACCTCGGCTTCGTGCAGCAGTCCGAAATCTTCGCCCGCGAAGCCGACCACCTCGGCCACGCCCCGCCCGTTATCGAAGGCGTCGATGTGTTGCGTGACCCCGCCGCCAAGATCGCGAAACTCTGCGCCGCGCTCGATATTCCGTGGACGCCGAGCATGCTCAGCTGGCCCGCAGGCCCCCGCGCCACCGACGGCGTCTGGGCGCCCGCCTGGTACGACGCCGTCGAACGATCGACAGGATTCGGCACGCCGCCAGACGAAACTGCAATCACGCTCGCACCGCACCTCCAGCGCATCGCCGATGCAGCGCGCCCGCACTATGAGGCGCTGGCCAGGTGGAAACTGCGCTGACCGCAATCCAGTGGCGGCGCTGGGCCCATGCTATCCCAGCATCTCCTGCGCCGCGCTGCTCAGCAGCGTTCGCGCGCCGCCCTCACCCCGTACTGCAAACACCGCCGCCAGCCCCTGCGCCTCCGCTGTCGCCAGCCCGGCATCGCGCCCCAGCGCGAACAGGGCCGTCGCCCAAGCATCGGCCTCCATCGCGCTGGCGTGCAGCACCGCGACGCCCGACACTTCGCTATTCAGTGATTGCAGGGTCCGCCCATCGAGCAGGTGCGAGACTCCCTCGCGCCGTCGCACAAAATCCCCGCTCGTCGCCACGGCGAGATTCACCAGCGCCACATCCGTCCCGTCCGGCTCACCCGGCGCGTAGGGAAGATCGGACAACTCGAGCTGAACCCACCAGGGTTGCGCATCGGGCTTCACGCCCTGCCCCACGAACTCGCCGCCGATCTCCATGAGAAAGCTCGGCACGTTCAGCAGCCGCAGCCCATCAGCGCAGAGATCAACCGCATACCCCTTGGCGATCGAGGACAGATCCAGCGCCACCCTGCCCGGCTGCTTCACACGCAGCCCCACCATGTCGAGTTCGACGCCGCGCCACCCCACATTGGCCGCGGGCGACAGCAAGCCCGCGCCAAAACCCGCCGCCTCAACATCGCGACCAAGCGCCGGATCGTACGCGCCATAGGTGATCGTCGCGATCTCAAGTGCGCGCTTCAGCACGAACGCAAACTCCTGCGGAATATCGCGCCACCCTGCCTCCGCCGCGTTGAACCGGGAAAGATCGGAGCCGCGCTCCCATCCGCTCATCTGCCGGATCACCAGCGCGAACGCCTCCTCAAGCGCCGCCACCACCGCAGCCGTTTCGACCGCCTCATGCGCCACGAATGACAGCGACCATCCCGTCCCCATCGTCGCGCCCGACAGACGCCGTACCGGCGCATCGATCCGCGACGCCCGCACATCGGCGGGCTTCAGGCCTTTGGGAATCAGCAGGCGCGGATCGCGGCCCATTACCCCGGCAGAACTTCCAGCACGGCCACATAGGTCGACTGCGATTTCAGCGTCTTGCCTTCCATCGTCGTCGTGCCGGCGGATTCAGCCTCGAGCCAGTACATGCCGGCGTTGTCGAACTTCAGCTTCAGCGACCCATCCGCGCCGGTTTTCAGCTTCAGCTCGCCCGGCTCGTCGCGATAGCGATCGCCGCCCTGGATCACCGACACCTCGACGTTCGCGGCCGGCTTGCCATTGTCGGTCAGGATGAACGTCGCTTCTTCGCCCGAATAGAGATCGTTCGGATGCGTCGCGCCGCCGAGTTCGAGGCCCTTGCCGCTTGCCTTCAGCAGCGTCGGCGCCCCATTAGTCACGAACGTCTCGACGCGGCGGCTCGTGGCTATCAGCTCGACGGCCGGCTTCTTGTCGATGCCCTGCGCGATGTAGTCCTGCATCGCGCCGCGCCAGCGCCTGGTCTCGGCGCCTTCCTTCCACGATGCGCTGACACCCGAATTGGCCTGGGCGATGCGGTACGTGCCCTTCTGCTTCAACTCGAGATCGAACGTCGTGCGGTACTGGCCGACAGTCGCGTTCGAGGGTTTCACAGTGGAGCCATCGGGCGCTGTGATCGCGATTGCTTCGATCTGCATCGGGCGATGGTCGGGGAAGAAGAGGTTGTTCGAGATCGCGCCATCGATCGTGACCCACGCCTTGTCGCCCGAGACGACCGTGGCCGACGGCAGGATCCAGGCGCGGTGCGCGTGGGCTGCGCCGACCATCAGCGATGCCGCAGCAGCTGCGATCACAAGGCGTTTGGCGAAGGTCATCTGGTCTCTCCGGACGATCGAAATGGGCTGACTTACTTGGTCAGCTTGAGTGTGACCGCGCCGAGCTCTTCCCTGCCCTGGGCCGCGCCTTGCGCCTCGCCGCCGGGCGCCCATTTGAACGGAATCTCGACCAGCTCCTTGCCGCCGACTTCGCGGCTGGCCTCGACGATGATCTTGTACTCGCCCGGCGGAAGCATCGCGATAGGGCCCTTGGCGGTGTCGAACTTCATGCTGTTCTTGCCCGGAGGCTTGGTCGGGCTGGAGACGCCGTCCATCGGAAGTTCGAGATTGCGGCCCGACCTTCGCCACCACTGGCGGATGTCCTTCAGCCACTTCTCGCCTTCCTGGTCCTTGAGGTCGACATCGTACCAGACCGACAGGTTGGCCGCGACCTTGCCGCTCGCATCCTCGATCCAGATGGCGATGTAGGGCCGGTGATACTCGGCGACGTTGAGCTTCGGAATCTCCACTGAGATTTCAAGTATGCCGGCATGCGCTACGCCCGCCATCGCCACCGGAGCCGCAAGCATCAGAATCGTGCGCATCAAAACTCGACCTCAGACGTGAACGAGCAAAACGGCGATGAGCGCCGGAATGATCAGACCAGCGCCGACAACGAACCAAGTCGGCGCCCGCCGCGGAGCATGCATCCACAACAGCACCAGTCCGGTTATGCAGAACAGGATGGCCGCGATCGAGAAGATGTCGAGGAACCAGAACCACACCGGGCCCGTGTTCCTGCCTTTGTGAAGATCGTTCAACCACGAGATCGCGCCGCGATCCGTGTTCTCGTAGATCACATCGCCCGTCTCGCGGTCGATCGACAGCCAGGCGTCGCCGCCGGGCTTCGGCATGCCGACATAGACTTCGCTCTCGGACCACTCGCCGGTCCGGCGCGACACCGGCGCGCCAATCTCCTTCGTCAGCCATTCCGCCACCGGCGCGGGCAGGATCGCCGTCTCGCCTTCTGCCGGCGCCTGACCGAGTTGGACGAGAATCTCCGGCGGCATGACGGCCGTCCGTTCGACCACAACCGGCTGGCTTTCGATCTGGCCCGCATGGTTCAGCGTGATGCCAGTGATTGCGAACAGGAGCATCCCGACCAGCGTCGCCGCGCCCGTGATCCAGTGCCATACGCGGGCCTGGGTCATCCAGAACAGCCGGCGCACCTTGGCCTTGTGGGCCTTGGCTGCGGCCTTCTCGGCGGCCAGCCTCTCGGCCTCGCCGATCAGACGTGTTGAGCTGTCCGAACCTTCGGCCATCCCGGATCCCGGCGGCCGTTTTCGGCGCCATTCCCTGTCGGCGCCCCAGCGGCGCTTTGTTGAGCCGGGCTTACGCGAACGGCCGCCTAATTGCAACCCATTCTCATTTGCAATTGAGCGGGAAAACACAGTCGCGACCGGCTTTTGAGCATACGACCAGACTGCGCCCCTCCCGCCCTTGAGGCTGGCGGGCGGGCATGCATGGTGGCCCGGACACTACCCTCCTGAACCCAAGAGACATCGATGGCGCACTTCTCCCGGCTGAAACTGGCCCTCATCGGCGCGACCGCGCTGGCCGGCTGCTCGACCATGACCCCCGCCCCTGCGGGCGTCAGCACAGAAGCCTGGGCGATCCACAACCGCCTGATGACGCTGGACACGCACCTCGACACGCCAGCCTTCTTCGACACGGTGCGCGGCTACGACATCATGGAGCGCCACGACGTCGAGCGGGATGGAACGCAGGTCGATTACCCGCGCATGGTTGAGGGCGGTCTAGATGGCGGTTTCTGGGTCATCTATATGGGCCAGGGCCCGCTGACGCCGGAAGGCTATCGCAATGTCCGGGATGCGGCGCTGATCCGCGCGATGTCGATCCACAAGATGGTCGCCGCAAATCCAGACAAATTCGAACTCGCGCTGACGTCGGCAGACGCGGCCCGCATCAACGCCAGCGGCAAGAAGATCGTCTACATTTCGATCGAGAATTCCTATGAGGTGGGCGAAGACATCTCCCTGCTCGACACCTTCTACAAGCTCGGCGTGCGCATGGCGGGGCCTGTGCACAATGGCAGCAACCAGCTGGCCGACTCGACAAACCCCGGACCTAACCCTCCCGTGAATTGGGGCGGCCTGT
>Ga0315902_10004870_pt1 | contig 19169 bp, 16 predicted proteins | sample LakEriMetagenome_9_FD_203523 | JGI IMG/M metagenome (GOLD analysis project Ga0315902, IMG submission 203523) | Freshwater fungal communities from buoy surface, Lake Erie, Ohio, United States - Buoy 12 MA117 | ecosystem: Environmental > Aquatic > Freshwater > Lake > Lake biofilm | place: USA... | reverse complement strand
TCGGCCGCCGTCGGACTACGGGTCGTCTGGGCGCGGGCTCATGACGGCGCACCGGCAGATGCGGCTTTCGTGGACGACGGCAACGGGGTAGGCGCCCTGCGGCTCACCGTCGAGCACCGTCGTGAGCAGGCGACTATCGGCGCGGGCGCGGCGTTTTGGGTGCGGGCGGGGGGAGGACTCGGAAGCGACGAGGCGTTCACCACCTGGAGGACTGCGTTCGAGCAGGCAGTGCCGACGACCGTCGACATATCTTCAGACCGCATGTGCCTGGCAGTGCCGGGGCTCGCGGGCCCCGTGGCGATCACGGCAGAGCCGCCGTTTTCACGCACGAGCTTCGTTCGCATCGATCCCGCTCCGAGCCGCGCGGTGCTGGAACTCGATGGCCAGGACATCGGTCGCTTACTGCTCGATCGCGTGGAACCGTGCGCGTCGTTCGCCGCCGCACAGGCACAGCAGCGGGTGATCGACGTCGCTCCGTCGGGTGCGGTGCGCATCGAGGCGGAAGCGGGCTTCGTGCTGCCGCGGATGGCCGTGGGCGACGACGGCCAGGGAACCCGTTTTGTCTGGCAGCCCGACGTGCAGTCGCCGGTCGCGGCGTCGGGCAGCGTCTCGTGGCGGCTGCGCGTGTCTCGCGCGGGGCGTTATTGGCTCTGGGGCCGTGTCCTCGCGCCGGACGGCACGCACGACTCGTTTTCGATGGTCGTCGAGGACGTCGAAGGTGGGAGCATTGTGGAAGGCCCGTGGCACCTGCCCCGCTCGGCAGAGTGGGCCTGGCGAGCCGCCACGGTCGGCGCATCACGAGGGCCGACACCGCTCGATCTCCCGGCCGGCGAGGTACGGATCACCGTGCTCCCGCGCGAGGTGGGCACGCGGCTCGACGCCCTCTGGATCACCACGGATGCCAAGGCCCGGCCGTAGGGAGTGCCGGTATGCAGGGCAGGTGACAATGACCCAGATTCGGAGCCAAGGGAGGCATGCTCGATGGATGCTTTACGGAACGGGACGGCATCCTGCCGTCCGTTCCTTGGCCGACCTCCGTCGGCTGGGGCTGACCCGGCCGTCCAGGCCTAGCGATCTTTCGTCCTCAACGACTCCCTGCGTCTGCGCGTGCCCACCGACCGACTCCGCCGAAAGTCCTCAGCGCCTACGAGTTGAGGAGGCTTCGGGCTCCCCGTGTCCCGCTCGCCGGCGTATTTGACCAGCGGAGCCATGGATGGCGCAGCGCAGGCAAATCCGAGTGAGCCGAAGCCTGGAGGGCGGAGGCGAACGTCCGGCGACGGGATATGGGGAGCCCGAAGCCGGCACGCAACCCAACGCAACGAACGTCCGGCGAGACGGTACGGGGTAACCCCGAGCCGGCGTTACTGCTTTCCGCCGGCTTCGAATCAGCGCACGTCGTCGCGGGTCGCTGCGGCGAGCTGCGTGTGGAGGGCGACGAGGCGGCGGTGGCGGGCATAGCGGTCGGCGAGCGTGGCGACCGACTGCGGACGCGGCGTGAAGCGGGTAGGCGTGCCCGAGGCGTGGCTCGCGAGGAACGCTGCCCAGTCGGGGGCGTGGCCGGCGATCGCGAGCGCACGATACTTCGCCATCAGGGCGGCGCCCCAGGCCGTCCCTTCGGCGGCGCCGTCGAGGATCGTGACGGGCGTATTGAATACGTCGGCCAGCAGTTGCCCGAGCGCGGGCGTCTTTGCGAGGCCGCCGGAGAGAATGATCTCGCTGCGTGGATAGCCCTGGGCATCGAGCGGCTCGCTGCCAAACCGCAGGTTGAACATCGTGGCCAAAAGCATCGCCTTGGCGACATTGCCCGGCGTGGCGTTCTGCTCGCTGAGCCCCACGACCGAGGCGGAGCCGCCGCGCGAGACCCCAAGACCGGGCTCGTCGTCCATGAACGGCAGGGCGAGGAGGCCACCGCAGTCGTCCGCTGCCGCGAGCAGGTGGGGGATCACGGCTGCAAAAGCGTCGCCCTGATCCCCGGCGGTCACCTTGCCGAACATCTCGACGACGGTGCTGAGGGCCGTCGTGCCATTGCGGAGCCAGACCATGTTGATCGGCTTGCCGTCGGGAGCACAGAAATGATCGACACTGCGTGCTATTCCCGTGAACGGCCTGTCGCCGACGGCGTTGGCCACGACGCTCGTGCCGAAGCTCATCGACACCATCCCGGCGGCGCCGATGAGCGAGCCGGTGAGCGCCGCCGGCTGATCGCCTTCGGCGGGTGCGACGGGCGTGCCCACCGGGAGGCCGAGCACGCTCGCGCCGTGGCCATCGAGCGTGCCGCCGTCCTGACCTGCACGGCACACGCGTGGCAGGAGGTCGCGAAGCGGGCGGATCGCGCGGCCGGCTGCCGCGGCATGCACGACGGCATCGAAATCGGCGAGCCGGTGGGCGTCGTAGTCGAGCGACTGTTGATCGACCGGAAACATTCCGGCCGCGTCGCCGATGCCGAGGGTCCACGAACCGGTGAGCCGGAAGGCGAGCCACCCGGCGGGCGTCGTCAGGTGGGCGGCTTTCATTGCCACGTCAGGCCGATTGCGGATCGTCCACAGCCAGCGGGCGGTCGTGATCCGCTTCGGCATTTTCGTGCCGAGGCGGTCGGTGAGCTCGTGGCCCTCGGCCTCGTTGCGGCCGTCGCACCACAGCCGCGCGGGCCCGAGCGACCGGCCGAGCTCGTCGGCGAGCACCTCGCCGTGCATCTGCCCGCAGATCCCGACTGCTCGCACGTCGGGCTCGACGCCGAGGGCCGAGAGCTTCCGCCGCAGGTCGGCCATCGCCACACCGAGCGCCCGCTCCCAGTCGGCGGGCTCCTGCTCGTAGCACTCTGGCCCGAGCCCGGGCACCATCTCGTAGCCGGCCTCGCCCGTGGCGAGGATCTTCATCTGGTCATCGGTGAAGATCACCGACAGGCCCTGCGTGCCCGCATCGATACCGAGAAATCCGGAGCGTTTCATGTCATGCGTCCCAACGGAGGGCTGGCGATACACCGCGGCCGCGGGTGCCGCAAAAACTGACGTCGATGCCCAGGTCGCGGGCCACGGCCGCCTTGAGGAGCGCCGCCTTGTCCGCCGCGGCGGCGTCCTTCGCATACGCCACCTGGACGTGGTTGGCCTTGTGGCGGGCCATCATCTGATCGCGCGAGATGCCGTAGGTGACCGCGTGCATGATCGGCCATTGCGGCGTCGTCGCGTCGAGCCGGCGGCGGGTTTCTTCGTTGGGCAAGGCCACCACCTCCGCCCGGCCGATGTCCATGCGGAGTTTTTCTTGGCCGGAACTGCCGTCGACCCAGATCCGGCTCCACACGATCTCGCCCGGCTTGCTCACGCCGGCGAGCGTGCTGCCGCCGAGCCGGAAATACATCGGCGGCTGGCGGAAGCCTTCCGCGGCCTTCCAGCCGCCCGTGAAGTGGGCCGGCGGCGCGCCCCCCGAAATCTCGAACACCCACACCCACTGGTCCGTCGAGCGTGATTGGTCCCAGTCGCCCCAGCGGATGTCGTGGAGCGTGTTTTCGACGGGCTGGCCGAGCGCTTCGTGGACTCGCTGCGTGAGCAGGCCGTCGAGCCCCGCACACTCGTCCACCTCGTTGAAGTGCACGAGCGGCTTGCCCTTCCAGAGCACGCGGCTCGAACCCTCGGCGGTCACCGGCGGCCGCTTCGAGTCGTTGAGCATGCCTTCCACGAGGTCACTGGCCGGCAGCAGATCCTTGAGGCCCTGCTGATACTGGATGCCGACGAGATCACAGCCGAAGCGGTCGGCGATGCGCAGTGCGGCGACGTACATCTTGCACTGCAGGAGCACCTGGGCCCGGGTAAGGTCGCGGGCCTCGTCCTTGCCGAAGTGGAAGGTCATGCCCGCCTTCTCGAGCCATCTGAACACCTCCCGGGCCTCGGCGTCGCTCACCCGCATGGTCTCGTGGTAGAGCGCGCTCTGGCTAAGCCGCTCCTTGAAGACGCCCGTCGCGTGGAGCAGATGATCGGGGATGATCGCGTTGAACATCCCCATGCAGCCCTCGTCGAATACTCCCATGAGGGCTTTCTTGTGACGCAGTTCGGTGGCGATCGTCGCGGCGGATTGGGCGAGCGGCCGAGGGATCGACACGTTCGCGAGTGGCACGACGTGGCTGGTGTCGTGGTGCACGCGGCCGGTGTCGAGCCACGACTGCAGGTGGCGGCGGAAGGTCGGGCTCGCGAAGTCATCGGCCCAGAGCGTCTGGTAGGGGACGCCCGCCTTCGTGAGCGAGCCGTTGAGATTGAGCATCCCCACGAGACCCGGCCACTGTCCCGACCAGTTGGCGACGGTGAGGATCGGCCCCGAGTGCGTGGTGAGGCCCGGGAGCACGTGGTTGGAATACTGCCACACGGCTTCGGCCACGACGAGCGGCGTCTCGGAGTCGATCGTGGCGAACACGTCGAGCCCTTCGCGGGCACTGGCGATGAAGCCGTGGCCGCGCGACCGTGAGGCGGCATGGCCGCGCGTGAGCGTCCAGCCCGTGGCGGCGAACGCCTTCGTGAGGTCGCTCTCGAGCGCCTGCTGTGCCGGCCAGCAGACGCGGTTGGCCTCTTCCCGGAGGTCGCCGCTGGCGACGAGCACGGCCTGGCGGCCCGCGGGCGTTCTTCTCGCCTTGGCGGCGGCATGAGATCCTGCGGTGCGTGCCATCGGCAATATGCCCCCGGATGGAATTGGATGTTTGGCCGGAACTATACTCTGCGGGCGGTTCCTCCAGGAGATGCATTCATGACCACATTCCCCTCTCGGCTCGTCATCCACACCTTCGCGCTCGGCGTGGCTGCGACGGTGATCGCACCGCTTTGGGCCGCTGAACCGCCGGCCGCCCCGCAGCCGGCCGCCCCCGCCGCAACGCTCGGCGACTTCAAACGCTGGGTGATCGCCGCCGACTACTCGCACGACGGTGCGACGCTCGTGACGGCGGGTGGCGAAAGTCTGCTCTATCGCCCGGGCGACGTGGTCGTGTGGAAGGCCGACGGGGCGCGCATCGGCGACCTGGCTGGGCACCCGACGGCCGTGTGGGCGGTGCAGGTTTCGAGGGATGGCACGCGCGCCGCCACGGGAGGGTACGACGGACTCGTCAAGGTCTGGGATCTTCCGGCCCGCGCCGCCAAGCACGATCTCAAGAAGCACAAGGGCTGGGTGCGTTCGCTCGCCTTTTCCCCGGACGGCACGAAGCTCGCGACGGCAGGCGAGGATGGGCTCGTGGTGCTCTGGGACGCGACGACGGGCCAGGAGGTAAAGGCCATCACGGCTCATGCCGGGCCGGTGACCACGGTGGCGTTTTCACCCGACGGCGCGACGCTCGCGACCGGCGGCGGTGACAAGGTCGTGAAGCTCTGGAATGCCGCCGACGGCGCGGAGAAGGGAAAGCTCGAAGGGCATGGCGATGCACTGTGGTCCGTAGCGTATTCGCCCGACGGGTCGCGACTGGCCACCGCCGGGGCCGACCGCACGGTCAAGCTCTGGACGACGAGCGACGCGAAGGAATACGCCACGCTCAAGGGGCACAAAGACTGGGTCACTTCGGTGGCGTTCTCGTCCGACGGCAGTCGGCTCGCAAGCGCGAGCCTCGACGGCGCCGTGAAGCTCTGGGATGTGAACGCGAAGGGGGAGCAGGAGGGCCTGCCGGCCGAGAAGTCGAGCGTGTGGTGCGTGACGTTTTCGCCCGACGACAAGACTCTGTTCGTCGGGACGCACGCGGGCGGCAAGGTCGTCCAGACACCGGCGGCGAAGCTCCTGCCACCGCCGCCTCCGCCCGCGCCGCCCGCCGAGGCGCAGGCCCCCGCTGCCAAGCCGGCGGAGAAGCCCGCCCCCGCTGAGCCGGCAAAGCCTGCCCCGCCCGCCGACAAACCGGCCGAGAAGCCCGCCGCGCCGGCTGAACCGGCGAAGCCGGCCCCGCCCACTGCCCCCGCGCAGCCGGCCGCGCCCGCCTCCGCTCCGGTGACGCCACCGGCAGCCCCGCCCCCCGCCGCTCCCGCGACGCCACCAGCAGCCCCGCCCGCTGCGGCCAATTCTGCGCCGGCGGCGAAGCCGTAGGCTCGAGATCGTAGACTGAAGAGCGAGTGGTTCGACGCGGGTGCGTTGCGCCGTATTTCTGGAAGGGAGTCGGTTCATGATGCAGATCGGTGAGGATCGTGGCCGGAGCCTACCGAGCGCGGCGGCTGCGATCGGCCTCCTGGCGCTGGGTGTCGTGCTGGGGTGGACCCTCGGCCCCGCAAAGGCACTCCCGAAGGCGCAGGCGATCACGTCGCTCGCCGACGAGTCGTTCGCCGTCTGCACGGTGCCGCTCGGGATGGGCGTGGAGGGATTCTTCATACTCGACTTCGAAACAGGCGACCTGTCGGGCGGCGTGATCAATCCGTCGACCGGCAAGTTCACGGGAGCCTACAAGCACAACGTGCTGCCGGACCTCGGCTTCAAGGCCGGGCAGGCGAAGAACCCGCGGTTCCTCCTCGTAGCGGGCGCTGCCGAACTGCAGACTGGCGGAGCGGCGAGCTTCGCCCCGAGCGTGCTCTATGTCACCGACTCATCGACCGGCACGACCGTGGCGTACGGCATCCCGTTCAATCCGCAGCAGGCGGCTGCGACGCCGTTCGTGGCGAAGCTCGAGCCGCTCGACGTGGCCCGGCCCCGGGGCGGCGGCGCCAAGGCGGCCGGAGCAGTCAAGGCGAAGAAAGACAAGGACAAGGAGTAGCCCGGAACGCTCGGGCCAAGCCGTCATGCCGACTGCTTCCGCAGGACTCACGATTACAGTCAATGGCGACTCGCTGTCGGTGGCGGTTGGCACGACGGCGCTCGAGGTCGTGGAATCGCTCGGGCTGGCCGGCCGGCCGATCGCCGTCGAGGTGAACGAGGCGGTCGTGCCTCGCGCGCGGCTCGCCGGCTGGATGCTCGAGGACGGCGCCCGGCTCGAAATCGTGACCTTGGTCGGTGGCGGGTGAAGCACCCACTCCAGAGCATCCGATGACCCCTCCCGCCGCCGCGCCCGCTGCCCCGAACACTCCCGTCGCGCCGCTCGACGCCCCGCTCCGCGTGGGCGGGCTTTCGCTTCAGAGCCGGCTGGTCGTGGGCACGGGCAAGTATGCGAGCTACGCAGAGATGGCCCGCTGCCTGGCCGCCTCCGGCACCGACTGCGTGACCGTCGCTGTGCGCCGCGAGCGACTCGTCAACGCGGCTGGTGAGAACATCCTCGATCACCTCGACGCGACCCGCTACACGATCCTGCCGAATACGGCCGGCTGCTTCACGGCCGCCGACGCCGTGCGGGTGGCGCGGCTCGGCCGCGAGTTGCTCCGCGATCTGGGCAACCCCGGTTCGGAATGGGTGAAGCTCGAGGTGCTCGGCGACACGAAGACCTTGCTGCCCGATCCGGTCGGCACGCTCGAGGCGACCGAGCGGCTCGTGGCCGACGGGTTCGCCGTGCTCGTCTATTCGAGCGACGATCCGATCGTCGCCCGGCGGCTCAAGCAGCTCGGGGCCGCAAGCGTGATGCCCGCCGGGAGCCCGATCGGATCGGGGCAGGGGATTCTGAATGCCAACAGCCTGCGCATCTGTCTCGAATATCTGAAGGACGGCGACCCGGGGTATCCCGTGATCGTGGATGCGGGCGTGGGTACGGCGAGCGACGTGGCTGCGGCGATGGAGCTCGGCGTCGACGGCGTGCTCTTGAACACGGCCATCGCCCACGCGGCTGACCCGCTCCGGATGGCCGTAGCGATGAAGGCTGCCTGCGAGGCCGGCCGGCAGGCGTTCCTCGCCGGCCGCATCCCGAAGAAGCTCTATGCCACCGCCTCGAGCCCTCTCGAGGGCACGATCGCCGCTCCGAGGCCCGGCCCCTGATGCTCGCCAAGCGGATCATCCCCTGCCTCGACGTCGAGAAGGGCCGGGTCGTGAAGGGTACGAAGTTCCTCGATCTCGTCGATGCAGGCGATCCCGTCGCCGTGGCGGCCCGTTACGAAGCCGAGGGCGCCGATGAGCTTGTGTTCCTTGACATCACGGCCAGCCACGAGGGCCGCGCGATCATGCTCGACGTGGTGCGACGGGTGGCCGAGACGATCTTCATGCCGTTCACCGTCGGCGGCGGCATCCGCACCCTTACCGATGCCTGCGAGCTCGTGCAGGCGGGCGCCGAGAAGGTGAGCATCAACTCGGCCGCGGTGCGGACGCCCGCGCTCGTGTCGCAGGTGGCTGCCCGGCTCGGCAGCTGCGCCACGGTGGTGAACATCGACCCCAAGCGGGTCGTGCGCGACGGCCGTGAGATCTGGGAGGTGTTCGTGAGTGGCGGCCGCGAGCCCACCGGCCTGGAGGCGGTGGCCTGGGCGAGGCGTGTCGAGGAGCTCGGCGCCGGGGAGATCGTGCTCACCTGCATGGATCGCGACGGCACCCGCGACGGCTACGATCTCGAGATCACCGCGGCCGTCAGCCGGGCCGTGGGCATTCCGGTGGTCGCCAGCGGCGGGGCGGGTCGCGCGGAGCACCTCGCCGATGCGATCGAGACCGGCGGGGCGGATGCGGCGCTGGCCGCTGGAATCTTCCACTTCGGAGAGTGTACGATCCGGGAAGTGAAGGAACTTTTTCTGCGGCGGGGCATCCCCGTCCGCCCGCCGGCGGGCTCGTGACGCCGGCCACGATGTCGGCAGATGCCATGGCCACCATCGACGCGACCCCCTCCGAGCCCGCCCCAGCGTCGCTGAGATCAGCGGGAGCACGGCCGCCCCTTGAGGTCGACAGGCTGTTCGAGGCGCTCGTGAAGCTTTCGGGCAGCGACCTGCATCTGAAGGTCGGCCAGCCGCCATTCATGCGGGTGAAGGGTGCCCTCCAGCCGCTCAAGGCACCCCGGATCGACGACGAGCAGATGCGAAAGCTCTGCCTGCCGATGCTCGACGAGCGGCAGCGGAAGATTCTCGACAACGACGGCGGCTGCGACTTCGCCCACACGTGTGTCGTCGACGGCGTGAAGTGGCGGTTCCGCGTGAACCTCCTCTACCAGCAGGGGGCGCTCGGGATGGTCGCCCGCCGCGTCAACAACACGATCCCCGACTTCAAGGGGCTCTTCCTGCCACAGTCGATCGAGAGGCTCTGCCAGCTCGACCAGGGCATGGTCTTGCTCGCCGGCGTCACGGGCTCCGGCAAGAGCACCACGATCGGCTCGATGCTCAACTACATCAACCAGAACTACCGCAAGCACATCCTCACGCTCGAGGATCCGATCGAGTTCGTGTTCACCGAAGACAAGTGCCTGATCAACCAGCGTGAGATCGGCACCGACGTGAAGAACTTCGAGATCGGCATGAAGCATGCCGTGCGCGAAGATCCCGACATCATTCTCGTGGGCGAGCTGCGCGATGTGGAGACCTTCAAGACGGCGATCCATGCCGCCGAAACGGGCCATCTCGTGTTCGGCACGATCCATGCCGCCAGCGCGCCGAGCTGCATCACCCGCATCCTCGATCTTTTTCCCCAGGAAGAGCACGCTGCCATCCGCAGCGCGATCGCCTTCAACATGAAGGGCATCGTGGCCCAGAAACTGCTCAAGTCGATCCGGCCGGGCGTGAGCCGCGTGCCCGTCGTCGAAATCATGTTCTTCGACGTGCTCGTGCGGAAGTACGTGCTCGAGGGGCAGGACCACCTCCTCGCCGACCACATCAAGAAGTCGGCGCTCGACGGCATGCAGGACTTCACGATCAGCCTCAAGAGCTTGATCGACCAGGGGCTCATCGACCGCCAGGACGCCCTCGACATCGCGCCCAACCGCGAGGCGCTGATGATGGCCCTCAAGGGCATCGGAGTCATTTGATGGCGTGCCGGCAGGAGCCTCGGCCTTCACGGTGGCTGTCGCGGAGGGTGTTCGGACTGGCGATCCTCCTGGCCTGTGCGGCGGTGGTCGTGTCGCGCGATGTGGCCGCACAGCCGGCGGCGGATGCCGCCCGGCCGAAGATGGAAGAGGTCGATCCCAACGCGCCTCCGGCGCCCGCCGCAGAGGAGCCGGCGCCCGTCCCGCGGGTTCCGTCCGGCAGCCTTGCGATTCTGCCGAGCCTCGTCTGGTGGCTGCTCGTGCTCGGCTGGCTGGCGACGACCGGCTGGGCCGCCCGCGACGAACATCGTTCCAAGGCGTTCGAGGTTCTCTGGCTGCCGATCCTCACGGTGCCCTTCTTCGTGCTCGCGCTCGGGGCCTGGTGGCTGCCTTGGTCGGTGGCGGCATGTGGGCTCACGGTCGTCGCCTGGCTCGGCTCGTTCATCGCATACGGCCTCACCCGCGACGCGAAGCTCAAGCCAGATCAGCGAATCCTCTCGCTCAAGAATGCTTTTTATGCAGCCGCACGACGGGCCCAGCCGCTGCTCAAACGCATGGGCATCAAGCTCGATCTCGAGAGCCGCTCGCTGGCGGACTCACTCCCCGACATCACGATCCTCGCCGTGCCGCCCGACGGTGCCGCCGCGCCCCAGGCACTCCTCGAACAGGCGCAGGCCCAGCCCGGCTTCGACGTGTTTCGGGAGCTCATGCAGCGATCCGTCGCGATGCGGGTGTCCCAGGTGCTCGTCGAGATCGACCAGCAGGGGGGCAAGGTGCGGCAGAAGATCGATGGCATCTGGCAGCCGGCGCGGCAGATCGTGAAACAGCGGCAGGGCCTCAAGGTCGTCGATGTCTGGGAAGAGTCGGATCCGCTCGATCGCGAGACGACGGCGGGGTTCGTCGCGGCGGTCAGGGCCCTGTGCGGCATGCCGCCGAAGCCGGCGAAGCGACAGGGAGGCAAGTTCCAGATCGGCGTCGAGAAGAAATCGATTCCCTGCACGGTCGCGCTCGAGGCCGCCGAGACGGGGATGCGGCTGGCCATCGAGTTCGACCTGCCCCCGCCGGTGTTCAAGTCGCTCGCTGGTCTCGGCATGGCCGAGCCCGTTGCCGCCAAGGTGCAGCAGGCTCTCACGCTCGAGCACGGGCTCGTGGTCGTATCAGCGCCGCCCGGCGAGGGGCTCACCACCACCTTCACGCAGGTCGTGCTCACGGCCGACCGCCTGCTCCGTGATTTCGTGATCCTCGAAGATTCAGCGGCACCCATCAAGGACATCCAGAACGTCAAGCCATTTCGCTGGGGCGGCCCCGAGAAACTCGCCCCGCTGGCCGTGCTCGAAACGGCCATGCGCGGGTATCCGACGGCCGTGGTGGTGCCCGACCTGCGTGATAAGGATCTGGCTGCCGAGCTCGCCCGGCTCGCGGGAGAACTGCTCGTGATCGTGGGCGTGCAGGCGAGCGATGCCGTGCAGGCGATCGAGAAGATGCTCGCGCTCGGCATGCCCCCCGACGGGCTCGCCACGTCGCTCCGGGCAGCCACCTGCCAGCGGCTCATCCGCCGACTCTGCCCCAAATGCTCCGAGGGCTACCAGCCGTCGGCCGAGCTGCTCACGAAACTCAGGCTGCCCGCGGTGGAGGCGCTCTCGTTCAAGAAGGCGACGGCCCTTGGCTGCCCCGCGTGCAGCGGTACGGCATATCTTGGTCGCGGCGCGATCTTCGAGCTGGCCGCCGGGCCGACGGTGGCCAAGGCGGTCGCCGCCAAGGTCGACCGTTCGACGCTCGTGAAGGCGGCCGTTCGCGATGGCATGCAGCGGTTCACCGAGGCCGGGATCGCGATGGTCGTGGCGGGCACGACGTCGCTCGACGAGCTACAGCGCGTGCTGAAGAAGGGATAGCCGGCCATGATCTTGAATCTCGCGCTCGTCGCGATCCTGCTCGTCGTCACGGTGGCAGTGGCCCGAGGGGGGCTTTTTCAGTCGATCGGGTTTTTTTTCGCCATCCTCCTGGCTGCGAGCCTCGCGAGCGCGTGGTATGAGCCGCTCGTCGTGTATCTCGAGAAGTCACTGGAGCCCTACAAGTATTTTCTCGACGTGGCGGCGCTCTGGTTTTTGTTTGGCGTGATGCTCACGCTGTTCGGCGCGGCAGTGCATCAGCTCACGAAACGTAAAGTCACGTTCCACAAGCACGTCGAGCTCGCCGGGAGCATCCTCGTGGGGCTGATGGCCGCCTGGACCGTCGTCGAGTTCGCGGCCTTCACGCTCCACACGGCGCCCTTGCGGGCCGACGTGATTCCCACGAAGCAGGGTCAGAGCCTGCTGTTCGGGCTCAAGCCCGACCGGTGTTGGCTGTGGTGGATGCGAGGATCCTCACGCAACGGCCCCTTCGCCATCACCGGCCAGCCCTTCGACCCCGACGGCGATTTCGTGGAGCGGTACGCGGCCCGGCGCGAACAGCTCTCGGGCGGGCCGCTGGCAGAGAACCCTCCCGCAAACTGACGCGGCATCCCGGAGCGAGCCCTCCGCACTATCTCCATGCAAGCCAGCCACTCCGACTCGTCGAGCCCGCCCGGCGAACACGAGCCTGCCGGGTATCGGCCCGTGAGCTCGCTCGCGATCGGAGCCCTCGTGCTCGGCATACTGTCGGGGCTCGCGCTCGTGAGCCCGTTTTTCTTCGTGTTGCCGCTCGTGGCCGTGGCGGTGGCCGTGGCGGCGCTCGCCGACGTGGCGCGTACCGGAGCGACGAAGGCCGGCCGGCTCGCGGCGCTCGCGGGGCTCGCGCTCGCCGCCGGCTTCGGAGCCCAGGCGGTCACGTCGGGTGTGGTGACGGGGTCGATCGCATCGGGCCGCGCCCGGGCGGCGGCCGAGATCTTCGTGCAGGCCGTCCGCGAGGGACGTCAGGCCGATGCCGAGGCGATGTGCGGGCCGGAAGTCCGCACGAAGATCGTGCCGCTCGCCGCATGCCTCGGCGACGCTGTGCGGCTACGGGCACGAGCCGGTGAGGAAGACGGCACGTGGATCGTGGAGATCACATCGGCCGCGGAGTCTGGCTGTGTCGCGAGGCTCGTGCTCGCACCCGCCTCGAGCGTGCAGCAGGGCGGGGCGATCGAGCGCTGGCTCGTGACGTCGTGCGACGTCGAGGGAAGCCCCGTTACGCCGTCCGGGACGTGAAGCAGCGAACGGCATCGATCGAGTGCGTGCCCGCGGCGAGCATGGCGAGGCGGTCGAAGCCGAGAGCCGCACCGACACCGCCAGGCATCGCCGGGCCGTGGGCTTCGACGAGCCGGTTGGGCATGGGCAGCGCTCCGCGGCCGGATGCCGAGCGGATGGCGTTGGCTATCGCGATCCGCTCGAGCAGCACGTCGCGCCGCGTCTCCTCCTCCCAGCCATTGGCGAGCTCGACGCCGGCCACGAACAGCTCGAACCGCCGGGCGGTTGGCGGAAGGCCTTCATCAAGCCGGGCGAACGCCGCCTGCGACACGGGCCAGGCCTCGAGCATCGTGGGCCGCTCGTGGCCGAGCCGGGGAGCCACCGCCTCGGAGAGGATGATTTCAAACCAGGCAGCGCACGAATCGGCGAGCCCATCGGGAAGCGACAGGCCCGCCCTCGCGGCCGCTGCCTGCCACACGGCCGGCGACTCCGTGAAGGGATCGATCCCTGCGTGCCGCACGAATGCGTCGCGGCACGTGATCCGTTCGAGGCCCGTGGTGCCGAGTGCCGTCGCGCACAGGTCCGTCAGAAACACAGCCTCGTCTTCGAGGCTGGTGCCAGGCGCATACCACTCGAGGAGCACGAATTCGGCGTCGTGCCTCGGGCCCTGCTCGCCGGCGCGAAACGCGCGGGCGAACTGGTAGATCGGCCCCGAGCCGGCGGCCAGCAGCCGCTTCATGTGCGCTTCGGGGCTCGCCTGGAGGTAGTGCGGCGGAGCGTCACTACCGTCGACGGGCACCGTGAACGGATCGATATGCGCCTCAGGCAACACCTCGCGCGAGAGCACGGGGGTGTCGACTTCGACGAATCCTCGGCCCTCGAACAGCGTCCGCAAACGTGCCCTAAGCCCGGCACGAAATTCGAGGATCGGGCGGGTCGTCATCGGTACAAGCGGCTTTCGTCAGGCGCGGGCCGGCTCCGGCTTTCGATCCGCGAGCTTCGCGGCCGTCTCACGATAAACGAGCACGGGGCAGGGGGCCCGCCTCACGATCGCCTCCGCCACGCTGCCCATCAGGAGCCGTGTCATGCCGGTGCGGCCGTGCGTGCCGAGCACGATCATCTCCGCACCCTCCTCGCCGGCGATCCGCACGATCTCGCCGGCCGGGTCGCCCATCGAGAGCCGGTGGGTGAAGGAAAGCGTACGATCGACGGGCGTCACGTCTTCGAGCATCTTGAGGATCCGCTCCGAGCTGGGCTCGGGCAGCCCGTAGTAAAGCTCGCCACCGCCGTAGGCCAGCGGCGGCTCTTCGACGTGCACGATCAAGAGCCGGGCGCCAGCCTGCTTCGCGAGCGCCTCGGCATGCGGCAGGGCGGCATCGCTCGCCAGGGAAAAATCGGTCGGAAACAGGATCGTTTTCTGGGCCATGGCGGAGCCTCCTCGAGGTGGAGAAAGTCGGTGGCTCAAGTCTATGGCCTAATGGAGCCGCATGCCTGGCAACGCGCCGGAGTCGGGCGACAGGAGGTAGACACCTTCGGCACCCGCGCCGCTGGCCGCCACCACCATTCCCTCGCTGAGCCCGAATTTCATCTGCCGCGGCGCCAGGTTCGCGACCACGACGACGAGCCGCCCGACCAGGGCCGCCGGCTCGTGAAAGCCCTTGATACCCGCGAACACGGTGCGGGTCGAGTCGCCGCCGAGGCTCACCGTGAGCTTGAGCAGTTTCTTCGCCTCGGCCACCTCTTCCGCAGCGACGATCCGGGCCACACGGAGATCGATCTTCGCAAAGTCGTCGATCGTGCAGGTGGGGGCGAGGGGCTCGGCGGCGAGCGCGGCGCCGGAATCGGCTCCGGCGGCAGGCGACGACGGTGTCTGGTCCATGGCAGCTTCTCCTGTGGATACGGCCTCGGCTCGCGACGCGACGAGCAGGGCCTCGATCTGTTTGGCATCGACGCGTTGCATGAGCGGCGAAAAGGGACCGACCGGCTGGCCGACGAGCGGCGTCTGCGATTCGTCCCACGAGTGGATCGGCCCGCCCACGAGGGCGCCGACATCCGCGGCGAGCTTCGGCAGCACCGGCGCGAGGTAGACGGTGAGCTGCCGGAAGAGATTGAGCGCCACCGTGGCCACGTCCTGGAGTTTTCGGGCTGCTTCGGGGCCCGCCTTGGCGAGCTTCCAGGGCTGCTCGGCATCGACGTAGGCGTTGGCCCGGTCGGCGGCGAGCATGATCGCCCGCATCGCACGGGCGAAGTCGCAGGCCTCGTAGGCGGCGGCGATCTCGACGCCGTCGGCTGCGGCCCGGGCGAAGAGGTCCCCGTCGTCGGGGTACGCGGCGGCGAGGCCCGTGTGCTCGAGCCACCGCGCGGTACGGCTGGCGAGGTTCACCACCTTGCCGACGAGGTCGGAGTTGACCTTGGCGGCGAACTCGTCGAGGTTGAGGTCGATGTCGTCGATGCCGCCCGAGAGCTTCGCCGCGTAGTAGTAGCGGAGCGCGGCGGGGTCGAGATGGGCGAGGTAGGTGCGGGCGAGCAGGAACGTGCCACGGCTCTTCGACATCTTCTGCCCGTCGACGGTGAGAAAGCCGTGGATGCGAACCTTCGTGGGCAGGGCGAGATTCGCAGCTTCGAGCATCGCCGGCCAGAACAGCGTGTGGAAATAGGTGATGTCCTTGCCGATGAAGTGGTGGATCTCGGCGGCGGGCCGCCGCCACCAGGCTTCGAACGCTTCACCGTGCTTCGCGCACCATTCGTCGGTCGCCGCGAGGTAGCCGATCGGGGCATCGAACCACACATACCAATACTGGCCGGGCGCGTCAGGGATCTCGAAGCCGAAGTAGGGGGCCGGCCGGGAGACGTCCCAGTCGCGCAAGGGATCACAGAGGAAGTGGCCGGCGAGATAGTTGGCCACCGGCGCGTCGAGCGCGCCCGATGACTTCGTCCACGTGTCGAGGAACTCGTGGAGCGCTTCGATTGTCACGAACAGGTGTTCGGCGGACCGCACTTCGGGCGTCGCCCCGGAGAGGGTGCTCTTCGGATGCACGAGGTCGGCCGGACCATACGTCGCGCCACACCGCTCGCAGGAGTCGCCGTATTGGTCGACGGCACCGCACTTCGGGCAGCCACCGCGCACGAAGCGGTCGGCGAGAAACACGCCCGCCACCGGATCGAAGAGCTGCTCGACGGGCCGCGACACGACGAGGCCCCGGTCGCGGAGCGCCTGCCAGATCTCGCCGCAGAGCCGGCGGTTGGCGGCGCTATTCGTCGAGCCATAATGGTCGAACTCGATCTGGAATCCCGCGAAGTCGGCGAGATGGGCCTCGCGCATCGCGGCGATCAGCTCCTGCTCGCTGCGGCCCTCGGCTTGTGCCCGGATCATGATCGCCGTGCCGTGGGTGTCGTCGGCACAGAGATAGATCGCTCGGTTGCCGCGCAGCTTCTGAAACCGCACGAAGATGTCGGTCTGGATGTACTCGACCAGGTGCCCCAGGTGAATGTGGCCGTTGGCGTACGGCAGGGCCGAGGTGACGAGAATCCGGCGGGCGCTGGGTGCGGGCATGATGCTCCGGGGGGCTCGAAGGCCGGCGGATTGTAGAGGCCGCGCGGAGCCGGGGAAACAGCGCAGGCGCCGGGGAAATGGCATGAACGTGGGCGACGAGGCAGGAACTGCCGGTCCTTCAGATGGCGAAAGTGACCTTGTGGCGCGCGTGGGGTGCCGCCAGTATCCGGCCGCTCGCGACGCGACCGCGGGCAGCCGCCTCGAGAGCCCGTCGGAGCACGCGATGAGACTGTCCCTTCGAAATCTTTGGCTCGCAGCCTCGCTCACAGTGGCCCTACCGCTCGTCGTGCAGGCCGCTTCGCCGGCTCCCGTGGATGCCGCAGCCCAGGCCCTGGCGGCGGGCGACATCGTGCTGCTCGATTTCGCGGCGTCGTGGTGCGGCCCGTGCCGCTCGATGGCGCCCCTGATCAGCGAAATTGCCACGGCCGGCTGGCCCGTGCGGCACGTCGACGTCGATCAAGAGGGCGATCTCGTGAAGCGGTTCGGAATCACCGGTGTGCCGTGCTACATCCTGCTCGTGAAGGGGCAAGAAGTGGGCCGCATCGCCGGCGCGACGACACGGGATGAACTTGAAAAACTCCTGCTCAAGAGCCGCTCCGCGCTCGGCATCCCCGAGGTGGCAGCTCCCGCGATGGCAGCCGCGCAGTCGCTCCCGGCCGTGCCTGGCATGCCACTGCCGGCGCATCAGCCCGACGCCCCGCTCGCCCTCGAAACCGCCGTCGTGGCACAGCCGCCCGCGGTCGCTCGCGTCGTGCCGGCCCGTGCTCCTGCCGCACAACCGACGGCATCGGCCGCCATGGCTGCTGCCCCCAGCCGTCGGGCGGCGCGCGATCCGAGCCCCACGCTCTCCGCCGGCGATCGTGCGGCCCTCGAACAGCGATTGCTCGCCGCCACGGCCCGGCTGCGGGTCGACGACGGGCAGGGTGCTTCGTGGGGGACGGGCACCGTCATCGACTGTCGGCAGGGAGAGGCGCTCATCCTCACCTGCGGCCACATCTTTCGCGATTCGCAGGGGCAAGGCCGGGTGGAAGTGGATCTCTTCGGGCCTGGCGCACCGCGCGGCCTGGCGGGCCAGGTCATCTCGTGGGACCTGAAGCGCGATCTCGCGCTCGTGAGTGTCTTCACCGACGTGACGATCGAGCCTGCAAAGGTGGGCGGATCACAGCGGACAACCGCGGCGGGTGAGCCGGTCGTCACGGTCGGATGCAACGGCGGCCAGGATCCGACGATCCACCACAGCCAGGTCACCGCAGTCGACAAGTATCTCGGACCGGCCAACGTGCAGGTGGCCGGCCAGCCGGTGCAGGGCCGGTCGGGCGGGGGACTGTTCGGTGTCGACGGCACGCTGCTCGGCGTCTGCAACGCGGCCGATCCGACCGACAACGAAGGGCTCTTCGCCGCCCTGCCGGCGATCCACGAACAGCTCGACGAGGCGGGCCTCGCGTTTGTCTACAAGAGCGTCTACCCGAGCGGTGCCGTGGCCGAGGCCGGCGGATCGAGCGTGCCGAGCATGCCGACCGAGATGCCGCCAGTGTCGTTCGACCGCCGCGACCGCGGCGGCGCGTTGCCCACGGCCTCCACGGGCACGAGCGGTATGCCCTCGCCTTCCGCCGCGGTGGCCGAAGCCACGCAGCTGTCGGGCGGCGAGCAGGCACTCCTCGACCACGTGCGGCAGCACGAAGGCCGGGCCGAAGTGATCTGCATCGTGCGGCCCCACGGAGCGCCGCAGAACGCCAGCGAAGTGTTCGTGCTCGAAGGCTCGAGCCGAGAGTTCGTGGAGCAGCTCTCGAAGACCCATGCCGGCCACGCCCATCACGGCCGCCAGCCGTCCTCTGGCCGGTCCGACCTCGCGGCCCTGCCACCGGCCGACCCACTGCGGTAGGCTGCGACACTGTGATGCGACAGTACCTCGTTCGTCACGGTGAGAGCGTCTTCAACGTGGAGTCCCGAGTGCAGGGACAGGCCGATGTGTCGCTCTCCGATCTTGGTCGACTCCAGGCCGATGCCCTCGCCGCGTGGACCCGTTCGCTGCCAGCGGACGTGACGATCGACGAGATCTGGTCGAGCCCGCTCACACGGGCTCGCGAGACGGCCACAGCGATGGCCGCGGCACTCGGGCTGTCGCTCCAGATCGAGGAGGGCCTGGCCGAACTGCATGCCGGCATCTTCCAGGGGCACTTGTGGGCCGACCTCGAGGCGGCGTTTCCCGAGGAAGTGGCCTGTTGGCGCAGTGGCGACGCCGAGTACGCGATCCCCGGCGGCGAGTCGCGGGCGGGCCTTGCAGCCCGCGGCCGGGCCGCGCTCGAGAAACTCGCCCAGCGGCCAGCCCGACACATGATCGTGGTGGCCCACGGCGGCGTGCTCACGGCGGCGCTCGGCAGCCTGCTCGGTCGCACGCATCCGCTCCTCGCGCAAGCGGCCGAACGGCCGTTCACGAAACTCCCCGCGCTCGCCAACGCCTCGCTCACGCTCCTCGACTGGCCCGGCCCAGAACTCGTCGCTTTCAATGAGACCGGCCACTTGGATGAGCCATAGGGATCGGATGGCGATATGTGCTGGCGCCGGCTCGGGGCTGCCCCGTACCGTCTCGCCGGACGTTCGCCTTCGCCCTCCAGGCTTCGGCTCACTCGGATTTGCCTGCGCTGCGCCATCCATGGCTCCGCTGGTCAAATACGCC
>Ga0315902_10004869_pt1 | contig 19170 bp, 12 predicted proteins | sample LakEriMetagenome_9_FD_203523 | JGI IMG/M metagenome (GOLD analysis project Ga0315902, IMG submission 203523) | Freshwater fungal communities from buoy surface, Lake Erie, Ohio, United States - Buoy 12 MA117 | ecosystem: Environmental > Aquatic > Freshwater > Lake > Lake biofilm | place: USA... | reverse complement strand
TCAAATGTGGTTTATTGGGATCCAACACAAACTAAAGTTTCATTAAGCGACTACCAGGCGTTTACCCTGACGTTAGCCGGTGGCGCTGACTCCAACTCAGTAACAGACAACACGCCCTTTTTAAGCCTAATTGGTACTGATCCGAACTTTTTACACGTGAATCCGGCAATCGTTAATAACGTGGAGAGTACAGGTATTTCCATCGCAGCTTTAACAACTGATTTCGACGGAAATATCCGTCAAGGTTCAGCTGGCTATGTTGGAAATGGCTTAGCTCCTGACATTGGTGCTGATGAATTTGCAGGAATCGTGATTACATGCCCGCAGCCAACTGGTTTAACACTTGAGGAAGCAAATTTGAACGATGCAACCTTTAGCTGGAACCCTGGTGGTGTGGAAACGCAGTGGCAAGTGGAATACGGCCCGCAAGGTTTTACGCAGGGAACAGGTACCATTTCTATTGTGAATACCAATCCTGCTACGATTTCGGGATTAACTGCTAATTCTTTCTACAGTGTTTATGTACGTGGAATTTGTGGTCCTGGCGATACTGCTTATTTCTGGACTGGGCCATTGTCTTTTAATACTTACGATCAAGGGCAATACATGGAATGGGACAGCGAATGCCCTGTAACGGACTTTGTTGATATTAGCAGCACAGGAACCTTATATACTTTGGGCGATGACGATGAAGCGCCGATTCAGATCCCTTTCGGTGTTTTATATCAGAATACATACTACACGACAGGTACATTGGGAAATAATGGTGCTTTTGTATTTGGTCCTACGAATGCGCAAATCGGCTTCTCAAATGCGGCAATTACAGGAACCGTGGCAACAGGCCTCTATCCTCTATGGGATGACTGGGGCGGTGCAGGAAATGGTGTCTGGGTCGATACAGTTGGTACTGCACCAAACAGGCAGTTTATTATTCAATGGAACAAAGAACACCTTTCTGTTGCCGGAGACCCGACCAATTATGAAATCATTATCGATGAAGCTACGCAGGAAATCTATTACGTTTATGAGGACGCGATCACTGGAAACGTATCCTTTGACAATGGCGCGAGTGCTACGATAGGTGCTGCCGGTCCGGTTCAGGATTTGCAAGTGTCGTTTAACAGTGGTACTTATTTATCAAGTAATTCTTGCGTACACTTTTATTACACCGATTGTCCTAAACCCACTAATTTAGCCACTTCCTACATCGTGGCGGATGAAGCGGCTTTTACGTGGTCTCCAGGGTTGTCCAATGAAACGGAGTGGACTGTGATTTACGGTCCTGATGGTTTTGATCCTGCTACTTCAGGAACGACTCTTACAACTACAAACCCTGCTGTAACTTTAGTGGGATTATCACAATTGACTGCTTATGATGTATATATTTATGCAGCATGTGATGTCAACCTACAAAGTTTACCGCTCACTACTTCTTTTACAACCCTTCCATTTTGTAGCAATCCAAGTAACCTAACATCGACTTTTTCAATCGATTCAGTATTTGCTGCTTGGAACTGGATTCAAACTTACCCTACATATCCTATAAGTGGGTTTAACCTCACTTATGGTTATACCGGTTTCGATTTATATGGTACAAATGGAACAGAAATCAGTGTGGATAACGACTTCACAGATACCATAGCTGATCAGAGTTTATTCAATAGTGGTTCTTATCAAATATATGTTCAAGCGGTTTGTGGAACTGATACTTCTTCGTACATAGGTCCGTTTAACTTTGTCATGCCATTGGTTAACGATTTTGCTTGTGGTGCTGAGTTGTTGCCAGTTGACGGCAGTGTGAATTATTTCAACAATACCGGTGCAACAGTTGAACCCAATGAGAATGTTGCAGCGCCCCCTACGACTGGGGCACAGACAACGACGGGTTGGATTAATTCAACCTTGAATAATACCTTGTGGTATCGCTTTATTGCTCCAGCAAGTGGTAACGTTCGGGTCAACAATACCGATTTGAACTATGCTGGACAAGCAGCAGTGTATACTTCTTCAGGATGTTTTGATTTCAATTTGTTTGACATTCAGGCAGCAAATGACAACGACATTACGGGTACCAGTGTTGCTCCGAATTTCACCGTATGTGGATTGACTCCTGGAGACACATGTTACCTATTGGTTGATGGAAACAGTGTTACGACAGGAAACTTCACCATTTCGCTATCGGCCATTAACCTAGAAGCTGGATCATTCGCCAACCTTCTTGATTTGTGTTCGGGCGATACGGTCAACTTGTTCAATGGAATCACGGGTTATGATGCAGGTGGCGTTTGGTTGGCCGAATTGCCTTCTGCCGGTACAGGTGTGAATGACAGCTTGTTTGCATCTGCCGGATTGGCGTACGAGGTGTTCAATTTTGAGTATCGGGTAACCGATGGTTGTGCTTATGATTCTATCATAGCCCAAGTGGACGTTTATCCACCATCTTCAGCGGGTAACGATGGAACCGTAAACGTTTGTCGAAACGAACCATTTGATTTACTTTCAGGTTTGTCAGGTAATGTAGATGCCGGTGGAACTTGGTATGATCCAAGCAATAATGCACTTCCTGATTCGTGGTTGACTGCTAGCAATATTCCTGGACAGTTCAATTACGATTACATTTCTGGCAATGGGGTTTGTCCCAACGATACATCTAATGTATTGGTTAGCGTAGATCCAGGATGTAATTATTTAGGACTTGAGGAGCAAGTTTCGTCCGAAACAATAGTTTATCCTAATCCAACTGCAGGCCTGTTACATGTTGAAGCCTTTGGACAAACCATTAATGATATGGAAATCACGGACATGGAGGGACGAGTTGTTTTCACTGCGAATGGGAACAATAGTTCTGAGGCATTAATTGATTTGACGAAGCAGGTTACGGGGGTTTACTTCGTGAGGGTGTACGGCTCGCAGTCCGAAAAAGTGTTTAAAGTAATACTTCAGTAAAACAGCATAAAAGCGAATAAAAATGAAAAGTATGAGAAAATTAATTTGTGGACTATCGTTGGTGTTTTCAGCTATAGTTGGTTTTGCTCAAACAACTGTGACAACTACCCATACCAATAACAATGGGAATGGTTCGGTTATATTTAATGTGCAAAATACGAATGTATACGATATCATTGTTACTGGTGTGCAATGCCATCTTAATACTACAGCAACCAACAATGTGGAGCTTTTATATCGAAATACTCCATTTTCTGATTTTGCTGCTCCTTGGGATTTTGGGATTGTAGGAGCTGGTCAAAACGGATGGTTGTCTGCCGGTACAGGCCAAGTATTAAACACAAATACTGCCAATGGCATAGTACCTGCGCTTACAGGATTGTTTTTGATTATTCCTGCTGGTCAAACCTACCAGTTTGGTTTTTCGGGAACAACGATTCAATATATGACCTTAACAGCTGGTGCTGGAACGAATACGTTTACTGCAGGTGGTGTGAGTATTATTACAGGAGATGGAATCTCTTGGGGAGGAGTTGCTTATCCAGCTACGCCAGCTAATTATCCACGTGGGTTCATCGGTGGAATTACATTTATTCAGGGTACGCCTTGTTCTGGTGCACCAACTGCTGGAACGACTACAGCGGCAGCAAATCCGGTTTGTCCGTCCGTTGGAAATAATTTAACGCTTACTGGCGCTACTCAGGGAACTGGTTTAACGTATCAATGGCAATCTTCTTTGGATGGAGTTACCTTTACTCCGATTTCTGGTGCGACCAACAGTAGTTACCTGGCAAATCAAACGGTCAATACCTATTACAATTGTGTGGTTACTTGTGGGGCAAATTCATCAACTTCAACGAATTTGCTCGTTAACACAAGTACTTTTATCAATTGTTATTGTAACAGCAGTGCAACCAGTCCCGCGGATGAGGAAATATTAGGAGTCTCCATTGGAACAATGAACAATACATCTACTTGTGCATCAACAGGTGGACCAGGTTCTGTATTGAACATGTATTCCAATTATACCACAACCGTCGCGCCTCCATTGTTGGCACAAACCGTTTCTTACCCATTTTCAGTCAATATTGGTACTTGTGGGGGGAATTATGGCAACATGACAAAAGTATTTATTGACTATAACCAAAATGGTTTGTTTACTGATCCAGGAGAGGAAGTATATTTCACTCCGATTGCCACTACTGGACCACATATTGTTTCTGGAAGCATTGTCATTCCAGCTACTGCTTTAACAGGTCAGACACGTATGCGCGTAATTAATGTAGAAACGACACTCGCATCGAGTATTCTTCCTTGCGGAACTTACACATGGGGAGAAACGGAAGATTATTTTGTATTTATAGCACCTGCACCTACTTGTCCTCAGCCAACAAATTTTAATTTGATTAGTGCTGCAAACAATACTGCGGATGTTCAATGGCTTGCAGGTGGTGCTGAAACGCAATGGGAAATTCAATACGGACCGGTTGGATTCTCTCCCGGAAATGGAACATCGGTAATTGTGAATACAAATCCATACACGTTAACTGGTTTGAATCAAAACAGTTTTTATTCGGCTTACGTCCGTGCGATTTGTACTCCGGGTGACAGTTCATATTGGGCTGGTCCGATTTCCTTTAACACCTATGGGCAAGGGCAATACATGGAATGGAATACGGAATGTGGTCCTGGGTTCACTGATATTTCAGCCAATGGTACGCCTACCAACCTATTAGATGATGCGGAGATTGGTGTTACCTTACCATTCAACTTTTTGTTTCAGGGTGTGGCTATGAACAACGTTACCATTGCGGATAATGGTGGAATTGTGTTGGGGACGACATCTGCCCAACTTGGTTTTGGGAATGGCTTGGTTTCTGCCGCTCCAGTGAATAGCTTGTTGGCTTTCTGGGACGATGTGCAGAATTCATCCATCGGTAACATTTATTACCAAACGGTTGGTGTAGCACCAAATCAGCAATTTATCGTACAATGGGATCAACAAAACTACTGGCCGGGATCAACGCCTTCTGAAGCAATTACGTATCAAATTATCTTAGATCAGGCCACAAATGAAATTTATTATGTGTACGAAGATGCTGTTTTTGGTGGAGCTACTGCTACTTTTGATAATGGCGCGAGTGCAACCATAGGAGTCAATGGTCCAAACCAAGATGTTCAAATTTCCCTAGATAATGCCTCGTTTTTGCAAAATAATACGTGTGCTCATTTCTATTACACAGATTGTCCAAAGCCAACAAACTTTAGTATTGCGTACATAACTCCGGAGGAGGTGGCATTCAGCTGGGCAGCTGGAATTGCAGCCGAAACGAATTGGACGGTTGTTTATGGTCCATCAGGATTTGATCCTGCAACTGGCGGAACGACATTGACAACCCAACTTTCGGTCATGACTTTGCCAGGATTAACCCAAAATACGCAATACGATGTCTATATCTTTGCGGATTGTTCTCCTACGCTTCAAAGCCTCGGTTTATTTGGAACATTTATAACTCAACCTTTTTGTTCAAATCCGTCTGGTATGATCAACAATGTGGAAGTTGATTCAATCATCAGTTCATGGAATTGGGTTCCGTATTCTCCTGCTTATCCGGTTACAGGGTTCAATATTGTTTATGGTATGTCGAATTATGATCCGTACACGGAGGGTACAGAGTTTTCATTCGATGCCGATTTTAATGACACATTGGCTGACCCTGCGTTGTTAGGAGGAGGTGTTTATCAGGTGTTCATTCAAGCGGTTTGTGGCGCTGATACTTCCCAATACATAGGTCCTTTTACGGTGATTATGCCGCTCTCTAACGATTCTGTTTGTGGCGCAGAATTACTCATGGCCAATGGAACTGAATACATTTTCAACAATGCGGGTGCAACGGTTCAACCGAATGAAAGTACCATTGCACCGCCGGCAACAGGTGCACAAACAACTACGGGGTGGGTTAATTCCACATTGAACAATACCACTTGGTTTAAATTCGTGGCACCTTCTTCTGGAAATGTGCGTGTGAACCAAACTGGACTTCCTTATAACGGTCAATCCGCGGTCTATGAATCAACAGGTTGTTCAGATTTCGGATTGTTTGATTTGGTTTCGGCGAACGATAATGACATTGATGGTTCTAGTTTGGCACCAAATTATACTGTTTGTGGATTAACGCCAGGTACAGAATACTACCTTCTGCACGATGGGAGTACAGCTGCAAGTGGCAATTATTCTATTACGATAACACCTATTATCTTGGAGGCAGGATCATTCACTAATATACTAGATGTATGCTCCGGAGATGCGGTAAATTTATTTGATGGTATCACAGGAAACGATGCCGGAGGTGTATGGTTGGCGGAATTGCCTGTAGCTGGAACTGGTATTTATGAAGACAGCATGTTCTCATCTGCAGGATTGGCCTATCAGGTATTTGATTTTGAATACCGGGTATCGGAAGGGTGTGCATATGATTCCATCGTTGCACTAGTGGACGTGTATGGTCCATCTTCTGCAGGTGGTGATGGAACTATTACGGTATGTAGAAACCAACCGGTAGATTTATTGGCTGGTTTAACAGGTAACGTTGATTTTGGTGGTACATGGTACGATCCAAGCAACCAAGCGTTGTCGAATTCGGAGATAATTGCAAGTAACATTCCGGGACAGTTCAACTTTGATTACATAACGGGGAACGGTGTTTGTCCGGACGATACCGCTAATGTTCTTTTGACGGTTGATGCATCTTGTAACTATCTGAGTCTAGAGGATATGATTTCGCAATCATTCAACGTGTTTCCCAACCCAACGAATGGTGTAATCACCCTTTCGAATGGGGTTACGCTTGAAAACAGTGATATTTCTGTTCGAGACATGGAAGGACGATTAATTAAAACAAGGATTATTGAGCTAACAACCAGTTCCCGTTCCATCGATTTGAGTCAATATGTAACAGGTGTCTATTTTATACACGTTTCAATGAATGGGTTTGAGAAAGTGTTTAAAGTGGTAAAGCACTAATCGTTTCAAGTTATAAAATGAAGAAAAAGGGAGCAACACTCCCTTTTTTCTGTTTGTAATGTTGATTAAATTTGTTTACTTTGACAAAACAATACATATGAAAAAATTACTACCCGCTATTCTCTTGGCTTTTACGTTCTCAGGGTCATTAGTTGCCCAATGTACATTTAATAATGCTCAATTTGGCAGCGGTGCGGCGCCTGGTGTTCAGGGGCAAACCACCGTTGTATCAACATGTAATTACCTATACGAATTTTCTCCTGTTTCTGGGTTTTTTACCTCAACAGTTTATACCGTTGATATCAATGTTCCTGGTTATGTAACTATTTTAGATGCTGGACTCAATGTGGTGGCCTTTGGTTCAACACCGTTTCAATTTACCCCTCCAGCAGATGGTTTGTACAACATCCAATGGAATGGTCCTGGTTGTGCTGAGGACTTCAGTTGTTATACCACCTCGGTGACCAATTTTGGTCCAGCTGCGCCATGTACCAACCCTGTTTTAGCTGGAACCACCCAGTCAAGTGTGCTTACGGCTTGTCCTGGTCAACCATTTACTTTATCGTTAAGCGGCGCATCATCCGGATCCGGTATAACATACCAGTGGCAAAGTTCAACCGATGGTGTTACGTTTACAAATATTTCCGGTGCTACAGGAACGACCTATATTGCAAATCAATCTGCTTTAACATATTACAGATGTGAGGTGATTTGTTCAGGTGGTGTTGCAGCAAATTCAACTTCGTTAATGGTTGATATGGGAGCTTGTGTAATCATGGGTAATGGTGTTCAGACTGCATGCAATGGAACATTTTATGACAGTGGAGGAGGAGCAGCAAATTACATGAATGCGGAGAATTATACGCTTACCATTACTCCATCCACACCAGGAACGTTATTGCAGGTAGATTTCAATAGTTTTCAATTGGAAACATGTTGCGATAACCTTACCATTTACAATGGAAACAGTATTGCCGCACCTTTGATGGGGAGTTTTACGACAAACCCTGGTAGCATTACTTCAAGTGCTATTGATGGCAGTTTGACTTTTGTCTTTTACTCTGATTTCTCGGTTGTTTACTCTGGGTGGGAGGCCTCATTGACGTGTATTACGCCTCCAACGAATGATCTGGTTTGTGATGCCATAACACTAGCTGTTGATGGTTCTGTAAATAACTACAACAACGGAGGTGCTGGCTTAGAACCGGGTGAATCAGCCATTGCGCCTCCTGCTACTGGTGCAAATACCACGGATGGATGGGATAATTCCACCATGACATTTACAACATGGTTTAAGTTCACAGCGCCAACAAGTGGGAATGTCACCATAAATTGTTCCGATATAGAATTTGATGGTCAAGTAGCAGTATATGAAGTGGGTACTTGCAGCGATTTCAATACGTTCAATTTGGTAGCTGCCAACGATGACGCGATGGATAATTCGTCCACCGCTCCGAAATTTACCGTTTGTGGGCTAACACCTGGAACAACCTATTACCTGGTGCATGATTCAAGAAGTACTTTCTCCACTGGGGCGTTTTCGTTACAAATTTCTCCTCTTACCGTGGAAGCAGGCACCTTCGATGCCGTATTGGATGTTTGCTCAGGCGATTCAGTCGATTTGTTCAACGGAATAGCTGGCAATGACTTAGGTGGTACATGGTATGAACAAGTACCTACGGTTGGGCTCAACGGTTCAGTATTTAACTCGACTGGAATTGCCTATCAGGTATTTGAGTTCGATTATGTTGTGGTGGATGGATGTGCTTCAGATACGAATTATGCACAGGTACATATTTTTGGACCATCTCTCGCCGGAGAAGACGGTACGTTGGAGATTTGCCGAAATACAGCGTTCAACCTCTTGGAAGGTTTGGCAGGAACCGTTGACTTAGGTGGAACCTGGTACGATCCATCCAATCAACCAATCGCAGGGAATACCGTTTCCGGATTAAATATTCCTGGGCAGTACAATTACGATTACATCACTTCAAATGGGGTTTGTCCTAACGACACAGCAAATGTATTGGTTACAATTGTTGATTGTCCGCTGGGAATAGGTGAAAACGGTTTGTCCAACCTTTCGATTTATCCCAATCCTACCAATGGTTTGATATATCTTTCAAATTTAGGAGGTCAGCTTCAAGTTGACTTCGATATCATTGATGCACAAGGTCGTGTCATTCCTTGTGGAATTAATACAGTCGATGCAGACGCGAAAGTAGCCATTGATTTAACGATACATGAAGCTGGAATTTATGGCATCAGGTTTCAAAATCAAACGGGAACACATGTCTATCGCTTCGTAAAGGTTGATTAATCTATATTATAATTAATTGATTTCATGCTTGCACCGTTTAACCTCAATAAGTGGATTGAAGATAACCGTGATTTGTTGAAACCCCCCGTTGGAAACAAAAACCTTTATAAAGAGGCGGGTGATTTCATTGTTATGGTAGTAGGAGGTCCAAACGCCAGAAAGGATTATCATTACAACGAAAGCGAGGAGTTGTTTTACCAGCTTGAGGGCGATATATGTGTACGGATTCAAGAGAATGGTCAAGCTCGAGACATAATAGTTCATGAAGGGGAGATGTTTCTATTGCCCGCTAAAACGCCGCATTCACCAATTCGAGGCGAAAATACGGTAGGCTTGGTAATTGAACGTGTACGCACCGGTACTGAATTGGTGGATGGACTCATGTGGTTTTGTGAGAAATGCAATACGCCGTTAAAGAGTTACCGCTTTCAACTGGAAAATATAGAGAAGGATTTTTTGCCCCGATTCAAAGAATTTTATTCCTCTCTGGACATGCGCACATGTGGAAGTTGTGGACATGTGATGGATGCCGATGAACGATTTGTATAAGGTAATTATCAAAATAACAACTAAAAAAAACATTATATGACTATTGACGACTTTTTGGAGAAGTTTGAGCCCTTGGTAACGGATTGGGACAAGTGGTTTGATTTACATGTAGACCGTAGCTCTGGCGATATCACAAATGATGCTTTCCTAGAAGAAATTAAAAAACTTGGTGTGCCTGCAGAAGATGTAGATGCCTATTTTGCGTTACTTTTAGAAATGGACGCTCAGATATCTGATATAATGAACGGTTTCAATACCGACGCGATGGATGTAATTTTTAAATACGATGGATTTTCTGAATTACAAGACAGCTTCAAGGCGCATCTAAAGTCGGGAGAGCAAGAAAAGGCTGAAGACTTACTGCGTAGCAACCTGGAAATGGAAGATGGTGAGGTAGAGGCATTGATAGGACATTTCCAATGGATTATACGTACCGAAGAAATGGAGCAAGAGTATAGTGAGGAGGAAGACGATACGACAGATACCAACGCTTAATTCAAGGTAAATGAAAGTACTTTTTACGGCTCTTTTGTTTCTGGTATTATTCTGTGTTGAATCATCCGCGCAGATTACTCCTCAACGTAAGGTAATAATGACGCTAAGTCCAGGTGAAACCCTTTATTACAGGGAGCATTATGTCCCTGCTCAGTTTTCAGCGGACGGGCAATGTACCTATATCACGGAATCTGAGGATGGTAAGCAATGGCTTTATTTTCGAGGAAAAAAAATACCATTGAGGATTGAAGGATTTGGCGATGATGATAATTACTATTGGGACCTTATTAGCCTGCGTCCGGAGGTAGAAAATGGCTATGTTTTTGTGAACCATGTCTGGGGAGAAAAGGACGTGGTAGTGGCAAATATTCGTGGTAAGATATACGGTCCTTATGAACAATTATATCCATATCTTGCTCCAAACGAGATTGATTTTGGAATGATTTATTACGATAAAGACGGTTGGTATACCTCCTTAAATGGCATTGTTAAAGGGCCTTTCAATGAAATGCCGGAAAGCCTTAATCCTGAAGATCAATTAGTCCAAGTTGAGAGCACCTTTGATACCGAAATGAATGGAGATAAGAGGGATCTTTTGAAGAACGGTGACGTATTAGTTGAAAACATTCAAGAGTATGCTGTTTCTCCCTCCGGTAAAAATGTTGCTTATGCAAAGGGAAATGAAATAATTGTTCATGGTTCAACGGCCAAGCAAAAAATCCCTGAGGGTAGTATATTATCTAAAATGGCTGTGAACGATGCAGGTCAGGTCCTATTTGAATACCGCGATAACCTTGGAAAAGTGTTTGTGCAAACCTCAAGTAAAAAGTGGGGTCCTTATTCATCTGTTATCGGGAGTGTATTTGATGGCGGCAATGTTGTTGTATACTACAATTTAAATGGCAGGATATATTGTTCTAGTGGGGTAAATAACCAAGAAACAATTTGGTTTGATCGTCATCCTAAGACAAGTGGTTACATGGACCCACTTCAATCATACGATGGAAAGCATAGCATGCATTTTTCCTACGAAGGAGTAACCATCGATGAACAGTTTTTTCCCGGAAACATTGGAATTCAGAAGTGGTTTGACCCAAAATTGAATGCATTTGTTTGGACATCGCTAGAAGAGAATAATATTGTACTTTACACGTATGATTTGGATTAAAAATAGTTGTCATACGTTTTATTAAGTCGTGTTTTAACCAGTTAAACTTAAATATCGCTATGAATACTAAATCTTTCTTTTGGTTTCTTTTTCTTTTGAGCTCTGTTTGTTTTGGTCAAGCCAAGCCACAAAAGAAGGTATTATTAACGCTTAGTCCGGGAGAAGTACTGTATGAAAATGAGCTTTACCTGATGAGTAAAGTGGTAAATGAGGAGAAAATGGTATTCGTTACAACCGATGCTGAAAGCAATTACTGGCTTTATTTCAATGGTCAAAGGATACAATTAAATCTTCTAAAAGATCTTTCGTACGGTTTCTTTAATATTAGTGAGCTTGACTTTAGTCGTAAAGATGGTTTTGGCTTTGAATACTTTGGGGAAGATAAGAATGGACAATATGTTTGTATGGCGAATTATAGAGGCAAGTTATATGGACCTTATGAATCCATCTATTCTTATCCATCATCAGCTAATAAATCTGAATTGGTAATAGAATATGAAAATGAAGGTAATCGCTACCGTATTGAGAATGGCGTTACAAAAGGTCCGATTGAAACCTTGGATGATAGCTCAATAGGTACAGGTCAAGGTTGGGAGTATAGATGGGATAACGGACAAAGTAATGTGTATAAAAATGGCGTTAAAATTACTGATGGAATAACAAATCATAGTGCTTCAATCTCTGGTGAGTATTTTGCATATATCAAGGAGGGTAAGATTTTTGTAAATAATGTGTTTACAAATAAAACAATACCTGCAGATATACGGTATCCTTACATGGTCATTAATAATCGTGGAGAGCTAGCAGTTGGATATTCGATTGATCATAACACCCAATCAAATTGGGTACTTTATAAAGATAAAAAACTAGGACCATTTCATAATTCAACCATTTACTTTAATAGGAACGAAGAGTTGGAACTTTTTTATTCCTTAAACGGAATTAGATACAAGCAAAATGGCGATCAAGCTACAGAATTAGTTGCTTTTAATCGTGCGTATTTTGGGGAAGAGTCACCTTTAAAATCCAAAGACGGAAAGCATAGTTTTTATTGGACAATGGATGGATTGGTCATCGACGGTAATTTATTAAGAGATATACATAGTATTCAAAATTGGTATAACCCCTCCACAAATGCGTTCCAATGGACATCCTTAGAAGAAAATCAAATAGTGTTGTATACCTACACACTCAATTAATGGGATGACCCCGATAATATACATTGGCGCTTTCTTGCGGTTGTTTTCTGCTGGAACCTACTTTGAAGCCTATCCTGAAGAAACGAGTCAATCCATTACTTTTTATGGTCAACATGCGGTTAAATTCAAGGAAATTGGTACGGCAGTAAAGCAGAAAGGAGCTTTCGTTTACGCTATTGTGGCACCAGAAATCAGCCAGTACTCCAATGTATTGAATTTTTTCGAGGCCCAATCGCTCAAGGTACTATATATACAAGGAGGTAAAGCCTACGGAAACTTCTCTATTGGTCCTTTTCAAATGAAACCCTCCTTTGTCGAAACCCTAGAAGCACAAATTCAAAAGTACCCCGATTTAAAAAAGAAATACGGCCATATACTCATTGATAAACCCGATGAAAAAGAGGAACGGAAAACAAGGTTAATGCACTTAGACGAGCTAAGCTGGCAGTTTAAATACCTTAAAGTATTCTTAGCTTTAATGTTAAAAAAGAAATATGCATTTAGCAACGATTACAACAAATTGAAATTTTATGCTACGTCCTACAACGCTGGATTTTTGAAGCCCAAAAAGTCCATTGAGGCGGAATACCAAAAAGCGCGCTTTCCCTCTTTTTCCAATCCTAAATTCAATTATGCTGCGATAGCGATCGCTTTTTACAAACGAGTTAAATAACCTTATTTATTTAACGCACGAGCACAAATCCCGCCCATAGATCCGGCCGGTTGGGGTACTGCATGCGCATGGTTTTCTGTGCACTTTCAAAGGCTTTTGTTGCGGTGTTTGTTTTCGCCAATGCACTGTAAAAGGCCGTCATCAGTTCCATGGTTTCTTTGTCAGGTACCGACCACAGCGAGACGATGAGTTGATCCACACCAGCCAATTTGAAGCCACGTGTCAGGCCAAACGTTCCCTCTGATCCTTCGATTTTTCCTAAACCGGTCTCGCAAGCGGAAAGTACTACAAGCTTGGTATGGGACAAGTTAAGTTGCGATACTTCCAATGCGGTTAGGATACCGTTTTGTTGGGCGCCGAGCTTGGAAAGGGTGTCGCTGCCCGTCCATGCCCAGTTTCCTCCAGAAAGGATAATCCCACTCCGAACCATCGGATTCTGGCTGTACCGAAAACTGTACTTAAATGAACGTTCTAAACGGCTCGTGTCGCGGTAATTAAACTCTGGAAAAGCGTAGCCGTGTGTGGCAAGGTGAAGTACTCCTGAGGGTGTTTTCTCCAGCACCTCAAACAGCTTTTCCTCGGTCGCTTCCGCTTGGGTCAGGGCCGTAACCTTCCATTGCTCTGTCGCAAGCACCTGTTGAATGGCTTCTACCTCCAATCTTGTTCCTTCCAAGTAAGCGAGTTTTCCGGAAACCGATTCGCTACTTCGTTTGCCATTGGATTTGGATGTTTTGGGTTTGGTGGAAGTGCTTTTACCCGGAAGCACGTCGTAGTCCACCCCTCCAATCAGTGCAATGCTCTCTTGTAAAGGCATTTCAGCCTTTTCACGTAAATCGATTGCCAACGAACGCGTGGAGGAAAGTTGGTGAAGGGTATAACGGTCGAGGAGGTAGGTGGCGCCACTTTCACTTGACGTTGACTCTTCCTCTACGGTAACACCCCGTTTATTGGTGCTAGCGGCAGTGAGTATGTCTCCCTCGTTTTCGGCTTTGTACAACGCATGAAAGGGAATATTCGACAACATTCCGACGGGTGCATAGTAAACCGTATTAATGCCGGAAAGCAAGGAATCGATTGGTTCCCATACCAGTGGATACAGCGCACTGAATCCTGATTTGGGAGCAATGGTGGAGAGTTGTTTTTCGGTACATAGACGAATGAGCTTAGGACCGGACGCATCGTGGCGCAAGACTAATGCGTTGTAACGGTAAGAGGAATCGCGTTCGTCGAAAAAACGCACAAACTCAATCGAGGCTTCTCCTTCGCGAAGCGATGAATGGACATCCTGCCAGCGAATCGATAGGTTTTTCTTTTGGTTGCCAAAGGCAGGCTGGAGTAAAACAATACGCTTATCGAGTGAATCTGCCTTATTTGTTAACGCTTCGATGGTATTTGCTTCACTGAAACCCTCTGATTCCATTTTGATGAGTGATTTTCGGCATTGTGCGAGTTGGTTGTACACCTCCTTGAGCTCGGTGGGAAGTTCTGTTTTGACGGTGCTGTTTTCCAGCAAAAAACCTTTCGATAGAAGGGCACTGTTGTAGTTAAGTTCAACGGTAGAAGATGATTTCAAGTGACAACTATTGGCCAGCCACGATAAGTTTTCATGAAAACCCGCCTCTTGTTTCCAATATTGTTCTTTTTGATGAGCTGAAAGCCATTGGAAATTTTCGGAAACGGTTTTTTGTTTTTTATCAAATTTTGCCTCGAACAATTCATAAGCCCTGGACACCTTTCCTTGTTCAACGAGTATTTTACCTAAATTATCCTCGGTGGCCATGTGGCTAGGATGGTTGGATCCTAATGCCTTTTCTGTGATGTGTAATGCTTGTTGAAAGTAGTTATGTGCTTCCTCCAACTTTCCCTCTTCCCAATACAGAATTCCAAGGTTATTTAGCGTACTTGCATATTCAGGATGTTGAATTCCAAGTGTGTTTTTCCGAATATCCAATGCTAAGTTGTAGAATTCCACGACGGAATCATTCCGGCTTGCGGCATGGTAAAGTCCGGCAATGTCGTTTAAACTGCTGCCTACAGCAGGGTGCATGAAACCGAAAAGTTTTTTTCGAATGTCAAGTGCTTGCTCACTTGGTGCGATGGCCTTCTGAAGTTCACCCATCTCTTTATACAAATTTCCTAGGTTGCTAAGTGCATTGGCATAGTCTGGGTTTAATTCTCCGCTCGATTCTTTCCAAATTTTTAGTGCTTTAATGTATTGTTTTTCAGCCGCTTTAAAGTCGCCCATGTTGTAATACAATAGGCCCAGGTTATTAACACTGCCTGCAAATTCGGGATGTTTCTCACCGACGTTTTTTCGACGAATTTCCAGTGCTTTTAAGAAACAGGCTTCGGCTTGTTTAAAATCGCCGGTACCTGAACAAAGAAGCCCAAGGTTGTTTATTGTGCTGGCATACCCAGGGTGCGTGGTTCTGTTTTGTTGCTCGAATAATTGAATGGATTTTCGGTAGTACCATTCGGCTGAATCAGCATGTTGTAATAGAAAATGGCTTAACCCAACCTTGCGCAGGGCGATGGGATAGTGCACACTGGTGTCCGATTCATGGGACAAGGTCCATGCCGAGAGTTGATGAGCAGTAATCAACATGCGTTCGTACTGAGCACTGTTCTTATATTCCAGGCATTTCGTGTCGAGTGAATCGTACATGCTTTGACCATATACGATGGAAAAAAAAGGAAAAGTTAGAAGTAAAAGTAGCCTGGGCATAAAGCGAATGTATCAAATTTTGGACCTGATAGACAGAATTTTTTCGTTTTTTCTGTTTCTCCAATCAAAAAGAAAATCAGTTGTGTTTCATGTAGGTTAGGAAGAGTGGATCTTTTTCAGAGAGTTGAAAAGGAATGAGGGAAATATCAAAACCTTTAAAAGCCTTGAATTGATCTTTTTTCAAAAAGACAAAAAGTTCGATTTTACAAGGTGTATGCAGCATTTCAAAACGTTTGAGTTGGTAAAACGTTTCTCCCATAGAACCCCAGATATTCCAGTTTATTTTCGTGAAATCCTTCGTGTTTGGTTCAAGAAAGCGCTCAACATTTTCTTCCAATGTGAGGAGCGTATCCAGTACCATGGATGTTTTAAAATACCCGTCGTAATAAATTTTTGGAAATTGAGAAGATCGACAAATGTCCCATTCTTCTATATCGCTGTAGTTACCAGTCAGGAAGTTATCGCTAAATATGTCTGATTTCGCAATGTTTTTTGATATGTTTGAGAGGGTGTCAACACGCAGTACCTCTCCTTTCTGGGCGAGTACTTCGAGTGAAGTGCAACTGATTCCGGAAATTCCACATTGGGAGTTCATTTTATTGAGGTAACGCAATGTGTTGCCTTCAAGCGCATAAAAGTACAAATCGAAACCACAAAAATGCATGACCTTTCCCTCGAGTGAATCATACTTCTCGTACCAGTTTTCTTTTAGCGATCGGATGAAACCTGTATCACGATAGATGCGGTTTTGTATACTTCTGGCAAGATCGGATTGTGGCTCTTTCGTAAAGACCACTAAGGAGGTTGATGCGTTGATCGGTAACTGTTCATCAAAGAAATAAGCACGTGTTGGTTGTGCATATATTGCAAGTTGGATGAAAAAAAACAGAGAAATGTGAAATAGGTGTTTCATTCGTAATTTATCCATGTCTTAAATGTATGAAAACAAATGTTTTAAACGTGTTTTTAATTCAAAGTTGAATAGTATGACTCAGTCTTTCCATCGATTCGAAAAAAATGTTTAACAAACAAAGGTAAAGATTAAACAAAATTAACACTTGCTTATTAAGTTATTGTTTTTGTTGGAGTTACCTGAAAATCCATAATAGAGTAGGGATCATTAAAACCATTTAAGTATGTTACTTTCTGTATCACCGTCAAATTTATTTGATGCGAGTCAGGGCCTAGGGCTAAACCAGGCTACTGCGTTTACGTTTTTTGTTGGAACGATGGCCATGATGGCATCTTCCGTTTTCTTTTTTCTTGAGATCCGAAATGTGGATCAAAAATGGCGAACATCGGTACTCGTTTCCGGATTGATTACCTTGATCGCTGCCGTGCATTATTATTACATGCGTGATTATTTTATTTCTACAGGGACTTCACCCACGTTTTTCCGTTATGTAGATTGGTTATTGACTGTTCCATTAATGTGTGTTGAGTTTTACCTCATTACGAAAAAGGGCGGGGCAAAATCATCCTTATTGTGGCAATTAATTCTTGCTTCAGTAATCATGTTGGTTACCGGATTTTTTGGAGAAGCAACAGACCGTGAAAATAGTGTACTTTGGGGCGTGATTTCTGGTGCAGCATATTTTTACATCGTATACCTTGTATGGTTCGGAGAAGTGGCTAAAGTTGCTCAAACGGCTGGTCCATCTGTGGCCAAAGCAACGCGCATTCTTGCATGGTTTGTATTAGTAGGCTGGGCAATCTATCCTGTTGGATACATCATTGGAACGCCAGGTGGATTGTTTGGAATTTGGGGAAGCGCTGATGCAAACCCTTGGATGGACGTTGTTTACAACATCGGTGACGCCGTAAATAAAATCGGGTTCGGATTGGTTATTTATACGTTAGCGAAATCTGAATCAAGCGAGTCAAACGCTTAATATTGACCTATATTGATCTTATAATAGTAAGAAGGCTGTCTGTTTAGACGGCCTTTTTACTTGTGTTCATTTTCATTCACGCGAAACTTGATCATTTTCGCAATCAGTTCATAGGGCATTGCCTCCGTTAATGGAAACTGAACAGATCCCTTTCCTTTTTTGAACCGCGAAAGTTCCTTTTCAAATGCTTTGTGTCCTGTTGGCGTCGCATAAAAACCGATGTGTTTTTTGTAAGCGGCATAATAAACAAGCGGTTTATTGTTTAGTTTATAAGCGGGCATGCCGTAGGAGATGCTTTCCGCTGCATTTGGCGCGCAATCTAAAACGATGTTTCTTACGTTCTGCAGTATTTCCCTTACGTTTTCAGGAAACTGCCCAATATACTGATCTACATCCATTGTTTGTTACTTTGAAAATTCACCAGGATTCAAATGTAAGTTCACAATCGGGCAACAAGGTCTGAAGTCGTTCCTTTTGTTCCTCATTGAGTGTTTCGCTGTGGTAATGGAGTTCATCCAACTGTATGAGGCTGGACATGGAATCCGGAAAAAAAGCAATGGGGTTGCTCCCTAAATAAAGCACCATCAATTCCTTAAGTTCACCGATGGATTCGGGTAAACTGGTCAGGAGGTTACCGTCGAGCTCCAGCCAATCTAATTCTTGCCATTTTCCCAATGAATCGGGTAAACGCTCAAGTTGGTTATGGTTCAAGTATAATTCTTGCAGGCTGCTCAGGTTTAATAATTCGTCAGGTAAGTATTTTAGCTCGTTATCATCAAGGCCTAGGTATTCAAGGTTCGAAAGGTTGCCAACGAAAGGAGGAATTTCGGTCAACTTATTTCCATCAAGACCAAGTTCTTCGAGCGCCGACAATTCGTTAATCCATGCCGGAATGGTGGTTATGTTATTGTCCTCCAAAAGCAGGTACTTGAGGTTTTTCATTTCCCGAATGCCCTCAGGGAAAGAGTCTAGCTCCATGCTTACAAGGTCTAATTTTATTACTTCTTCTGGATGAAGCATCGCCTCCTCCATGGATTCATAGATGGGAGTTGTTTGAGCATGAATAGAAACATTTAAACCTGTAAACAAAAGGATTAGGAAGCAGTGTATCTTCATTGCTATCGGGTATGATTAAAAATTCGCTTATAAGGCAGCATTCTAAGGTAAAAATTCTTTTTT
>Ga0315902_10004868_pt1 | contig 19171 bp, 16 predicted proteins | sample LakEriMetagenome_9_FD_203523 | JGI IMG/M metagenome (GOLD analysis project Ga0315902, IMG submission 203523) | Freshwater fungal communities from buoy surface, Lake Erie, Ohio, United States - Buoy 12 MA117 | ecosystem: Environmental > Aquatic > Freshwater > Lake > Lake biofilm | place: USA... | reverse complement strand
ACAGCTATCGCTCAATTAGAAAAGTCTATCAATACAGATTTAGAGAAATTATATCATAGAGAAAATGATACTATGCTTAAAGTATTATCAACTTTAAATAGTGCTGAAAAATCCCATACTGTTTTAACTGATATTAATCAACAACTAGCATTATCGTCTACTACGCTATTAAACGAATATATAGGATCATTAGACACGAAATTAACTAATTTTTTAACTAACATAAATACTGTCTTATCTAAAGTAGATACTATTTTAAACATACCAGATGATATAGCAGGCGAGGATAGTGACGTGCGTATTAGAAATATATTAGATAAACTATATCAAAGCGCAGAAGTCTCACTTAACTCGGTGGGTTCTACAATCATCAAACGACCAGGATTTAGTAATGTATTAGTTCAGTTACGTGATTATTCACATAAAATACCTACATTAGAAGTAGACCATTTTGTGTCAGTGTGTGAAACCTATCCTATAAATGGTTTGCTAATATCTAACAAGAATGGAATATGTGGACGATATGACTATCAAATAGAAATTAAGAATAATCGCATATTAGTTTATCTACATAATGTTAATAATTCTCATAATAAAATACAGGCTGCCATGGATATTATAGATGCTCTTGATAAAACACTTAAAACACTTAATATTGATGGACATAATACACATCTTATTCCAGATAATGTATTAGATGAAATAAACAAAGAGTATAAAAATATGTTAGCAAAGAAAGAAAACATAAAAAAATATATTTCAGACATTACAAGAGAACTAAATACACAAATAGATGATCTAAAATTTAATGCGTTAGAAGCCTATCTTAGAACTAAATTTAACTACTCACACACAACTGAACAACTATTTAAATGCCCCAATTGTGGAAAACTATGCTTAAATAAAAAAGGACTAACTACACATCTAAACACATGTAAAACACAACGTCTGTCTACTGAAACAGAAACCACACCCACAACTATTACACATAAACATGGTAACAAAACTATTAATGTAAATATAGATAAACCACCCGTAAATATTAATGATGTTATAGATATTAATGATATTGTAGATAACATGTCCAACAAATAAATAAAAAGGATTATCATACAAGTGTGGCACAGTAGACTTTTTTTGTCACAGACCATAAAACATTGTTATTTAAAGTGGTGTCGACACCAAAATTTATAAAGACTTTTTATGGTCTGGGACAAAAAAGTCTACTATGCCACTTGTATGTCTCTAATCAGCTAAATATTTATACATTAAAAGTAGTACTAATAGGCTTCTCCATCCACCAAAAATTTTATATGTTACTAAATTCTACAAAATGTATTAAATCTTAGTTTATTACCACATTACTGTAACAACCTACTAACTTGCTGCGGATTTTATTTTGGTAGAAAATGTAAAACTAAGGTGAATGGAGAAGCCGCCTTTAAAAGTAGTAACTTATCTATTTATTTTATAGTTTCATTTACACTGTAAAATAAATAGATACACTAACTTAATGGCTATCCAGCGGATTTCGCATTTTGCGAAATATTATTTAGTCTAAATTACATTTTTATTATTTGTTACCGTAACATTATAAATAATAAAAATATTTACTATATTGTATCCGCTGGATAGGCATTAAAATAATAATTTGCATAATACACACTTCTTTTTACTCTATAAAGTAGGCCTTTACAAATTTCTTAGTCGGTTTTTAATATTTGCATTTTACCATCACAAAATAATATCTACCATTTATTTTATGGTGTTGATTTACTATTCATAAAAATCAACTGAGAAATTTGTAAAGCCTTACTATAAAGGCATTACTTAAATTATTATGTTGACTACACCCATTGAATCTATACATGTTATGATGTGAGCCTGCTACACATATTATATTATATATTTATTTTCACTTGATCCTAAATATACAATATTTTTTAGTTAGTTTATTTATCTTAATTTGTTATATCCAAGAATTTATTATACTGGATTTAGTAAAATTAAAACATACTAAAATAAAAATATTATTTTAGGAGTGGTTATAGTTTACTTATAAATAAAAAAGTGGACATTACCCAAGTCATTATTTCTAACTGTTTTCCTAGTTATTTTATGCTGTCAAATGAAACTACCAGAATAGATAGAAAAAACGTTATTTTACTTGATAATGCCTATCCAGTGGCTAAAATGTTGTAAATATTTTCATTATTTATAATGTTACGGTAACAAATAATAAAAATGTGATGTAGACCAAATAATATTTCGCAAAATGCGAAATCCACTGGATAGCCATTTACTATAGGAGTAGTAATAAGCTAGCTATTCGTAGTGGGCTTAGTGGGATACATAACTTTAATACAAGTATTAAGTTATGTTGAGTGTCATAACAACAGATTAGTAATTTTTTAAAGTGTGGTCTCTTTTCATACTATAAATATCTGGTCCCAATTGGGACTATTTTAGCCGGCATGTACATATTAAAATTAGGATTCTCCATTTACCATAGTTTTACGTTTTTATATCAGAATAAAATTGGTAACAAGTTCTTATTTTGTTACCATAATATGGTAATAAAATAAGATTTCATACATTTTTTAAAATTTAGTAACCTATCAAATTTGCGGTGGATGGAGAAGCCTAATTAAAATGAATATCTGAAAATGCCTAAAAAGATAAAAAATTATAACCGCCATTTTAAAAATATACCATTTCAAAAATAATTTTAAATCAACATATTTTTATTTTCCATAAATAATTAAAATAATCAAAAATATTAACTAACAACCACAAAACTATTATCACCATATTAATAAACCATGCTAGGTGTGATCAATCTACACATATAAATTGAAACCATAATATTTCATCAGTCAAAAATGCTGTGTTGTACTACATTTCCTATTAAATCAATATTAAGACTTATGATCATATTTGGGTTTGCTTTCAATAATTCTTGTACTAAATTGTAGGATGATGTTTTTACTGGATATTTAATAAATTTAAGTAATGACACAATTTTTTTCTTATAATTATCAGTCTCAGTATCATAGTCAAAATCTAAGACGATTATACATTTAATAGATGGTATGTGCTCATATATATTTTCAATACTATTTGCACTATGAATAATAATATTATTAAATGTATAGCTCCATATGTTAATTTTAGAATTATCATATAAATGTATATCAGTAATAGATGTGTTATCTATTATACTATCAAGTGTACTATTAAATAGTTCTATCTTTTTACAAGAACTATTAATATTACAACATACACTTTGATTTATATAGGTCACTTTTTCCAAATTCGGTAATTCATTTAATTTTGTCTCAATCGAATAGTAGTCATATTTAGTAATTAGAATATAAATATGTTCATCTTGTATTAAATTATCATAGTATGAAATCTTATAATAGTATACTTTATGATATTTACATTTTCTATCACGTCTATATTTTTTTTCTATTTTAACATGTTTTATATATTTAGATATTGATGAATGAATTTTATCAAAATTATTAATAATAAAACCCATATTAAACAATTATTTAATTTATAAGAATTTCAATTTTATATAAATTTATCAAACTTATATAACTAATTTATATTAATTTTATCTATCTTGTCTAGAATTAATATTTTAACATAACACATATAAAATTTGAAAATTACACGGTGTAATTGTAAAAATATATACAAATGTTTAAAAAATATGGAGTGGCTAATGTATTAGATACTGAAGAGAGAATAAAGCATTTATACCACATTAGTGATATACATATTCGCCTAAATAACTATCACAAAGAATATAGACATGTATTTAATAATTTATACCAAAATTTAGAAAATAGACCTAAAGGTTTAATAGTAGTTACTGGTGACATTCTACATAGTAAAAATGAACTATCACCCGAATGTATCTTATTAACCCTGGAATTCCTAGAAACACTAGCAAGTATTATGCCAACTATCATTATAGCAGGTAATCATGATGCTGTATTAACTAACAATGATAGGGTTGATAGTTTAACTGGTATTTTGGATAAACGTGAAATAGTTGACTTATACTACCTAAAACATAGTGGTATCTATAAATTCAATAATATCTATTTTGGCGTAAATAGTTTGTTGGATGGCTATTTTGTAAATGGTTCGGATATCAAAACTAGTCCAGGTGAATATAAAGTAGCACTTTATCATGGTAGTGTTGGAACACCAATAAATGATTTTGGTTACAAGATTAGTGGAGAAATACCACTTAGCACATTTGATAACTATGACTATGTATTGTTAGGTGATATACATAAATTTCAATATTTAAATCCGGAACAAACAGTAGCATATGCCAGTAGTCTAATTAGTCAAAATTTTGGAGAGAGTGATATTTATCATGGATATCTGGAATGGAATTTACAGGAATCCACCACAACATACAATATTATAGATAATCCATATAGATATATACGCCACACATTTAGTCTAAATACTCCCTATCCCAGTTTAACAACTAACGCCAAACTACAAGTTAGTTTATCAAAAATAATGGAGGTAAATAACACTGAATACTACACTGGTGTATCCACATTTAAATCCTGGCTAAGGAGAGAACACCCAAACGTTAAAGCCACATTTATTTATAGTGACCAGCTAGATACTAAACAGACAACAGAAATAACTACTGATAATCTAATAGATAAAGCACGCATCTATATTAAAACACGATATCCAGCTATCAGTGATACAGATATACAATGGCTAATAGATAATATAAGTTGGACTGGCAGTAATAAATTAATAAATACGTGGAGACCTATCTATATGACTTGGTCGTATATGTGTAGATATGGTAAAGATAATTGCCTAAATTTTAATAATCTATCACAAACAGGTATTAATGGCATAATACAAAAAAACTCGGCTGGTAAAAGTAGTTTTATAGATATATTGACATTTCTATTATTTGGCCGTATGAATAGAAATGTTAGTAATAGAAAACATATACAACCAGATATTATTAATGTAAATCAGAAAAAATGTAGTGGCACTATATATTTTAGCGTGCACACAGATATTTACATGATCACCCGAACATGTAGTCGTGGCAAAGATGATAATATTAAGATGATAAGCACATTCCACAAACTAATACCTGGGGATGGTCAGGAGAAACATATATTTTTAGGTGAGAAATATCATCTGGAAACACTAACAGGAAAAGATAGATATGAGACAGATAAATATATTACAGAACTAATAGGTATTTATGAGGATTTTGCTTTTCATAGTTTGTTCCTACAATTTGATAATGTTAGTTTTAGGAAAATGTCACCACGTGAACGTAAGGATTTCATGTATAGACTATTTGATCTAGAACAATTTACTAACCAATATAATGGAGCACGTGATAGACTAAAGAAGAGTAAAAATAATCTTGACTATGTTAAATCCGAACTATGTAAAAGTGATCCACTTCAAATAACTGAAAATTTGGAAAAACTAAGAAAAGAGAGAGATATATATCACCAAGAACTAATAGATAGTGAAAATAAGTTAACACTATTAAGAACTGAAATAAATGAATTAAATGCTACAAAAACAAAATTGGATGACACTTATAAAACAGATAAATCTAATATGTTAATAGAATGTAAATGTCAGTTAGAAAATATTGCTACACAAATATCTAATATGATATTTGTTGGAAGACAAGATGAAATTCTAGAAAAATATAGAGAATTTGTGGATACCCGAGAAAGAAAAATGGAAAAAATCAGAGGAAAAATAAATAGTTTGTTTAGTCTCGTTAGAAAAGTTGTGGATATTGATTTTAACATAGATAAATATAGAGAACTAAGCAATATTACCTTTCCTAATGATATTGATAGTCAAATATCTAGTTTACAAAATATTATATATAAATATGGTAATCATAGTGGGCTGGATACAATAGTGGAACCAGAATATAGTATAGATTATATAGATGAAACGTTATTAGCTATAAATACTAAAATAGCACACAAATGTCAGGAAATAGATATGCTAAGAACTGAACTATCATATATTAAACTAGATGGTAATATAGAGAATGAATATCTAGTATATAGTGATAAACGTGCTACAGAAATAGCAAATAATAAAAATGTGGAATGTATATTATGTGAGTTAGAGAATAGCCTAAAAGAATATGCTGATTTAGAATACAATCCAGATTGTTATGTTTGTACCAAAAATCCAAAAGTAAAAGTTCTACAGAACATCTTAACTACAATAGAAAATACTAGACAGAAATCAGTAGTACTAACATATAACCAGGATTTAGAGCATAGATATGAAAATTATACGCAGAACAGGGAAAAATATATGGCTATAACTGAACAAATAAATAGTAATACATGTATATTGAATGAGTTATACGCCGAACAACAAAAATATAAAAACATGGCAAAAGATTTAGCAGAGTGGCAAAAAATAGTTGAAGTTAAAAAGAGTAGACAGATGTTGCTTGAACTACTAGCCATAAAAACTAAACAAAATGAATTTTTTAGACTAAACACACTATATAGTATCTACACACAAAATATAGAAACACTGAAACATAATGTGATTATTGATAAACAAATAGAAGAATATAATACTAAACTTGGACTAATAAAATCGTCAGAATATGCTGAATATAATAGTCTACAGATAGAATTGTTGGAATATAACAAACTATGTATCCAGCGGATAGAGTTAGAAAATAGGTGTGCTGAATTAGAACTATATGGTACATATCATGATAAATATGTGGCGGATTATAATAATAATATTTCAGTAGATCTAAGAATAGATGTACTAAATAATATTGTAAATGGATTTGAAAAAAAAGACATAAACTACTTGTTGAACTTAGAAAGCCAGATAACAGAGTTGGCATGTAATTTAGAAACACACTATAAACATCAATCACAAATACATCAAATGACTGCAGAATATACACGTCTTAAATATTTGGAAGAAATATTAGGTGTTAATGGGTTTAGTCTATATTTATTAAAAGATAACTTGGAGAATATGAGTGCTGGTATTAGTGAAATCTTGAAATCATTTATTGGAGTTAGTCTAAAACTGGATATAGTAGATAATGATTTAGTGGTCTATAGTTATAGGGAAACAGACACAGAACATCACAAACTGGATACTTTTGGTGGTATGGAGACATTAATGTATGATTTGAGTTTTAGATTATATAGTGTGATATATTCACATTTACCATTTAGTAATTTGCTTATTTTAGATGAAACCTTTGTTAGTTTTGATAGCCAAAATTTAATGAATGTGGAGGAAATATTAAAATTCTTATCTAAAAGTTATACACACATAATCATGATTACACACATAGACGTTTTGAAAGATTTTATTACAAAACGTATAGATTTAGCAACGGATGACCAATATTCACACATTAAGTTTGCTTAGATATTTTTTTGTTGGTTAGTATACAGCATAACCTCTGTACTAGGAATACTAAATTGAAATTATATATTTAAAGTTCTACACTTGTTCTGCTGTTATAAACTTATAGTATAATATTATTATGGTGATAATATACTGTTCCTAATATAGGGGTTCTACTGTAGATTAATGTGTAAACGCCGGCTATTTTGTCCCCAATTGGGGACAAAATAATATGGTGTCAATTATTACTGGAATATTTGTTTTCAGTCTTTAGTCTACACCACATCAAAAATTAGTGTTCCCAATTGGGGACAAGCTGGCGTTTATGGCTATCCAGCGGATTTTGCATTTTGCGAAATATTATTTAGTCTACATTACATTTTTATTATTTGTTATAGTAACATTATAAATAATAAAAATATTTACTATATTTTATCCGCTGGATAGCCATTTACTTATCAATGGCTATCCAGCGGATTTCGCAAAATGCGAAATATTATTTGGTCTAAATTACATTTTTATTATTTGTTACCGTAACATTATAAATAATAAAAATATTTACTATATTGTATCAGCTGGATAGACATAAAAAAATTGATAGGCTTTGTATGTGTTGTCTTTTTGCTAACAAAAACAAGCTAATGACTGATACGTTTAACACGGTGATTATTAATGGTGCGGAAGTTAAATTTCCACAAAATTGGACATTGATGTGCGACAACAATGTTTATACTTTTGTGGAAAAAGTTGAAAAGCCAACAAATGCTGACAATGCTGTTGTGTTTGAGGATAATAGTGACGTATTTCGCGATATTTCTTGTAATACTAGCCTTGATAGATATTGGGGAGATCCTGATACATTTTCTGAAAGAATGCACCGCTTTGACACTTATGGCAATGTGTCTTCTATGGATACGAGAGTTCTTAATAGATACTTGAATATGTCTTTGGATGACATTTGTGATGAGCAACTGAATATATCCCGAGCAATGGATAAGGCCATAGAGATTTATTTGCGTTTGCAAATCAATAATAATAGTAATCAACTATTATTGAAAGTAAAAACTATCATTGATTACGCACAATTTTATCTAACTAATATTTGGAATATTAATCTCAATATTGGGAATAATGAAGATAGTTGTGATCATGACAATGTACTTGGCAAGATAAAGTGCGTACTTCTTAGAATGAATGAGCGGAATACTTATTCATCGGTTGCTATTGAATGTTTAGAAAACATGCTAAATGAGTATTTGGCGAATGCTGAGTTCTTTGTTGGGTACTATAATTTGCCTGCTGTCTGGAAATCGGTTTTAGAGCAGTAAACATTTTCTATGGTGACGGTTGAGTATTTGAGATGTTATTGCCATAAATATGTAACAACTGATAATTTATAGATAAAAATGTTGTTATAGAAAAGGACCCCACTATATTTTTTATGCTAAGTAGTTTAATTTATTCTACTACCCAAAAATTACCTATTTGTTTTGCAGCACAAAACAAATTAAAAACTATGGACTTTTTAAGTTTAAAAATGATAGTGGATTTGTGGTCATTTTTTAAATAGACCTTGGTGTACAAAAAATTTAAAAATTGATTTTAAACTACTATATAGTATAAAATATTTTAGGAAAAAATGACTAGAACCAAAATTAGTAAACTTAGTGAGGAATACTTAGATAAGAAGGTAAGTGTTTGTGGGTGGGTATGTAAAACACACAAACCTAAAAAGGTAGTATTTGTGTGGTTGGCAGATGATGCTACTAGTAGACTATCACCTATCCAAATAGTATTTTCAGCAGGTGAGAGTATTGATTTAGATAGTGTTAAGAAGATTAGCAAAGGTTATAGTATTAGTGTAACGGGTATATTGGTACGTAGTCCAGGTAAAGGTCAACTATATGAGTTACAGGCTAGTAGTTATGAAATTATTGGTTCTGTAGCCGATCAATATAGTTACCCGCTTATGTTAGATGAATATCCCATGGAATATTATAGAACTAGTCATTTAGAACATCTTGAATGTTTGGCACCAGTTAAAAGTACTATTTATAAAATTAGAAGTATATTATCAGAAGCCAGTGATGATTATTTTAGAGAACAGGAATTTACCAAGGTGCATATGCCAATGATTACTTTTAGTGAATGTGAAAGTGGTTGTGGTGTGTTTACTGTAACTAGTTTTAGCAAAACAGACCAATTATCAGATTTCCCAGTAAAGGCTGATGTATTGCCAGCACAAATAGATTTTAGTAAGGATTTTTTTGGTAAGAAGAGTTCACTAACGGTAAGCAGCCAATTAGAGTTAGAATGTAGTTTACCATTGGGTGATGTATATTGTGAGACACGTGCTGCCAGGTGTGAGGAAAGTATGACTAGTAGACATTTATGTGAGTTTACTATGATAGAGTTTGAAAGACCATTTATTTCCAGTTCTGTAGATATTATAGATACAGCGGAAGACTATGTTCGCTTTATGTTTAAACGTGTTTTGGAAAAATGTGATAAAGAATTGGGATTTTTAGGTAAACAATTTTCGCTGGATGTAAAAGAACGTTTATCCCATTATTTAGAGAAACCATTTCCTAGAATTACCCACGCAGACGCTGTAACATTAATGTTGGGACAACCTGATGGTACTTTTAGTATCAAACCATCTTATAGTGAAGACTTATCCACTGAACATGAAAAATGGCTATCTGAAATACATTTTAAAACTGGTGTATTTGTATGTAGATATCCTAAAGCAGTTAAAGCTTTCTATATGCCAGTACTAACAGAAACACCAGAAGAGAGCCATGGTGTGGAACATGTGGATAGTTTTGATTTCCTAATAGATGGTCTAGAACTTATTGGTGGTTCTGCCAGGATTTGGCGTACTTCAGAACTAGAGTCTAGAATTACAGAACTTGGATTGGATAGAAAACCACTTGAATATTATATAGGACTAAGACGTGATGGATCGGCTAAAAGTGGTGGACTTGGTCTTGGGTTTGATAGACTTGTAAAAGTAGTTACTGGAGCACCTAGTATAAAAGATTGTGTGCAATTTCCCAGATATGTTGGTTGTGCTTGACATCTAGATATTATATAAAACCTAATTAAATATTTATTTTTATAATTGTATGATGGTGGATATCTATTTAAAAAAAATTGATGGATAATTTTCTATATATTGATTTCGTGAATATCCGAAGATGAATAGAAATGGTTGTTATACAATGAAGACATTGCCCACGGCAATTGTCTCTATTAATTGGAATGGTGGAAAACCATTTGTGGTGCGTACCGACAAAGAAAATGGTGTTAGAGTTTACAAAAATACCTATGATATTACTAGCGAAAATGATATTGTATTGCGCTATCAATACATTATTCGTAAGAATAGTGATGATGATTATAAGGTAGGGCTTCTTAGCTATAACAAGATTGAACCAACTGATAGTATGATTAATAGTGTTTTTGAACACTTTGATGGAGAAGAGCCCGTATATCAGGCTAAAACATTCAAGCGTATTTGGCTGGGTGTTGATCCAGATAATGACAGCTTCTTTGGGAACACTGTGTTGATTGATCTTACTAGCTACAACTATGTTTACGTATCTTGTACTATTGAAGCTTTTAATCTATCCAACCGTATAACTGCGTTTTGGGCACCAGTTGGTAATAGTAATGTTCCATATCCTATTGCTTGGAGCACTACAGATGTTTACTCTCTAGTTGAAATGACCAGATATAATAGACATGTAATAAAATTGAAGGTTGGTAAATCTAACGTGACTAAATTAGCCTATCCACCCACAAAATATGGGTCACACTCTTCTAAAGTGGTTACACAGCTTATTTGTGATGAACTATACCATTGAGTGTTACGAAGTGACTACTTGGCGAATATATATATTTTTTATTATAGGTTTTTTTTACTATATTAGATAGTTATTAGCATAAAAATTGATCAGTATAAAAGAATAATTCCAATAATTAATATTAATTTATAATGGTAAACAACAATATGGATGACCTACGTATTAGTCTTACTAAAAATGAAAATACTACAACTCAAAGTATTGATATGGTTCTAGAACGTGGTGTGAACCTAAGTAATATAGAATATAACAAAATGGATAATTTGAATAGAAATACTTTAACATTTAAAACTGAAAATAAGAAACTAAAACATAAATGTATACTTGAAAACGGAAAAACCATAGGTGTACTTGCTATTATTACTACTATAATAGTAATAATAGCAGTTATCTTTATTTGTGGTACTAACGAATGTTAATACACTTCCGTAGGCCTTTACACTTCCGTATATAATAAAAAATTGATTATATTATATGTATTTGTTAACTTACTATAATATAATTTATGAGCCAACATAAAATAGCGGAACTAAATACTGCTCTTAATGATACCAAGAAAATAATGGCTAAAAATATAGATCATATATTGGACCGTGGTGAGAAACTTGCTAGTTTAGAAGATAAGGCTGATGAATTAAATAGAAATGCCAACACCTTTAAAACAAATTCCGGGAGACTAAAACATAAATATATGTGCGAAAATGCTAAACTTATAGGTGTTATAATATGTATTGTAGTGATATTAGTTTTGGCAATAATTGCTTCTATTTGTGGTTCTGGCCATTGCCATTAATAAATGGCTATCCAGCGGGTAAAATATAGTAAATATTTTTATTATTTATAATGTTACGGTACAAGTGTGGCACAGTAGACTTTTTTGTCCCACTTTTTATTTTGTTATACATAATGGTGTCGACACCAAAATTTATAACATTATTTTATGGTCTGGGACAAAAAAGTCTACTGTACCAAACTTGTAACAGATAATAAAAATGTAATGTAGATAAATAATATTTCGCAAAATGCGAAATCCGCTGGATAGCCATAAATAAAATATAAAACACTATTGTGATAATCCATTTATTACAATAGTGTAAAATATCTATATTTCTTTTTTATAGATATTTATCAAATAATATAGACTATAGTGTAAAATATCTATATTCCTCTTGTTTATAGATTTTTGCCAAATAATTTGTGATGGTTTTATGGTCATGTTTTTTGGCAATATGGTATAGTTGAGCCACCAACGTTTTATCTTTTTTCAACTCCATATTCATGGCAAAAAGTTGGCAAATTATATCCAGATATCCTTTAGAACACGCCAAAATCATACATTGTTTGTATAATTCAGAACTTTGGATATTATCATACCAAAAATATATTTGTCTCAATACTTTATGATGTCCATTAGCACACGCCAATAATAGCAGATCATCATAGTCATCTTTTGTCAATGTGTCACGATTTTCACGCTGCCACTCCACAAGTAGTTCAAAGTCATTAGCAACAACAAATTCCATTTGGATAATACTTTTTTATATAAACATATACTATCAATTTTTTTAACATATTTTAAAAAACTGATATTCTTGTCAAAACAATTTCCATTTTTAAAAAGATAATTATGGTAAGCACAAGATATAAAAGCAATTCTATATACTTAGTATATGACTTACTGAATAAGACATGCTACGGATTGTATAATAACATAAACACACTTAAAAATAGTATACCAAAAGAATGGCTTGAATTATGGAAATCTAAGGAATATTTAACAGGCGTATATTTTCCAACATTTAAAATTACAAAATTAGTAAATGAAGCATTATTAGATAATAATAATACTCTATATATTGATGTATTAAATGGTACTATCCATAAATCAGATAAAACTGGACTATTAATTAAGATATCAGTTGATAAGATATATATAGATTAATATTTTTACTTGATAATAGACAGTAAAATATTTTTGTATGATAAAAAGTAGTATATAGACCACAGAAGAATAATATTAAAAGTATAATATAAATGCATATACATTCTAGTTTATTTTTCCAACATGTCAAAGATAATTTCCCAGATTATTTTTTAAATAAAAAAATTCTAAATGTTGGGTTTGCATATCCAAGCAAATACTTGTTCACAAATTGTGAATTAACCAATTTAAAACCATATAATTCCAAACAACTATTAAATGAATGTTCGTATGACACTATAATATCATCTGGCTGGTTTGAGCATGATCCTCATTATGCGACATCTATGTTAAACATATATAAACTATTAAAACCAGGTGGACTATTTTTATTTACATGTGCTGGTCTAGGTAGAAATGAGCATGGTACATTTCGCACAATTGAGCGATATGTGTATGGCACAAATAATACTAATGATTATCTAAGTCATTACTATAAAAATTTGGAACTAAATGATATAGCAAATGTTATAGATCTTAAACAAGCATTTGCGTTCTATAAGGCGTACTATAACGTAAATCCATATGATTTTTATTTCTTTGGCATTAAAAATGGTAATGGTTTATTAGCAAATTATGATAAATATACAAGCTATAATTTTAAACATGTTAGAGAATATGATAATCATAGTAATAAATTAGTTACGTAAAAATTTGATTTATCATCTTTTACATTCTTTAAGTAATAATGGATAATATTAACCAACTACGTGATTCTCTAAAAGAGAGCAAAGATATGATGATGGAAAATATTGACTTAATATTAGATCGAGGTGAAAAATTGCATCGTCTAGAAGACAAGGCTTATGAATTAAATAGACATGCTAACACCTTCAGAATAAATGCTAGCAGATTTAAACGTAAACCTATTTGTAATAATATGTATCTTTTTATAGCTATGCTGTTTTTAATAATATTAGTAATACTTATACTAATATTATTAAATTTATAGTTTATAGATATGTTTTTTCAAAATAATCTGAAATGGGATGGCCTTTTTCTTTAGCTATTCTCAAATTCTTTTTTATATTTTCTAGCTGATTTTCCTTTATAGTTTTTAGCCAATTTTCCTGGTCTTTTACTAACTTATTTTCTGAATTGTACAAAGCAATATAGTTTAGAGCCATCCCATAGTAACCTAGACCATCATCATTTTGTTTTATTAGTTCATTAGCATAATACATACTTTTAGGTATGTTACCTATCAAACCATAATAGATAACAAGATATCTTATTCCATATATACCACCTTTGATATAGCATCTAACCATATTTTTGTGGTTGTCTATATATTCATATATACCAGCCATATTAATATATGCGTTTTCTATGTTGGCTATCCTATAATATTTTATGGCTAATTTATAATTTCGCAATTTTTGATATAATAATCCAATATTAAAATAAACATCCGCTGTTTTATAATCTATTAACATCAAATATTTCAAAGATTTAATATAATTTCTACGTTTATAAAATAGTCTAGCTAAATAAACATGCGATTTCAAATCACCACAATTAAGATTTACGGATTTAGTATAATATCTAAGTGCTATTTCCTCATTATATAGTGATGTTTCTGCTATTACACCAATATTAAAAGCACATAAATGACACCCTAGTTTAACACCATTTTCTAGAGTTTGTAAACCATTAGCTTCATCTTTTAAATCGTAAAATTGATGTAGACCTAATATATTATGACTTTTTCTATGTTTTTGATTACATGCTCTAGTTAGTAAATTAATACATTTTTCTGGATTTTTATTAAAATAAATTGCAGAATAGTAGAGATAGTCGCCAGAAAATTCCATTTCATCTACCACATTATTTTTAAAAATTTCCACTATTTTTGATAAAACTCTACTATTTTTCACTTCCACAAAAAATTCCTTATCATCCAGCAATTCATATAAATATTTATTTTGATCATCTAAAATAATTGGTATTTCTATTGACTTTAGAAAATCTATTTTAAAAGCAATATTTTCCATTTATTTCTTATTTAGTCTATTCCTTTATATAGATGGTGTGGATATATTTTTAGACTAATATTTCTAATACTAATGTTATAGTTGTGTCTAATTATTTCTTATACTTGTGTCAGGTGTTCTAAAAAATTTACCAGTATATTTAGTGCTGGAATATTTTTAGATGGATCATCTGACACTATATCACTTATCTTAATTTTAGTATGACTATTATTTGGTGAACATAATAGTAAATTGTTCTGACCTCCTCCTGAGACATTACCTTCATATTTATTCCACACAACAGTTCGCTCATCATTATATACTAAAAATTTAGTTAGTGTTCGGGTTGTATTATATTTAACTGGATAACTTCCAGACACCACATTTTTTAAGATAACACCATATGCCTGTAGAATTTGATTGAGTTTATTAAAATTATCTATCTGATATTTAAAATCATAGTTAGTAACATCACCTACGAACGATCTTGTTGCGTCATCTGTTGGACTTTTAATTTTAGTATTTCCAGCAAAATAGATCCATGTCATTTTATATTCTATTGAGAATTACCTGATTTAAAATTGATTTTAATATTTCAATTTTAATCTGTGTAAAAAATATATAAACCCACACTCTATGTCTGATACAATTCCACTTTTAGGTAACATGACAAATAATCCTGAAACACCTAGTATATCTGTACCTAATGTAGCATTAGCAATACCACCACGAAATAGAGTAATAGATATGTATAACCTAATTAATAAAGCAGCTAAATATTTGAATATGTGCTTGGCTCCTATTACGGTAATACCTAGGGTTGGTATGTATGGATTATATGCTTATAGTTTTCATAAATTTCCACATATAAGAGTGGATATATTAAATATATTGGCTATAACAGAAGGTAGTCGATTATTTTCTAACCTGGTCGTAAAAAATAATATTGTTAGAAGACTACTTAAAATAGATAATCTAGATAAAAGTTTACCCCATTTTGACTATGTATATAATTATATATTAGCCAGAAATTATTGTAATTTCAATGGACCAAGTATATCATACATATTAGGTACAACTATATATTCTTTAACAAAATTATCACTCTTTACTAGTCTAATATTTAATGGAATAGGATTTGCTGTATTTTATAGCATAAAGCGGTCACTGGATAAATGTATAACTTTTTGTGAAGACGCAGTAGAATATATGCATAATCCTGCTACGCATGATAACTTCAATAACTTCTTAGAAGATATTAATACAGGCAAACGTACTATTAATATTGTTACGCCATTATTAGAAGTTAAGAGTGCATATATTTACAATGATATAATAAGCCGTGATATTGAAAATATCGCCCCTGTATGTAGTCGTCTAACTCCTTCTAATACTAAACATTTTTCTGAAGATACATGCTGTATTTGTCATGATACATATGACGAAGAACGACAACTATATCGCGTCTTACCAAAATGTAAACATAGTTTTCATGCTAATTGTATAGATGATTGGCTGGCTAATCCACAACATAGTATTTGTCCTATTTGCCGAATAGATATAGTATAAATATATATTCTTAACTAATCATTAAATAAAATATTTAAAACCTTTATATATTATAATCACATGGCTGTGAATATAAATGAATGTAAAGGAGTACTTAATAAATGTGGTGTGTTTATGCGTCCAGAGGATGGTATGATATACACTAGAAATCTATCCATAATGACATATTCGCTACTATCAATAGGTAAAAAGTGTGAACTTATACAAGCTCTGAATTTTATTAGTAAGCGGCAAATTTTGACAAGTGAGATCTACTTTGATGGATTTTCAAATAGTGATATATATGGCCGAGTTCCAATACTTATTATTCCCAATAAATTAGAATGGCTAATTAAAACTATTACAAAAGACTGGTATGTTAAGTTGCGGAAATATGTTTGTGACAATTGTGCTGAACTATGTTATGAGTTACCAACTCGTCATAGTATTTGGAATATGGATAGTATTATGAAATTTTATTATAGTCTAGAGGCCTTTTCGCAACGAGTATTGTCTAAAACAGGTGATACTATTACCCAACCATTGGAACTTATTAGTCTATTTAATGGGAAGTTAGATAACATAACACCTATTACACGTGACTCTGAAATACATTTTATACAAATAATTCTTAAAATATTTAATCATACTGGTGATAAGTCGTTTTTATCTGAAATGATGCCATATCTAGTGCGCGCACTAGTATATATTTTTACTAATTTACGTGATAGTACAGATTTTTTAGTAAAAGGTGGTGATTGGCGTAATATTCCAGGGACCTACAATTCTAAAGTTTTAAGTAATAATTGTCAATGGGCTCACACACTACAATTATTAAATAAATACATGAATAATCTTATAAAATGCGGATTTACACAAGCTATTATAGATTATGATATTAAAGGTGTACTCAAAAATGTAAAATGGTTAACCGAATTAGAATTAGTAATCTCTTCTATACAATTTAAATTTTTTACACAAAAACCGTTTCCTATTGACTATGACGATATTTTAAATGATCCATTGGGTAGTTCTCTATCAGTTATTTATAATATAGCATTACCACATCATTATAATATGATATTAGGTGGTCTATATAATTTACATAGTAGTAATGATAAGTGTGGTATAGGTATAGCAGTTGAAAAGAACGGTTGTAAAAATACATTATGGCCACACATACAGTGTTATTGTATACTTGCATTACGTAAAATGGGGTATAATGATTTTGCTAGAAAACAATTGGAAAAAATAGGTGGATTGTATGAATATTATGTGTTAGATGGTGATACTATAAAAAATGATGGAGAAATAAAGTCTGGATGTGCCGCTGCTTTATTATTGGAAGTTTTGTGTTAAGTTTACGTTCTATCTATATAATCAATATATATTTCAGCGGTCTCTTTAGCATTTTTGATATTAGTGTTACACATATTACTACCACAAATAAATCCAATATTAACTAGAAATTTCCAAATATCATTTACATATAGATTTGTATATTTTTCAACAATAGATAGACCACATATAATATTAACTAGACTATCTTTTATTTCACGTGTTGTACCATCTATAATGTCTAAGTTAGTAGAACTTAATAATATCCACCTGGTATCAGACTCTACTCTAATAGATATACCACTCACATTTTTAGCTGAACCTGGACTACTTAATACTCTGCAAAATATAGTATAATAGTCACATGACATTTCTAATACTTCTCCACCATTAAAGGTAATTTTAGTATATGTTGATGTATCATCTGTATATATATCTGTTATACTATTTAGTATATCAATATAGGTTTTGTCTCTATAATTAGATCGCAAATTATCATGATAGTATCTATATAATGTATGTATAAACATTGTACGATTTCTAGCAACTATTAGGTCAGTATATTTCTTAGTATTAATAAGCATTTATCTATCTCTTTATAAGATTTTAAATATTGGACTTATCAATTTTTAAGCTAATAGATAAAAAAAATTGATAGGTAATAGAACTAACAATATGATTGTAAATTAGAAACAATATGACATCTCTTAATATTAAGTATGAAAACGAAAAAGTAGAGACTACTTTTTATAAGTTGCTAGTAGCTCCTAAATTTACAAATTGGGTAAAAAAGGTCACTAGTTGTCCTAGCACACTTATTACAGATATAGTAGTAACGGATGTGGACTGGTTTTGTTCACCTACAAATATTGATCCTAATAAGTTGGGATTTGTTAAGGCTCGTGTAATTGGTACTGATACTAGTACAGGTAATACGATTTCAAGTGTGGCTTTTGTGCGTGGTAGTGCTGTATCTGTACTACTTATCGTAAATGTAACTGGATTGACCAATACTA
>Ga0315902_10004867_pt1 | contig 19175 bp, 19 predicted proteins | sample LakEriMetagenome_9_FD_203523 | JGI IMG/M metagenome (GOLD analysis project Ga0315902, IMG submission 203523) | Freshwater fungal communities from buoy surface, Lake Erie, Ohio, United States - Buoy 12 MA117 | ecosystem: Environmental > Aquatic > Freshwater > Lake > Lake biofilm | place: USA... | reverse complement strand
TAATCTCAGGAGTTCCTAAAACCTCAACAAATGTGTCATCCCAAGGTGGAGTAGATGGTGGTATTAACTCACCAGTTGGTATCTGATCACTTGATCTTTTAAACATCTTATTTGCTTTAAAGGACAACTCTGCAGAGTCACCTTTTCCTATCTCACGAGCAAACCATGGGTGAAAACCTATAGTTACCGGCAACTGGCATCCATTTGCTTCATACTCAAGTGACCAGCGAATTGCATTATCTAAGATCTCATAACTTTGCGTAACTGTTGCACCTTCATATGGTGAAGGCAGTTCTAGGAATTGTCTTCCGCCTCCTAAATCCTCCCAAGAGGAAAGTACTGCTTGGCCATTTAAAGCATGTGGTGGATCAAAATTTGTTGGCAGTTGATACTCACTGCCCTTAATGTCTCTAACCACACCGTTTTTTATCCTGCCAGCAAAAGGTGCCATAGCAAACCAACCCCAGGTTAAATCTTGTCCTCTAAAGGGCACCACAAACTGCATATCCCGCCACTGCACAGATGCAAGGCGTGCTCCCTGATCTAAATCAATTGCAATTGAGATTTGATCCGAATCAATATTTAGCAATTACTCAAGCTCCTCACTCGTTGGTGGATTAGCACCGACCCTTGAAACTGTAATGGCGGCAGCCTTTGCAGCCCGTTTAAGCATGGTTTTAAGCCTTAAACCCGTCAAACTATCTAAACCATCTTTAACAATAGCCTCAATCAAAACAGCACCTACTGTGTCACCAGCACCTACTGTGTCAGCAACCTTAACTTTTACAGCATCAACATTTACCATTTCACCTTTTCGGCATCCAGATAATCCATTGTCACCATATGTGACCACAATCAGAGATGGGCCTTTTGTAAGCCAATTGTTAACAACCTGTTCAATATCAAGTGATGGATATAGCCACTTTATATCTTCATCGCTGATCTTTACGGCAGCTGAGATCGCGACCCACCGCTCTACCTGGGCCATATATTGCTTGCGATCACTTATCACAGCTGGCCTAATATTTGGATCAAAAACTATTGGCGCAACCTTTGCTACAGATTGTGCCCACTCAAATAATACAGAAGCACCTGGTTCAATCACAGTGGCAAGTGTTCCGATATGAAGAAGTGATGGCCGATCAGTTTGCGGCTTTGGTAGCCAATCAAAAGTGAAATCAAAGGTGGCCGTATTTTCAATTATGAACTCGTAGGTGGCAGATCCTGAATCGCTAAGTGAAACTATTGCTAAACAGGTTGGTTTATCTGAGTGCATTACGTAACCCAGCTTTACACCTGCGCTAACTAATTCATCTCTTGCCATTTGACCATACTTATCGGATGAAATCCCATCAATAAATTGCGTATCAATGCAAAGCTTTGAAAGCGCCTTCGCTGTATTAGCTGGCCCACCACCAACAATAGGCTTGCGGCCTGTGGCCTCTGGAATCAAATCAATTAAGACTTCACCTGCCACCCAAACCTGACCCATTAAAGCTTTTCACCTTTTCGAGCCAAAAACTCTGCTAAAACCTCAACTGCAAATAAGTGGTCCTCCACTTGGGGTAATCCGCTGACAGTCAAAACACCCTTAAATCCTTCATCTGTAATCAAAGGAAGTGCCCCACCATGGATAGCATGAGTTTCATCTTGTAAATTGTTTTCTTTATGCCAATCTATCCTGCGCTCTTCGGCAGAAACTCGCTCATACATAGTTGAATGATGTTTCAGCATCGCTACTGCCACTTTACGCTCTATCCAGACATCGCTTTCTGGCTTTGAACCCTCTAATGACGCGTGATAAACGATCCGATCACCAATTCGCACATCAATAGCAATTGGTAATCTCTTTTGGTTACCGAGAGTAGTTGCTATTTCACCAATCTCCAATGCATCTGAGTTTCTCAGTGAGGGCAACTGCAGAAAAGATTCCTCCTCAAGTAATTGCTTGGCTGTAAATCCGCCAGTATTCATGACCCTGCCGTTAACCCAGTAAGTTAACTAGCGTGGAAAGTAGCGATATCTTTAATTATTTGATCTAACCTAATTTGAGGAGTCCAGCCAAGCATATTCTTAATCTTAGAAATATCTGGTACTCGCCTTTGCATATCTTCAAATCCCTCTGGATAGGCGTCAGAGTAAGGGATCTTCATAATCTCAGATTTTGATCGCGTAATCTCAATGACCTTCTCTGCAAGCTCAAGAATTGAAATCTGTTGGTTATTTCCTAAGTTAAAAACTTGACCAACAGCTTTTTCTGATTCAATCACAAGTAATAGAGCTCGCACCGCATCGTCAACGTGACAGAAGCACCTTATCTGCCCTCCACTACCGTAAACATGTAAAGGCTCATTTTTTAAAGCTGCGCTAACAAAACGAGGAAGAACCATTCCGTAGTGACCAACCTGGCGCGGCCCAACAGTATTGAAGAGTCTTACTATCCTAACAGGTAATTTATTTTCCAGAAAATAAAAATACGCAAGGCTCTCATCTACGGCTTTTGCCTCGCTATATGACCACCTTGATTTTAGCGGATGGCCAATAATACGATCATCTGTTTCACTTAGGGGTACGCTATCATTTTTACCATAAATCTCACTTGAAGAAGCAATCAAAACAGGCTTGTTGTGCTTATCCGCAGCTTCAAGAACTATCTCTGTTCCTTGTAAATTAGTTTTTAAGCTGTCAAGTGGTTTATTTACGATGTTAAACACTCCGAGAGCGGCAGCGAGATGCACCACAAAGTCAACGTCTGATACTAATTTATTTACGAGAGGTCGATTGAGAATATCGTCTTGGAAGATGGTAACTTTATTGGATATTTTCCTTAAGTTTTTTTGGCTACCGGTTGATAGATTGTCAATAATTACAACAGAATCTCCCTTAGACAGAAGGCTCTCTGCAAGATGAGAGCCGATAAAGCCGGCACCACCAGTAATTAAATATTTCACTAGACTGAATTCCTTGTGTCCAAAATCTGGACACTACCGAGCTTCGTTAAATCTAAGTAGTCATGAGGCGTAGCTAAAATTGCTAAGTCGTACCCATTGCTTAGCGGAACAGAACTCGTGCCATGCCACTCTTTAACTAAATCATCATGCCACGATACTTTAGCACCTCGCTTTTGTAACTCAAGGATCAGAGCTTCGACGGGTGATTCCCTAATATCTGATACATTGGGTTTATATGCGATACCGATAACTAAAATTTCTTTGTTTTTAAGGTTTCCTACTTTTTCTTCGGCTCTTTTGATAACAAATATCGGTACCTGCCTATTAATCTGAATAGCTAAATCAATCATTCGCAGTGGGAAGCCTAATTCTGTAGACCTCGCTAAAAGATAGACTGGATCAACGGGTATGCAGTGTCCTCCAATTCCAATACCTGGATAAAAAGGCATAAATCCATAAGGTTTTGATGATGCTGCCTTAACAACTTCTGCTATTTCGATCCCGATAAGATTGCAGAATACTGACAATTCGTTAATAAATGAAATATTGATCAGCCTAAAACTATTTTCAAGTAATTTAGCAGCTTCGGCAATTTCTAATGAATTACACTCAACAATATTTTTTATAAATTTAGAATAAAACTTTACAGCCAGTTTTCTCGAATTTGGATTTAAACCGGCCACAATTTTTGGCGTGTTATCCAATCTCCAATATTCATTTTTTGGATCTATTCTTTCGGGTGAAAAGGCTAAATAAAAGCTGTCTCTATGCAAGCCGGATTCATTTTCGAGTATGGGTAACAAATAATTTCTAGTGGCTCCTGGCATAACGGTAGATTCTAAGATCACTAAATCGCCAGCTTTCATAACTTTGGCAACAGACCTTGCAGCATCTTCTACACATGACATGTCTGGATTTCGGGTCTTATCAAGTGGCGTAGGAACACAAATTATATAAACACTGTTTCCGCTTAATTTATTTAGAGTTACACCAGCATTGAAAGAATTTTTCCTGATAGCCTCTTTAATTTCGCTATCAGGAATGTCTTCAATCACAGATATACCATTATTTAAATCTTCAACTTTGGAAAGGTTTGTATCGACTCCTGAAACTAAGTAGCCAGATTTTGCAGCAGCGATTGCAAGTGGTAATCCAACATATCCTAGACCAATGATCGCGACTGGTTGATCCAATTTAACCCAACTCTATTCTTGCTAATTTTGAAATATCAGTATTTTCGGCAAATGATAAGATTTTGTTCAACATAATCAATTTATTTTCAGAATCACCTAGTTGTTTGTATAAAACCCCCAAATAGAGATAGTTTCGAGCATTCCAGGGATCGGATTCGGCAATCTGTTTCCTGTGATTTATGGCGGAATTATAATTTCCTAGATTTTGATTATGCAACGCTAGCCATTCAAGATAATTTAAATTTTTTGGATCTCCGTTGAGCAAGATTTGTATTTTCTCAGATGCTTCTGGCGCAAATCCTGACCTTGCTAACATTTGATAAGAATCAAACTTATAGAATGGATCAGCTAGGGGGTTGCCCTCCAATTCAGCAATGTACTTTTTCATCATATCGCCAGATTGAGTAGAACCAGCTATTGATCGTATGCTAAAAGTGTCACTGTCAGCTTGGTAGAGATATGTAGAGATAACTATTGATGGAACTAGAAACACACTTGATAAAAATGTCCGCAACAGATCTATCTCATTTTGTCTTTTGATCCTGGATAATTTGTCGCTGGTACGGGTGCCTAAATCATGATGTTTACGTAATCCTAATAAAGCTCCTCCAATAAGCCACCCCCAAATCGAAGTTCCTAAATTATCAATTGAAATAAATGCTTGAGCTTGAAAACCTATCCAAGCAGAAAGAAGTAATAAGGCCACTTTTTGCTTGTCATTACTAGTAATTTTGACCAGTTTTAACCCAATAAAAGTAACATAAGAAATCAATATTAAATAAAAAGTGCCAACAAATAGCCCTCCCGTAGCGAACAATTGTAGGATTACATTGTGCGCATTTGAATTTGTTATTTCATACCCATACTTTAATACGTAATCCACTTCTCTATACTCTTTAAAATACCATGCATAGGAGTCTAACCCAACTCCAAAAAGCGGGTAATCTTTAAACATTTCTAATGCTGCTCTCCAGTAATATCCCCGGACGCTAACGGATTCTTTATACAAAAATGGACTAAGAGGTCCTTTCTGTAACATACCAAACAATAAAAACAAAGATATAAATAAGGATATTACTACTACTACGATTTTGATTCTCGAAAATTTAAAATACAAATAAACGCTCGAATAAAAAATTAAACCAACCAAAAATGTAATAAGTCCTTGGCGTGATTGTGAATTATAGATTGCAACCAAAGAAAAAAGTAGAGTCGTGGCTGATAAAATCTTGTAAGTTTTTGAAATATCTTGAACTACTAGGCTGGATATTGAAATCAAAGCAAAAATAGCTAGTGCTGCTGCTGCAAAATTAGGATTTCCTAAAGTTGTGATTATCGCATTATAAGGGTTGTTCCAATCGATTGGATCATTACCGGTCATTTGAATTAATCCGTAGCAACTTAGGGTAAGTCCAGTAATTATAGCAACCTTAATCAATTTAATTGAATAGTAATAATCGAGACTACGTGAGGCAAAAAGAAATATAATCCCTAGTGCGATGTAGTTAAGTAAACCAGTTCGGCGTTGTGTTTCACCAAAAAGCGCTGTCAGTTTGTTTTCACTGAAATAAAACGCAGTGGTCATACTAAGTAAGAAGAGGCCAAGAATAAGGAGAGTGATAAATTCTTGTGACTTTAATTTTATGGGAGCTTTCTTGTAGCCATAGACCAAGTGTCCTAGTAGCCAGGTCGATGCCAGTAAAATTATTATGAGTTTTGGTACGGAAAATGGGTCATTAACACGTGGATTAAAATATAATGTTACGGTTAAAGCTGTTAACAACAGTAACCGAACTGCGCTATAGCTAGTTCTGTTAGCCTCTGTCTGTATTTTTGAAGCCATATAAATGCGAATTCTACCCTAAATAACTTGAACCCAACCCCTAGAAAGGAGTTGGGTTCAAGTTATTAATTCAGGAAATTAAAGACTTTTTAGGCCTTTACTTTCTTCTGAATCTTTAGAACCAGATTAGTTAATGTAGTAATCAAGGTTCTTAATGATGCAACTGTTGTTGCTAGCGCATTAACAGCAGCTAGTGCAGCAGCTCCACTATCTGTAACTGTGGCAGTTGCTGAAACTTTGACCTGTCCTGATGCTGGAAGAAGTGCTCCACCAGTTGCAGAAATAGTCAGTGATCCACCTGATACAGGCATATAAACTGTGTACAGTTTAATTGCGTCAGCTGAAGCAAAGCCTTCGGCTGCAGTTGTTCCTGCAGTAGTAAAGGAAACTGCGGTCAATGTTTCTGAACCATTACCAAATGCCATAGTGGAACTTATTCCACCAGTAGCAAATAGATTTGTCATGGTTGTTCCGCCGATTACACCTTTGGCTGCATCTAATGGCTTAACAATTATGTATGCCTTTTCTCCTGGAGCATAAGTCGCCTTGTTAAACGCCAAGGTGAATGATGCCGCAGGTGCTGTATTTACTTTAATAGCTACAGGAGTCGAAGCAACTGTTGAAACGGTGGTGTTAGCACCATTTCTAATTGTTATATTTGCTGTTCCATTGTTACTGCCAGTTAAAGAACATACATATCCTTCGTAATCACTATTGTAACTACCGCAAGTTGATCCTGCTGGGGCTGTGCCAGTATTGATCACAGCAACGGCGTCAGAATACGCATAAACAGCATTAGCTGATCTTAGGGTATTTCCAAGCGCATCTTTTGGTACCGCAAGAATTGCGTTCGTTGCAGTGCCACCAATTGTAGTAACAAGCGCTGTTGCAGTAATCGTTGTAGGAGTTGCTGCATAGAAAGTAATTGACTTGTTAGCGAAGGTTACTGAAGTTGTCTTCACTGTTATAGTTGAAGTACCACTGGTACCGTCAGCGCAAATGCTGAGAGTATCGAGTCCGGAGGCTGAGGCCTGTATTGTAAGGCTCTTACCTGCGGTTGCACACGTTAAACCAATGTTTCCAACTGTACTGGTTACTGTAATCGATTCTCGAGCTGGTAAACCAGCAGCGGTCTTTTGAATAACTCTAACCACTGCTACGGCGTTGCCAGTTGGAGTTACAACAGCAGTGACATTGGTTGAATCTACAAGGTTGCCAACATCATAAGTCGGAGCACCATAAAGCACACCATATGAGGTTGCGGCTGCCGTTGTAGTTCCTGCTGCGGCTGAGTCAGCATCAGTTACCACAATGCTTACTGTTCCAGCCACTGTCTTTGTTGTATCATCTCCAAGGAGGTTTGTGTAAAAGTTAACACGGTAATTAAATGTATAAGTTCCCGCAACTCTCACTGCACTAGAATCCATGTGGAAGGCGTATGTAACCGCACCAAAAGAATTAGCTGTTGGGGTAATTACCGCAGTGGTAGTAGTAGGAGCTGCTGCGATAACTGCCAAGGCAGAGTCTGTTGACCCAACAGCAGGAGTTCCAGATGTTGTTACACCTGTTGCTGTAGCACTGTCCCTTGCAGTTACTAAAATAGAGTCGGTTCTATTTGATAATGATTGAACAGCAGCAGTTGAAGGCTTAGATCCCATTGTAACTATAACCGTAGCCGTATCTGTAGCTAAAGTTGCATAGTACCTTACAGCAATAGTTGCTGCAGTTGTTGAATCAGATTTTTGAATAGTAGCCGTACCATTGGTAGCAGTTACTGTTGGAGTTCCAACTATTGCTGCTTGTGAAGGTGCTGAGCTAAATAAACTCAAACCCAAAGCGGCAACTACAGCAAGCGCAATACGCTTGAAGTTTGTCGTTGTAGACATTTATTTCCTTTCGTTAGTCGTTACTAGGAATTTCCTAGTAGCGGCTTCGAGATGAGTCGCACGTGCTGACACATCTCTTTCCCCCTGTGATATCCGGATCACAGGAGAAACCTGTTTTTCAGGTGTCATCTATTTGACCCCTTTGGCGCCGATATTGATCGCCTGAGCAAGAATTGAGCTCTTGCTAGAGTTCAAAATTATACGGGTAGAAATCTCATTTGGAATCGCATCGACATCTAACCCACCGGTAGCAGCGACAAATAGGGCCGAATCCACCGTTGAATCAATATATAGAGTAGCTGTTAGGAGGTAATTGCCGTTCGCCAGGCGCGTAATAGTTGAGGCAGATCCTGTCTGGGTCAATGGGAACCATGAGCCGGCAACCGTAATTGATGGGCTTGCAAAGTATGAAGTGCCTGATCCATCAACTGTGACTGATTGAGACATTAAAAGGTTAATAACACTATCCCCGTATGCCTGAAGATATGAAACTAAAACATAACCATCTGGATTTGTAATGGTTGATTGGGCAGATAGTCCGACTGCACCAACATCACCAGCTAAATCTGAAACTGTAAATCCTGTTGGTAAGCCATCTTTTGAAAGCCCAGCAAACAAGGATTTAGATGTACGGAAGCTAATAGCTGAGTTCTCTTGTATTATCTTTCGCGTTGAAAGATTTTCTTCTGTCGAAGATTGTGATGAATTGTTATTAACTTCTGGGTTAACTAGGGATGGCAATTCTTGCTTAGTAGTTGCAGTAATGGTTGCTGTATTGAACTCTGAACCTGTTACAGAATTAAACCCTAAGAATGACACCATCACAATAAGTAATGAGAGTGCAACCTTTGAAGATTTCTTTGCAAGCTCGGCTGCTTTCTTATATGTACCAGAAAGCGCATCAAGTGCGGTAGAGCCGGTTTTCTCGTCAACTACCCATTCAGTAAGGATGCGAACAAATGAGGCACGAGCACGTTGCACAACATGGCGAACATTTTTCTCACTTGTACCAATCGCTTGAGCTATCTCTTTAGTTGTCCGACCTTCAACCTCCCACATAACTAGTGCCGTCCGTTGCGTCTCAGATAAACGAGATAGCGCTTCGCGAATAATTGAAGCGTCTTCGGCTGCAGCAAGAGTTACATCCATCGGGATATGATTCTCTGTTGCAATCTCAGCTAAGCGCTCTTGGGATGTATCTGAATCAATTGCAACCAAGTTAGGTCGAGAGCCAGTTGCACGAATTACATTAAGACACAGATTGTTAACTGTGGTTCGCAGATATGCCATGGCACGATCTGCGGTATCTAGCTCTGGAGCTGCCAAGATGAATTTAAGGAAGGCATCTTGGACGACCTCTGCTGCATCAGCATCGCTTCGAAGAATTCGGCGGGCTTGAGCGATAAGTGATGAGCGGTTTTGGGTATAAAGAGCGGATAAATCAGAAACAGACCACGCAGCAACAGTCGCTGGGGCCTGAGCCTTCTTACGAAGTGACACTTTGATTTCCCGCTTTCAGGTGAGCCAACGTCTTGACCCCTCTACCTAGTAAGACACCAAAGGGGGTCAAATGTTGTTGTTATTCACGGCCAATTTAAGGCCCTGAACCGAAATAAGGCTCAGAATCAGAGTAAGTATGGCTAGTTGCGATAGTGGGCCCTGTCGGGATCGAACCGACGACCCACGGATTAAAAGTCCGTTGCTCTACCGACTGAGCTAAAGGCCCCAAAATTAGACCCTCAAATAGGTCAAGATACGAAGTCTAATGCCAAATCTTAAGACCTCTTACCTGAAGATGCCTTACCCAATCGGTCTCTGATTGCAATGGCCAAGCCAGGGCCTTCAGGTACCACCACATAGATCTTACTTAGTCCAAATTGGTCGCCCATCCTTAGTGCCTGATACAGATCTCTTGCGTAATCTTCAATACTGACAGGAGAGGCCAATCTTAAAGATCCAATTGGAGTTGGAATTTTATCCAAGGCAATAAACCCATCGCCTGGCTTTGCATCTAGACCTAAAATGACTTTTGCATTTGGAGCATAGTGTGAGTCTAATAATCCAGGGGCTCTCATTCCACTTTTTTCCGCCTTTAGTGAAACTCTCAAGCCAGTAACTTCTTCAATCATTTCCTTGGTGATTGAACCTGGCCTTAACACAACTGGGATGATTTGGGTGCAATCGATAATGCTGGATTCCACACCAATTTCGCACTGACCATCGTTAAGGATTAAATCATGAATTCCAAGGAATCTTCCTAATTCCTCTTCAACAGCTTGTGCAGTTGTAGGTGAAACTGAGCCAAATCTATTTGCGCTCGGCGCTGCAATTCCAAACCCACCTAATTTCTCAAACTCCCGTGTAAGTGATAGCGCAACCAATTGATTTGGAACTCGAAGACCAACGCTTTCTTGCCCTCCAGTTATAAAATCCTGTGCTGAAGCGTTTCTTTTCAAAATTAAAGTCATAGGTCCGGGCCAATAAGTACTACCAAGTTTTTTTGCATACTCTGGAATCTCTCTTGCCCAGTCTTCCAGTTTATGGATCGAGGATATGTGAACGATCACTGGATGGTTTTTTGGCCTGCCTTTAGCCACATAAATTCTGCTCACAGCTTTTTCATTTGTGGCATCGGCGCCTAGCCCATAAACAGTTTCGGTCGGAAATGAGACCAAATGGCCGTTCTTTAACGCATTGGCAGCAATTATAATTTCGTGTTGTGTTGGGTGGCTTATTACCTGCATGCATGAATCATCCCATTTAACTAGTTTTGACCTGTTCTATTTGCCCGATACCCTTCTCCTTCAGGTCCCCATCGTCTAGTGGCCTAGGACGTCGCCCTTTCACGGCGTTAACACGGGTTCAAATCCCGTTGGGGACGCGTCAAAGTTGAGTTAGCTCTCTGCTTTGAAGGTAAGGCCCAGTAGCGCAGTTGGTTAGCGCGCCGCCCTGTCACGGCGGAGGTCGCGGGTTCAAGTCCCGTCTGGGTCGCGGCTGAGTAGCTCAGTTGGTATGAGCGAACGACTGAAAATCGTTAGGTCGCCGGTTCGATCCCGGCCTCAGCCACCACCATATTTTTATTGGATTGGAATCAATGAGGTCTGTGGTTAAAAATCTTATCGAGAATTATTTTGACCCTGCAATGCTTCGCTGGGCAGCGGTTGGCATCACTACAACTGCAATTGATTACATTCTGTTTATTACCTTGTTTGGACCAATTGATTCAGTATTTATTGCCAATCTATTCGCAGCAGTTATTGCAACTAGCTTTAACTACCTAACTCATCACAGGTGGACTTTTAAAAGTAATCAAAATCATTCAAGATCTAGTGTTAAGTACTTGATGAATTTAATCTTTTGGTGGTTGATTTCAAGCTCAATAATTAAAACTTTGGTGGAGGCAGGAGTTGATCCTAGAGTTGCTAAATTAGTCCCCTTTGTATTTATTGTGCCAATAAATTACTTTGTATTAAACAAAATAGTATTTAAGAAACAGTCTTAAGTATCCTTTGTTCTAAAAAAAAGTATAAACAATATTGCCCAAAGTATTACTGCAGGTAGCGCAAAGTAATTTGCATTAACTTGATTAATCTGTGAAATCAAAACTGAAATAATGGCAAAGAGTGCTGATAATCCCCACAAAAATATGGCAGCAGCTCTCCTTGAAAGCCCAGCTCTAATTAACCGATGTGAAAGGTGGTCCTGACCGCCTTGAAAAGGGGATAAATTCCGTCTTATACGAGAGCTGACTGCAACTGTTGTGTCCAAGATTGGGATGGCAAGTAAAAATATTGGAATGAGGTAAGAAGAGAGTTGGGATTGGGTATTGGGTTCAAATCTCACTGTAAGTGTGGCAAGCAATACGCCAAGAAATAGCGCACCAGCATCACCCATATAGATCTTGGCTGGGCTCTTGTTCCAAACTAAAAATCCAAGGGTGGCGCCCGCTGTGACTGTAGAGAGTGCTGCAATTAAGTATTGATCTCCAGATAGAGCTAGGTAGGCAAGTGCAATTGATGAGATTGCAACTGTTCCTGCCGCACCACCATCTAAATTATCAAAAAAATTGATTGAATTACATATTCCAACCACCCAGATCACAGTGATTAATGAATCAAAAATGGCAGATCCAGTTGGGTTACCAACATTTTCGGTAATAATCAAAACACTTGCAGTAAATACCCCAGCTACAGATTGAGCAATAAATCTTGGAAGTGGCGGTAGGTTTTTTATATCATCCCAAAGTCCAATTAAGCCAAGTGCGAGTGCTGGGCCAAGCACTGAGGTTGCCAACCAAAATGTGGTGGAGGAGAAGTTAGAGATAAGTGAGGTTGAGTAAGAGATAGCGATAACCCCAATAATTATTGCTGCCCCACCTAAGTAAGGCACCGGTCGCTTGTGAGATTTATGAGATGAGTTAGGTCGATCAACCACATCGGCTGCTATTGCAATCCTTCTCATTACTGGTGTTAATGCGCCAACAAATAGATAAGCAACTACAAACAGTAAGAAGTACTCAGTATTTGTGATGCCCATTAGATTAAAGGAATTACGCCGATCCAGATTTGCGTCGATGCATCTTTGGCGCAGAGCCACCAGTTTGTCCTGAACCAACCTTTGATCCTAATCTTGGACCTGCGCTCTTGCCAGATGTATTACCCTTTTGCTTTTTTGCAAGGGCGGCTAGCATTTTAGCCTTTGCATCCTCGCCTGTATTTTTCGCTTCACTCATAATTAATCTTTATCCATTCTTTAACTGTTGCTAGTTGTTTTAAGAAGAAGTGCTTTAACCTCAGACTCTTTATACCTTCGGTGTCCGCCTAAGGTTCTTATTGAGGTTAACTTGCCAGCTTTTGCCCACCTGGTGACAGTCTTTGGATCTACTCGAAACAATGTTGCAACCTCAGCTGGGGTTAATAAGACCTCTTGCTCCGAGCTCATTTAAGTTGCCCCTAATTAGTTAGCTGGTGCGTATGTCCGTTTAAACCTTATGAGGCAAGTATTGTGGTTTGAGTGAGTAAATAACAAGTAGTGCTGCTACGTAGCCTGTTCAAAGGCTGCAACACCTCGCCAGCGGGTAACTAACCGCTCATAACCCTGCCCTGCCAGTGCGCCATCTCCTGCTGCCAATCCAGCCAGTGATCTAGCAACATCCTCAATAGAGGTATCTGCATTTAATCCTGGCTGGCCATTTTCAATCAAAGATTTTTCAAGATAAAGAGCTAACCCTCCGTAATCACACTCCACAATTGAATTCATATCAAAAATGGATAGCCACTCAAGCAAATCTGCAATCTCTTGCTCTATTGGTCCATTGCCAAAAGCGTTGACCACTGCTTGATGAGCAAATAAACATCTTTGTTTAGCATTTGAGATCGAGGTGCGAAGAATTGTGTAAGCACCATCTTCATTAGAGCCTCTAATTCGATCTGAAGGCTCAAAGAGTGAAAACCATCGTGGGGGAATACTCCAGGTTGCAGTAATTATGTGTGAAACCTTATCTTCAATACTTTCGGAGTTTAATGAAAGTGCATTTTCTATCTCTTTGGGTAGAAAAAAACCACTTATTGTAAATGGTAATGAAGATTTGAAATCATCTAAAGCTGCCCAACACCTTGCCGCTGTCGACCATGGAGCTATATATTTCTTTTCATCAATTTCTAAAACATGCGCACCATCTAATTTAAGTGCTGGTGGTTCAGTCACAATTGTCCGACGAAGTGCTCTTTGTTGCTCATCTCTACCTGTTGGGGTTGAAACTAGAATTTGACTCCATCTAGATTGATCTTCTTTGCTAAAAGTAGTTAATGGCTCATAAATGCGTAAAGATGCAACGTAAGGAGTTGGTCGCATCAGTTATTTATTAATTACGGGGGGTATAATTCTCATTAGAGTCAACATCAAATCCTTTATCCTCTTTGACTTCTCCATGTAACTCTTTTGCTAGCCGCTCTAGATCCATATCCTGATTAGAGTACTTAAGATCTCTTGCTACCTTTGTTTGTTTTGCTTTTGAACGGCCGCGTCCCATTTGTGGCCCTCCTTCAATATTTCTCTTCTGTCAGGTGAGGTAGATTAGCGTAAAGATGGTCCATCAACTATTGGGGCTTTTCCGCCTTTTAGCAAGGTTTTAAGGCCTATAACTTGCAAGAAAAGGCTTAACCCCATAATTGGAATTCTAAAGCGGTGATCGCCTATTGTGAATAAGGTTATCAACCAATTGGTTGCGATCACGACCATCGACAAGTTACCAATAAATCTTTCAAGTGAATTTTGACGCCACAAGGTGAAATAGCCATAAAGTAATAGGGCTAATCCACCAAGTAACCAGAGCCAAGAGATAACCTTTCCAAATCCACCATATACTAAATTAAATCCATCCTGTGTTGAAGCAATGTTTTTTAGTGGATTTATTGTCAGCCAAGGATTTCTTGCCATAGTGCCATTTGCTGACGGTCCATACCAAGGTGACCAAAAGTAAATTGATTTATTGTAAAAAAGCTCTACTGCCTTTATGGGATTACTTACATACCAGTTTAAAACACACCTTACTCGTTGATTATCCTGCTCTGAAGATGTGCCAGATAAATCGCACTCAACACCAAAGCCCTCTTTTATATAGCCACCGGTGGCATTATCACCTGCGCCAATATTCATAGTTACACCAAGATTGGTTGAAATACTGTTAATTCCAATTGCTTGATTATTTCGATAAATCAAAGTTGCTGGAAAAAACAAGGTGATCGCTAGGCTTATTGCAATCATCAGCGCTCCTGCTTTCAAGCCTTTCCAAACAAAAATCCACAAAAGATTTATCACTATCCCTGTCAAAAGCAATCTAGGCTGGACAAATGACAGCAAGCCAAATATTGCAGAGCTCATTATCAAGTATCTAACAAACTTTTTGTTATCTTTTTCAACAAAACTTCTGATCACAAGTCCTACGCAAAGTAATAATCCAGATGCTGTAAGTGACTCATAGCCAATTGCAATAGAGCTAAGTGACAGGGTTGGGTTAAATAGGATTAGCAGTAGTGTCAGGTAAGCAAACTTCTTTAACCTAGTTTTATACAGCTGCTTTGCAAAAAAGTAGACAGTGTAAGAAAAAACTAATGATTGCACGATGGAGAGTGTGGTTAAAACCCAACTCTTTCCAAGTATTGATAAAAAAAGAATTAAAAGGGGATAGCCGGCAGGCCAGTAATTTAAAATGCTTTCAGGTGAAAAGATTCCATCTTTAAGTAGTGCGTTATACCCCATGAGGTAGTTCTCACCATCTGCCCCCAGCCAAGCACCATCTACAAAGTAAACTCGATCACCAGAGCCTGCATTAATGCCCTCTATGCGAAAAATAATTCCAAGTTTGATTACAAAAACTGCAATCGCCCAGTAAATAAAGCTTTTTGAAAGATCACGAACAGGAGCCATGCGAGCACGCTTTGATTTACTTGCCATTACATCTCCTGCCTTAAATTTGGAGCTAGTTTACTCAACTTACTAAATAGATCTTCAAGATTTGCTTTTGTGCCTGAGGCTGAGATTAATCCCTTATGGCAGAACTCATCCCAATTACTTGGATTATTGATTAACTCAATCAAAGTTTGCCCACTCATCTCCACCACATTAGGCGGGGTTCCTCTTTTGTGAACTGAGCCAGGAACACATTGAATTGCAGCATATGGTGGAATTCGAAGTTCAACTGAATTGCCGGGTGACACCTGCTGGACAATCTTTAGTATCTGTCTTATGCGGCTCTTTACTTCTAAATCCTGCTTCATCTTAGTTGGGTTAATTCAACCTTACTGATCTTACTATTTGTTACTGATTTAATCCTTTGAGCAACAGATCTAGATTGCTCCACCGCCATGCCTGCAAAATCTGATGGCTCTTTGATTAAATCTTTAAGTTGATTAAGTAAAAGTGGAAACTCCTTTTCACTAGCTAGTGCTTCAAAGAAGTTACCTTCAGTAGTTGAATGTTTCTTAATCAGTTGGTGTGCTACCTCCCGGCCCATCCCAGCTCTGACACACTCCATAAGTATCTTTGTGGTTGCAAGTAATGGCAGTTGCTCACTTAACTCCTCTTTGATCTTTTCTTCAAATGCACCAAACTCTTGCAAGATAGTCATAAAGGTATGCAGCAGGCCATCTAAAGCATAAAAAGAGTCAGGAATTACAACTCGTCTCACTACAGAACATGAAACATCACCTTCATTCCATTGATCACCAGCCAAATCAGCTGCCATGGAGTTATATCCTCGAAGTAAAACCATCATGCCATTTATTCGCTCAGATGATCTTGAGTTCATTTTATGGGGCATAGCGGATGATCCAACCTGGCCTGCCTTAAATCCTTCGCTTACTAATCCGCTACCCGCCATTAATCTAATTGTGGTTGCCATAGATGATGGAGCTGCGGCAATCTGTAACAACTTGGATACAAACTCAAAATCGACTGATCTTGGGTAGATCTGACCAACTGATGCCCAAGTGTTTTCAAAACCAAACTCTTCTGCGATGCTTTTTTCTAACTGCGCAAAATCCTTGCCCATTGCATCTAGTGCATCTTGAGATGTGCCTACTGGTCCTTTAATGCCTCGAAGTGGCAGGCGAGCAATTAATTCATTTAGTGCGGTGTGAGCAAACAACAACTCTTCAGCACAAGAGGCAAAACGTTTACCTAATGTAGTTACCTGGGCTGCAACATTATGAGATCTACCAACCATATAGGTTTTCTCATACTTAGTGATTTTTTCATTTAGCAAAAATAGGGTTTGTAGCGTTCTGTACTCAATTAATTCAAGGGCTGCTTTAATCTGAATTAACTCAATGTTCTCAGTTAAATCACGGCTAGTAATTCCAATATGAATCTTCTCAACACCAGCTAGCGCGTTAAACTCTTCAATACGAGCCTTAACATCATGACGGGTCCTAATCTCACGTTTATCAATCGAATCTAAATCAACTTTTTCGATTACCTTCTCATACGCTTTGATATCACTATCTGTAATTGGAAGCCCTGCTTTTTGTTGCAGTTTTAAAATTGTAATCCAAAACTTTCGCTCATTAACAATTTTATTCACTGGATCAAAGATTGCCACCATCTCCTTTGTGGCATACCTTGTCGCTAATACATTTGGCGTAATACTCATTTGATTAAATCCCTAACTACAATGGTTTCATCTCGGCCAGGTCCAACACCTATGGCACTTATTTGAACTCCTGATACCTTCTCTAAAAACTTCACATACTCCTGCGCATTTTTAGGCAGCTCTGCTACAGATTTTGCCTTTGAAATATTTTCCTTCCAACCTGGCAAGTACTCATAAATTGGCTTTGCATGATGAAAATCAGATTGTGATGCTGGTAAATCTTCAATCCTTACCCCATCAATCTCATATGCCACACATACTGGAATCTTCTCCCAGCCAGTTAACACATCTAGCTTTGTTAAGAAAAAGTCAGTTAATCCATTAACGCGGACTGCATACCTGGCTATAGGTGCGTCAAACCAACCACATCTTCTATTACGCCCAGTTGTAACACCAACCTCACCACCTATTTTTCTAAGTGCTTCACCATCCTCATCAAATAACTCTGTTGGAAATGGACCGCTACCAACCCGGGTTGTGTACGCCTTAAGAATTCCAATTACGCGCGTGATCTTTGTTGGTCCAACTCCTGAACCAGTAGAGGCTCCTCCCGCAGTTGGATTAGAGGAGGTAACAAATGGATATGTGCCATGGTCAACGTCCAGCAATGTTCCTTGAGAACCTTCAAGAAGAACAACCTTGCCAGCCTTTAAAGCTTGGTCTAACAAAAGCGATGTGTCAGTTACATAGGGCTCTAAAACCTGCGCATAACCCAGGTACTCACCAAGGACTTCATCAACAGTAATTCCTTTGCGGTTAAAGACCTTGACTAATATCTGATTTTTATCATGGAGGGCTGCTTCAATTTTTTGTTTTAAAATAGATGGATCAAAAAGATCTTGAACTCGAATTCCAATTCGATTTATCTTGTCCGCATAGGCAGGCCCTATTCCGCGTCCTGTTGTGCCAATCTTTGATTTGCCTAAGAATCTCTCTGAAACCTTGTCAATGGTGCGATGGTAAGGCGTAATTAAATGTGCATTGGTTGAAATCTTCAACTTTGAGGTATTAATTCCTCGCTCATTTAAATCTGAGATCTCTTTTAACAAAACCGCTGGATCAATAACAACACCGTTGCCAATTACTGGAATTACATTTGGAGATAATATTCCAGAGGGTAATAGGTGTAGTGCGTACTTTTGATCTCCGATTACAACTGTATGTCCGGCGTTATTTCCGCCTTGATAGCGAACAACATAATCAACGCGATCACCTAATAAATCTGTGGCTTTACCCTTGCCCTCATCGCCCCACTGCGCACCAAGTAAAACTATGGCGGTCATATCTCTCCCATGAGTAGCAGCAGCCAACTTTGGCAGCTGGGCAGGTAATTTCCTTGCGGGATTACGACCAATTCCACCACATTTGGGGCGGTTTTAAAAATCACCGCCCCAAATCAGCACTTACTTATCTAACCTACTTAATAGGCCCCGAGCATTATCAGCACCTTTTTAATGAGGGCTGATAAGGCCATGGTTAGGGTGCCAGAGGCTAGTAATCGCTCCAGCAGGGTCACTAAGGTAATTAATGATGCAGTCAACATAGGTGCTCCTTACTTTGATCTTTTGGTGCAGGGGCAATATCTGGCAATTAGTAAGGGTAGTTGAAATTCTGAAACTTTGAATCTTTAATTCTTACCTGCTGGGGATAGGTTGGACTATAGATGCAAATTTTGTTTTATGATCCGACCAACTAAGATCCACTACCACGCACTCCAGCCACCATCAACGTTTAGTGATTGTCCAGTTACATATGAAGATAAGTCTGACGCTAAAAATCCAAGCGCGCCTTTAAAATCCTCCTCTTTAGCCATCCGGGCCATCGGAGTTCTGTGCTCATACTGAGTAACAAATGACTCTGGTTGATTTCTAAAAATACCACCAGGGCAGATAGCATTTACTCTTACTGAAGGAGCTAAGGTGGTTGATAACCATCTAGTAAATTGAATTAGCGCACCTTTTGACGCACCATATGCTGCTGGATTACCCATGTTAGTTTCTGCATATAATCGCCAATCAGGACCAAATAATCCGTAGATTGAAGAAATGTTTACAATGCTTGCTCCAATTGAATCTTTCATAATTGGCACAAATCCTTGCGATAATTCAAACACAGCGGTTAAATTCACTTCGAATGCACGTCGCCAACTTT
>Ga0315902_10004866_pt1 | contig 19179 bp, 16 predicted proteins | sample LakEriMetagenome_9_FD_203523 | JGI IMG/M metagenome (GOLD analysis project Ga0315902, IMG submission 203523) | Freshwater fungal communities from buoy surface, Lake Erie, Ohio, United States - Buoy 12 MA117 | ecosystem: Environmental > Aquatic > Freshwater > Lake > Lake biofilm | place: USA... | reverse complement strand
TCTTACAGTTCCTCGAAAATCAATTCCGTTATGTTCATAAAATCTTGAATCTTCAATGGCAAGTATTGCTTCTTGCATTGGTTTAGAAATCTGGTCAATTGAAACCTCAACTCTGTTTTGTTGATAAAGATCAGCAAGAGCTGTTCCATCAGCAGCTAAAATTCTGGTGCTTTCAGGTAAAGGCAAAGTTTGTAAATTTATGGGAAGTGAATCAGCTGCGGCGTTAGCATTCACAATTGATTGGGACGCCAAGGCAAGAGCAGGAATTCCACCAATGAAAAGAATTCCACCCAGTAGCAATGTGGCTATGCCGAGAAGACGACCAATACTTGACATATCTTGAGGCTTTTTACGCCAAAAGTTCTTAAAAAGTTTATTCATCCCTTCTAACTTATAACTTCAAATCATCAAGAGGTAAAGTCGACTCATGACCAAGTGGGAATACGTGACCGTACCGGTGCTAATTCATGCCACCAAGCAAATACTTGATAACTGGGGCAGTGAGGGCTGGGAACTAGTTCAGATCGTTCCTGGGGCAAACCCAGAAAACCTGGTTGCTTACTTCAAACGTGCGAAAGAAACTTAATCACTGTGTTGATTATTTTTAATTACCTCCGAGGAAGTGAAAGGATTGAGTAAAAGTTTTAAAATTCCAATATTTGTAATGGCTAGATTGTCCTCCGTCAGATTACCAAGAAAAGCTCTTTTGGAAATCAACGGTAAGCCTATAATTGAATATGTCTTTGAATCATTATATAAATGTAAAAACGGATCACAGATAATTCTATTGACTTCAATAAACAAGGAAGATGATGAACTCTGCGAATGGGCGAATAGTAAAAACGTTGATATTTTTCGGGGTCCCTTAAACGAGGTAGCAAGTAGAGCCCTTGAAGCCGCAAATAAGTATGGCTTTGATTCTTTCGTTAGAATCAGTGGAGATAGCCCACTTATTAATCACCGGTTTGTCGATTACGGAATTTCATTATTCAATAATTATAATTACGATCTAGTAACAAATATATATCCAAGGACATTTCCTAAGGGTCAATCCGTAGAAATTATCCATACGAAAACTCTAAGCAAAATTCTACAAAAAAAGATTTCGGTAGAAGAAAACGAACATGTAACAAAATTTTTTTATAATAATCATGACAAATTTAAAATACTAAATTTTGAATTAAATAAAACGTTGGATGAACTAGGGCAATTAAAAGTTGAACAATTGAATATTAGTAATATCCAAATGAGCCTTGATAGTAGAATAGATTTCGAGAATATCGGTAGAGTTGTTTCATTATTAAATGGGATTTCGCCTGGCGATATTGAATTTAAGACCTTGACCGAACTTTTTCAAAAAAATTTAACTCAAATTCCTTCAGAAAAGTTAAGCGAAATTCTTTGATGAAAAAAATTAGGTGGGGTGTGATTGGACTTGGAATTGGTTTACTTCATGCAAAAACTTTGAAAACTTTGCCTAATTCAGAACTTGTGGCCGTCTGTGACTCTAACATCTCTACTCTTGAAAGAGTAAGAGAAGAATTAGGTTCGATTGCTTATTACAGCGATGGTATAAAGATGTTAGAAGAAGAAAATTTAGATGCAATAGCGATTGCAACTTTTGACAACAATCATGCTTATCTGATTGTTGACGCAATTCATAAGGGGATTCATGTCTTTGCTGAGAAACCAATCGCGACAACGCAAAAGGATCTAGGTGATATTTTTCAAGCTTTAAAATCAAACCCTTCGGTCAAATTGTCTACTAATACTTTGTTACGACTATCTCCACGATTTGAATTATTGAAAAATAAGATTACTAGTCGCGAGTTGGGAGAAATATTTCATTTCGAAGCAGATTATCTGTATGGCAGATTAGAAAAACTCTTATCTGGCTGGCGCTCTCTTGACCCCAACTATTCAGTAACACTTGGTGGGGCTATTCATTTGGTGGATTTAATAATGTGGTTGATCAAAGAGAAACCACATCGAGTATTTGGTTTAGGAAGCGATAAGGGTTCAAGGCAACAAGTTAAGAAGGCTAATTCACAATTGGATTCACATGATCTAAGAATTGCACTTTTGGAATTTCCTTCAGGGATAACGGGAAAGATTTCAGCTAACTTTGGTTGCGTGCATCCTCATTTCCATAAATTAGATATTTACGGAACCGCAGGGACATTTTCTAACTCAATTAATGCAACTTCTCCTAGCGAACTTGAATTTAGAGAGAGAAATATTTCAAACTCCTCAAGTGCATTATTGATACAATCTCGAAGCATTCTAGATAAGCCCCAACTTTTTGACATGGAATATCCAGGAGTTGATAAAAGTGCATTATTGACTTCCTTTCACAATTCTTTGATTACGAACGAACCTGCGATTGTAAGTATTCAAGAGGCTTTCGATGTAATGTCAGTTTGTTTAGCAATTGATAAATCGGTCAAAGAAGGCATTCCAGTTAAAATCGACTATTTTGGTATAGATTCCTGAAAGGGAGCTCACATTATGGAATCTGTCATAAAAACTGTAGAAAACATGATTCCGTTTGGGCGTCCTTTGATTGGAGAAAAGGAACGTGAAGTTGTTTTAAAAGCGCTTTCGTCCTCTCAGCTAGTACATGGGCCTTTTTCTCAAAAGTTTGAATCAATGTTTGCTCAAATGCTAGGGCCTGGAATAAGTGCAACCTCTGTTTCATCCTGCACAGCGGGATTACATTTGGCATATCTTCATTTTGGGATAGGTCCTGGGGATGAAGTTATCGTTCCAGCGCAAACTCACGTTGCAACTGCTCATGCGGTTGAAATAACTGGTGCAAAGCCAATATTTGTAGATTGTGATGAATCTGGAAATATAGATGTTAACAAAATTGAAGGATATTTAACAGTAAATACTAAAGCAATTTGTGTGGTTCATTACCCTGGACTACCTGTTCGGATGGATAAGGTAATGCAAATTGCAAAATCTAGAAATCTAGTAGTTATCGAGGATTGTGCTTTAGCAATTGGTGGAAGTTTCAAAGGCAAACCATGTGGAACCATAGGAGACATTGGGTGCTTTTCTTTCTACCCAGCAAAACATATGACAACTGGGGAAGGCGGAATGGTTGTTAGTCGTGACCCAAAAATTATTGAATCAATATCAAATATAAAATCGTTTGGTTACGATAAATCGGCTTCCGAAAGAAAAATACCTGGAATATACGATATTAAGCGCTTAGGAATTAATTATCGAATGAGTGAAATTGCTGCAGCAATTGGAACCGTTCAACTAGAAAAAATAGATGGATTTTTAAAGATTCGAGATAAAAATGTATCAACACTGAGAAAATTGTTGCTAGAAGTAGATGATATTAGACTTTTACCCGACGGAGACAACGATCGAAAACATGCAAATTACTGTTTAGTTGTTGTGCTTGAGAAGAAGTTTTCTAGTAGGAGAAATGAAATTGTTCTTAACTTATTGAGCAATGGAATTGGGACAAGCGTTTATTATCCGGTTCCATTACCCTTAAGTTCCTATTATGTCGCAAAATATGGGGGTAAAGCTTCAGACTTTGCAAACTCTAAAACGATAAGTGAAAGTTCGATTGCATTTCCAATAGGACCTCATTTAGGCGAAGCAGATATGGTAAGAATTGCGGAGACGTTTAAAAATTCATTATTGGAGATTAAGTGAGTGTAACCGATTCAGAGTTAAATTTTAACGGGAAAAAGGTATTACTGATTGGTGGTGCTGGTTTTATTGGACATAATTTAGCGCTTTCCTTGAAAGCCAAGGGAGCAAATGTTGCAATTTTGGACAGTCTGCATGTGAATAACTTGCTTTCTTTGTATGACGATGTGAGTGCACCTAAAGAAAGAACTCTCTACGAATACATGATTAATGAAAGATTATCTTTACTTAGAAATAACAATATAGATCTTTTTGTAGAGGATGGACGCGACTACCATAGAATGGCTAAAGTTTTTTCCATTTTTGAACCTGAAGTCGTAGTTCTACTGGCAGCGGTTTCCCACGCAAGTAGGGCTAATAAAGATCCTAGGACCACTCTCGACCACAGTTTTAGAACTTTAGAAAACGCATTAGATAACTCTCGAGAAAAAGTAAAACAATTCATATTTTTTTCATCAAGTATGGTCTACGGTAATTTTGAATCTGAAAGTGTAACCGAAACTTCAAGTTGTAATCCAATTGGTATTTACGGTGCAGTTAAATTAAGTGGAGAAAAACTAGTTGAGGCTTATGGTCGAGTCTTTGATATTCCTTACACCATAGTGCGTCCTTCAGCTTTATATGGTGAAAGATGTATAAGTCGTAGAGTAGGACAAATTTTTATAGAAAACGCAATTAGAGGAAAAGATTTAGTGATTGCAGGAGATGGTAAAGACAAAATTGACTTCACCTACATAGAAGATTTAATCCAAGGAATTGAACTTTGTATCTCTAATCATAAATCTCTTGGGCAGATATTTAATTTAACATTTGGCGCAGCTGAGGAAATTAATTCACTTGCAACTATTGTGCAAAATGAATTTCCAGGGATCTCAGTAAATCATGGTGAAAGAAATCCGCTAGTCCCTGAACGGGGAACTCTTGATATCTCAAAAGCCAAGGACCTATTGGGGTACAAGCCATCGCATGATATAGAAATTGGATTTAAAAAGTATATATCTTGGTATTTAGACATGAGTAAAAATTTTAATTTAAATAGCATCAATATAGTTGAATCTCAAAAAAATGAATAAAAAAGAAAGAAAATGATCAAGCGCCAGCAAATAAAAGTTATTAAGGACAAATGGTTGTCTGAAGTGACACAGATAAATTGTTATAATGTTCCAGATCAAATTCTTAATAATAAATCTCATTTAGGAAACTTTATTGGCCCCACTTTATTAACTGCTAAAATCAATTCAAATGAGATAACAAAGATACATGCACTGCTAAATATTGGATTCGAACTATGGGATACGAATCTCAAATTTGAAGTTTTAGGAAATAGTATTAGAGATAAAGAAGATGAAATAATGAATGGAAACATTCAAATAGATTTCATAAAAGAAAAGAGTTCAGCACAACAAAAGCAAGTAGAAGAAATTGCAAAAGAATCCCTAGCATTTTCTAGATTCAATTATGATACAAACTTACCTCATGGATGCGGACAAAAAATTAAAGAAAATTGGGCTCGTGCTATTTATGAGGGTAAAAGAGGCGACGGTCTTTTACTTGCGAAAGACGATAACCAAGTCGTTGGATTTCTAGGGTTTATAAAAAATCGTAACAACATAGACTGTTATCAAATAGACTTGCTTGCGGTTAAATATGATCAGCAACAAAAAAAAATTGGTACGAATCTTTTGCGACGATTTAATAATTTATTGAAAAGTAATAATTCTCTCGGTATTGCGGGAACCTCTATTTTGAACTATCCTGCCATAAACTTATATATTTCATTTGGATACAAAATTAAAGGATCTCAACAAATTCTTCACTACCATACGGGTAAATAAGGTCCATAGTGAAAAGAGTTAGTCCTAAGTCTTATCAGCAAAATAGTCATTTTTAAGTCATTCGCATAAAATCAAACAGTACATTCCTGAGCTTTTTCGAAAGGAGTTTTTGGATTGTGGAAGTGTTAAAATTATATGAATCAACGAGTTAAAAACACTTTAACTGTAATACTATTATATGATAAAGTCATCAGGTGATAGAAAAATGAAAATTGGGAAGATAGACACCAAAAAACAAGTAGCACTTGTGGCAGAAATTGGTAATAATCATGAAGGCTCATTTAGTTTAGCAGAAGAGCTTATTGGCCTTGCACATGAAGCAGGCGCTAACGCCGTTAAATTTCAATATTACAACTTAGACTTGTATGTTGATAAATCAAATCTAGAACGCCGTGAACAATTAAAAAAATATGCTTTGAGCGATTTTGAGGTCGAAAAACTCTTTTCATTTGCAAACGAAAGAGGGATTCATCTTTTTGCAACACCTTTTGATTTAGATAGCGCAAGTGTGCTATCACGATATGCTAAAACTTTCAAAATTGCATCAGGTGATATCACTTACACGCAATTAATCGAATACATTTCAAAGTTAGGTCGAGACTTAATAATTTCTACAGGCGCATCATCGTTTGATGAAGTAGAAATGGTTATAAACCTTATTGAAGGTATATGGAAATTGAATAGTAAAGAACCTGATCTGGCAATTCTTCATTGCGTGTCTGCATATCCTGCGAAATCTAATGCCCTAAATTTAAGGGTGATTGGAGAATTCAAAAAGAGATTCCCAAACCACACAATTGGTTTCTCGGATCACACAGTTGGTATTGAGAGTGCATTGAGAGCTGTAGCAGCAGGGGCTTACATAGTAGAAAAACATTTTACAATAAATAAAGAGTATTCTAATTTTCGCGATCATGCCCTTTCGTGTGATTTCAAGGAGTTGAAAGAGCTAAGGAATAAAATAAGTGAGCTCGAAGAAGAATTAGGAAATGGAGTTAAAGGGGCCCATGAATCTGAGATAAGTAACAAAAAGATTATTCGAAGATCTTTTGCCGCGGCTCAAAACTTGCATAAAGGTCAAGTAATTAGCGTAGAAAATCTCATCTGTCTAAGACCTGAGAGCGGCATTCCAAGTAATGATTTAAAAAGTGTGGAGAATAAAACTCTTATAAGGAATCTTTACAAGGGTGAAATCATACAATCGAGTGATTTAATTTGAATTTAAAAGTACTGGTATTGACAACGGAAACTGTACATCACTCCTTTTTTATTCAAAATCTCTTAGATAATGAAGTAAATGTCAAAGTAATACTTGAAAAAAAAACTGGAATATTCGAGTACAAGAGTGACCTAGTTCTAAAGACTAATGATTTTGAAAAAGAATTCTTCTTTAGAGGAATAAATCATGAAATAAATAAAATGACCTCTTGTTTAATTGTGGATAATATTAATTCTGATGGGGTGCATAAATATTTAGGTAATAATCATTTTGATATTTGCATTTCATTTGGAGTTAGTTGGATTAAAGAAAAAACCTTAAGTTTGCTACCGACAATAAAACTTAATTTACATGGCGGCAATATCCAGAACTATAGAGGACTAGATTCTCACCTCTGGTCTACCTATCATTTAGATGCCACTGGATTTTTAACGACACTTCATATGCTAAGCCCAGAATTGGATTGTGGAAACATTGTGCAAGCTGGGGAACTAGATATTAATCAAATATCAGAGTTGTATATGCTTAGATCTATAAATACAAAAATGGCCAATCATCTGGTGTTAAATGCGCTAAATTCTGTAGACAAAACTGGAAAATTAATTTCATTTCCGCAATCAGGAAAGGGAAGGTATTATTCAGCAATGCCAACGATACTTTATGAAAGGTGTGAAAGTAACTTTCAAACAATAAGAAGGATGAGTAAAACTATTGATTAATTTAACAAAAAAACTAGTTAAAAACGAGATTTTAGTGTTGTTGTTTCATGGAGTAATACCTAATAAAAAGTTTAGGATAAGAAACTATACTCAAAAACACATTCATATAGATAATTTCCACTTACTGTTGCATGGTTTACGTAAATCCGGAACACCAATTTCGGTTGATGAGCTATATTTGCATATAACCACAAATTCAAAAATTCCAAACAATAGTTTTGTTATTACATTTGATGATGGTTTTTGGAATAATTATGCTTACGCTGCTCCAATATTAGAGGAATTAAATATACCTGCTGCATTTTACGTTACATCGGATCTCATTAAAAATAATAAGCAAACCTGGATAGATAAGATAGAATCCGCAATCACACAATCTAATAAGTCAGAATTAAAACTAGAAATTTTAAGGACAACATTGCGTATTGAAAATGAGAATGACAAAATAGAATCGCTGCAATTTCTAAGAAAAAAGATGAAGCATAGAAAAGATATCGATTTAGAGGATTTTGCCGATAATCTGGTTTTTCAAGCAATAGGGAATGAAGACTTGAAGACGATTGAAGATATAGATAAAAAAATGAATTGGTCTGAGTTAAAAGAACTTTCAGATAATTCTCTGTTTACGATTGGTGGTCACGGACAAACTCATAAAATTTTAGGTTATTTAGATGAAGAAGAAGCACGAAATGAAATTTATAATAGCGTTAAAGATTTAAAGGCGCTAGCAAATATTGACATCAAACACTATTCATACCCTGAGGGATTTGTAGGAAGTTTCAACGAAGCTAATATAAAACAATTATCCAGTTTAGGTATATTAACGTCTATGACAACTATAGATGGCACTATCAAAGTTGGAGCAAAACCATATAGTTTAAATCGATTTCTAGTGTCATGACACTAGATTAGTATTCGATAATTAAATCCATTTAACTTTTGCAGTTCTAGGAAAGTCCCAGTTCAAATGTAATTTTGATGTGAGTTTCTTCATTATATTCAAGTCAATGGATTTGTATATAAATTACTCAACAACTTAAACCTAAGAGTGGTAGCGTTTGAAAAAGACAAATATGTAAAGATTAGATTATTAGGATGATTAACTTCGCTTAAGAAACATTAGTTCAGCAATAATCTTGTCTATTATGTCAAATCGTTTTAAGAAAGTAATATGATGAAGGAGGGAGGTAAAAGATGTGTGGCATCGCGGGTTCATGGGGTGAGAGTACTCCCACAGAAAGGCAAATAAACTCTACTATTTCAACGTTAAAACATAGGGGACCAGACGATGTAGGTTGTAGCATTTTGAAAACAAAAAGCAACAAATGTTTAACACTTTTATTCACGAGATTAGCAATCATTGATTTAGATAAAAGATCGAATCAGCCTATGTATTTTCAGGGGCTTTCAATTGTTTACAATGGTGAAATTTATAATTATAAGGAATTACGATCTGAATTAGAACAAAGGGGAGTTCGTTTTACAACCGATTCAGATACTGAAGTCTTGCTCAAAGGAATCAAGATAATCGGATGGGAAATTTTGGACAAAGTCGAAGGAATGTGGGCGATTGCAGTTTACGATGAACAATTAGATCGATTAACGCTCTGCAGAGACAGATTTGGCGAAAAACCTTTAAAGTATATAAATATTAACAAGGAAATATTTTTTGCATCAGAAGTTGAAGCAATTCAAAAATTAAGTGACTATGTACTTGTTCCAAACGAAAATCATGTAAAGCGGTTCTTAGTCAATGGTTATAAATCTTTGTATAAGACTAAAGAAACCTTTTTTAAGGGTGTTAAGGATGTACCTGCGAGAACATTGGTTCACTTTGATAAGTATGGGGCAGAAAGCTCTCAACAATACTGGAGCACGAATTCAGAGATAAATACAGAAATCGATTTTAATTACGCTTCAAATCAGGTTGAAGAAAAACTTACCCGTTCATTAGAATTGAGGTTACGGTCAGATGTGCCCATTGCATTTAGTCTGAGTGGTGGAGTCGATTCAGTAGCATTAGTTAGTCTAGTCCGGAATAAATTAGGTATGGATGTTAATGGATTCACAATTAAAAATTTTGATTCTCGTTACGATGAATCGGAATTAGTTAAACATGTGGTGAATAATCTAGGTATCAATCACACTGAAATAGCAGTAACTAGATTCGGTTTTCTTAGAGATTTAGGAGATATTATTTCACTACGAAAGACGCCGGTATTAACATTGAGTTCATTTATCCAATGCACTCTAATGGAGAAAATATCTCAGGCTGGATTTAAAGTAGTGATTGGTGGTATTGGAGCTGATGAGATATTTACTGGCTATTATGATCACCATTTATATTATTTTCTTGAATTGAATCCTAAGGTAAGAGATCAAGCTATTAATAATTGGTCTAATAAAATCAAGCCATATGTACGGAATATTTATCTAAAAGACCCAAATCTATTTTTGAAAAATCCTGACTTTAGAAGATATGTTTATCTTGACTCAGATATTTACTCTTCTTATTTAAACTCGAGATGGGTTGAGGAATTTACAGAAGGGATATACAACGTATCCATATTGCGAAACAGGATGAATAATGAACTTCTAGAGGAAGCTGTACCAGTCTTATTGCATGAAGAGGACTTAAATGCTATGGCTTATTCGGTCGAGAATAGGTCCCCATACCTAGATAAGAATTTAGTCGAGTTCATGAGTTCCGTTCCATCAAATTTGCTCATACAATCCGGATTTGCGAAAGCAATTTTGCGAGAATCTGTTAAAAACTATGCGCCAGTTGAAATAATGGCAAACCCACAAAAGATTGGATTCAATGCTCCAATTGAAAGTTTAATAGATTTTAGCGACAAGGAAACTCTTAGATTTCTTTTTTCTGATTCTAGGATATATGATATAGTGAATAAAAAATCTATTCAAAAATTGTCACAAAAAAATAGTTTTGATAATAGTGAGAGCAAGTTCTTATTTAATTTTATAAGTTCTAAAATATTTTTAGATGGTATTTCTTAGAAAAAGTTTTATCTAAAATTTTTCTTAGATTTGGAATTCTTTAAAAAGAGTTGAACTCAAATAATCCCAATTCTTCATAAAGCTGTAAACTAAATTTGGATCATCAAATTCTAGGGATTGGCTTTTTGTAGATTCAGATTTCTTAGCAATAATCAACATCACATCTGAATCATGAAATCTATTGTTAGAAATTATCTCAAATCCCGCGCAAACTAAAAGTGCTTTTAGGGATCTGAAACTAAAGTACCAAGGGTGAACGTCGGATGGATGAATTTTAGAAAATAAATCATTCAATGACTTTTTATATGGAACTAAAATACGTGAACTTTCTGCAACAACTAAAATTCCGTCATCATTTAAAGAGTTTTTAATTTCTTTCAAAATATTCAAGGGATTTATGGAGCAACTCAAAGTCCAGAGTATGGTTGCGACATCGATATTCTGAAAATTACTCTTTCCAAATCCGAGTCCTTGATTTAAAACTTCTACACCTTGTGCTCGAATTTTTTCGGATTGTTCCCGCGATCCTTCGACAGCTCCAAGGTGCCATTGCGGCATTTCTCGCTTCGCAAGTTCGATAAAAACTCCTTCACCAGCAGCGTAATCGACAAGTCTTAATCCACTCTCAAGTTTTTTATTTCCCATTTTCTTTAGGTGATCAATTAGAGTTAACAGAACATAGTACAAACGACTTTTTGCAAAAGGAAATGTAGCAGAATAGTTGTTATCAGTAACATTACTTTTAAAATAGTTTTTAGACCAATAATCCAATACATCTAGTTCTGACATTTCTAATTTACTAGATATGACCCCAGTTGGGATGTGAATCTTTATTTTTGAATCTACTTCAATGTATTTATCTAAAAAATTGAGAGAAATGCTATTATTTGATGAATTATTGAAAACATTATTATACTCAAAAAGAACATCCACACTTAAATGATAGCATATTAATCATGCAATTAAAAGTAGGTATTCTAGAGGTCGGATATGGTAATATTAGATCGCTTTTAAATTGTGTAGAAACGTTTACAAATACGATCACTCTAGTAAAAAATCCAAATGACGTTAGAAAAATCGATAAATTAATCATTCCAGGCGTAGGCTCTTTTTCTACAGCAATGGACTCCTTACGGAAACTTGAATTAGAAGCAGTGATAAGAGAAAAGGTTTTAAGTGAGAATTTAAACATTCTTGGAATTTGTTTAGGAGCACAGCTACTTTTTGATACAGGTGAAGAGGGGGGTAGTGATCTCGGACTTGGCCTACTAGAGGGAAAAGTCACTCAGATTAAAAACGAATCTGGTACTCCATCAAATCATACTGGATGGAGTGATGTCATTTTGAAGAAAAACTTAGGAGATTTTTCAATACATCAATCGTATCCTTTTTACTTTAACCACAATTTTAAAATAGAAACTACTGATAAAAATGTTATTGGAATTTGCCCTTTTATAAGTGACGCCCCTGTGATTGTAGGCAATCAATTTGTACTAGGTGTTCAGTTCCATCCTGAAAAGAGTCAACATTTTGGAACCAAAATTTTTGATTTTTTTTTCAAAAACATGGTAATTAATGACCAGAGATTCTGAGATTAAATGACCAGTCAATACAAGAGAATAATTGGGAATCTTTTGATATCTAATGGCCAACTTTGTCGAACTAAAGAATTTATTCCAGATTACTATTATACATTAGAGTATATTGATACAAAAAGTTTTGACGAATTGCTAATAATAAATGTCGGTAGTAATTCAAATATCTATGATGATAATTTTAATACTACAATCGCAAAGATAATGAGAAAAGTTGAACTACCATTAATTCTTGGAGGAAATATAAATAATGAAAAAAGTATTTTAAGGAGTTTTGAAATCGGTGCTGATAGAGTGCTGCTTGGGAAGTCTTCCTTAAGGAAGGATATTAAGTATGAGAAAGTATTAAGCAAATATGGCATGCAAGCATTTATTGGCTCTATTGTTTATGATTCGCGAAAAATTCATACAAGTTCTGAGAAAGAAAGTATTAAAGATTTAATTACTCAGTTTACTTCGCTGGGAGTGAGTGAAATAATGTTGACTGCAATTGACCGAGATGGATCCTTAAAAGGCTTAGATTTAACTGGAGCAGAGTTTGCGAATAAATTAACAAATTCACCACTTATTCTTTCTGGTGGACTTGGAAATTGGAAACACATAGAGGATGCCCTTTCATTAGAAAGTGTAGTAGGCGTATCCACGTCAAATATTCACCATCTTTCCTCATCTGCAATAGTAAGTGCTAGGGAATATTTAATCGAAAAAAAAGTGCCAGTAAGGTATAATTTCCACAAGTTGTGAGAAAAGGTGACGTTCATTGTTTAATATTCAGTACTGCAGTAGGTGTTTTATGCCATCAACTCGACCCAGAATAAATTTTGATAATTATGGAATTTGTAATGGGTGTAAATCAATTGTCAAAGAAATCGATTGGAACGACCGCAAGAACCAGCTTGAAAATTTAATTGATAAATCAGTGACGGAAAATTCACCCTATCATTGCGTCGTTGCTTGGAGTGGAGGGAAAGATAGCTCGAGTATAGCGCTAAGACTAAAGCAAGATTTTGGACTGAACCCTTTATTGGTCACATTTTCACCTTTAATTCCGACTAATGTTGGAGAAATAAATAAAAGAAATCTTAAAGAGTTAGGCTTTGATAGTATTGAAGTTTGTCCAAAAATTAATATATCTCGAATTCTTGCGAATCGTTTTTTTGTAGAAAGGGGCGATCCAAAATTACATTGGAACGCTGGAGTTAACTCGGCTCCAATAAGAATTGCTGATAAACTAAGAATTCCATTCATATTCTATGCAGAGCATGGCGAAACTAAATATGGAGGCCGCGTACTTTCGGAAACAAGCGAAAGAGAGCGGGATATAGATGAGATTCTTGAGAATCAAATAGGAGATGACCCCTCAAATTGGGTATCTCCAACCGTGAACCAAAATGACTTATATCATTATATGTTTCCACCTAATTTGGGCCAAGAAAATCTGAAAGCTTTGTATTTTGCGTATTTTTCCCATTGGGATGTTAATTCAAATATTGAGTACATTGATTCTAAAATGGAGTTTAAGAGAAATCCAACAGGTCGAACAAATGGAACATTTACAGATTTTGATTCTCTAGATGACGATATGGACGATTTATATTATTATATGCAGTATATAAAATTCGGGTTCGGAAGATGCCTAAGAGATGTTGCCAGACAGATTCAACATAAGAGACTAACCAGAGAAGAAGGTTTGAGTTTAATTCGAAAGTATGATGGGGAATTTCCAATCAATTCAATTAATTCATGCCTAGAATATTTGAATATTAACGAGAATGATTTTGAAAAAATAGTTGATAGTCATAGAAGTGAGCAGATATGGAAAAGGACAAAAGGTAAATGGAGTCTAAGATTTCCCATAAAGTTTGAAGGGGAGTAACTACTTGGTTATTGGAAAAGTCAACATTACATTATATTTTAATTTTAAGGAATCACTCTTAACAAACAAGTGTTGTGACTTCTACGTGATACTATAAAATATGGATTATTTACAAGGCCAAGTTTTTGACTCTTACAGTAATTATAATTTAGAAAGACTTTTAGGGAAAAAACCCGAGAAGGAATCTTCTAAAGCGGTTCTAGAATTAATTAAATCTGAAGTAAAAAACGGCGACAATATACTTGAGGTAGGTTCTTCTGTTGGCCACTTAGTGAGAACTTTGGATAAAGTAAAAAAGAATTTTTCCTATAGTGGGATTGATATAGATGAATATGCGATTAGCAAGGGTAACGAAGCTTCAAAATCAATGAAATTTGAAAATATTGATTTCAGAGGATTACAAATAGGACTAGTAGACAACATACCCTTTTCAAATGATGCTTTTGATATAAGTATTTGTCTAAACGTTTTAGAACACGTAAACAATCCAATTCCAGGAATAAGGGAACTAATAAGAACAACAAAGAGATTAATTATAATAAGAACCCTGGTTAGTGATCAAACTTTTATAATTAAGGAGAGTAGAAATCTAGAACATTTGGGTCTTGGATATCAGCATCTTCAACTACCTTCTCCAAAAAATGAGATTGATGATTCTGGCGAGCCGAAAGTTTTTGCATACCAAAATATTTATGGAAAAAGGTTTTTGAGTGAGAATTTGGGAGATATTAAATCAATCAAGAGCTATCAAATTTTTGAAGATGTTATGTGGGACGAAAAAGCGTACTTAAGGGATAGTAGCGTTAATAGTTTATTTAGACGAACCGAAGTTATAAATGGTGCTCAGACTCGAGGTAACTTTATAGATACAAATTTTTGGATAATAATTAAAAAATGATTTAGACTTTTAGATTTCCAATCTATTAGTGTTGCGATATTTAAATGGATTAGATTTATTATAACAAAATTAAAATCAAAGGCAGTTGAAATTTAGCTTGAAAATTCTTTCAAAATTTTTTGAGACTTATACTGATATATATAGGATTTTAAATTAATTTACGACCATATAATATAGTTCCAACCTTATACTAACAAACTAACTAAAAATCTTCATTAATTGCATAAAATACAGATAGAGTGTTCCACTCGTAGATATTTGTTATCCAAAAAAATTCAAAAGTGTGTGAGAATTTAAATCAAAAATACCTTGACGTTTCCATAAAAAATGACTACCAATATCAGCCTGGTTCCAGTGCATTGGAGTGAAACCCCGATAATTCTTTTTTCTTTTGGTCAAATTTCGCAAGAGCGAGGTTGGCATAAAAATTTCTGTTACATTTTTAAATTTAGGTTGCGACATAATTTCCACACTTGAATTTTTGTGGGTAGGATCCAAATTAATAGTGACAAAGTACATTCCATCCCCAATAACAAAACTATTTTCAAGTGTTATTCTTGAACTATAACTTTTTTGCAAAATCTTGTTTGAGGCATTCATTAAATCATTTAACGGGTTTTCCCAATCATTATTGTAAACTTCTTCATAAGGGAATTTAAATTCCTTTATTTTAGAAAAGTAGGAATCCATTTCTTTAATACTAGGCTCAATATAATCTTTTGTTTTATTCTCATTAGACAAGTTAAATTCGCCACCGGGCATTACAGAAATCACATGACACTTTGTTAAAGCTTGGATATAATTAACTGCTTGATCTAAAGGTAACACTGCCCTATCATAATTTAATGACGTTAGTCTTCCTCCTAATACATACTGTCCTGCAAAGGGAAATATAAACTTCGCCTGAATCGAATGAGCGGCTGTAGCCAATAATTTACAGGAATTTTCGGTAATTTTTTTGATTTCTGATTTCTTATCACTTATTTCAGGAAAGCACTGGGGATAAGGACTTGCCCCGCCGTAGTGTCCCATAAGTAAGTCAGCCTGTCCAATATTTGCCGCAATTTTTGGCAATATAGACACTCCCATAGCATCATTTGCGTTAACAACTTTTTTGCCATCAACACAAAACACGGCTACAGAGTCGATACCTCTTAGACTTGGTTCATTTTGACATGGAATGTTTACATTACAAATTGAGGGGTTGCAGGTATCGGCCGCAAAAATTTTCATACTAAAATTCGAACTGATGTGAATTTCTTGTAACGTAGGAACTTCTATAATTTTAGTAAAATCTTTAGCTATTCTTTCAAGAGAAGCCTTTAACCAATTATGAGCAAAACTTGCAATATAAATAGGTACACCAGGATTTTTTTTCACAAATTTAGAAACAAATAAAGGGTCATAGTGATCAGGATGTAAATGTGAGATATAAATACCATTACAAGGTTCATTTACTAATTCGTCATAAAAATCATCCTGTAGAGGCGGCCAATGAAACCAACTTCCTAAAAAGGCACCAGCATTTACCCAAGGATCACATAAGATATTGGTGCCGTTATCTGAACTTATTCTCACACATGCATTTGAATAATACTTAATTCTCACAAGGCAATATTATCATATGTAAAGACCGTTCAAGTTTTTAAGAATAAATGGCTATAAACATATCTCGAAAAAGACAAAGCACAAGTCCAAGCTGGTGAAACAGCGTTCAAAACATGCGTTGAATGCCTATCACCCTCGAGAACAAAATCCATTTCTAATTTATTTTGCTCAATATCAAATAACTGTGCTCTGATACCACTTTTCCCACGGACATTAAAATCTGAAACATTTATTCCTTCAGCTAACAGAGATGCCTGTTTGACTAAATAAGATCTGGAATATTTTGGTAATTCTTGCTTTAAGAGTGCACCAAAGTCATGATGTGGTGAAAAGGCCATTTTTGGTAAATCGGTGGCAATTTGAAATAATTCTTGGACTTTAAAGTTGTTAAGCATTCGATAATTTTCTCGCCACAGCGCAGGAATTGCAGTGGGGCCTATTTTTACTTTGCCTTCATCTGTAACTGTTAAGTGCACACCTAGAAAAGGATTTCTAGCATCAGGAATTGGATAAATGTGTCTAGTTAATTTATTTGTTTGATTTGGAGCATACCAATAAAGACCTTTGAAAGGAAGCATGCGATATTTGTGTCCAAAATTAAATTTGTGTGCGACTTTGTCAGCATAAAGTCCAGCACTATTTATCACGTGATTTGCATTAAAAGTTGATTTAGTTAAAACAATTCTGTTATTTTCATTCTTTATGAAAGATTGACCAAAAATTATTTCTCCACCTCGTCTTAAAAAATCTTTTTCTAAAGCTTTAATAACTTTTTGAGGACTTGCAGATCCAGTGTTGGGTGACCATAAAGCTTTTTCATGAGTTTTAGCTCTTGGTTCTAGTTCTTTTAATTGTTGTTTATCAACAATTTCTATTTCCACACCATTTTCAACACCACGTCGATAAAGCACTTTTAATGCAGTTTCTTCCTTTTCATTTTTTGTTACAACAACTTTGCCCACGTTTTTAACTTCAACATTATTTTCAGCACAAAACTCTCTAAGCAATTTGTTGCCATCAACGGTGAGCTTTGCTTTTAAAGAATCTGGTGAGTAATAAAAGCCTGCATGCAATACTCCACTGTTTCGACCCGATGCATGAAGGCCAACTTCGGTTTCTTTTTCAACAACAATTACTTTGCTATTTTTGTTATTTATCAAAATTTCGCGAGCAATGGCTAAACCAATGACCCCTGCACCAATTACAAGAAAGTCACATGTTCTATCTGTCATGGGTTTAATCTTTCCCCATTTTTGGGTATTCGACACGCTCAAACGAAGAAGGCAGGGAGTGAGGGGTTTGACTATTTATATAGCGCATTACCAGTCCCTCTTTCCCCACGGAAATAACAGTATTGCACCCACAAATACCCTGACTTTGTGAGTGAATTGGCACTTAAGCCAGGGCCATACATATTTATTAGTCATATCTGTGTCTAAAGTGTCGCGAAGGAAGAAAACCAAGGAGAAAACGTGTCCCACACACTAATTGCTTCAGGCGCCGCTGACGTCGTCTTGAGCTCAACTGGCAGAAGCCAGGTAATGATTGTTGCCGCAATTGCCATAGGCGCACTACTAGTTGCTGCTTATTTAGTTAGAGAAGTTTTGGCAGCCCCAGAAGGAACAGACAGCATGAAAAATATTGCTGCTGCTGTCCAAGAGGGTGCATCTGCTTATTTAAATAGACAATTTAAAACTTTAAGTGTTTTCGTTGTTTTAGTGTTTTTTGTTTTGTTTATTTTGCCGGCAAATTCAACTAACGAAAGAATTGGTCGCTCGATCTTCTTTCTAGTTGGTGCAGTCTTTTCTGCCTTGACAGGATATTTTGGAATGTGGTTAGCAGTACGAGGAAACGTTCGCGTAGCAAATGCTGCACGTGAAGGTAATGAACAATATGCAACCAGAATTGCTTTTAGAACCGGTGGCGTTGTGGGAATGACCACTATTGGTTTAGGTCTTTTGGGTGCATCAATTGTGGTTTTGGTTTATTCCGGTGAAGCACCGAGAGTTCTTGAAGGCTTTGGTTTTGGTGCGGCATTACTTGCAATGTTTATGCGCGTTGGTGGAGGAATCTTTACTAAGGCAGCTGATGTTGGAGCAGATTTAGTTGGAAAAGTAGAACAGGGAATTCCAGAAGATGATGCCAGAAACGCTGCGACAATTGCAGACAACGTTGGAGATAATGTTGGTGATTGTGCAGGAATGGCTGCGGATCTATTTGAATCTTATGCAGTAACACTTGTGGCCGCTTTGATTCTTGGAAAAGCAGCTTTGGGTGCTCTTGGTTTAGTTTTCCCATTAATAATTCCAGCAATTGGCGTTGTTACTGCAATCATTGGAATTTTTGCAGTTTCACCAAGACGTGGTGACAAATCTGCAATGTCTGCGATTAATCGTGGATTCTTTATTTCTGCCCTTGCTTCAGCGGTATTAGTTGCTATCGCATCGTTTTACTTCCTGCCAGCTTCATTGGCGGAGTTGGCGGATGCTGATGTTGTGGCTGCAAAAATTGGTTTAGATGCTGCCCAAATGGCTGCCTTTAATCCACGAATCATGGCAATTGGTGCCGTGGTAATCGGTATTTTGTTAGCAGCACTTATTCAACTACTAACTGGTTATTTCACAGAAACAAATAGAAAACCAGTTGACACAGTTGCAGCAACATCTCTAACAGGTGCTGCCACGGTTATTTTGTCAGGAATTTCTGTTGGTTTGGAATCAGCAGTTTATTCCGCAT